>Ga0304730_1001695_pt1 | contig 16406 bp, 14 predicted proteins | sample M_130628_MF_Meta_FD_190474 | JGI IMG/M metagenome (GOLD analysis project Ga0304730, IMG submission 190474) | Freshwater microbial communities from Lake Montjoie, Canada to study carbon cycling - M_130628_MF_MetaG (v2) (version 2) | ecosystem: Environmental > Aquatic > Freshwater > Lake | place...
AGGTTTTTTGCAGTACGACTGACCTCGTCAGCACTCCAGTCCGTTCGGGAGCTTGGGTTTGTGCATCCGGCGATGGTCGCGAGTCGAATTCCGTTGGTTAGAGCTCCCGATCCCTGAGGTTCTTTTATGTCCCGGAAGATTTACGTGGGGAACCTGCCTTGGTCGACCACGTCCGCTGATCTTGAAGCGATGTTTTCTCCCCACGGTGCCGTGCGGGCTGCTGAAGTGATCTCCGATCGTGAGACCGGACGTTCGCGTGGTTTTGGATTCGTTGAGATGGAGACCGACGAGGGCCTGCAGGCCGCGATCTCCGCTCTGAACGGCCATGAGGTCAATGGTCGTCCGTTGACGGTCAACGAAGCCCGTGAGCGCACTCCCCGCGCTGGCGGTGGCGGTGGCGGCGGCGGTGGTGGTGGTCGCGGTGGCTACGGCGGTGGCGGCGGCGGCGGCCGTGGTGGCTACGGCGGCGGTGGTGGCGGCGGTGGCCGTGGTGGCTACGGCGGCGGCGGCGACCGCTACTAGTCTCCTGCCAGTTCGCTGTTAGACATTTGATAAAAATGCATCACGGGAGCCGGCGTCTCGCAAGATCCGGCTCCCGTGATCTTCTCAACACATCTTTTTTTGAACAGATTCAACGCCCGAAGACACTTGAAGGAAGCCGATGAGCCCGCCCCCAGCCCGAGGCAAGTTTGCCAAGACCGCCCGTAAGAAAGCCAAGCCGCGTTTGAAGGTCAAGCGGCGGGATCCGATCTTCATCGACGGCGAGCGTCCGAGGCCGATGTTTGTCGATTACAAGGATCTCGAGTTGCTGGGCAAACTCGTCAATCGGCAGGCGAAGATTCTGGGGCGTCGCAAGAGCGGTTGCACCGCTGCCAGCCAGCATGCCGTGACCAAGGCGATCAAGCAGGCCAGGTTCATGGCCCTGCTGCCCTATGTGGGCGAGTGAGGTTGGCGAGTGAACAGGTGAGCGAGCGTGACACGCGAAGCCTCCGGTAATCCCGCAACTTCCGGTGGTGGCAATGTGTTGCTCCGCACGCGGCGCCGCGTCGAATTTCGCGATACCGACGCCGCAGGCATCGTGCACTTTTCGGCCTTCCTCTTCTGGATGGAATCGGCTGAGCACGAATTGCTGCGGGGGGCTGGCCTCCACGTCTTCGAGCGTCACGCGGACGGCAGCGAATACAGTTGGCCTCGTGTCTCTGTCGGCTGTGACTACCGCTCGGCTGCGCGGTTTGGCGATGAACTCGACATCGCCGTCAGCGTCGCAGCGATCGGACGAACGAGTGTCACCTATCGTTTCATGTTTGAGAACAAAGGGCTGGCCGTGGCGGAGGGCCGTGTTGTGGCCGTGCGGTGCCTGATGCAGCCGGGTGGCAGACTTGAGCCCGTCGCCATTTCCGCCGACATCATCGCCCGCCTGGCTTCATCCGACGCCGGGCGGCAGCCTCTCCGTCCGGAATCCGCTTCCTGATCCGACTGTCCGCCCCGCGACCTCTTGGGACGCCTGCCATGCTCGAGGTCGATCGCATCTCGAAGTCTTTCCCCACGGCCTCCGGAACACTGCAGGTGCTCGACGGGGTGGCTTTCACGCTCGCTCCTGGCGGCCGCATGGCGATCATGGGCCCGAGCGGATCGGGCAAGAGCACGCTCCTGTCGATCCTCGGCGCCCTCGAGGAACCGACCAGCGGCGTGGTGCGGCTCGATGACGCCGATCCCTGCTCGATGACTCCTGATCAGAGGGCAGCGTTTCGCAACCGGCGGATCGGGTTTGTCTTCCAGGAGCATCACCTCCTGGCAGGCTGCACCGCGATCGACAATGTCGTGCTCCCCGCACTCGCCACCGGCAGCGTCAGCCGCGACATCGAGGTGCGGGCTCGGCGGCTGCTCGACCGGGTAGGGCTCGGTGATCGCGTCGATTCGCTGCCAGCGGAACTTTCGGGTGGAGAACGGCAGCGGGTGGCCGTGGCGCGGGCGGTCGTACTCTCGCCGCGGCTGATTCTCGCCGATGAGCCGACCGGGCAACTTGATGCCCACGCCTCCGCAATGGTGACCGAGTTGCTGGTCGAACTGGCGGCGGAATCGGGCGGCATGCTGGTCGTGGTGACGCATGCTGAAGCGGTCGCTGCCCGCGTGGGCACGGTTCGCCAGCTTGTCGACGGGCGGCTCGAGCCATGACCGCGGCCCCCCCTTCTCGTCAAGCGTCCGTCACGGCCATGCGGTCTCTCGGCGGCGTGGCATTGCGATTGGCTCGACAGTGGTGGCCACATCTGGTGGCGCTGGCCGCAGCCTGTGGGATCGTGGCCGCCACGATTGCAGGGGCGATTGGCGTGGGGGATTCGCTCAGCCGTGGTCTGCGGCGGCTGGCGCTGGCCCGCCTTGGTGGCATGCAGGCGGCGGTGCTGTCGGATGGATTCTTTCACGCCAAGCTGGCGGATGAGACCACGGCCCGACTGCAGTCGCAGTCCTCTGGTGCAGCCGCAGCGGACCGGCTGGTGCCGGCTGTCGTGCTGGAAGTGTCGCTGCAGGTCGCCGCCGAAGGGGGGCGTGCCGGCAGGACCGCGCGGGCGACGCTCCTGGCCTGTGACGCGGTCCAGGATCTCGGGTTTTCCGACACGATCAGCACCCCCGAGGCCGACGCAGTGGCGATCAACTCCCCGCTTGCCGATGCCCTGGGAACGCGGCCCGGCGAGCCAATCGTGCTGCGGATCACGAAGGTTGGCGATGTGCCCGCCGACAGTCCGCTCGGCCGCCGCACGGCCGACTCGTGGAGCCGACGGCTGCGGATCGCGGAGGTGCTGCCCGCCGAAGGCCTCGGAGAATTCTCGCTGCGGCCCACGCAGGTGACCGGCGCCCTGGCCGTCACCTCGCTGGCCACGGTGCAGGCGATTCTCCGGCGGTCGGAACCGCCTGCCAATGTGCTGCTCGCTGTCACCGGCACTGCCGCCGACGGCCCAGACCATGGGCTCAAGACCCACGCATCTTCAGACGCTGGTGCTGACGCGGGCACTGCAGAAGTCTTGCGGGCGGCACTCAAGCCCTCGCTCGACGACTTCGGACTCGTCTTCGACAAGCCGGCTGCCAGCGGTTCGTGGCGGCTGAGTTCACGACGCCTGCTGCTCCCACCCGAGGCTGACCGTGTGGCGGAGCAGACGCTTCGATCCCTTGGCGGTCGCCCTACGCTCGCCTTCCTCGCCAATGCGTTGACGCCGCTGGTGGATGGCCGCCCTGGTCCCGCCAGCATCCCCTACTCGACGGTCGTTGGCATCGACACCGCGAGCCTGCCGGTCGGCAATCTTGTCGACGAGGCAGGAAACCCGCTGGCGATGCCCGGGCCGGAGGAGATCGTGATCGACCGTTGGATGGCCGACGATTGTGCCGCGCAGGGGGTGCCTGTTGCCGTGGGTGATTCCATCGCGGTGCAGTATTTCCTGCCGGAGACTCTGCACGGACGGGTTGAGGAGGCGTCTGCAACACTCCGTGTCAGCGGCATCGCTGCGATGCGTGGGGCCGCAGTCTCGCGGGATTTCGTGCCCGAGGTCGAGGGGATCACCGACGAGGCCTCGATCGCCGACTGGGATCCCCCCTTCCCCTTCGACCGCAGTCGCGTCCGCACCACCGCACCCCACGACGAAGACGACCGCTACTGGAAGGAGTATGGCGCGACGCCGAAGGCGTTCGTTTCACTCGCGGTCGCGCGGCGGCTGGCTGGCAGCCGGTTTGGTGTCACGACCGCCTGGCATCTGGCCGATGAGGCGGTGCAAGACGCCGGGCTGATCCAAGGTGCCCTCGCTGATGCGATGCGGCCCGAAAGCATGGGAATGAGGATCGTGCCGCTGCGTGCGCAGGCAGAGGCCGCCGCGCAAGGATCGACTCCGTTTGGCAGCCTGTTCCTCGCGCTCTCCAGTTTCGTCGTGGCGTCTGGTTTGATGCTCGAATGGCTGCTCTTTTCACTGTTGGTCGCCGCCCGGCGTCGTGACATCGGCATTTTGAGTGCCATCGGCTGGCCGGCTCGCCGCGTGACCGCCCTGCTCGTGAGCGTGGGAGGAGTGGCTGCTCTCAGCGGGGTGATGGTCGGCACGCTGCTGGGGCCGCTCTGGTCGCAACTGCTGCTCGACTGGCTGGCCCGAGCCTGGAACACGGGTGTCGCCGCCGGATCGAGTGCGGCGTTTGCCAGCAGCCCGCCAGCCGTCGGCGGTGGATCAGTCCAGTCGCTGCTGCCGGCGGCGATGGCGGCAGCCTTGGTGTCGCTGGCCGCGGTGGCAGTGGCGGCGCGGCGGGCCGCGCGGGTCTCGCCGCTGCGGCTCTTGAAGGGGGGCGGCGATCCGACGCTCGTTCGCGGCCGGGCCGGACCGCTCGTCGTGGCCCTCGCCGCGATCGGGCCTGCGGTTGCCGTCGGGCTGACATGGTGGGCGGGGAGGGCGAGTCCCCAGGCGGCGGTAGGGATGTTCTTTGCCGCCGGGTTTGCGGCGCTCGCGGGGTTACTTGCAGGTGTCAGGCTGGTGTTGAGCGGGGGCGCCGGCGGCAGCCTGCGTCCTCTTCGCACGCTCCCCGGGCTCGCCTGGCGGGGACTCAGGCATGGCCAATCGAGAGCCTTCTCTGTCGCAGCCATCGTGGCCTGCGCTGAATTTCTGATCGTGGCCGTCTCGGCTTTTGCGCTCCATCCGCCGCTCAGGCCGCACGAGCGAGATTCTCCTACGGGTGGTTGGACCTTCATCGCCTCGTTCGGTACTCCGACCGGCATCGACCCGGCCGATCCCGCTGCGCGGGAGTCGCTCGGCCTCTCCGACGCCGACCGGGAGACTCTCTCCAGATGCACGATCGCCAGAGTCAGGTCGTCCGGGGGCGATGACGCCAGCTGCGTGAATCTGTATGCACCCACGCAGCCGACCGTGCTCGGCGTGGGCGGGGCGTTCATCGACCGGGGCGGCTTCCGGTTTGTCGACCACGCGCCACTCGCGAACGTGAATCCGTGGACGCTTCTCAATCGGGAGGTTGACCCGGCCGTGGCAGCAATACCCGTCATCATCGATCAGGCCACGGCGCAGTGGGCGCTCAAGCTTGGTGGTGTGGGAGCGACTTTCGAACTTCCGGTCGAAGACGGTCGGGCACGCTTCGAGATCGTCGGCCTTCTTGAGCCTGGCATCCTGCAAGGCTATCTGCTGGTGTCGGAACGAAATTTTGAGCAGCTGTTTCCTCAAGCGTCAGGCTATTCCCTGGCGCTTGTCGATGCCGGCGCCGCGGCGCCGTCCGACGGCATCCCAGATGGCACCCCAGATGGCATCCAAGCAGATCGAACGGCCGAAGCGATCGCCGCTGCGTGGGCCGATGCCGGCGTCACGGTCACGCGGACGGTCGACCGGCTCCAGAGCCTGCAGGCGGTGCAGAATACGTTTCTGGCCGGCTTCCAGGCGCTTGGCACGCTCGGCCTGGTGCTGGGCGCCGCGGGCGTCGCTGCCGTGCAGTTTCAGAGCGTGCTCGAGCGACTGGGAAGCCTCGGTCTGATGGCCGCTGTCGGCTTCACTGCCTCACGACTGCGGCTTGTCGTGGTGCTGGAAACCCTCCTCATGGTGGCTCTGGGGCTGGCGGTGGGCACGCTCGCGGGCTGTCTGGCGGTCGTGCCGGCGTTTACCAGCGGCCGCGCCGGCATGCCGGTCGGCTGGATCGCCTGCACCTGGGGGCTCACGCTCACCGCCGCGGTCCTTGCCGGCCTCGCGGCCGCGAGGCGGGTGGTTCGGCTCCAGCCGGGGAAAGTCCTCGCCACCGCTGGATGAGCCACGCTGCTCGACCGTAGACCGTTTTGCGTTTGAGTTTTTCGCGGCCGGCGGGGTAGTGTCTGCCGCATGCACATACTCGTGATTTTGCCGCGGTGGGTTGGCGACCTCGTGATGACCACGCCGATGCTCCGCGCCGTCCGCAACCACTTTGGGCCAGCCGCACGGATCACCGGCGTGGCCAAGCCGATGTTTGCGGAACTTCTCGAGGGCACGCCCTGGCTCGATCAGATGGTCTTCTACGACCGTCATAGCCGCGATCCTGCCCGGCGGTTCAGGTCGGTCGCGCGGCAACTCCGCGCCGAGCGGGCGGACATCGCGCTCATCGTGCCCAACTCCCTCTCTTCGGCGGCGCTGGCGTGGGCCGGAGGTGCTCGGCGACGGGTGGGCTTTGCCCGCCATGGTCGTCGCTGGCTGCTCACCGACCCGCTCGTAGCCCCGAGGGCGGTCTCGAAAAAGGGTGGGATCGCCTCCTGGTTTCGGGTTGAGCCTGCCTCGCCTGCCGGTCATGCGATGGATCTGGCTGCGCGGATCGGCGTGCCCCGGCAGCCGCTCACGCTGGAATTGGCGACCACGCCAGTCGACGAGTCGTTGGCCGACGACGTGCTTGCTCGGCTCTTTCCAACGCCGACATCGGCGTCACTATCGGAGCCCCTCGGCCCCCTCGTCGTGTTCAACGACAACGGCGCGTACGGTCCCTCGAAGGCCTGGGGCGCGGACCGATTTGCGGCGCTCGCGAAACTGGCCATCGACCGTCTGCCCGCTGCTCGGGTACTCGTGCACTGCGGTCCGGGCGACCGTGACGACGCCCGAGCCATCGTTCGTCTGGCAGGCCATCCCGCCGTGCAGAGCCTCGCGGACGAGCCGAAGCTCCCCTTTGGTCTCTCGAAGGCGGTACTGCGGCGGGCGGCTGTTCTCGTCACTTCCGACAGCGGCCCGCGGCACATCGCGGCGGCCTTTGGCACCCCCACGGTCGTGCTGCACGGGCCGATGGACCCCCGGCTCAGCCGATCCGATCAGCGGCATCTCGTGGAGATGCGACTCGACCTCCCCTGCTCTCCCTGCGGCCGGCGTGTCTGCCCGCTCCAGCACCACGATTGCCTGCGGCTGCTCACCGTGGACGATGTGGGGAGTACGATGCTCAGGCTGCTCGAGGATGCCGGGCCCACCTCGGCATGAGATTGGATCGTCAGCCCGGTCCGAGAGTCTGATTTGCCCCTTCTGGAGAACGTTTGATGTTTCAGTTTCTGGGAATGCTCGCCGCCATCGCCCTGACCGCCTTCTGCTGGGGTGTCTACGGGCCCGTACTCCACTTCGGCCGTGAGGAGATGCATTCGAACCTCAGGCCCTTCATGTGCGTGGGACTCGCCTACTTCGTGATCGCGGTCATCGTGCCGCTCGTGCTTCTGTCGCGCGGCGAGCGGGGCGGCTGGACGGGCAAGGGCGTGCTCTGGAGCCTGCTGGCCGGCACCGCCGGGGCGCTCGGCGCCCTCGGCGTGATCCTCGCGCTCGGCTTCGGCGGCAAGCCGATCTACGTGATGCCGCTGGTCTTCGGCGGCGCGCCTGTGGTCAACACGCTCCTCACCGCCTTCATGAACCGCTCATTCAGCCAGCTCAAAGCACCGTTCCTCGCGGGGCTGATCCTCGTGATCACCGGCGCCGTGACCGTGCTCGTCTTCAAGCCGCAGCCTCAGGCCCATGCTCAGCCCGCTGCGGCGACCGTGGCTGTGAGTGGGGCAGCCGCGGTGGATGATCCCGCCGTCGAGGCTGCGCCGATCGATGCCGTGAAGGTGGAGGCGAGCAAGCCGGCGACCGTTGAGAAGAAGGCCGAACGATTCCTGGAGGTGCTCCTCTCGATCGCGATCGCGATGTTTTCCTGGGGTGCCTATGGCCCGGTGCTTCATCGCGGCCAGGCGGCGATGGGTGGGAGCCGGCTGCGGCCGCTGATCTGCATCGGCGCGGCCTACTTTCTGATCGCCGTGCTCGTGCCGCTGGGGCTGCTCGTGCCGATGGGCGACACGGGCAACTGGGATGTCTCGGGCACGCTCTGGAGCCTCGGTGCAGGATCACTCGGGGCGTTGGGCGCTCTCGGCACGATCCTCGCCTTCGCCTGCGGCGGCAAGCCGTTCACGGTGATGCCGGTCGTGTTTGGCTGCGCGCCGGTGATCAACACGCTGACGACGCTCGCCTTGGCACACACGCCGACGACGGCGATCAGCCCGTGGTTCTTGGCGGGGCTGCTCGTCGTGGCGGTCGGTGCGGCGACAGTGCTCATCTTCGGTCCCCGCGGCCACGCGCCAGCGGCGGCTAAGTAGATCGGCGGCGCCACGGTTCGGGGCTGCCCATGCCCCGTCGCCGGACGTTCGCTACGGACATCCTGTCCTTCGCTCACTCGATGCTGACTGCGCTCCGGCATCCTGCCTGCGCTGGTCAGCAACGCCGGCTCTCAGGGCAATGGGCAGCCCCGATGCTGAGGAGCCGGTCGGAGGCACGCGCAGGAGCTGGTGAACTTTGCGACTCACGAGCGATTTTCCATCATCCACGAGCCTCCTGTAGCAAAGTCCGCCGGCGACGAGCATGCCGCAGCCGGCGAACCAGTGCGGCCCGTAAGCACAAGCTTCATCCGCACAAGGCGATGTGTTTTTCGTGAACTACGTCCCGCGTGTGTGGCCAAACCACTCGATGTGGAAGCGGTGCGCGAGATGGATGCCGCGGGCCTGACACTCGGGACGAAGCCATTCGGTCGTTCTCGCGAGTTCTTCAGGCCTCCTGCCCTGCGGCATGAAGAGCACCCGCGTGCGATCGATGCCCGCGGCCCGAGCAGCTGCCAGGTCATCGATCCAGGCTACTGCCTCGGCGAGATCGGCCGGGGAATCGATGACGAATTTCAGCTGGTAGTTGTCGCCTGCCATGAGTGCCAGGATCACCTCGTCACGGCGGCGGGCCGTGGCGTGGCGGGCAGCCCAGCCGCCGGGCGTGTCGGCAGGCGGCGCCGACGAGGCCAGTTTCGGGCTGATCGACAGAAGGTCGGCCGGCGCGTCGAGAAAGACCGTGCCCGCGGTTTCGATCGTGATGTGCAGGCCCTCGGCCCGGAGCTTCTGGCAAAGATCAGCGACATCGGGCATGAGCAGCGGTTCGCCTCCGGTGATCACGACATGCTGCGTGCCGAGCGTTGCCACCGCGGCCGCCACCTCCGCCACCGACTGCTGGTCGCCGACCGGCTCCCAGGAGGTGAAGGGTGTGTCGCACCAGTGGCAGCGGAGATTGCAGCCGCTCGTCCTCACGAACACGCTCGGCGTGCCGGCGAGCAGGCCTTCGCCCTGGAGTGAAGCGTAGATCTCAGCGATGCGCATGGGGTGGGAGGTTGGCCTGATGGCTGGGACGGCATCAGAGGTTCGTGCGGGGGTCGGTCGCGCCGACGGCGGCAAAGCCGGCTGCCCGCAGCAGACAGGAATCGCAGCGGCCGCAGGGGCGGCCATGGCGATCGGGATCGTAGCAACTGGTCGTGAGTCCGTAGTCGAGGTTGAGCGAAAGACCCATGCGGATGATCTCCGCCTTCGAGAGCGTGGCCAGAGGCGCAACCAGCGTGATGCCATGCCCTTCGACGCCCGCCTTCGTGCCGAGCCGGGCAACTTCCTGAAAGGCGTCGAGAAACTCCGGACGGCAGTCGGGGTAGCCGCTGTAGTCGATGGCGTTGACGCCCAGCACGATCGATGCGGCGCCGCGGCTTTCGGCCATGGCGAGGGCGAGGCTCAGAAAGACGGTGTTCCGCGCCGGCACGTAGGTGACCGGAATTCCTTGGCCGATCTCGTCGTCTGAGCGGCCCTTGGGCACCGGCGTCGTTGGGTCGACCAGCGCGCTGCCGCCAAACGCAGCGAGATCAATGGCCAGGACCAAATGGTCTTCAATACCGAGCGCGCGGGCGACATTCCTCGCCGCATCCAGTTCACAACGATGCCGCTGTCCGTAGTCGATCGAGAGCGCCGACAGGCGGTAGCCTTCGCTGGCGGCCCAGGCCGCTGCCGTGGCCGAGTCGAGCCCGCCCGAAAGGAGCACGACGGCCGATTTGGCGGCGGAGTCTGCGGCATCTTGCCAAGGTGCTTTCGGAGAACCGGGTTTCATGGCAGACTCGCCTTCCTTATGAGCACACCAGCCACGCCAGCACGGCCTTCACGCGACCAACTGGAAGTTTTCCCGAACCAGTTTCCGGGTCGCGATTACAGCATTGAGATCGTCTGCCCGGAGTTCACGTCGGTCTGTCCGAAGACTGGGCAGCCCGATTTCGGCACGCTCACGTTCCGGTACGTGCCGGATACGCTGATCGTAGAACTCAAGAGCCTCAAAGTGTACCTCCAGTCGTTCCGCAACGAAGGCATCTTCTACGAGAACGTCACCAACCGGATTCATGATGATCTGGTGGCGGTGCTGAAGCCGCGGCGGTTTACGCTGCTGGCCCAGTTCACTCCCCGTGGCGGCATCTCCTCGCGGATCGTGGTGTCGCATCCCTCGGGCGAGCACCTTCCGGCAGCCGGGTGAACGGACCTGGCGGGCCTCGGGTTCGCCACGCCCTTTCCTTTGCAATGGCCCGCAGGCAGAATCTCTAGTGAACCATCCGCCGGCGACCGGCGGGGCATCCCTCCGAGGCACCGCCCACCATGGCCCGTTCCGTGACGTCGTCCTCCCGCGTCTTGCTCTCCGCTCTCGCCGACGAATCGGCCTTTCATCTGACAGCGGTCGAGCAGTTCACGGCGCTTGCAGCCATCGGGCTGGAGTATTACAGCCTGCGGTTCATCGACGTCGGCAAGGGCGTGAAGAACGTCATGAAACTGTCGCTGTCGGAGATCCAGAAGATCCGGCACCTCGAGGATCAATACGGCTTGAACGTCGCCTCGATCGCCTCGCCGATCGGCAAAATCAAACTCGTCGACAAGCCGGACGGCACGAAAAACGCCTACGTACCGTTCAAGCAGTACCTCGCCAAAGACGTTGCCAAGGCCTGTGAACTCGCCCACGCCTTCGAGACCAAGCTCATCCGGGGATTTTCGTTTTATCCGCCGAAGGGGGCGAAGCCCGAGCAGTATCTGGATGAAGCGGCGGACCGCATCGGCCAGATCGCCGAAGCCTGTCACCGCTCCGATCTCACATTCGGGCTCGAGGTCGAGGCCAACCTGGTTGGCCAGACGGGCGACCTGCTGGCGGAGATCCACCGCCGGGTCAATCATCCCGGCCTCGTGCTCGTGTTCGACGCCGCCAACCTGATCGTGCAGGGTTTTTCCACACCACAGGTCTATGCCCAGTGGGAAGCGATGAAGCCGGGGCTGGGCTGGGTGCACATCAAGGACTATCGGAAGGTGTCGGGCAAAGTGCGTGGCAAGCACGTCGAAGAACATTCGCTCGACAACTTCGTGCCGGCCGACCTGGGCGTGGGAGGGCATGAGCGGATCCTCGCCGATCTCAAGACCATGCTCCCCACCCTCTCCAAGAAGCTGGAACGCCGCGGGATCCCCGGTGTATTCCTCGATCTCGAGCCGCACGTCCGCGGCGGTGGTCAATTCGGCGGCACGAGCGGTCCCGACGGCATGGGGATCGCGCTGCGGTCGCTCTGCCGGGTGCTCGACACGGCGAAGGTCGCCTATCATCTCCGCGACTTCGACGACCTGCTCGCGGCCCGTGGGCTGTAGGGGCTGCCTTGGGCCCGTAGTCTGCTGAAAGTGGATGCATTCCCATGAGTAACGTGACAAGCAAAGCCACCGAGCCGGGCAGCTATTTCGTCGCGAATTATCCGCTCTTTTCGCGATGGACCGAGTCTGCCGTGCCGGAGGTTTTTTCGGCCTTCGACGCCGCCCCGCGGAGCGGGCGACCGGAGGTGCCGCTGGGCCTTTACCTCCACATCCCGTTCTGCCGAAAGCGGTGCAAGTTCTGCTACTTCCGGGTCTACACGGACGTTGCCGCCTCCGACGTGGAGCGATATTCGCTGGCGCTCGCCCACGAGGCGGCGCTGGCCTCTGCCCGGCCCGCTGTGCATGGCCGGCCGCTTCGCTATGTCTACTTCGGCGGCGGCACGCCGTCGTTTCTGAGCGTGAAGCAACTGGACCGTTTGGTCGCCGGGCTGCACGAGAGTTTTGGCTGGCAGCATGCGGAGGAGGTGACGTTTGAGTGCGAGCCGGGCACGCTCTCCGAGCCAAAGGTTGCAGCGCTCAAATCGCTCGGCATGACGCGAATCTCGCTCGGCGTCGAGAACTTCGCCGACGACGTGCTCGAGGCGAACGGCCGGGCGCATCTTTCGGCCGAGATCCTCCGGGCCTGGGAATGGATCAAGGCCGCGGACTTCCCCAACACCAACGTCGACCTGATCGCCGGCATGGTGGGCGACACATTCGACTCGTGGCAACGCACGGTCGAAAAGACGCTGTCGCTGGAACCCGACAGCATCACCATCTATCAGATGGAACTGCCGCTCAACACCGTGTTCGTCCGCGATGCGCGTGACGGCGGCGGACAGACGCCGGTCGCCGACTGGCCGACGAAGCGGGCCTGGGTCGACTGGGCATTCGATCGCTGCCTCGAACGTGGGTATTCGATTTCGAGCGGCTACACGCTCGTTCGCGATCCTGCCCGCGTTCATTTCCACTACCGGGACATGCTCTGGGAGGGGAGCGATCTGGTGGCACTCGGCGTCGCCAGCTTCGGCCACGTTTCCGGCGTGCACTATCAGAACGCAACGCACTGGGACGACTATCTCACAGCGGTCGAAGCCGGGCGGCTCCCAGTCCACCGCGGGCTTGCGCCGACCCCGCGGGAGTTGCTGATCCGCGAACTGGTCCTCGGACTGAAGCGTGGCCGACTCGACACGGCCAGGCTTACCCGCAAGTTTGGAGTCGATCCGCAGGTGGAATGGGCCGCGGAGTGGGAGGCGCTCGAGTCGGAGGGCTATCTCCAGCGGACCCCGGCTGGCCCGGTGCTCTCCCGCCGCGGGCTTCTGGAAATTGACGCGCTGCTGCCGCGGTTTTTCGATGCCTGACGTGGCCGGGGCCGGCTCTGCGTCCAGTCTTGGGTTAGGTTTCCGCTTCCAGTGCGGTTTCTCCTCCAACGTCCCGGGAATGCTGGCCGAAAAGCCGCATTTTCCGTCGCCATTCTGACTCTGTGAGGCACCCCGTGCACGAAGCATCGACAGCCTTGAATCCGACAGTTTTGGGGAGGAATTCCGCCCCGACAGCGGAGCACTCCCAGCCGGCTACGGCCGTGGCGATGCGGTGCCCGGAATCGAAGGCCGTCCGTGAACGGCTGCGGGCGATGGCCTCCGATCTGGTCGCCTCCTGGCGATCGGAGGGGCTGCCAGCGGTGGCACGAACGGCAGCCGGCTTACGGGCGACTGCGGAAACCCTCGGAAGGCGGGCGTCGGTCGGTTCCGAGTATGCTGGCTGGACCATGGTCACGATCGTGTCGGAGTTCTGGCGGGAACGTCTGGCGGCGGCGCCCCCCGGTCGGCGGCTCCTGCTTCTGCCCGATTGTCCGGAGGCCTGCTGCCAGACCCCCACTCGGCATGGCGACGCGGCTGCCGGCGAGGAGGCCGTTGTGCCGCGGGTCTGCGGTCCGAGCTGTGGCATCGCCACGATCTGGGCGGCGGCTCGGGACAGTGGCTGGGTGGTGGAGCCGACGGCCAGGGCAGTCGCCGGCATCGGATCGCTCCTCACGGGGCAGTATGACGGCGTGCTCGGTGTCGCCAAGCTCGGCGATCTCGAAAAGGCGTTCGCCATGCTGCCGGCCTTTTCGCTGCCCGTGGCCGCGGTGCCCTTCGAGCCCTCCTCCGGGACAGCCCGGGGAAGCTGTGCCGATGCACTTGCCTCCTGTGCGATTGACGTCGAGTGGGTGCTCGGCCTCGTCGGCGTCGCTGGCGGCGGTGCGAGCCCGGTGGGCGACTACCTCCCCCTTCTCCGAGAGGCCGCGGAGATGTTTGCGGCCGAAAACCTTGCGGCGATGTCGGAGCGACTTGGACTTGGGCCGGTTTTCGGACCGGCGGCGGGCCGGGCAACTGGTCTGGTGGCTGGGAAGCAGTCTGCAAAGGTCGCCGGGATTGTGCCCTTGGATGCGACGGCCACGATGGCAGCCGACTTCCTCACCCGGGGCGGCAAGTTTCTCAGGCCGTTTATCTGTCTGGCGGCGCATGATGCCATCCGCGCCGACCAAGGGCACGGGGGAGATGATGCGTTCCGCGATTCGGTGAAGGCGGCTGCCGTGGCCATCGAGATCTTTCACAAGGCGTCGCTCGTCCACGACGACATTGAAGACCAAGACCTCATGCGATACGGGAGGCCCACGCTTCACATCGAGCATGGCATTCCCGCCGCCATCAACGCCGGGGATTATCTTCTCGGCCTCGGCTACAGGGTCGTGTCGAGCCTGCCCAGCGGTGATGCCGCGACACTGCGTGATCTTGTGGCGATCCTCGCCGACGCCCACGTGAGGCTGGCGCAGGGTCAAGGAGCCGAGTTGTGGTGGCGGGAGGGGAGTGACAAGCGACTCAGTCACCCCGAAGCCCTGGCGATCTATGGGCTGAAGACATCGCCGGCGTTTGAGGCGGCGGTGGCCATGGGGATTCGATTGGCTGGAATCCAGCCCGCTGAAGCCGGAGCGATCAGTGACTACTCGTTGCATATCGGCACCGGGTTCCAGGTGCTCAACGACCTCAAAGACTGGAGCGGTGACCTCGAGAACAATCGCCGCGCCGCCGGTGACCTCCTCGGTGGCCGGCCCACCGTGATGTGGGCTCTGGCATTGGAACGGCTGGCAGAAGACGACATCGAGAGGTTGCAGTTCCTGGCTCAGTCTGCGGGCCGTGCCGACGCAGACGAGGCGACGATCGTGGCGGCAGTGGCAGAAGTCAGACGGCTCTATGCGAAGGCCGGCGTATTCGAGCAGGCAGCAAAGATCGTGTCTGAACAGCGGGCTCTGGCGGCGGCTGCGGCGGCAACCTGCCGCTGGCGGCGGCTGCGGGATGTGCTCGAGTTCCTGCTCGATCTGGCAGTGCCGGAACACGCCGCGACGCAGCTTTCAGCCTGACTCTTGCAGCCAGCCATGATTCCTGTCGAGAATCGCTGCGAGCGTGAGTGTCCCAAGTGGACCACGCCGTGTTCGATTCGCCGGCGGCAGGAGTGGCATGAACAGCGAGCCCGATCCCCGAGATCCCGTCGTGCGAGCCACGACGCTCGTGCATCTCTTCTGCAGTCCGGCGGATTTTGGCGTGGTGCGCGGTGTGTCGCCGGAGCAGGTGCCAGAGCCAGTCCGCTCGCTGCTAGACCATCGCAGTCACATGACCGTGGCGATGGAACGGTTTTATGGTGGGGATGTCCGGCTTCGTGTCGTGGCCAGCGCGAAGAACCAATCGGCAGCCCTTCCAGGCGACGACTGGTATGCCCGGGAAATTCTGCTCGAAACCGAGAGCGGAACGATCGTGCAGCACGGCATCGTGCGAATTGATCTGACGAACCTCGATCCGGCGACCGCAGCAGCGGTCCGTGCGGCCCGCCGGCCCCTGGGGAGGATCCTGATCGAGGCCGGGATGCTCCGCGAGGTGCATGGCGTCAAGCTCCTGCACATCGTGCCAGGGCCGCACCTGCGGGAGATCCTCTGCAGCAAGGCTTCCGGTTTGGCCGCAGTCGATTCGTTGTATGGCCGGGTGGCTACGATCGAACTCGACGGCCGGCCGGCGGTCGAACTGCTCGAAATCGTTGTGCCGACTCGCGCCACGCATGCAGGAGTCTCTGCTGCGGGGGACGGCGAAAGCCGCTGATTTCACGCGGCTCGAAAGAGGCGTGGTGGCGCGAGCGTCTGAAGAGCCGGTACCCCCCTATTCTGCCCAAAGAAAATTTCCGGTCACTTCGGGGGCAATGCCCAAGTTCTTGCGCACAAGGCGTTTGCGTCAATTGCATCGACCTTGACTCAATGCGCAAGATGCCGCTAGAGTTGAAGGCGTGGCAAGGATGGTAAGCCTGGCGGCTGTAAGGGAAGGGATTCTCTTTCGCTGCCTAGCGTGGCCTACGCCTTCCACCGCAGCAGACGTTTTCAGGCCTGATTCAGCGATCGATTGATGTCGGCCGCTGAATCGAGCGTAGAGACAATGTTGTGAAAAGCGACGGATTGCGGGCGTTACGGCAACTAGGAAGCCTAGGAGCCCAGGGCTGACTCTCGGGATGAGGAAAGCCTCTGGTTTCCGTTTTGACTAGCTGTACCACGGCTAGGGAGAGGGTGGTAAAGCAGATGCAGAAGACCGTTTATACAACCGGCGAAGCCGCCAAAATTTGTAAGGTGAGTCAGCAGACGATCATTCGTTGCTTCGACTCCGGACAGCTGAAGGGATTCCGGGTTCCGGGTAGCCGGTTCCGCAGAATCCCCCGCGATCAGCTGTTTCTCTTCATGCGGGACAACGGCATCCCCACCGATGCGCTCGAAAGCGGTCGGCGGAAGATTCTCGTTGTCGACGACGATCAGGATCTCGTCGAACTGATCACCGACGTGCTCGAGCGAGATGGCCGTTTCGAGACACGGAGTGTCAATAACGGCTTTGATGCCGGCATGATGGTGAAGGACTACCGTCCCGATCTCATCGTGCTCGACGTTATGCTGCCCGACATCAAC
>Ga0304730_1001696_pt1 | contig 16391 bp, 21 predicted proteins | sample M_130628_MF_Meta_FD_190474 | JGI IMG/M metagenome (GOLD analysis project Ga0304730, IMG submission 190474) | Freshwater microbial communities from Lake Montjoie, Canada to study carbon cycling - M_130628_MF_MetaG (v2) (version 2) | ecosystem: Environmental > Aquatic > Freshwater > Lake | place...
CCAGAGTTAACTCTAGGAAGTACGGTCATCGTTACAGACGGAGAGCTAACATTAGAACCGTTAAAATTAAGGTCAGGTAAAATTCTCCATACAAAACCAAAGTTATGTCCATCGCCAATGTCAAAGTCAGAAGATTGTATGTAAGCATCTATTGGTAACGTAGCCGCAGTTGAGTTGTCATTTACACCGCTTTCATGGTAAAGAAGTCTACTGTTATAGTCGGCTGCTAAAGGATAGAGTTGTAAACTAGTATCCAGCCAAGCAGTTCTTGCCATAGAACCAAAATACCAAACTTGGTCTAAGTAATTATAGATAACGTACTTGTCTACAACCGTGCCGCCAACCGTGTCATTACTTACATAAAACCACCATACCTCGTTATAGCCCTCGTTAGAAGCGGCAAATATCTGGTAGTTTTGGTCAATGTTTACGTCTTGAAAAATGTACTGACGAATTGTACAAGGTAGGGTTTCTACTCGACCCGTATACATATAGAACTTATCTCGCCCCATCCAGTAAGTTACGTTATTAACTGTAATCATAGCGTTAGGAGACATAATAGACAAGTTGTCCATTAAAATCTGAAAGCCCCAAACATACGGTGCGCCTAAATATTGCATAGAATATAAAGCGGTATCTGTCCAAATAAGAATCTCTTGACGGGTTGTTCTAGCACCAATAATTTCCGAGCCATTAGATAACGCAAACTCACCCGACTGATTAGTTACAGCAGGAACCCATTGATACTCATCTGCTTGGTCAGACCAGCGTACAAGTAAGGGGTTAAATGTGGTGTTTGGCGTTCCTGATTGATAAGGGTTTGACCCCATGCAAATAACAAACTGCTGGATAGGTGCACTTAAAACTTGATAGACATTATTAGGTACAAAAGTGCCATCCCTACCAGCCGCAGTAGCTAAAGTATCTAACGGTTGCGCTCTTGTTCCAGTACCACTAGAAGCTAACCAATAATAAATAGCGCCAGTACGGGGAGCTATAAATAAGTTTTGCCCGTAGTTGTCATTAGACCAAAGACGTAATTGGCTACTTAATACTGATGAAAAGCCAGAACCCCATGAACCACGACCCCAAGTACCTGTACCCCAACCTGTACCAAACACAGCTATATTTGTACCTACGGGAAGTTGATAAGCAACAACAATAGTACCGCCAGTAGCACTTACTTGGGAAGTAGCAAAGGTAGCCGCAGTAATTGTGTAAGTAGAGGCAGACGGAACTCCGCTCACCACATACTCGCCTGATAGTGTAATACCGCCAAAAGGCGTGCCACCTGTAATAGTTAAATAATCTCCAGCAAACGGGTTATAACTTACATCCGTTATGGTTACGGTATATGCACCTACGTTTGCGCCTATTGTATGGGAGGCGGCAGTTGTGCCGTTTATGCCACGAACTAGCCCAGTTAAGGTATTAGCCGTTATGCCTGTATAGGAAATAGTCTCAGAGTCAATCCGTATAATGCCGCCTGTTGACGGAAAGCTTGCCGCAGAAAGAAGAATTAAAGATGTACTAGTAGCAGTTATAGAGGCGGTAAGCGTAGAAAAAGCGGTAGCGCATTTATTAATTAAAGTACTAGTTGTAATAACAGGAGTTACATCGTAATAGCTACCATTTTGGATATAGTATTTAAGGTTAGTGCCAACGCCTATAAAGTTGTTACCAGCTAAGTCTACCCAAGCCCATAAAGCACGAGCTGTACCTAAATACTGAGCTGGATTTTGTTGAGTCCAACCACCTATCTTTTCAGGATTACCAGACCGAAAACGAATTTTGTCGCAGTCATACCAGCCACCCTCATTGGAGTAGTTAGTACCCTCTCGATTAATTCCGGGTTTAAACTGTAGTTTCTGTAATGGCATATCAACCTATCATAGTCGAGGCAGATGTTTGTACATCGGCTACTCGCTTGAGCCAGCCTTTGCCATAGGTTGGGAATGTTGGTAGTGATTTATAAAACGCTTCTTTGCTATTGCTAAACTTTTCAAGTAGGTCTTTACCTTCAGCATCTTGAATTGCTTTTATGGTTGCCGGTCCTATTGAGCCATCGGCAGTAACCCCTAGGGCTTTCTGTATCATTTTACGAGCAGCGGCTGGTCCAGCATTAATAGCAAAGTCGAAAACAGCATAGTCCACGCCAGCAGGTAAATCATCACCCCTGACTGCATCCCAATAATCTCTTTTATATAACGGTTTAACATCTTCTTTCTTCAACGCTTTCATGTCGTCTTGAGTAACTTCATGTCCTATGTACTTCTCCCAGTTAGCTTGAGTACAGCCCCACATTGTAGAACCTTTGCGCCCGTCTGGTAACTTATTGCCGGGGTCACGCTCATCATTAGTAAAACCGCCCTCATGGGCTATGACCATATCAAACGACTTATCCCAATTACTAATCATTTTTTACCCTTCATATCCATAATTTTCTCAAGCGTCCTACCACCGAAGTAAAAGCTCATAATGAGCATACCCCACTGCCCAAGCAGCTCAACATAGTTATTGTTTACCTCAACATCCCATGCAGACATCATGGCAAAAGTAGTGTATGTCATTAGGATAAATACCAGCGTCATTGGACGAATGTTTTTAGATAGCCAAGAGTCCGACATCATGTCAGCTTGTAGTCGCTTAGTTAACTCTTGTTGTTCGCTTACATCTGCCTGTAACTGAGCAAGTTCACCGTTCTGGGCTAGTGTTGCTAAATCTAACTGTGCCTTAGCTTTAGCCTCTGGGTCAGGTATTAACTTATCAATTAACTTACCGCCTATGTTTAGTATTGCATCAAGTCCTAGCATTATTTCCTCTTCTCTCGTTCTTCAAGCAGTTGTACCTTAACTTGTAGTTGATGGATGTCTTTATAAACTTCTTCTTTAAGTCTATGCCTTGCCTCGGCAGACAAGGGTGAGTCAGTTGGCACATTTTCTTTGGTAATTAGTGCTGGCATCTGCCCTTCAATCTTAGTTAGCCGTGTAGAGAAGTCCGACACTTGACCAAGAAGCCATGCAAGACAGGCTACAACAATAGGTAATACCGCTTTTAGAACGTCTTGAATGTTCATTTCTTATTCCAAAGTTCAAATAACGTCTTAACTTTTTCTTCTAGAACAGATACTTTATTATCCATTTTGGCAAGGACAATAACAAGCGTAACAAACCCCACTAACAGAGGCCATATCTTTGCTAGTATGTCTATCGTATCCACTTAGGCAGTCCTGTTCCATATATAAACTGAAATAAATGGTTGCATATTTGCGTTTGTTGCAGATGAGCCTTCTGTTGTAATGCCATGTTGGTGATTTACATTAACTCCGCCTGTACTACCAGAATAAGTATGGGTATGAGTTGTATTTGGAATGCCCATATCCTCTAAAATATAGTTTGGAGTGCCCGCGCCTTCTTCTAAACCGCCACTAGCGCCAGATATTGGACCTACCACTCCAATACCGCCTGAACCATTAATGTGAACGTGACCTTGGTTTTCAACGCTTGTTGTTCCACTATAACCATGTAAATGGTCTGGCGAATCTATACCTGTTAATCCACCGTGATTATGGCTTACAAGAACAGCATTAGCAGAACCGCCTGTAGAGCCAGCCGGATATGCAACACCAGCACCAATCATTACTCGAGCATCGGCAAACGCTACCCATGTACCAAAACCAAACAACGTATTAGGGTTTGTACTTACTGTAGATGTGTATATAGACCCAACCGGATATAAAACCGCCATTGCCGCTGCAACAAAAGCCGTAGTCGCTATAGTTGTGTTGTTTGTTCCCGGAGCTTGTGTTGTTGATACTGCTGCTGTGCTTGCTGCACCAACAGTCAAACTTGCAGCCGTGCCAGTAAGTCCTGTACCCGGACCGGAAAACTGAGTAGAAGCGGTTATTGTTGTCCCGCTTATAGTAGTTGCGCTTACTGTACCACCTGATAAGTTTGTTGCTGTTGTAGCTGTAGCAGCATTACCACCAATAGATAAACTAGCTGCTGTTCCAGTAAGCCCTGTACCGGGACCTGAGAACTGAGTAGAAGCAGTTATGGTAGTTCCACCTATGGTAGTAGCGCTTACAGTTCCGCCCGATAAGTTTGTTGCAGTTGTAGCTGTTGCAGCATTACCTGTAGTATTTTGATTTAATGTTGGGAACGTACAGTTAGTCAAATCGCCAGAACTTGGTGTACCTAAAGCTGGAGTTACTAAAGTAGGTGAAGTGCTTAAAACTACGTTACCCGAACCAGTAGAAGACGTTACGCCTGTACCGCCATTAGCTACAGGCAATGTTCCTGTTACGCCTGTAGTTAAAGGTAAACCCGTAGCATTGGTTAAAACTCCAGAAGTAGGTGTTCCAAGAGCTGGAGTTACTAAGGTAGGTGAAGTACTAAGAACCACATTGCCTGAACCAGTAGATGAAGTAACGCCAGTACCGCCATTAGCTACAGGTAAAGTGCCTGTAACTTGAGTTGCTAAGTTAACCGTGCCTGTTATTTGCCCTGCTGGATAGCCTGTGCAATTGGTTAATGTTCCAGAAGTAGGTGTGCCAAGAATGGGAGTAACTAACGTAGGTGAAGTACTAAGTACATTGTTGCCAGAACCTGTTGAAGATGTTACCCCTGTACCACCATTGGCTACTGGTAAAGTACCTGTAACACCTGTGGTTAAGGGTAATCCAGTTACATTAGTCATTACGCCGGAAGTAGGTGTGCCAAGAATGGGAGTAACTAACGTAGGGGATGTACTTAATACGTTATTTCCTGTTCCTGTAGATGTAGTAACGCCTGAACCACCATTAACAACAGCAACTATGCCGGTAACATTTAAAGCAGTTCCGCCAATACTTAAAGCTGAAGCACTCCCAGTAAGTCCTGTACCCGGTCCTGAGAACTGAGTACTAGCTGTTATTGTTGTACCAGAAACCGTGCCTGAACTTGTAAGTGAAGTACAGTTAATTGCGCCTGTAGTAATAGTTCCGCCAGTAACAAGGCTTTGTGCATACTGCACATAATCTAAAGCAACAAATGCTGTTCCGGTACAGTACAAATACATAGTCCGCCCATTAGGAACTTGAATTGTAGAACCACCTGAAGGTTTAATATAAGCTATGGCAGAACTATTTAAACTGTTAGTTACCATGTAAAGCTTAGGAACAGCTGGGACTATTACACTATATGTAGCATTTTGATTACCTGTGAGTATAAGTACAGCACTTCTTGCTTCATCCGTAGCACCATTTAAGTTTGTTAGGGTGTAGTCAGCATTAACCATTATGACGGTGGTTTGACCAACAATAGCCTGTTCAAGGAGAGTGCCTAGATTAGTATTGGTGGTTTGACCCCAAGTACCTGTCTGGTCGCCATCTCCTATGAGAGTTAATTTTAATGAGGTTGAATAGGTACTTGCCATAATTTATCCTAATTTTGTGTATTAATTTGCGTCCATGATGGTGTTTGTTCAGTATTAATTGGTTTCCAATAAACAGCAACGGGGGTTCCAACATTTCCAGTAGCTACATCCCCGGTTAATCCTACCGTTCTTACACCGTTTGTTACAGTTCCTACTGCACCTGTTAAATTAACACCGGTTAAGTCAAAGCCTTTACCAAAACCTACTGTTCCTACATTACCGTTAGAATTATCGCCTGACAACCCTTTACTAAAATTTCCTGTAACAATACCCGCACTTCCAGTAGAATTAACACCGGTTAAATCAAAACCTTTTCCAAAACCTATCGTTCCCACTGCGCCTGTTGAATTAACACCGGTTAAGTCAAAACCTTTTCCAAAACCTACTGTTCCTACATTACCGTCAGAATTAGTGCCCGTCAATGCTTTACTTAAAACTCCTGCAATAGTGCCTGTATTTCCAGTAGCTACATTCCCAGTTAATCCAAGTTGGTTTGCTAACCCTACCGTCCCCACTGCACCTGTTGAATTAACTCCAATTAATGCTATTGATAAATTATAAGTAACATTACCTATATTGCCAGTTGCAAAATTTGATATAGACAGACCGTTCCAACCAGTATTATTGCCAGCGTCTGAGTTAAAATTATAAGGATAAGCGTTAAATGTAGCACCGCCAGTAGCATTGCTGTCTTTGATTGTTAAATAACTTACAGAAACTGTACCGCTTGCTTGACTGATTGTAGCCTGAGTTCCTGAAAGTGTACTTTGTAAAAACTTTTGAGTTGTGCCAGATGTAACAAATGAACCTACTGTACTAGTTACACCTGATTTAAGTTGTAGTGTGCCATTTGTAAATGTTAATGTTCTTAAAGAATTGAGCGTTAGAGCATCTTGAAAAGCAAATGTTCCACCTAAACCGTTAAATGTGATTGGAAAATTTATCGCCTGCCCTGCGGTGGTAATTTGCTGTGTGCCAGACGTACCTGCAAAGGTAGTTGTTGAAACACCAGCAGCATCTAATGTCATTCCGCTTACTAATATTAAATTTCCGTAAATAAACCTACCATTTGCATTTAAAGTACCTGTAAATCCAGTAAAGTTTAAATTTTTAATTGCACTATTGCCAGTAGTCGTAATACTATCTGCACCAGCAGAAATGTTAAAAGACGGTGCGTTTGCTTCTGTCCCACCCGAAGAAGAACCATGACTAATTGTTCTTGTTTCGCCAAGTATGCCTGCGCCATTTACGTTTACTGTTGGTGTGCCTGTGTAACTAAAGTTTATAGCTGTTGGCGTTGACCAAACAGTTGTGTTAAGACCAGTTAACGTAATATTGCTTGTGCCAAATGCTAAAGTTCGAGCCGTTGCTCCTGACCCATCAAATAAACCCGCAGTTGCCGTGTAGTTATTTAAATTAAGAGTTCCGTTATTAAGTATAATTGTTCTTGTAGAACCAAGTGTTAAGGCATCTTGAAGTTGCCAAGTACCACCTACACCGTTGAAGCCAAATGGTCTGTCAAAAGTTACACCAGCAGTAGTAACGGTTTTAGTTCCAGATGTAGCTATAAAACTTAAAGTTCCATTTCCAGAACCAGAAGTCATATTAGTAGACGCTTTAAAATTTCCGTATACATTATGAAATTGCGCTGTAAAACTTCCACCAAACCCAGTTGGATTAACACCATCCGTAAAATCAAGATTTAATACGTTGGTGTTAGCATTTTGCATAGCAAAAGTGCCAGTACCAGCAGTAATCCTAAACGATATTGCATTTGCCTCAGAAACAAGACCCGGATTGATTGACCTTGCCGTTGCGCTATTATCTGTACAAATAACTTGAGGGGTTCCAGTAACTGTAGTAGTTGTTGAACCAATAAAAATTGCTCCAGTTCCAGTAAGAGTAATGTTACCAGTTCCAAATGCCAATGTGTTAGTTCCAGCAGATGTAAATAATCCAGTACTCAACGTATAACTAGAAAGATTAAGCGTTCCAGCAGTTAGTGTTGTAGTTCTTGTAGAGCCAAGAGTTAATGCGTCTTGAAGTTGAAATGTGCCACCAACACCGTTAAAAGTTACATCAGCGGGGAAAGATTGACCATTTGATGTTATTGTTTTTGTACCAGAAGTTGCAGCAAACTGGACTGTGCCCACTCCAGCACCCAGTAAAGTTGTTCCACCCCAATTCCAGTTTCCAAACACCAAAATTGAGTTTTGGACAGAAACTGTACCAGTAAACCCTGTGAAGTTTACATTCTTGTAAGCGCCACTGGTTGTTGAAAGATTAACTTGGTCTGACCCTGCATTTACATTTAAACTAATAGCATTAGTTTCACCTGCTGGACCAAAAATAAATCCCCGAGTACCAACGCTACCACTATAAGTAGATTCAACAAGCGGAGCTGTACCTGTAACTGTTAAATTGGTTGCAGTTGATGTAGTAAAAACAGTAATGGCATTTGCAGTAACAACTATCTTGCCTGTACCAAAAGCAAGTGTTCTAATATTAGAATTGCTTGAAGTAAAAGCTACCGTTGTCAATGTGTAACTGCCTAAGCTCAGGGTTCCTTGGGTGAGTGTAGAAGTTCCATTAGAAGCGGCAATTAATTCTACAGTAGTGTCTCTAGCCAAAGAAACTGTACCACCAAATGAGTCAACTATAAAACCACTAAGGCGCAGCGTTATGCCTGCTGAATCTACTGTTTGCGTTAGTCCTGACCCAGAAAAAATCCAGCTTGGTGTACCTGTCACTGTGGTCATTGTCATAGACGAAGTGAGCGTCACGTTTCCAAAAATGGTGGGGTCAAAGTTGCCTTGAGTCCAGTTAAACGCCACTGTGCGCCCACTAAAGCTCAAAGTTCCCATGTTCCAATTTGCGTCTATTGTGACGGTGTTTCCGGTACGCAAGCCATCACCTGTAGTAGCCCCAGAGTTGTCAATAATGCAAGTGTCTTGAGCTAACGGAAAATTGTTTACTGCTGCTGTACCACCCGAAGACGTAGCCCATGTAGTTCCAGACCAGTTTGCACTTATGCCAGCAGCAGTGCTCCAGTATTTGTTTACCCCTGCTCCAAATGTAATGTTGGTGTTGCCCAAGCAGTTACCCAAGCGAGTGCCAGACCATGTTCCTGACGCACCAGCGGCAACAATGTTTTGAAAATCTACATCAGCCAATGTAGCAATTGTTGCAACCGTCAATGTACGCTGAGTGCCAAGTACATCCGAACGAACACAAAGTCTACGAACCGCCGTATTAGCCGCACCTATAGTTAAAGTGCCATTAATTGTTTGATTTGCTGAAAGATTAATAAAACCAATACCATCAGTTGTTCTACTTGTAAATGTTAAATTATTAAAGGTATTTGTGCCTTGAATAGTATGTGTAGCCGCAGTTACGCTACTTGCAATAACATTGTAGTATGTAAGACCACCACCATTAAGGTTAAACGAGTTATTTGTAGCGGTTATTGTTGATGTGCCAGCATTAAAGGTTAAATTTGCTGTATTGGATATATTTATGCCTGTTGCTGCCGTACAAGTTATAGCAGACGAACCAAGAGAAACAGACCGAACAACTGTGCCTTGACAAGTTAATCCCAATACAGCAATCGTAAAATTTGCAGTACTAAAATTACCGGCAGTTGAAAAAAGAGTGCCAGTACTTGTATAGTTACTGCCAAGAGTCCATCCACCCCCAACGCCAACACCTCCTATACCGCCCATATATACGCCCATTGTTCCTAATGTTACGTTATTAGTGGTGATTGTCTTGCCGGTAGTGGTTGCATTAAAACTAATATTTGCGCCGTTTGTAGTAGTAAATGCTACGCCAGTGGCTGCATTAGTCCAACTTCCAAATACATTAATAACAGAAGTGGCGCTGGACGTTATTGTGACGTTACCAACAGCGGGTCCAGCAATAGTTACATCTAAACAAACAGCGTTTGTTCCAATTGTGACCGCATACGCAGTAGCATTAGATAGCGTGTCAAAAATAACATTATCAGCGGATGTTGGTGGTCCAGCGCCTCCAAGACCACCAGATGTTGTACTCCAGTTAGTTGTGGTTGTGGCATCCCAAGTGCCTGCACCACCACGCCAATAGTAGGTCGCCATTTATTCCTCTACAGGCGTATCAACAGGTTCATCAACCACAGGTGGTGGGTTATCAATAAAGTCTTTCCACTTGTCATAACGAGCCTGTTTCATGGCTTCAATCTCAACATCAGATAAACCATGTTCATCTGCTAGATGAAGTGCGTCTGAGAATCCGTTGATTTCGAAGTCAATCTTTATCATGTTGTAGATAAACGAATCAATGCTGCCGTTGTGCTATTAGTTGGCATTGTTAAAGTAAATGTTCCTGCTGTAATAGTTTGCGAGCCAAACGTATGAACAGACACCGCTTTATTAGACTGAGTTGAGTTATATAACAACATAGTGTCAAATGCAGTTGTCAAAGTTACTGTCGTGTAAACAATACTTGCCGATGGAGTCCAATATCCTACACCAGCCGTTGTTGATGCGTTTGTAGATGTTGGGTTAGTTGCACCTGTAACCGTTACACCACCAGCCGTATATCCTGTTCCTGATACTTCACCAGTTGCGCTATACGCAGTAGTAGAAGCATTAAGAGTGGCAGATGCTAGATATAAAGCCGCTTTAAATGTATTTGCTGTACTTGCAGTTTGTGCTGGATTAGCCGAACTAAAGTTATGGGTTGCGCTTAACAGTTCCCCCAAAAACGAAGTACACATTGATTGAGTATTTGCCATAATTTATCCTAAAGTTGCACCGACTAAATCGGTAAATGGTGAAGTTTTAAGGGTTACATGAGCAGAACGATGGACTAGTTCACCGTCTAGCCAATACTCTGTCCAAGTTGTGTTCTCAACGTCATTGTCAACTGAACCTTCTTTTTTTTCAAGAAGGGAGTCATCCATTTCGCCTTTTGTTGTTGTAATTAACATAGTATCCTAAGAAATAGTTATTACTGCGGTTGTTGATGATGGTGTTGGGAAAGTAACTGTAAACGTACCCGTTGTTGTCTTATCTGACCCAAAATTCAATACTGCTACTGTTGCACTTGTTGTACTATTGTAAATCAACGCACCCCTACAAGTAAAGGATGCGCTTGTCCAAGTTACTGGGTCAAACGATATGTAAGCCACATTGTTTGTAGTATCCCCAGTAGGTATGTTTGATATAGTTAAAGTATTTCCGCCAGCTGTATATCCTGTACCTGTAACTTCGCCTGTAACTGTATATGCCGCTGTAGTGTTATTTAAAGTAGCGTTTGCAGTATACAAAGCAATTTTGTAAGTATAAGAAGTTCCAGTATTAAAATTAACCAATCCACTGAGTGCATCAGTCTTAAACTGTGTAGTTTGTCCTTGAACTATGGTCACGAGTTAGGTCCGCTCACATTTAATTTAGTCTGACCATCTCTATATGCATCGCCACGCTCCAGACCATCGCCAAGGCGTTTAGCTAGAGTTACGGCTTCAGTAAACTTCTGCTCGTAATAAGTGACCATATCCTGCTCACCCTTCATAAATATCATGGCTTCCCGCATTGCACCATACAGCAGAACAGGGTCAAAGTTATCGCCAAGCCAAGAAGTGCCATTAGAGTTATTAACTGTTAACACAGGTATAGAGAACCCAGAACCAGAACCAACGCCAATATTAGCTGCGTCAAAACTTAAGTTGTCGCCTACTCTGTAGAAGTTGCCACCATTAGTCAAAGCTATTGTTGTAACTATACCGCCAGCAATAGTTATTGTAGCTACAGCTCCTGCACCCGAACCACCTGTTAACGGAATATTTGTGTAAGTTCCGTTAGTGTATAAAGTTCCGCCAGTAATAGTGCTTAAAGTTGTAATAATACCCTGCACAATAGATGCTGGATAAAAGAAATAATGCAGTTCTGCGGTATATGTCTGGTCTGGCGTTGGACCTACAATAGCTACTAATTCCACATTATTTGTGTTTTGTGGGTATTGTGGACCAAATAAGGCGTAATACTGCGGTGTTCCTAAATCAGTTGCTTTAGGGTAAGCCTGTCTAATAAAGTTTACATCTTTATTAAGTAGATACTCGTAACCATTAGTTGTTACTATAGCCAAAGAATATGTGGATAAAAAATCATCCGGCAGAGAAAGATACTGATTACTTGTAGTTAGAGTCCCAGTCACGTTCTTGCGTAATGAAGGAAACTGTATCATGTTAAAGATACGCTCCTCAGCCTGTTGTACAAACGTAGGAATGCTCGATACAAAGAGCGATTCCGTATTCTCAGCGTAGTTCTGAATTGTTTGGTACAACGTCACATAATTCATTATGCCATCGGTCCTCTAGCCATTACACCTTTAGTAGCAGCGCCTGTACCACGAATCTTCATTTCGCCATTAGGATTCTCTGGAGTGTAGTTACCTTTACTAATACCACCAGTAGAAATATTCATCTTAGTCATGCACTCAGCGCCAGTACCATACTTGCTGTCAGCTTGAATAGAACTTTTCTTACCAGACATAGTATGTGGCTCAGCATAAACAGAGGCAGAACCAACTTCCTTGCCCATTACTTTATTAGAAAACTTAGCCATTATCTGCCCCTTTGTGCGGCTACTTTAGCCATATTCCGTCCCATAGACTTCATATTCTTGTTAGTTTTGCCAACAGTATGTTTCATAGGTCCGTTTTCAATTTTTACATTTGGTCCAGAGTCACCTAGGTTTGTACCTTTAGTTTTTCCAGATTTAGTAATACCATCAGCTGCTTTTCTGAATCCCATATTAAACTCCTAAGTTGTTGAGATTGTTACACTATTTACAGTACCCGTTGCAACTAATGCATTGGGAGTTAAAGCCCTATCAAAACTTCTAGAACCACCAACAGGGTACCAACCCCATTCAAATACTCTACTACCACCTTCGGGATAACCACCTTCTGCTACTGTGTTGTTATCGCCATTTTCAGTCTGTAAGCCACTTGTTCCAGAAGCGTAATAACTTATATCAGGTCTTGGCTCCCTTACTGCTTGTGGGTCGTTGACCGGATACATACCTAATTGTAACTGAGGTTGGTCAGGTTCCCAACACTCATCACATACTTTTATACTAACCATTCTGGTCTTAATCGTCAATTTTCTTAATTGACTTAATTTAAATCTTTGACCACATCTATCGCACTCCGCAATACTGTGCTTACCGGAAGCAAAATTACTAGGCATTATCTATAGTAAAACAAGTTGCGTGGAACAAACCGAAGCGGTGCAGTCTCCCTGTCTTCTGTAGACGCTAGACCAAACTGTTCTTCGTAATCAGCTTTTAAAAATATAATTCTCTGTGGGTCTGTACCTTGAATTTTTACACTCATCAAGTAGGCTAACCCAGACACCATACAGTTAATAAACCTAAACGGTACGTCTTGTACATTAACACCGCCACCAGCATCTTGGAGTCTGCGCATACGCCAGTAAACAAGTGTATAAGTTGTTCCAGCAGCAGGGCAGGGCCAGAGGTTTACGCAAGGTAAATACTGCGCTGTAATAGCGTCTCCTATTGCGTGGGTAGCTGCTACTGTATTGTTTTGTCCCCTCCAACAGTTTTGGAGTTGGTTTCCAATAATATTTGTATATGCAATTGTTTCGGAACCAATCTTAATGAAGCCAGTTGACCTCAAGTCTAAGTTAGCAATACTACTGTTTGTTGCCGTTTTTAAAGTAATAGTCGTAGCTGTTGCGCTAATAGCTGTCTGTAACAGATATTCAGTTGTATCGCTATTGCCAGATTGACGGTTAAAGTAAACCTGAACCGGTCTACCTGTAGTTAGCTTATTAGGTATAGTAGCGTAAGTAGGCTCAGATATACGAGAGAGATTAATATCAGTTTGGTTGGTTGTATCAGCATTGCTTGTACGGGTTTCTAAGTCTAAGATGTCCACCGTATCTACTGGAACTGCATAGATACCTTGGTTTGGATTTAGAATTATACTTGTCTCTTCAACCGTCCACAGGTTAATACCACGGTTAGCCCACTCAACTAGCATCAAGTTAAGCGACCTTCTAGCGGTTTTTAAGTCATAGCCAGTACGTAGCTGTGAGCCACAGCGCTCAAACGCTTCCTCAACCATTTCAGTTAGGTCAAGGTTAAATACGCTAGTTCCAGATGTTAACGCCATTATCTATACCCTGCGGTTTTCTTTGCTATATTCTTCGGTTGTGCTACAAACTGCTTACCTTTTGCTTTACCCGCTCGTTTTGCTTTAGTAGTTGCTGCGTACTCTTGAGGGCTTAGCGCTTCAATAGCCTTTTTTGGCAAGTACCGCTCACCTGTAACAGATGACTTTTTGCCTGACTTGGTAGTCCATTTCTGGTCCCCCCAATTTTTTAAAGACTGTTGTGGCGCTTTCAATCTCTATACCCCCCACCGGCGGCTTTATATTTCTTTGCTACCAATTGTGCTTTACGAGCTGACCATTTCCCTGCGCCTGTGCCTTGTGTTGCAGCTGCTTTTACTTGCGCAAGTATACGTTTTCTAAGGCTAGGTTTAGTGTAATTACCAGCTGCGTTTACTTTACCACCCTCAGCGTATTGAGTAAAATCAGTATCATCCCTACGGGGTTCTTTTTTACCCTTGGGCATCTTAGAAGGGCTTATTGCGCCCATTCCACGAGAGGCTTTCATGCACGAGTCTTTCCACGAATAGCGCAGCCATCAGCACGAGCAGAGGCAGATTTAACTTTACCGCCACCAGCCATCTTTTTAACGGAACCACCTTTACGCATTGTGTCTCTATCTTTAGATGCCATGCCTGATTTTAAAGCTTCTTTAGCCCTCATTTTGGGAGAGCCTTTTGTTATATAATCCATAGGGCCAGAAAAAATACTTTTAACGCCCTTTAATAGTTTTGATACATTGTCAGACCTTTCTTCGTCTGAAGTACCCGTACCCGTTAAATCTGTAATACCGGGAGATTTGTACTTTTTAGATGCAGTTTTTGTTTCTTTATCAACTTTAGCAGGCACTGGCTTGTCGTCAGCTTCAGTTTTAGTTTCAGTTTTAGTTTCAACTTTAGCTGCAGGTTTTTCAGCAGGTTTAGCGCTGGATGTAGAGCTAGAACTAGCCGCAGGTCTAGTAGTCTTAACTACAGATTTCTCCATATTCTCTATAGGCGTATATAAATCCCCTGTTTCTGGATTACGTTTAAACTTAGACTTAGTCCCTGTTTCGTCAAAAATATCTTCTGACGTTGTTTTAGTCTCAGTTTTAACTTCAGCTTTAGCTGGTTTAGCTGGTTCAACTTTAGCTGGTTCAACTTTAGCTGGGGCAGTTTCAGCTTTTTTAAGCGGAACTGGTTTAGCTTCCTGCTCTTCGCCTCTTGCTAATTTAAACAGGTCAACACCGGGGTCTTTTATTTGACCCATACGGTACTGAACTATTTCATCCGTGCCTTTGTACTCGTCAGTAGAGCCACCAGTACCAAAACGTCTAGTGCGTTTGCCCATTGTTTTTTTCATTGGCTTTTTCATTATTTGCCTTTCATATCATTTTTCCACGGGTTTTTCCACGAACAGCGCAGCCGTCTGCACGGGAAGAAGCGGAACCACCTTTAGCCATCTTTTTAGGGGCGTCTGGTTTTGGGGCTTCTTTAGTAGTTTTCTCTTTAGCTTTCTCTCTACGAGCTTTAGACTCTTCACGAGTCTCACCACCAAGCTCTTCATTAATAACTTCAACAGGATTAGCTAAGCCCTTAGTATCTAAATAGTTACTAGCCTTGTCACTTAAACCTTTAATGAACTCTTTCATGTTAGCAGTACCTTCCGCCTTTAGCCATCTTAACCATTGTGCCTTTAGTTAATCCTTTTTTGGCTACGCCATTAGCTTCTTTATGTCCAGCAGCTAACCCGCCACCAGCCATTTTCTTCATCATTCCGCCTTTTTTAAGGGCTAATTTAGTGCCTTTGCCGCCTTTATGTTCTTGGGAGTCATGCTGTTTAAACGCTTTCTTAATCATTTTTTTGTCTTGGGCACGGTCATCTTTAGCCATTCCACCTACTGCCATTTTCTTAATCTTGCCACCTTTTTTCATGGGCATTCCCGGAGTTCCGGGTTGTGGCGCTCCAGCCTGCATCATCTGGTTATCAGCGCCCATTGCGCCACCTACAGGCATAGCAGGTTTTTTACGAGCTGCCATTAACGCAGCCATCATCTTAGGGTCTCGTTTTGTTGCCATCGTATCACCACCTTTTTTAAAAGTTTTGCCTTTGTCGGCGTTTGAAAAATCTTGCCCCACGGACTGTGGAACACCTACCTTCTTAGCAAAAGCTTTATTATGTGCTATTGCGTTCATAAAATTGTGTTGCTTTTTAGAGCTACTTGGCATTTTTATCTGCTAATAAGCTGGTCAATTTTGTTTTCAAGCTTGTTAAACCTTGCGTCAATGTGTTCAACAATGCGGTCAACTTCTGCTTTAGTGACGTTATCACGGGCTACCTCTTCTCTGGTTTTATTTAACAATATACCAATACGGGCTAATTCTGTAAACTTTTCATTCATCATATAGGCTATGACTGCTATTAGTATAGTCAGTGCGCTTGTCCATAACTCCATCATGTTTAGCATTTCCATCTTTTTAGACTCGCAGCCTTCCTTGTTGGTTTGCCGTTCTCGTCTTTCATTGGTCCGGGCATACCTGACATTCTAGCGCAGAATGACCTTTTTCTTGCGCCACCTTGTGGTTGCGGAGCCTTTAGATTAGACCCCGTAGCCGCATTATACTTAGCTCTGCCTTTGGCGGTAAGGCCCGCCCCTTTAGATACAGGTAGCTTCTCACCCCTACCAATAGCCAGAGACGGACCTTTTTTCTTAGCCATAAAATATAGTAATTCCAGTTACTGAACCTACACTCAAAGTTAAATATAAACCTTCTTTTGCTACAATCCCTTCACCGGGAATTAATATACAAGTTGTGTTT
>Ga0304730_1001698_pt1 | contig 16380 bp, 13 predicted proteins | sample M_130628_MF_Meta_FD_190474 | JGI IMG/M metagenome (GOLD analysis project Ga0304730, IMG submission 190474) | Freshwater microbial communities from Lake Montjoie, Canada to study carbon cycling - M_130628_MF_MetaG (v2) (version 2) | ecosystem: Environmental > Aquatic > Freshwater > Lake | place...
TACATCGCCCTTAGAGATCTTGCCTTCAGATAGAGCCTGCATAGCGGCAGCTTCTCTATCAAATACTCGGGCAGGACCAGTAAAGTCCTCTAAATCAAAGCCAGCAGTCTTTACAACAGCACCTTCAGGGGCCATTGAACCCTTCAGGATTGCAATTCCACCAGTTTTGTGGATTGGGTTATTCAAAGCTCGGATGATCTTGCCATCTGGATCTGGAGGGTTGATGCCTTCTAGGTTCTCTGCAACTGTCTTGCCCGTGACGGTCATGCAATCACCGTGGATAAGTCCTGCATCCAAAAGTGCCTTCATAACAACAGGAACACCGCCAACACGGTCAACATCAGCCATAACGTATCGACCGAAAGGCTTTAGATCCCCTAGGTGTGGAACCTTGTCTGCAATTTTGTTGAAGTCATCAAGAGTTAGATCTACTTCTGCTTCTCGAGCAATAGCTAGGAAGTGCAGTACTGCGTTAGTTGAACCACCAAAAGCCATGGTTACAGCAATTGCGTTCTCTAAAGATTTCTTAGTAATGATGTCTCTTGCAGTTATGCCCTGAGCAATGAGGTTGACAACTGCTTCACCTGAACGATGAGCCCAGTTGTCTCTTCGTCTGTCAGCAGAAGGAGGTGATGCTGAACCAGGCAGGCTCATACCCATAGCTTCGGCAGCACATGCCATTGTGTTAGCGGTATACATACCGCCACAAGCACCTTCACCTGGGCAGATAGCTCGTTCAATACGATCTAGATCTTCAAGGCTCATAGTTCCAGCCTTGCAAGCACCAACAGCTTCAAAAGCATCAATGATGGTTACTTCTTTTTCTGTGCCATCAGTTAGCTTGACCCAACCTGGCGCGATAGTTCCTGCATACAAGAAAACAGAAGCGAGATCTAGCCTCGCAGCAGCCATCAACATACCTGGCAGTGACTTGTCACAACCTGCAAGCAATACAGAACCATCTAGACGTTCTGCCTGCATAACAGTTTCAACTGAGTCAGCAATAACTTCTCTGGAAACTAGTGAGAAGTGCATTCCCTCGTGGCCCATAGAAATACCGTCAGAAACAGAAATAGTTCCAAATTCAAGTGGATAACCCTTAGCTGCGTGAACGCCCATCTTGGCTGCATCAGCCAGACGATCAAGAGATAAGTTGCAGGGGGTTACTTCATTCCAAGAAGATGCCACACCAATTTGAGGTTTTTCCCAGTCCTCATCACCCATACCTACGGCTCTGAGCATTCCTCGGGCAGCTGCACGTTCGATACCTTCGGTAACAACGCGGCTTCTAGGCTTCATATCTCTAGTCATTTACTAAGTTTAGGCGAATTCCCGCACATATAAGAAGGAAGCATTTTCTTAGGTAGCCTAGAGAGGTGCCAACTCCTCAAGAAACCTTAGATAAAGAGAGCCTCGCTCGATATACCCAGGCTGCTATCGTCTCCAGCCGTGAAGTAATCCGCTCCTACTCAACTTCCTTTGGGCTAGCCACCAATCTCTTAGCCAAGCCAATCAGGACCCACGTCCAGAACATCTATGCCTTAGTTCGAGTAGCAGATGAGATTGTTGATGGCGCAGCAGCCGGTGCCTTAGGCCCTAACAGCAAAGTCGAAGCAGGTTCGCAACTAAACAGCCTTGAGCAAGAAACCTATAAGGCCATGAACCTTGGTTTCAGCACCAATCTTGTAGTTCACGCCTTTGCAGCAACCGCTATTGAAACAGGAATTACAAGAAAGATCGTTGAACCTTTCTTTTACTCAATGCGTTTAGATCTTCAAAAGACTAAATATGACCAAAAAGCTTTTGATGTCTACGTATATGGTTCGGCAGAAGTTATTGGTCTTATGTGTCTTCAAGCCTTCATCCAAGAAAGAAGCTTCAATCAATCTGAGCTTGAGACTCTCAAGAGAGGTGCTCAAGCGCTAGGGGCAGCTTTCCAGAAAGTTAACTTCCTAAGAGATTTAGCGGCAGACTTCGAACAACTGGGTAGAAGCTACTTCCCTGATGTGAACGTGAAGACTTTCAATGAAGAAACCAAGAAGAGACTGGTTGACGATATCAACAAGGACTTAGCCCACTCAGCCAGGACAATCCCACTTCTACCTAAGAGCTCCAGAAGAGCAGTGGTAGCAGCACAGCTACTGTTCACAGCGCTAAATAAAAAGATTGCTAAAACCCCCGCAGAGGAACTAATTCGTGCTCGAATTAGAGTTAGCGACATACATAAACTTTTCATACTGTTCAAAGCAATGATCGGAGTAACACCTAAATGACCCAAAAGACCGCAATTATCGTCGGTGGTGGAATAGCAGGACTTGCTACCGCTGCTCTTCTTGCTAAAGCAGGAATGAAAGTTCAACTCTTCGAAGCAAGAGAAAAAGTTGGCGGTCGCGCTTACATTTGGGAAAAAGACGGATTCACCTTCGACATGGGCCCTTCTTGGTATCTGATGCCAGACGCCTTTGACCAGTTCTTCAAACTAATGGGAACTACTGCAGACAAGGAACTAGACCTAGTTCGCCTTGACCCTGCATACAGAACAATCTTTGAAGGCCAAAAAGAACCTATGTTCATGCACGAAAGCCTTGAAAAGAACTTGGCAGAATTTGAAGCAGTTGAACCAGGGGCTGCCAAGATGGTTCAGAAGTATCTGGACAGCGCTGAACAGACCTATCTATTGGCTAACAAACACTTCTTATATACAAACTTCCAGAACATGAAGTCCTTCACACACTCAGATGTTGTGAAGAAGGCGGCAGTATTTATCAAGCACCTTTTGACTTCCCTTTATGGTTTCTCAGCCAAGCACGTAAAGGACGAGAGATTACGCAAGGTTCTAAACTTCCCTGCAGTATTCCTAGGAGCATCTCCTTACGAAACTCCAAGCATGTATCACCTAATGACACATATCGATATGAATGTTGGTGTGTTCTACCCACAGGGTGGCATCTACAAAATCATTGAAGCCGTTGAAGCTCTCGCTAAAAAGCATGGAGTTCAGATCCACACCAACTCCCCTGTGAACAAGATCAACGTTGACGCTAACGGTCAAGTTAAAGGTGTTCAGGTAGGTAACGCAACCTATGAAGCAGATGTAGTGGTAGCAAACGCTGACCTGCACTTTGTGGAAACACAGCTACTTGAGCCTAAGTACCAATCTCTTCCTCAGAAGTGGTGGGATAAGCGAATCCCAGGACCTTCAGCACTACTCATGTATCTAGGTGTTAAAGGCAAGATCGACAACCTAGATCACCACACACTTCTATACACAGATGACTGGGCAACTAACTTTGCTCAAGTATTCAAGAAGGCAGATGGAAAGAGCAAGGTTGCCTCTCCTGCCAGCCTTTACATCTGTGCACCAAGTAAGACTGACCCATCAGTAGCACCGGACGGTTACGAGAACCTATTCGTTCTAGTGCCAGCAGCTGCTGACCCGTCTATCGGTAGAGGTGGAATCGATAGATCTGGAGATCCTTCATTTGAAGCAGAAGCAGATCGCATCATTGAACAAATTGCTGATTGGTGTGATATCCCAGATCTAGCCGAACGCATTGTGGTTAGAAGAACTATGGGACCTAAGAACTTTGTTGAAGAACTAAACGCTTGGTCAGGTACAGCTCTTGGTATGGCTCACACCCTTAGACAATCTGCTTTCTTTAGACCAAAGAATAAGAGCAAAAAGGTCAAAGGTCTTTACTACGCAGGTCACCACTCAATCCCAGGTATTGGTTTGCCTATGTGTCTTATTGGTGCAGAGCTTGTATACAAGCTGATGATTGATGACAAGTCCAGTGGACCAACAGAGAAAGAGATTGCACCTATTGCTGAAGGTGGCTGGAAGGGCTTGAACTAGTGGCCAATGGAGCAACTTATCTATCCGGCTTGATATTTTCTCTAGTTGGTTTAGGTTTGCTCGATTGGCGCTTTAGAACAGCCTTCACAATAAATAAAAAGGCATCCGCCTTTGCAATTCTGATTCCAACCATTTTCTTTATTTTGTGGGATGTGGCAGGTATTGCTATGGGCATCTTCTTCAGAGGAGATACCTCACATCTAACTGGAATACTGCTTGCCCCTGAGTTCCCTATCGAAGAACTCTTTTTCCTATTACTTCTGAACTACACAGCGCTTACTCTCTTCACAACAGTCACCAGAGTAATCAAGAAGAGGTCAAACAAATGACCTACCTAGCCCTAAACGTTACTTTCATGCTCATTGCCTTTGTGACTCTAAATCTTGTGAGCAGAAAGAGCCCTTGGCGAGCCATTGGCTTCACAATGATTTGGATGCTTCTAGTTACCTTGGTCTTTGACAATGTGATTATTGGTCTAGAGATAGTTGGCTACGACAAATCCAAGATAAGTGGAATATTGTTGGGACTAGCACCAATCGAAGACTTCGCTTACACAGTGGTTGCCGTTTTAGCTGTAAGCATTATTTGGACCAAGCTCACCAAGGAGAAAAAGTGAACGCTGTAAAGCAACTGTTCTGGTCATCAAGACCTGTCTCCTGGATTAACACGGCTTTTCCTTTTGGAGCTACCTACGTTTACCTCAATAGAGAAGTAGATCTAACCTTCTTGGTTGGAACACTCTTCTTCCTAATTCCATACAACCTATTGATGTATGGAATCAACGATGTCTTTGACTATGAGAGCGATCTAAGAAACCCTAGAAAAGGTGGAATAGAAGGAGCTCTTCTAAACAAGAAGTATCACAAGCTAACTATCTGGTCTTCAATCCTTAGCTGCCTACCATTCCTTGTTTATTTGTACGCAGTTTCAGATCTATCTTCTGCTCTATGGCTAACTCTGTTTGTATTCACTGTGGTTGCTTATAGCGCTCCGAAGCTCCGCTTCAAGGAGCGCGGCTTCCTAGACTCACTAACTTCAGCAAGCCACTTCGTAGGCCCAATGATCTATGCCATGTCACTATCAGACCTAGACATGGCTGCACCTGCTGCCCTATCAAGCATTCTTGCCTTTACTCTCTGGGGTGTCGCCTCACATGCCTTTGGTGCTGTTCAAGATGTTAAAGCAGATCGTGAAGCGAGCATCTCAAGTGTTGCAACCATGATTGGTGCAAGAGCAACAGTATGGTTTGCCTTTGCTTGCTATGCAGTCGCTGGCCTACTTGCTATGAATACCATTTGGCCAGGACCGTTAGCAGCGTTAGCTGCTGTTCCTTACCTTCTTATTCTTGCTCCATTCCTCAAGATCACAGATGAGGATTGTGAGAAGGCTAACAAGGGTTGGCGTCAATTCATTTGGTTGAACTTCTTTGCTGGAGCACTGGTATCAATGATCTTGATTTGGTCTGCACTGTTTAGCTAGTTCTAACAGACCAATCAATCATGTATTTGCTGTTATACCCATTACTGCAATGCTGACAACTGTAAAGTCTTGAAGGTTTTCTATACCTAAAGTGTTCGTGACCATTAGGGCACAATCCTTTATATGGTGCATACGCAGCAGCAATCTCTTGACCGGTGTATTTGTCGTTACGATAACCAATCTTCTTAGCGGTAGCTAACCACTTCTTACTGTGACCTTCTTTAGGACCACATAGGGCATGAGCAATCTCATGCAACACTGTTTGCATAACATCATCAACAGAATGAACTAGAGCCAGGTATTTACTAATGGTTATCTTCTTATCGTTATAAGAACACATACCTGCTCTTCTGCGACCACTGTCGAACCCAAAGCTCCACTCGCGGTCTTCTAGTTTCTCTAGCATCTCCGTTTCAGCTAGTGCTCTAATGTAATCCCAACGATCAGCAACCAGACGAATCTTCTTACCTTCATTACTTCTAGATTTCTCAACAAAACCAAAGTCTTCCACAGCAGCCAATAACGACAATTGTTCAACAGATGCCCTAGCTGTAACTTTTCCCAACTTGTATTCATCAAAGGCATAATCCATAAGAACTCGAATACCTTCAGCTACCCAAGCCATGCTCCCCTGCTGGCTCTTACCAATCACTAATGAAGCTGAAGGTCCTTGATCTTTAAACTCGGAAAACCCTAGCTCAGCGACTAGTTCCCCAGATCTTGTAACCGACCACATACTCTCACCAATAGGCTCAAGCGCAAGACCTGCTCGGCTAAGTCTTGGGGTGGCTCTAGTAAGTGTGTCTATCATCGCAAAGACAGGCTAACCCCGAAAGGCCTTTTGGCGTTGGAGTTATCCACCTAAATTGCTGATCCCCCATTAAGTGATTCAGAAATTGCCTACATTTCAAGCCCGTTAGCTTATGTTTTGCTTCACCCGAAATGTCAGGATGGTTATCCAGCCAAACAAAATCAACTAAGAACAAACGCTTTTTCGCATGCGCTTAGGGGCTGACAGGTAAGACGCTTTGTCTGCTCACATACAACAAATTCGACATTCGACAACAGGAAATAGATGTGGCTAGATTCTTTGTTAAAAAACTCTTTTTATTAAACAAGAGTCCGCTAAAAACCTCTCACTGTTACCTTCTTGCCACATTCGTTGTAACCTAATGGGGACTAGCAAAAGGGAGATGTCTCATGTTTAAAAATATTAAGTCAACTTCGAATACTTCAAAAAATCGAACCGATTTGGGAAAACTCCTTCTTTCCACATTAATTGTTCCTCTGATTTTGATGCCCCAGCATCAAGCCTTAGCGGCCACCACCCCGGAAAGTAAGCAAGTAGGTGGATACCTAGTTGGGCCTGGAGCTGACTTATCTGGGGCGGATCTCTCAGGTTTGGATTTGAGCAATCTAGACATGAGTAACGCAGACCTTCAAGACGCCAACCTGTATGGTGCAAATATTTCTGGAGCGAAGCTAAGCGGGGCAAATCTAACAGGAGTTTCAAGTGGAGAAATTCTTGGAATAGCGTCCAGTATTCCAGATGGGTGGAGATTGGCTAATGGTTACTTGATAGGCCGAGAGGCAGACCTAGCGGGAGCAAGTTTGAAATCCCAGGATCTAAGCGGATTGGACTTGAGCGGTGCAAATTTATACCAAGCCGATCTTACGTCAGCGATTTTGACCAAGACCAATTTCACAGGCTCAGACCTAAGAGCAAATTTGAAAAGTGCAAATTTGCAAGGCGCAACGCTTACAGGTGCCAGATTAGGTTTGATTGAAACAAGTGCTCTATCTGGCATCAAATCAGGTTCAATCATAGGAAATGCGGAAGTAGGGACCATATCCGGAATTAGCTACAACCGCAATATGCAATGGAATCTAATCAATGGTTACTTGATTGGCCCAGGAGCAAATCTAGCTGGCGCTGATCTTGGAGACTCCGACCTTTCGAGAGCAACGCTTACGAATGTTTCCTCCGGAAACATTCTCGGGAATCCGAAGTTGCCTACTGGATGGACTTTGACCAGGGGCTATCTTATTGGTGCCTTTGCGGACTTATCTGGAGCGGATTTATCAAATATAGATTTATCGGCTTTCAACCTTATTCAAAGCAACCTTAGCGGCACAAATTTGAGCGGTGCAATTCTGACTATGGCAAATCTAAATGGCGCAAACTTTACAAACAGCAACATGGCTAGTGCGAATTTTTCAAACGCAAACCTGACTTGGGTTAATCTTACAAATGCAAACTTAACTGGGGCGAACTTAACTGGCGCAAGCTTCGCGTCCTCAAACCTCAAAGGTGCGCTGTTTGATGGGACGATAATATCCTCTGCAAGAATGTTCTCTTCAGGTTTCGAAGGTGCAATTAGTCAAAATATAGTTGGAACACCCGCTACTTTCCCGGCAGAATATCGCGTTATGGACGGTCAGATAATGGGGCCAGGCGTAGACCTCGCTAATGTTGACTTAAAGAGTCTCGATCTATCATCGATGGTACTTACGAATGTGAGCTCGGGTTTCACTACTGGCAGTCCTAGACTTCCGGCCAATTGGAAATTGCTGAACGGATATTTGATTGGCCCTGGAGCTAATCTGACGTCTGCTTCTCTAAGCGGTCAAGACCTAAGTGGACTAAATCTCAGCGGAACCAACTTCACAAACGCAGATTTGAGTGGCGCTAATCTTTCATCAGCAAGTTTGAAAAGTGCCAGGCTAGATAATGCCACAATTCGAGGTGCCAAGATAGCCTCCACTGATATAGAAGGCATTTCGTTTGTCGGGATAAAGTCGGGTCTATTAGTTGGAGAACCAGCAAAATGGAGCCAGAACATAAAACTAATCGGTGGTTTCATTATTGGTTGGGGTGCTAGCCTCGCAGGTGCTGACCTAAATGGAATTGATCTCAGTAGAACCGATCTCAATGGCATAAGTTCGGGAGGCATCACAGGCAACCCCTCACTACCAACTTCGTGGAGGTTAGTTAATGGATACCTAGTTGGACCAGGGGCAAATCTGGAAGAAGCTGATCTTTCATTCAACGACTTAAGTAATCTTGACATTTCCGGTGCCCTCCTAAAGGATGCGAATCTGAAAGCGGCTAATCTAACAGGAACAGATCTTCGCGGCGCTAATCTAACGAATACGGTTTTGGAAGACGCAACTCTCTTCGGAGCAAGAACAGTCTTGTCGGGATATGCCGGGCCACCCAGATCCTTACCTGAAAGCTATTTTTACAGAGAAGGTTTGCTGCTTGGCCCAGATTTGAATTTGTCCGCGTCGTCCTTATACGGACTGTATCTTAAGGGATTGAATTTAAGCGGAGTGAACTTAAGCGACGCAACTCTGATGAATGTGCAACTGGACCACACCAAACTCAATGGAGCAAACTTTACTCGATCCGTTTTGAAGAATGTAAGTTTTTTAGGCTCTGACTTGACTAACGCTAGTTTGATCTCCACGAAAATTACTGGCTGGGTTTTCCTTAATCTAGATTCGATAATTAAGGGGGTCAACTCTTACAACATACAGGACACGGGAAACCTTAACATTAACGGGCCTGGGAAGGCTTCGTTGCCAGATGATTGGGCAATTGTTAGGGGTTACCTTCTCGGACCTGGAGTAAGTATCCCTGAGGCAAATCTTTCAAACCTAAGAATTGAAGACATTAACCTCAGCGATGCCAATCTGAGCCATGCTAATTTTTACAACTCACAACTAGTTAGTTTAAATCTAGACAAAACTAATTTAATATCCGCAAACTTAAGGAGCGCGAAGAGCTGGGGTGTTACTGGAAACCCATATTTGCCAGAGGGGTGGAGCTCCAGAGGAGGAGCACTCTTTGGCTACACCGCAGATTTCTCCGATAGAGACCTATCCGAGATGGATTTGTCTAACCTTGACTTACGTAATGCAAATTTAAATGGAGCAGTTCTAACAGGTGCAAGGCTTGAGGGAACTTTACTTGGCAGTCAGTTAAATCAAGTCAGTTCTGGCAACATTACTGGTACACCGGTGCTCCAGGAAGGCTGGAGGCTTGCTAAGGGATTCTTGATTGGCCCAATGGCAAACTTACGTGGAGCAAATCTCGCAGGACTCGATCTTTCTGGGGCGAATCTTTCAGGAGCCAACTTCGAGTCAGCAAATATTCAAGACATCAACTTCCATGGGGCCATCATGAATCAGAGTAACCTCACAGGAGCGAGAGGGCTGTCGGGTATCAAGTCTGGGGCCATTCAAGGAGCGCCTTGGTTACCAAACAAATACGGGATGGTAAATGGTTACATTGTCGGGCCAGGTGTCAACTTGCATGGTGCAAATCTCGAAATTGCCGATCTTTCGAGATTGGACCTAAGCCAAGTAGTCTCTGGTTCGGTCACAGGAAATGTCGCACTTCCTCGCGGTTGGGTTTTCGCGGGAGGCTACTTCGTTGGCCCGAAGGCTAACTTGTCTGGGGCCGACATAACTAATAGCGATCTAAGAGGAGCAAACCTTTGGGATGCGAATCTAGCAGGTGCTCGCATAGCGAATACAAACCTCCATGGCGTATCTTTGCAGGAAGCGACCTTAGACGGTCTTAGGACGGTTGGTATTATCGGGCAACCGTCGTTGCCTGTAGGTTGGGTTAATCAGAAAGGCTATCTGATAGGCCCTAAGACTGACCTCGCTTCAATAAACATGAAGGGAATGGATTTACGAAACGCAGACCTAACTGGTGTCTCTAGTGGGTTGATATACAATTCACCAGCCAAATTGCCCGCGGGTTGGAAAATTCTAAGTGGCTATCTAATCGGCCCAGGGGCTAATCTCGCCAATGCCAAACTCAGTAAGGCAACTTTCACAGGCCTAGATCTAAAAGGTTCAGTCTTCACAAATGCCAACCTCTCAGGTGCCAAGTTTGATTTGAGCAATGTCTCAAATGCTAACTTTGATGGCGCTAACCTTTCAGGTTCGAATCTAACTGGTGCTAACCTGTCAAGCTCGAGTTTGAAAGGAAGCAATATAAATCTTGTTGATTTCACAAAAGCCAACTTCAGCAACGTAAATAGCGGAGAACTAACCGGGACCCCGAAGAAATTTCCTACAGATTGGTCTGTGAAAAAAGGTTATTTAGTCGGCCCGGGTGCAAACCTACAAGGCTCAAACCTAAGTTCAGCGAATTTAACTAAAATCAATTTATCGGGTTCAAATCTGTCTGGATCAAACTTAGAGAGTGCCAATCTATCATCTTCGAAATTTATCGAAACTAATTTCGATGGCGCAAACTTGAACCAAGCAAATCTTAGAAGTTCAAATTTGACGGGTTCAAGCTGTGTTGCATGTTCGGTTTCTGATACAGATTTCTTTGGTGCTACCCTCACGAGGTTCAAAGCTTCCGGCTTGCTAGGGATGCCTAAGAACCTACCTTCAAAGTGGATAGCAATTCAAGGAACGCTCTTCAGCGCTCAGGGAATCTACAGTGGTGTAAATCTAAGCGGGTTTGATCTTACTAACCTTGACCTGTCTGGTGCAGATTTTACAAACGCAAACCTTTCAAATGCAATCTTGACTGGAGTAAATTTCTCAGGTGCTAACTTAAGGGACGCAAACCTATCAAACTCAAATCTTCAGGCAGCTAACTTTTCACGCTCAGACCTTACAGGTGCAAATCTGGCGGGAACTAATCTGACAAACACAAATTTAAAGTCTGCATCGTCTCTAAAAGGAGTTAAGTCTGGTGGAGTTATCGGGGTAGGCACTCTCCTACCAGATAAATTTGAGTCATTGGGGGGTTACGTTATAGGCCCTAATGTGGATTTGAGAGCTGCTGATTTGACTGGGATGAACCTTAGTAACTCAAACCTCTACGGCGTAACTTCAAATTTGATTAGAGGAAACCCGACTCTTCCTGCAGGATGGAAGATTGTCAACATGACTCTGGTCGGCCCAGGCGTCTCTTTGACCGGGGCTGACTTGCGCTCGGCTAACTTGAGCGGAATCAACATGACTAATGTCAACTTAGTTGGAGCTAACCTGAGTGGCGCGGACCTTTCATTTTCAGACCTAACCAGCGCCAACCTATCAAAGGCCAACCTTGCTGGAGCTAAACTGAACAACATCGTTTACTTCAACCTAAAGACCGGAGGTACACAAGGTTCTGCGTCTAAGCTTCCTTTGAGTTGCTTCCAAGTGGGTGGGTTTATCATCGGGCCTGGAGTAGACCTATCAGGGGCAGATCTGACTAGAGCCAATTTGCTATTCATCGACCTCAGCAATTCGAATTTGGCTGAAACCCTTTTAGCAAATGCAAAAATCGACAAAACAAACTCAGGAAAAGTAATTAGAGGCAAACCAAAGTCCCTTCCAAGTGGCTGGAAATTATCTGGTGGAAAACTGAAGCTAAATTAGTCATGGCTAATCAAACATAAATGAAAAGTATGGGTGGCCAAGTTTGTGACATTACTTCTTACACAGGAAAATATAGAATCGGCGAAGTCCAAATAGCTCATGCTTCAAGTCTTTGTACAATTTTCAGGATAGTGAGTTTTTAGTAGGGAGTGGTTGTCCTGACACAGGTAACTCAAATTCCTGCCAGATAAACGAAGAGCTATTCCGAGGAGTACAATCGCCTCATAGAATGGACCTCATGAGTGCCCAACCGAAGATTCTTGTTATCGTCCACGACATTGATGACCACCTAAATGAAATGGCTAACCCTATTGCCGAAGCAGGCATTCTGATGAGCACCTGGGATGTCCAGAATGATGGTGATGGTCTTCCTGAGATAGAAACGCTGAATCAGTATTCAGGCATCATTTCTCTAGGTGCTCACGCAGGTGTTTTAGAAGAAGCTGAACATCCTTGGATGAGCCATGAGCGAAAGATCATGGAGTGGGCTCTAGAAACAGAGACTCCACTACTAGGTCTCTGCTTTGGTTCTCAACTACTAGCCTCGGCTGCCGGTGCCAGAGTCTATAAAGCAGATGCAGGCGAGTTTGCCTGGACCAAAGTAAACATGCTTCCAGAAGCTGCAAAAGATCCGGTAATTAGTTCCTTAGGTGAAAGCGCAGACTCATTCCAATTTCACTACGACACCTTTGACCTACCAGAGAACGCAGTTCTTCTAGGTGAAAGTAATGGCACCATCGAAGCCTTCAGGGTTGGCTCAAGTGCTTGGGCAACCCAGTTCCACCCAGAAGTAGGTCTCTCTCAACAGCTGGCTTGGCTAAGCACATACCGTCGCGCATTCCTTAGAGAAGGCATCGACCTCGAAGAACAAATAGCCAAATCACATGAACTAGCAGCAAGCTACCGCAAACAAGCCTGGGATCTATCAGAAGCTTTCGCTAAGCAGGTTCTGGCTTTCCATAACCGCTAAACCAAAATCTAAGCAACTACCGCCCTTTCAAGAGGGAGCTACCAAATAAGACATTTAACTGATTTTGTTTCTGAATGGATTTAGGGAAGACTTGCCATAGATAGAGAACATGATTCTCGAGTGGAGTGACTCCTCGGTTACTTTGAAACCATTGAGGAATAAAAAGGAGAAGCGTGGAACAGAGAGCAAGAAATCAGGCTATTATCTGCCAATACTGCCAGCAGGCTGGACAGGTTGTCGTAAAGAGCATTCAGGTGAAGACTTTCATGAGTGTCGGCAAAGTAATTCTTGCCTTTTTCACTTGGGGTATTTCTCTTATTTTCGTTGGGTACACGCGCAGAGAAGACAGGACAAAAGCAACCTGCTCATCATGCTCATCGAGTTGGATCTACTAGTTGTTGGTGTACGTTATTTAGCCCAAGCCCTTAATCTAAGAAACCCCAGTCCTCGTGAGAAGGAACTGGGGTTTCGTGCGCTCCCCGGGAATCGAACCCGGAACCCACTGATTAAGAGTCAGTTGCTCTGCCGATTGAGCTAGAAGCGCGTATTGCCTTGGGCAACAGTTTCCAAGAATAGCAGTTAAAGCCATGGTAATCAAAGTTGGACACTTGCTAGATTAGAGCCATGGATCAACTAACTACAGGCTCTAAAGCCCCTGCTTTCAAACTAATGAACCAAGATGAGGCTGCTGTTTCCTTGTCTTCATACAAGGGCCAGAAGGTCATTGTTTACTTCTACCCAGCTGCTTCAACCCCAGGTTGCACCAAGCAGGCATGTGATTTCCAAGAGAACATGAATGTCTTGAAGAAGGCTGGATACGTGGTCTTGGGTGTCTCCCCTGACTCAGCTGCCAAGCTAACTAAGTTCCGTAAGAACGAAAGCCTAAAGTTTGATTTACTCAGTGACCCTGAGATGAAAGTCATCAAGGCTTATGGTGCTTTTGGTGAGAAGAGCATGTACGGGAAGATCTATGAAGGTTTGATTAGATCTACTTTTGTTATTGATGAGAAGGGCAAGATTGAACATGCTCTATACAACGTCAAAGCAACCGGACATGTTGCAATGTTGCGTAAGGTTCTTGGTCTCTAACTTCTAGGTTGACTTGTTGCCTCAGCAACATCTTTGGTAAACAGAGTTATTAGCACTGCCCCTGAAGGTAAAGCTATAGCCAAAGCAGCTAAAACACTAAAGTCATAGGTTCCAAAAGAAATTGTGATCTGCATTAGTTGCCAAAAGATTCCAGCTGTCCTCGCCCATCGTTTACCTTTAACAATTGCTCTTGCTGCTGAGGTTAGCCAGAGAGCTGCTCCAAGGGTTAAAGCCGCTAGAGCAAGAGTTGTTACAAGGGAAATGGTCTGGCCCGCAAACAGCGCCCAAATGGCTGCTCCAGTGGCTATGTAAAGAACCAGGGCCTCAAGCAAATAGGCGATTGCCAGACCCTTTAGGGTCCTTTGAACTGAAGACTTAGGCATAGATACAAGCCTAAATCGGGTATTTACAAAACAGCCTCAATGTGAAAATATAGGTCTTGTCGCCATCGCGAACAAATCAAGAAATAAGTACTGATTTAGCTCTTTACGGTGACAATTCTTATTCGATCTAAGGAACATAAATATATGGAACTGCCATGGCTAACAGAAGCTCGCTGTCGAACAGAAGACCCAGAACTGTTCTTTCCAGTGGGAAACACAGGCCCAGCAGTAGACCAGATCGAACAAGCTAAAAGTATTTGCAGAGACTGTAAAGTCGTAAGCCACTGCCTTGAATACGCCATCAAAGAAAACCAGGACAACGGTGTTTGGGGCGGTCTTTCAGAAGATGAGCGTAAGTCTCTAAAGCGTAAGTACGCTAGAGCTCGCAGATCTGCCTAGGCTATCGGGACCTCTAAGGCCACTGTAGTTCCACCAGTTTTATCTGATTTGAAATCTATTTTCCCTCTTAGTTCACCCTCAGCAAGGGTTGTAACTATCTGGGTTCCAAGACCACTTTGAATCTTGCCTGGCTCAATTCCAACACCATCATCAGCAATGGTTATAAACAACTTCTTAGACTTTCTTGCCGCCGTGACGGTTAGATGACCGGTCTTATTTGCCAGTCCGTGCTCATAGGCATTGGTCACTAGCTCAGTAATAACAACTGCTAATGGCGTTGCCACCTCTGAAGGCAATCTGCCGAATTTACCAATCCTAAGGTTAGTGACCTTGGCGTTATAGCCTGCAGCTAACTCCCCTACCAGAGCGATGATGCGGTCGAATACCTCATCAAAGTTCACATCTTGGGCTAGTCCTTCAGATAGTGAATCATGCACCACAGCGATAGCTGCTACCCGTCTTTCAGCATCGCCTAAAGCCTCTAAAGTCTCCGGTGATTTACTTCTTCGACCCTGGATACGCAGCAGGCTGGCTACAGTTTGCAGATTATTTTTAACTCTGTGGTGAATCTCACGGATGGTGGCATCCTTGGTGACTAGTTCTCGTTCTTGTCTTCTAAGTTCAGTCACATCTCGACAGAGCAGGATTGCTCCGGTGTTCACTGAGTTCTCAAAGATTGGTATTGATCTAACTGAAAGAGCTGCATCATTGCCTTCAATATCCGCTCGCCAAGCAACCCTTCCGGATGCAACCAGTGGTAGCCCCTCATCAACATTGCGTCTATCTTTATTGAGCTTGTCAGTCACTTCAAGTAATGATCTACCTTCAAGTTCTCCATCGACACCTAGTTTTTGAAATGCCGATATGCCATTAGGCGAGGAAAACAAAACTAAACCATCAGCGTTAATGTGAATCAAACCATCGTTCACACGTGGTGTGCCTCTTCGAGGGGAGCTTTGTTCAGAGGCAACTGGATAGTTTCCATCAACTACCATGTTCAAGAGCTTGTCGCCTAGAGCAGAAAGACTGATTCTCGTTTTGGTTGGAGCAGCAGCGTCTCCCAAGTTAATGTGCTTGGTCACAACCGCAATCGGGCTTGGCGTAATGTCTGGACCACTTTTTGCATTGAGTCTTCTAAATACAGGAACTGCACTTAATCGAGCTGGCATTCCTTGGTATTTATCTAGTGCACCTAGTTCCACAGACTTACCAGTCTTGAATGCCTTCGCAACTAGTTGCGACCACGCCTTTTCAACTGGCTTACCTGTGATGTCACGGTAAAAAACTGTAGCTGCCGAAGATGGCCTTGCATGTCCTGCGGCAACGAAACCATTCTTACCATCAGATATCCAAAGCACTAGATCTGCAAAGCTGAGATCTGCAATTACCTGCCAGTCACCTACCAGGGCATGCAGCCACTCAATGTCTGCAGCATGGCTCTGGCCATTGAGCTTCATGAGGTCGGTAAGGGTGGACACGCTTAAAGTTTAGCCACGCTCCTTCTCGATGGTGAACTAACTAGTAACTGCTTAGCCAGTTCCGCTATGCCAACTCTGGCTGGTGAAGATCTCTTTAGCAGTGCAAGTGGTAAGCCATTGAGCATTGCTTTATCTAGGTTGTCTCTGTCCTCAGGAATGAAGCCATCAATTCGGAGCTGAGCCAAGTTCAGGTATGTCTCAATCAGCTCTTGCTTAGCTCTGCTACCTAAAGCATTGGTTCGGAATCTATTTACTACCACCAGTGGATCAATGTCCTGCCCTATCTCACCGATGAACTCTTTGGCAACTAAAAACCTCTGGGCAGCAACA
>Ga0304730_1001699_pt1 | contig 16375 bp, 16 predicted proteins | sample M_130628_MF_Meta_FD_190474 | JGI IMG/M metagenome (GOLD analysis project Ga0304730, IMG submission 190474) | Freshwater microbial communities from Lake Montjoie, Canada to study carbon cycling - M_130628_MF_MetaG (v2) (version 2) | ecosystem: Environmental > Aquatic > Freshwater > Lake | place...
CCCACCCCATGTTGAAACTTCATGCAGGCGTCTCGAAGAAGGTCGGCCTGCCCGGCTTCTCCAGCGCCTCGGCTTCCTGCACCATCGAGGCCGAACTCGACTCCTCCCTGCTCCAAGACCGCGAGGGCTTTCAGCTCGTCGTCCAGCGGGCCTACCAGTCGTGTGAGCAGGCCGTCCAAGACCAGATCGCCCGACTCACAAGCGACTGCCCTGACGAATCCAGCCAGCCCAACACCCAACCACAGGAAGTGATCGAGGTCCGCACCAACCCGGCCATCAGCGGCGCCCGGATCACGACCAACAGTGCCGACTCGGGCGTGACCAACGGTGCCGTCTTCCGCGACGCCCCCAGCCCTCGTCCTGCTACCGCCAGTCAGGTGAAGGCTATTCGGGCCATCGCTGCACGCCGGAAGATCGACCTCGTGGGCCTGCTGCGGGAACGCTTCGGCCTGACAACCGCGGACGAACTGGGCATCCGGCAGGCCAGCGCGCTCATCGACGAATTGAAGGGCGACGAGGGAACAAGCCCGGGCACGAACGGCAACAGGGCCTACGCGACGACTGGGGGTGCCCGATGATCGCCGGAACTGAACTGCTGCCGGTGATGGAGCCGCGCAGCACCAATCCCGCCAACGAGGTCGCGAAGAAGCTCACCGGCCGGGACTACATTTCGTGGTCGGCCATCTCGACGTTCCGAACCTGCCCATTGAAATACAAGTTCCGGTACATCGACGGCCTGCCCGAGGAATCTGTTTCCAGTGCGCTCGTGTTCGGCACCGGCATCCACACGGCCGTCGAGCAGCACTTCCAAGCGATCCTGTCCGGTGAAGAACAACCCGACGTTGAGCGGCTCATGTTCGCCTACAGGTCCGCATGGCTACCGCACGAACCAGACGCGATCCAGTTCGGCAGCACAGAAACCCGGGCCTCGCTGGATGCTCTGGCCGGCAAGATGCTCACGGCGTTCTTGAACAGCCCAGCGGCGAGCGTTCAGGGGCGGGTGTTGGGGGTCGAGGAGGAGATTCGCGGCATGCTGGTTGAGGGTGTGCCGGATTTGTACGGGAGGGTCGACCTGCTCACGGAAGACTCGGATTCGCTGGTCGTCACGGATATCAAAACCAGCCGCGGCAAATGGAGCCCGGAGCAGGTCGAGGATTCAGGGGAGCAACTCCTGCTGTACTCGCATCTGGCCTTGGAGATCAGCTCGGGGAAGAAGATCGCGACCCGGTTCTTGGTTTTGACGAAGACCAAGGAACCGGTCATCGAGGAGCACGTTCGCGAGGTCGAGCCGGGAAACGTGAAACGCACCTTGGCGGGCGTGGAGCGGGTTTGGCGGGCTATTGAATCGGGCGTGTTCTATCCGACGCCAAGCACGATGAACTGCGCGTCATGCGGCTATCGGGCTGCGTGCAGGGCGTGGGTAGGGTGAGGGGCTGTCGGAGAAAACGGCAGCCGGGGTTGAAATACACTCCGGCTGCTTTTTTTTGATGTCAGCAATCTTGCTTACACATTCAGGGGCGAGCTCGCCGGATGCATCAGTTGTCGCTTAATCAGACCCGCCTCCGCCCGGGTTGCCTTATCGACAATTCGAGATCGGCTTCGCACCCGATCCCATGAATTGCTTGCTATTCGCCCGCCAGTCCTGCCAACACAACAGTACGTAGTGTGGGGACATTCGCACCGGATACAGGCACGGGCCAGCCACCCAATCCGCGTCACGAGATGCCGCTGATCGTCCAGACCATGCGGCATCTGCCGCTGCGTATTCCGCGACGGCCAGATCAAGCAGCACACCGGCGGTCGGGGGCATTATCACGCGCGGGTCGTACGCCGGGCACTCGTCTCAGGCGGCATCACGAACTGGCAGCAGCCCAGATTGAGCGAATTCACGGTCTCGTTCGACTGGCTGACCCGCTCCAAAACGCCGGGGCGGAGCGTGAACCAGACGAATCGTCCCTTCTTCAAGCCTTCGATCAGGCCGGCATCCGCCAAGACCTTGAGATGGTGCGAAGCATTCGCCTTCGGGACATCGAGCATCGCCGCAACCTCGGTGACGTTGTGCGATCCCTCGGCCAGGAATCGAACCACCCGGAGTCGCTCTGGTGTTGCCAACGACGCGAGCAACTTCGCACACCGCTCGGGTTGGAGAGGATCGGCTTTCGGCACGGTTCGGCTCTCTTCGACGTCGTGGGGCGGTTCGTCGCATTGACTCCGCATTCTGTTCGGATTCTCGCTCCTGAGGCACGAAATCTGCAAGGGCCTGTCTCTGGGGCCTCTCGTCCTGAACATCCCACCACGCCCTCATCCACTCGCGCTTGCGAGGCGAACGATTTCGCATATCATGCCAACGGTCAAACAACTGTTTGTGTGTTTATTCTGCGGAGGAGCCCCTTTTCTACTTTGAGGACGGAGGACGGTAATGGGTCGGCGTCAGGGATTCACGCTCGTTGAGCTGCTCGTCGTCATCGCAATCATTGGCACGCTGGTGGGGTTGCTGCTTCCGGCCGTGCAGTCGGCACGCGAGGCAGCCCGCCGGTCGAGCTGCCAGAACAACATGAAGCAACTCGGCATTGCCGTGCTCAATTACGAGAGCGCTCGCAAGTCGCTTCCCACCGCCTACCCATCAACGCAGCAGGGTGTGTATGTCGGCACTCCGACGCCGGAGTATTTCTGGGCCTGGAGCATCTTTGCCCAACTCAACCCCTACCTCGAGCAGACGAGCATTCGGAACGCAATGGACCTCACGCTGCCCATGTTCAATCCGGCGGACTCCTACAACGTGTTCCCGGCGAACCGGACAGCCGTCGCCACGATTGTGCCGACATTCCTCTGCCCATCCGACAAGTCGATGCCCGTGAGCGATGCCTATGGCGTTACGAAGATCGCACCCACGAACTACGCCGCCTGCATTGGATCAGGGGTGAACGGTGCGAACTCCTCGCCGGGTTCCCCATTGAACACCGATGGCCCCTTCCAGGCGAAAGTCGCCATCAGGCTGTCGGGCATCACCGATGGCATGTCAAAGACGGCGGCCTTGTCCGAGAGTATTCTCGGTGACGGTACTGAGAGCGCAAGTTCGGCTGCCGACGCAGGGGGAGCGGACGTCGCCTATCGATACGCGGGATACACCGCCGTTTCCGACGCCGCGTGTGCCGCGGCCACCCAGTGGAACGTGGAGAAGCGTCGCGGTTTTTCCTGGGCCACGGGCGAGATCCGCTGCGGCAGCTACAACCATTACTACACGCCCAACAGCACGACGTGCGACTGTGTGGCCAACGATACGAGCTTGGGCTATACCGCAGTCGGGTTTCGCGCCGCGAGGAGCCGACATCGGGGTGGCGTGAACCTCGTCATGGTTGACGGATCGGTACGGTTCACGGCCGATTCCGTCGACGGTGCCACCTGGAAGGCGGTCGGGACCCGCGCTGGTGGCGACACGCCTGGCGATTTCTGAACGATGTCACGCCTACCCACCGATGTGCGACGAACCGGCGTCGATCTTCGGCTCGCTGTGCTCGCGGCGGCAGCCATGGTGGCGACGCTCCCGGGCCGCACACACGGCCTCGGGCTCGTCGCAGAACCGCTCATGGCCGATCTGGGCGTCGACCGCGTGTCGTTCGCGTCGCTCAACTTTTGGGCGACGATGATCGGGGCTACGTTTTGCATCCCAGCAGGCCGCCTCGTCGACTGGGCGGGCACGCGGATCACGCTCGCCGCCGCGCTGGTGGCTCTCGGCGGCACCGTGATGGCGATGGCACGCCTCTCGCAAACACCAGCCAGTCTTCCTCTTCCCGTCCCCGCGGCCGTCGCCGGCACGGGGGCCGCCGCCATCGCCGTGCCGCCCCTTCTCTTCCTGCTCGTGCTGCTCACCCGTGGCCTTGGGCAGAGCAGTCTGTCCGTGGTCAGCCTTGCGATCATAGGCAAGGCCGCCGGTGACCGGCCCGGCAGGCTCATTGGCATCTACTCGTTCCTTGTGGCCGTCGGCTTTATGGCGGCGTTCATGTCCGCGAAATTCGCATTCGAATGCAACAACGCTGACTGGCGGGGCGTGTGGAGCGGAATAGGGCTCGTCATTATCGGCTTCGCAGTCATGTCGCCCCTTCTAGCACCACCACCCCCAGTGGAACATCCCGGCAACGTCACGCAGGCTGAGACGCAGGGGGCGACACTTCGCGAAGCGGTCGCGACGCCTGCCTTCTGGGTCTTCGGATTGAGCACGTCGTTCTACGGCCTTGTGGCGTCGGGCCTGTCGCTCTTCAACCAGTCGCTGCTGTCTGAACGAGGGTTCGAGCGAAGTGTGTTCTTCACCGTCACGGCGATCGCGCCGTTGGTGGGAATGGTTGCAAACCTCATCGGTGGCTGGGTGGCAGGCTCGGCACCGCTGAGCCGCATTGCCGCGTGTGGACTCGGACTCCAGGCCTTGGCCCTCGCCTGCTTTCCGCACGTCTCATCGCTCACCGGCGTGTATGCGTATGCCGCGGCCATGGCCTTCGCGGGCGGCCTGCTGACGGTCGTGTTTTTCAGCTTTTGGCGACAGGCGTATGGCGTGCTCCACCTGGGGGCGATCCAAGGGGCCGCCCAGTTGCTCACGGTCATGGCGTCGGCCGCCGGGCCCGTCCTGCTTGCCGTCGGCCAGCGTAGCGCCGGATCATACGCGCCGGTCTTGCTCTGGCTCGCAGCGATATCCGCCGCGTTCGCGATCGCTTCCTTGGTCACGCCCATGCCTGACCAAGCCCAACAGATGGAGCCGACTTCCCGATGAACCGAACTGCCACCGTGCCAGCGGCCCGACGTGATCTTCGCGAGGAGTACGAACGTGACGGATTCGTCATTATCCGCGGACTTTTCTCTCCTCAAGACATTGGGCAGGCCGCAATCGAGGCTGATCGCCTGCTCGCCGAGTACGACCACCTCAAGCACGTGATGAATCTGCGGTGCCGCTGGCGCACGAACGTCTACACGGGCGAATGCACGTTCGAGACCTTCGACCCGGTATGCGACATCGCCCCCGTCTGCCGTGGGATCGCGCTCGACCAGCGGCTCATGGATGTGCTGGCGTGCCTCTACGGCGAGCCCGCCCATCTCTTCAAGGATAAGTTGATCTTCAAGCCGCCCGGCGTCGAAGGGTATGGCCTCCACCAGGACTGGATCGCGTGGCCCAGCTTTCCCCGCAGCTTCCTTACTGTGCTCGTTCCGCTCGAGGCGGTTGACCGCGATAATGGCTGCACCATCGTCTACCCCGGCCTCCACCGTTCTGGCCCGCTGACGCCACTCGACGGGGAATATCACGAACTGCCCGCGTCGGCCGTCGATGAGTCGCAGGCCGTGCCGCTCGTACTTGCCCCGGGCGACGTGGCGATGTTCGGAGGGTTTACGCCTCATCGCTCCGATCCGAACGTCTCGTCGCGGTGGCGTCGTCAGCTCTACCTCAGCTACAACGCTGCATCCGAAGGTGGAGATCAGCACGACCGGCATTACGTTGAGTTTCACGCGTGGCTGAAGGAAAAGTACGCGCAGTACGGGAAGAACGAGACCTACTTTGCCTGAGCTGCGGCACACGCCGCCCGGAGAACACCATGGCCGATCCAATCCGTTTTCACCTGTCCCTCAACGTTGCGAATCTCGACCGGTCCGTCGAGTTTTTTCGGACTTTGTTCGGGACCGAGCCTGCGAAGCACCGGCCCGACTACGCGAAGTTCGAGACCATCGAGCCACCGCTTGTGCTGTCGCTCGAACCAGCCGCCACGGTTTCACGGTCGGGCGCCCTCAATCACGTGGGGCTGCGAATGCCCGACGCACGCAGCCTCGTCTCGATGCAGGAGCGGCTGGAACGATCCGGCGTACGCACGGCCCGGGAGGAAGGCGTCGAGTGCTGTTACGCGAAACAGACCAAGTTCTGGCTTCACGACCCCGATGGCAACCTGTGGGAGATGTATACCCTCGATGGAGACATCGAGCACCGGGGCGCCGGCCAGTCGCAGGAAACCGTGCTTGGAGACGTTGCCTGTGCGCCCACGAAGGGGCCGGCCATCTGGGAGCATCGGCTCAACGAGCCGGTGCCGGAGTTGCTGCCGCTGGCAGACGGCACGGTGGACGAGGCGTTGCTGCGAGGGACGTTCAACGCCGCCATTGGCGGCAGCGACCGGGAACATCTCCTCGCCGAGGTGCGGCGGGTCCTGCGTCCCGGCGGCCGGGTTTTCGTGCATGTGCTCACCGGCGAGGCTGCGGTGGCGATGCCGGGGCTGGGGGGCGCCGCGGCCGCCGTGCAGGCGGTACCGCAGGAACGCGAGCCGATGGAGGCCTTGGAAAGAGCCGGCTTTGTCGGCGTTCGGCTTCTGAAATACGAGGCCAAACCGTGTTTCGTCCGCGACGGCGTGGCCATGAGGGAAATGCAGTTAGAGGCCTTCGCCCCACCCAGCGATGAAGGCGACGAGGTCGAGGTGCTCTACCGCGGGCCGCTTCGCGAGGTCCGGGACGACGCGGGGAGAATCTTTCCTCGCGGTAGCCGGGTCGCTGTGCCGTCCAGAGTTGCCGCTTGGCTGCGCTCGTCGAGCCTCGGCGAGGACTTTACGTATTTCGGTCGACGCGAGGTGCGGCTCGCAGATCTATCGTGCACGACGTGACGACCCACGCAGGATCGTGCCGCGGCTGACCTATATCTCCCGGTTCATCCGATCGAAGCCCATCTCCTCACCTTTGTGAGGATGCAGTCAAAGGCGGCGGATTTTCGATTGCGGGTAACCGGTTGAAAAACGTCGCGTTCGTAGTGGATTAGACGAGCTCGGCCTAGTCGGTGGGCGGTCCACGGGCCGGAGAGACGGGTGGCAACCGGGTCCCACAAACGGCTTCACGTCACTCTCTCAACCCCTGCCCCTTCGCCCACCCCCGCGCTTCCAAGTCCAGCCTCGCGTGCTTAATGCCCTCAAGGCTCCGCTGGCACTCGTAGATCAGTTCGTTCAGGACCCTCACCCCTGCATCCAAGTCCGCATGCCTGATCCCGTCGGTGTGAAGCAGGTCGAACTCGTACGGCTGCGGCATCTTCCGGGCGAGCTTCTCCAGCTTGTCGAGGAACTCCAGATACGGCGACGCGAATTCTTTCTTCTTACGGCCCGAGTGGTATTTGGGGTCGCCGAACTTATTCCGTCGGGCGTTCCGGAGCATGGCCAACAGTTCCCGGCCTGCTGGATCGTTGAATGAACTTGCAGATGACATGGGGCATCCTCCTTGATGCGTTGGGTGTGCCGGGGCTGCTTTGGCCGCGGCGAGAATCTGGACTTTTTGACGTTTCGTGTGCCCGCCGACGCCAAGAACAGTGAACTTCCTTGTCAGTTTCTGCGTCGAGCCAGTCCATATTTTAGCGCATCGAGGCACCTGTTTCGGCATGGTTTCTCCTCACACGCCCCCGAAACCATAGGCAACCACGGGGCAGACCATGTGTGTTGCGAAATGCTGCGCCCGCCAAACATGTACCCACCAGATCGAGGCTTCATGGATGGCTGAAAAACGACCCACCCCCTCCCTCACATGGTCACGCCGTCTGAGCCACCGAGACCGCGCTACCCGACTGGCTGGCCTCTTTCGGCGCAGCAGCCTTGGGCACGACCGCAGGCACCTGACACGCGGCCATGATCGGCACCTGTGTATCCATGAACTCCAGAATGCCCGTCTGCACGCCCTCTGGCAGGCTCTCGAACCACTCAAGCCACCCATAGGCAGTCGAGCGTGGAACCATGAAGAACTTCGCCAGAGCAGCGCCGCCGTAGCCAGACCGGACGTGCAGGTGGATCGCGAGCACTCTTTTTTCGTTCTTCATGATCACCTTCCGGACCGTGGCGTCATCCGGCTTGGCGAAGTGGACGAGCCGATGTTTCAGTTGGCGTTCCAGGATCTCCACCTCGACCTTCATGCGGTCTCGATCCCGGCCGTACAGTTCGATCAGCGGCCGGAGCGTCTTGCGGCTGGGGTCCTTGTTGAAGTTCAGGACCATCGACAGGAACTTGGTCTGCCAGTCGATGTGCTGAAGCCAATACGTTGTGTCCACGAGCGTCAGGGAGTCTTCGAGAAGGTACCCACGAGATTCCGCCTGACACAGCAGTTCGACGAGCCGGGCAGTCCTGTTGGCGAGGAATTCATGGCAGCGAATGAACTCCTGCTTCATCTGCAACACCTCGACGATGGCCTCAGCAGCCTTCCGGATGTTGGCTTCGGTATTGGTGGGTTGTGGTTGCGGCGTGTCCATATGCTCCAAGGTAGCGCGCGGGCTTCGTCGGCGCTACACTGCACAAATGATTTCCAATCGTCGTGATTCCGCGCGCATTCTCTGCTGCCACCGCGGAGCCCTTATGAGGGCCGGCAGTCTGTTCTCCACGCCTGCCCACTCCTTCGTAAAACGCCCTGGCTGGCGCGAATTTCAGACGGTTTTGGCAGGCCTTCGACGGGAATGCCCTCCAGCCCACCCCGTCGTCGTTCGGGCTTCCTGGCTGCCCGAAACGATCCTGGGCCAGTGCCTTCGGCGTGATAAGCGGTTCGTGGTCCAACTCAACCGCGATCTTGGTGAGCCGCAGGCCGTCGAGGTGCTCTGCCACGAATGGGCGCACGCGCTGGCCTGGAACTTTTCACTTGATCGGCTATCCAAGACGCCGGGGCTCGATCCCGTGGAGTTCGACCGCGCGTGCCATGACGAGGCTTGGGGCTGCGCCTATTCGCGGGTCTGGCGGGCGTATCAGGAGGTCATTCGGCAGGTGGCGTGACGGCGCCTGCGATTAGCCCCCCAACTGTTAGGTGAACTGTTAGGCGCATGAGCTTCGCCGCCACAATCCTGCGCCGACCACTATGCGCCGTTCCCGAAGAAAAGGCACAATCGCGATACGAGCGCGACACGACTTACGTTGTCAGCCGCACTCAAAATCCGTTGCCCGCAAGGGCGTGTGGGTTCAAGTCCCTCCTCCGGTACTCTAGAAAACAAGGGGTTTCAGCCCCAACACAAACGGCCACCCGATCGCTTCGGGTGGCCGTTGTTGCGTGATCCGTTAGGCATGAGCCATGCATGCCCAGCAGTTTCACTTGACGAGGTGGGACGCAGGGCTGCAGGTCAGTTGACGCGACGCAGCCGCGTGAACTCGTCCATCGTCACGGTAGTGAGTTCGCCGTCGTCGCGAGAGAGGATCAGCACGTCGCTGTAGACCTTGTCGTCGGGATTGCGACGGAAGTGGAGCCCGTGCCGTCGCCGCTCCCGGCGGAGCACCTGACCCACCGTGGTCGTGTTCCAGGTGGCACTCGACCCGACCGTGACGCCGTGCACCACCTCCACCCGATCGCCCGGTTGGAGCTGCTCGTAGAGGCTGCGCGACTGGTATTCTTCGGGCGTCATGACGATCAGACTTCCTTGCTCTCGATCCACTTCATCATCTTGCGGAGGCCGCGGCCGGTCTCCGTGAGCTTGTGCTCCCGCTCGCGCCGCCGCGTGCTCTTGAACATGGCCGCACCGCCGCGGTTCTCGAGAATCCAGTCGCGGGCAAATTCACCCGACCGGATTTCCTCGAGGATCTTCTTCATCTCCTTGCGAGTCTCTTCCGTGATGATCCGCTTGCCCCGGGTGTAGTCGCCGTATTCGGCCGTGTTCGACACGCTGTACCGCATGTATTCGAGGCCGCCCTGATAGAAGAGATCGACGATCAGCTTCATCTCGTGCAGGCACTCAAAATAGGCCATCTCCGGCTGATAGCCCGCCTCGACGAGCGTGTCGAAGCCAGCCTTGATCAGTTCCGAGACACCGCCGCAGAGCACGGCCTGCTCGCCAAAGAGGTCGGTTTCCGTCTCTTCGGCGATCGTCGTCTCGATCACACCGCCCCGCGTGCCGCCGATGCCCTTGGCATAGGCGAGGCCGATCTTCTTGGTCTCTGCCGAGGCGCCTGGGCCGAGGGCGATCAGGCAGGGCACGCCGCCCCCCTTCACGTATTCGCTGCGGACGAGATGGCCGGGGCCCTTGGGGGCCACCAGCATGATGTCGTGGCCCGGCGGCGGCTCGACCTGACCGAAGTGGAAGTTGAAGCCGTGGCTGGCCATCAGCACGGCACCCTTCTTGAGGTTTGGCTTGATCGATGTCTTGTAGACATCCCCCTGCAGTTCGTCGGGCAGAAGGATGTTGACCAGATCGGCCTGCTTGACGGCGTCTTCCACGCTCATGGGCTCGAAGCCATGGCTCTTGGCGAGATCGTAGTTGGGACCGCCCGGCCGCTGGGCGACCACGACCTTCAGACCGCTGTCGCGGAGGTTCTGCGCCTGGGCATGCCCCTGGCTGCCGTAGCCAATGATGGCGATGGTTTTGCCGGCGAGGGCCTTCAGGTCAGCATCAGCGTCGTAATAGATCGTGGCGGGCACGTGAGACTCCGAGAGAGAAAGAGGAAGAGCGAATAAGAGAGCGAATAAAGGTTTGAAGAGAATACGCGAATCAGGCCAGGGAATCGCGTTCTGGGCTGGAGTCGGCCGGGCGGGCTCCGTCGGCGGCCTCGGTGAGCTCTCTGGTCGGAGGGCTTCCCCGCACCATGGCAATGCGGCCGGTGCGGACCAGCTCCAGAATACCCATCGGCCGCATCAGTTCGATGAAACCCTCGATCTTCTTCTCGGTGCCCGAGATCTCGACCACCACGCTGTCGGGAGCCACGTCCACGATTCGGCCGCGGAAGATCTCGGCGAGTTCCTTCACCTGCGATCGGGCCGGGCCGACGGGAGCGGAAACCTTCAGGAGCATGAGATCCCGCTCCACATAGTTGCGGGAGCTGATGTCGTCGACGCGGACCACCGTTACGATCTTTTCCAGCTGTCGGCGGACCTGGTCGAGCACCCGGTCGTCGCCCCGCAGCACGAACGTCATCCGTGAAAATCGTCGGTCTTCGGTCTCGCCGACCGCCAGGCTGTCGATGTTGTAGCCGCGGGAAGCAAGCATGCCCGACACGTGCGCCAGCACTCCCGGGACGTTCTGGACCGTGGCCGAGAGGACGTGTCGCATGGGTGCGTGTGGCAGGGGGGCTGCCGGGCCCTTGTGGTGTGGGACGGGGGAAAAGTGACGAAAGGGGCCGGTGAGGGGCCCGAAACGCCGAAAAACGCTCGGTTCGGAGTCTAGTGTGGGCGGATGGCCGGATTCAAGCCATGGCTGTGGACCGGGGCGGGCAGGCGACCCCGGGTTTGCGGCAACGCCCGGGGATGCCGCGTGTGCGTTGACACGGGCCCAGAAAAGCCGATAGTTTGCGGTGCTCGGTCGCGCGGCTGCCCTTGCCCACGCCCAGTCCGTTCCATCCCATTCCTTCTGTGAGAGTACGTGAGCGTGTCGAACGTTTTGGCGCAAGAGTTGATTGAAGCGGGTGTTCACTTCGGCCACCGGGCCAGCCGCTGGAACCCGAAGATGCGGCCCTACATCCACGGCCGCCGCAACCTCATCCATATTATCGACGTCCGCGAGACGATCCGCGGCCTGTTGCGGGCACGGAAGTATCTCAAGCAAGTGGCGTCGTCCGGCGTGCTCGTGCTCTTCGTCGGCACCAAGCGGCAGGGCGCCGAGGCCGTGGCCCGCGAGGCCGCCCGTTGTGGCATGCCCTATGTCAGCGATCGCTGGCTCGGCGGCACGCTCACCAACTTCCGCACCATCCGCAATCGACTGACGCGGCTTGAGGAACTTGATGTGCTGATCCCGTCGGAGGCGTTCGGCGGCTACTCGAAGAAGATGCAGTCGTCACTGCGTCGCGAGCACCGCAAGATGCTCCGCAATCTCGGCGGCATCCGCACGCTGTCGCGGCTCCCCGAGTGCTTGGTGGTGTTCGATCCCAAGAAGGAAAAGAATGCCGTCAACGAGGCGAGGAAGATGGGCATCACGACCGTGGCGCTGATCGACACCGACTGCGATCCCGACGTCATCGACCTGCCGATTCCGGGCAATGACGACTCGATCCGTTCGATCGAACTGGTCGCTGCCCGGTTGGCTGACGCCATCCTCGAAGGCAAGTCGCAGACCGCGGCCGCTTCACAGGCTCAGGCCGAGGGGGCGGAGGTCGCTGGTCAGGCTGGCGGCGAGGAAGGCAAGGCTTCCAAGCCGGCTCCGAAGGCGAAGGCGAACGTGAAGCGGCCCGTGCCGAAGCCTCCCAAGGCCTGATTCGCGATCGTTGTGGCTAGCATGGGCGGAAGCGGTGGTCTCAGTGAGGGATGTCGGTCCCACGCGAAGCCACCAGCGCACCGATGCTAACCGCTGCCGTGAGATCACTGCAGAACACAAGAATTCATCAATCCGACACACGCCGATTCAAAGGAGAGAGACCTTGGCTGAGATCACCGCTGCTGCCGTGATGGCCCTTCGCGACAAGACGGGCCTGCCGATGATGGAGTGCAAGAAGGCTCTGCAGGAATGCGGTGGCAACACCGACGAGGCCGTCGAATGGCTGCGGAAGCAGGGCATCAAGACGCAGGCCATGCGGGCTGATCGCGAGACCTCCACCGGTCGACTGGCTGTCTACACAGACCTCGCCAAGGGTGTCGGTGCGATGATCGAAATGAAGTGTGAGAGCGCCCCGGTGGCCGGCAGCCCCGACTTCAAGGATTTCGTCAACGACATCGCCAAGACCCTGGCGCTCGGCCCTGGCGCCAAGACGCCCGACGATCTGCTGGCTCAGAAGAGCCTGGCTCACCCCGACCGCACGCTGGGCGAACTCAAGGCCGATCTCTTCAACCGTATGCGGGAGGTCTTTGAACTCTCGCGGATCTGCCGGATCGACGCCCCCTGCGGCGGCTATGCCCACCACGACGGCTCGAAGGCCGCGCTCGTGGAAGTGACTGGCAATACGACCGGCCCGCAGGCCGCCGAGGTCGCCAAGGACGTGGCGATGCACGCCGTCGCGCTGGCCCCACAGGCCCTCTCCAAGGAAGACCTCGATCCTGCCGTGGTCGCCAAAGAGCGGGAGATTCTCAGCGACGCGGCCCGCAAGGAAGGGAAGCCTGAAAACATCATCGGCAAGATGATCGAGGGCCGGCTCCGCAACTTCTTCAGTCAGTGCGTGCTGCTCGAGCAGCCGTTCGTGAAGGACGACAAGCAGACCGTCGGCCAACTCACCAGCGCCGCCGGCCTCCAGGTCAAGCGACTGGAAAACTGGCGGATCGGCGGCTGAAACCAGCACCCACACCCCGGCCCGTTCCCCTCACTACCATGGACGCCGGTCTCTACCGTCGCGTACTCCTCAAACTCTCGGGCGAGAGCTTTGCCCGGCAGGGTGAGCGCGGCATCTCGATGGAAGAGGTGCTGCACATCGCCCGGCAGACGGTGCAGGCGGCCGCCCGCGGCACGCAGTTGGCCGTGGTGATCGGCGGCGGCAACATTCTGAGGGGTGGCTCGTTCACGGCCGGCAACACCGGCATCCAGGAGGCCACGGGGCACTCCATGGGCATGCTCGCCACCGTGATCAACGGCTTGGCCCTGCAGGACGCCGTCGAGAGCCTTGGGGTGCAGACCCGGCTGATGACGGCCATTCGCATGGACGGCGTGGCTGAGCCCTACATTCGCCGGCGGGCCAAGCGTCACCTCGAGAAGGGCCGAATCGTGATCCTTGCCGCGGGCACCGGCAGCCCGTTCGTCACCACCGATACGGCCGCGGCCCAACGGGCGCTCGAACTGGAAGCCGACATCCTCATGAAGGCCACACGTGTGGACGGTGTCTATTCCGACGACCCGGAAAAGAATCCCCACGCCCTGCTCTATCGCGACCTCACCTACCAGCAGGTGCTCGAGCAGAATCTTCGCGTGATGGATGCTACGGCGATCTCGCAGTGCATGGAGCATGCCATGCCGATTCTGGTCTTCAACTACCGGCGGGAAGGCAATATCGAGCGTGCCGTTTCGGGCGAACGCGTCGGCACGCTGGTGGGGGCCAAGCGCGAATGAGCCAGTCCGCCGCTCAGCAGGCCCACGATCCGCACCCGCACCACCATTACGCCTGGTGGCTGATCATGTGCCTGTGCGGCGTCGACTATTTCAGCACCCTCGGCTATCAGCCGTCGATCGCATTCGAGGGTGCCGGCACGCTCGCGCCCATCGCGACGCTGATCCTGGTGCTGGTGACGCTGCTTGGTGCCCTGCCCGTCTATCGCCACGTTGCGGGTGAGACGCCCGATGGCGTCGGCTCCATCGGCATGATTGAGCGGCTGTTCCACGGTTGGTGGAACAAGATCGTGGTGCTCGTACTCGTGGGCTTCGCGGCCACCGACTTCGTGATCACGAAGACGCTCTCCGCGGCCGACGCCGCGGCGCACTTGGTCAGCAACTCCTACTACGCAACGCAGGTGCCCGCTTTCATGCAGAGCGAGATGTTTGTGACATGCACCCTGCTGGTGTTGCTGGGCGGCATGTTTCTGAAAGGTTTCAGCGAGGTCGTGGGGCTGGCGCTCGTGCTCGTCGTCGCCTATCTCGGAATGACCGCCATCGTGGTCGGGGCAGGGCTCTTTCATCTGCTCACGCACCCGGCCTTGCTGCACCACTGGTTCACCGAGATTTCCGCCGGCAACTACCACCTCACCCACTCGCCCATCAGTGGCAGCGGCCCGTGGGTGGTGCTGGGCATCGCCTGCATCGTGTTTCCAAAGCTGGCACTCGGCATGAGCGGCTTCGAGACGGGCGTCCTGCAGATTCATCTCATGGAAGGGACCGAGGACGATCCCACCAATGCCTCGGCCCGGATTGCGAACACGCGAAAGCTGCTCGTCACGGCCGCCCTGATCATGTCGGTTTTTCTTGTTGGCTCGTCGCTCGTCACAGGCACCGACACGCTCATCCCAGCCGACGAACTCAGGCTCGAGCCGGTGAAGGGCAAGGCCATGGACCGGGCCCTGGCCTACATCGCCCACGGCGAGAGCCCGCATCCGATCTGTCCGCTCTTTGGCCGGGTGTTTGGCACAGCCTACGACGTCAGCACGATCCTGATCCTCTGGTTTGCCGGAGCCTCAGCGATGGCGGGCCTGCTCAACATGGTGCCCCGATACCTCCCGCGGTACGGCATGGCTCCCGAATGGGCGGCGGCCTACCGTCCGCTGGTCCTCGCATTCACGGTGATCAACCTGCTCGTCACCTGGGCCTTCCGTGCCGACGTGTCGGCGCAGGGCGGTGCCTACGCCACCGGCGTGCTCGTGCTGATGACCAGTGCCGCGATCGCCACGCTCGTCGACATCGGCCACAAGCCGCTGCCAACAGAAGGACGGGGCATCCTCGGCCGCCGTCTGACGCAGTTGTATTTCTTCATGGTCTGCCTGGTGTTCATCTACACCACGATCGCCAACATGATCGAACGGCCAGACGGCATCATCATCGCGTCGATCTTCATCGGCTGCGTGCTGGCGATCTCGATTTTCTCCAGGTTCTGGCGGGCCGAGGAACTCCGGCTCAAGGAGTTTCGTTTCGCTGATGACGCCGCCCGGATGCTCTGGACCGACATCTGTCTGGACGGCACGTTCCAGGTGCTGGTGCCGCACCGGCCCGGCCAGCGGTCGCTGGCGGAGAAGGAGGCCGAGATCCGCCGCAAGCACCGCATCCCCGTGGGTGTGCCGATCGTCTTCCTGGAAGTTCACTATGGCGACACGAGCGAATTCGAGAATGCGCCGATCATCGGCGTGCGGCAGGAGGGAGATTTCTTCGTGATCACGGCGCACGACTGCGTGTCGGTCTCGCATACGATCGCGCAGCTGGCGATGGAGATGACGAAGAACGGTTCGCCGCTCGACATCGTGTTCGGCTGGAGCAAGGGCAACCGGCTCAGGCTGGCGCTCGACTTCGTGCTCTTCGGCCGCGGCGACGTGCCCAACCGAGTGGTCGACCTGCTCGACGACGCCATCGCCGACCCCGACAAGCGACCCACGGTCATCGTGGGGTAGGGTCGCAGGAGGTTCGGAAGCCTCCTCGAGAGTCCACGAGGCGTCAGGCGAAGGTTACGTCCTGGACCGAGACGCCACGCGTGTTGGTGCCCGATACAGTGACGGAGAACACGTTGTTGACGATGCGGATCGGGCAATTGATCGTTACGTCCTGCCACTGGAGGCCGACCTGCCCCATGCCGCCGTCGAGAAACTGGCCGCCCGTGAGCGTTGCCGAGTTGCTGGCCGTGTTGATGCCGCCCGCGGCGATCACCGTCGGCGTGGCAGCGGCGGCCTGCCCCAGGCCAGTGGCTGGTGTCAGGTAGAGGATGTCGCTGGCGGCGCCCGCCGTGGCCCATCCGGAGTTGAAGTGGATTCCGGAGACGGTGATCGGACCGGTATCGTTTGCGTCTCCCACCACGTTGATGGAGCAGGAGTTGTGCTCGATGCGGACGGAGCCGTTGACGGTGACGCCGCGCCACTGCAGGCCGATGTC
>Ga0304730_1001702_pt1 | contig 16345 bp, 9 predicted proteins | sample M_130628_MF_Meta_FD_190474 | JGI IMG/M metagenome (GOLD analysis project Ga0304730, IMG submission 190474) | Freshwater microbial communities from Lake Montjoie, Canada to study carbon cycling - M_130628_MF_MetaG (v2) (version 2) | ecosystem: Environmental > Aquatic > Freshwater > Lake | place...
CGGCGGATCGACCACGACGAGATCGAAGGGCGGCTCACCGCGGTTGGCCCGATGCTCGAGGAAGGCCCGTGCCTCGTCACGCACGATCCGGTGACGGCCCGCGTCCTTGAAGCCGTTCTTGGCGAGATTCGTCCGCGTCCAGTCGAGATAGGTGTTCGAGAGATCGACGCTCACCGTCTCCTTGGCACCGCCTGCAGCCGCATAGACAGAAAAGCTGCCGGTGTAGCAGAAGAGATTGAGCATCCGCTTGCCGGCGGCCTCGCCGCGGACCATCGCCCGCGTCTGCCGGTGGTCGAGGAACAGTCCTGTGTCGAGATAGTCGGAGAGATTGACTTCGAACGCGAGATCCCCCTCCTTCACAGACAACACTGCCTGTCGCTGATCGACCTTTTCATACTGACCGCCGTCACGCTGCCGCCGGCGCATCTTCAGAAACGTCTGCGTTGCAGGCACGCCCATTTCCAACGCCGCGGCCTCGATCATCTTGTCGAGCCAGACGTCGTGCTCGATGTCGGTGCGGTCGTGCGGCCGCTCGTATTCCGCCGCATGCAGCCAGCCGGCATACCAGTCGATGACCAGCGGGATCTCGGGAATGTCGCGGTCGTAGACTCGAAACGCCTCGATCCCCTGCCGCCGCGCCCACTTGGAGAGATGCTTGAAACGTTTGGCGAGCCGGCGGCGGAAGTCGCCGATCTGATCGTCGGTCGTGCGGCTGCTTCGGTGCGGTAGCGGAGCGTGTCTGGGAAAAGACATCTCGCCGGGCGGATTGTCGCCGGGACGGCAGAAGTCTCCTCGCGGGGATCTTTCGCCTTCACGCTCTACGGATCCGCTTTCCTCCTCAGGGCGAAAGCTCCCATGCTCGTCGAGCTTCCGCCGATCCCGTCGCTCAGCATCAGAGGTGCCGGTGTCTCCCGGGGGATGTGGGGCGTGGGCGGTTGGTTGTGCCGGTTCTTCTCGCCTTCTGATCTCCACCTCCAAAAGCCGGCACGCGATCGGGCCGTTATACAGCGGCACACGATAGGTCGGACGCAGGCCGAGCTGGCCGGCCGCCGGCGTGTCGGCAGCAAGAATGGCCGCCCGCCAGCCGCCGCAGTGCTGCACCAGCCAGTCGCCAAACCGCCTGAAGAAGGCGGCTGCCCGCGGCAGCGGCAGGCGTTCGCCGTAGGGCGGATTCGTGACCACGAGCCCGCTCTCGCCCGCCGGCCTCGCTTGCTCGAAATGTTTCACGTCGATCGTAATGCAGGAGCTCACGCCCGCCGCTTCAGCGCATGCCTTGGCAGCGGCGACGGCATTCGGATCGAGATCGCTGGCCTGAAAGCCTCCGGCCGGCTCCCGAACGCGGGCCTCGAGTTCCGCTACCAGCCGATCGAACAGGCCACGGTCGCAGTCGCGAAACCGATAGAAGCCGTTCGCCTTCCGCCGCGCGCGATAGAGCCCCGGCGCGATACCGGCCGCGATCGTGGCCGCCTCGATCACGAGCGTGCCGGAGCCACACATCGGGTCTAATAATAGCTCGCATTGCTCCTCATCAACCGTACGCTCGCCAGCGTTCCACCAGCCCGTGATCCCGAGGATACCGGCGGCCAGCACCTCGGAGAGCGGCGCATCGACCTCACCCATCCGCCAGCCTCGCTGGTGGAGCGATCGACCGGCCGCGTCGCGAAAAATCGTCGCCGTGTCGCCCACGAGATGGAGCCCGAGCCGCAGCGTCGCTCCCCGCAACTGCACGCTCGGACGCTTGCCGCTGGGAGTGCGGAGCTGGTCGACGATCGCATCCTTGACGATCTGGGCGGCGTAGAGCGTGTGCGTGAGAAATGTATCGTGGATCGCGGCATCGACCCGAAGCGTGTCGCTTGTCTTCAACTGCTCCGTCCAGTCGACCTTCTGCATCGCGGAATAGAGCGAGTCGGGGGAGTCGACGCGAAACCGTCCAAGCGGTTCGAGCACGCGGATCGCCGTGCGGCTCTCGAGCACCGCCCGGTAGAGCGTCTCCTTTTCAGCCCCGGGAGCTGCCGAGAACTCAATCGTCCGCCGGCCGACACGGAGGTCCTGTGCCCCCACGCGTTCCAACTCCTTCGCGAGGATCCATTCGAGGCCTTCGAGCGTTCGCGCGGTGAATCGCGGAGGCTCGTCAAGCGACGGCGCCGGGAGCGGCCGGGGTGCGAAGGGCACGGCGGGAAAGGGAACGTCCATACCGCAGGATACCACCCAGCTGCCGTCACATCCGGCATGTTGGAAAACGTGCCGCCACGAGCGCGGTTACCGGGCCGCGATGCTCTCCGGGAAGCGATCCTGGATCGCCTGCACTTCCAACTGCTCGGTGCGGAGCGCCTCCATCGCCAGCACACAGGCCTCCGCCGCCGGCAGGGTCGTGATGCACGGCACGCCGTAGAGCACGCTCGCGGCACGGATGCGGCCCTCGTCCGTTCTGGCCCCCTTGCCACGCGGCGTGTTGAAAATCAGTTGCACACGACCGTCGATCAGCGAATCAAGCAGGTTCGGATGTCCCTCCTGCAGCTTTTTCACGATCTCGACGGCGATGCCGGCCTCGGCGAGCGCCCGAGCCGTGCCCGACGTCGCGATCAATTCAAAGCCCAGTGCCACGAGCCGACGGGCCAATCCCACCATCATCTCCTTGGCCTGTGGGCTCGCGACGCTCAGGAAGATTCGCCCTTGTTGCGGCAGCAGGATGCCGGCCGCAATCTGGCTCTTGGCGAAGGCGATGCTGAAGCGGTCGCTCACGCCCATCACCTCGCCGGTGCTCCGCATCTCGGGCCCCAGCGCGATGTCGACGCCGGCGAACTTCACGAACGGGAAGACGCTCTCCTTCACGCTCACATGTGCCGGCACCGGATCGGAGTCGACCCCCTGCTCCGCCAGCGTCATGCCCGCCATCGCCTTCACCGCCACCTTCGCCACCGGCAGGCCCGTGGCCTTGGCGACGAACGGCACGGTGCGACTCGCCCTAGGGTTCACTTCGATCACATACAGCGTCGGCTTACCATCCTCCTTCTTGACCGCAAACTGCACGTTCATGAGGCCGACCACACTCAGGGCCCGCGCCATGCTGATCGCAGCCTTCTTGATCTCGTCGACCACCTCCGCCGACAGACTGTGCGGCGGGATGCAGCAGGCCGAGTCGCCGGAGTGAACCCCCGCCTCCTCGATGTGCTCCATCACGCCGGCGACGATCACGTCGCGGCCGTCGCTGATGCAGTCGACGTCGACCTCGATCGCATCCTCGAGAAACCGGTCGATCAGCACCGGCTGCCCCTGGGCCACAGCAAAGGCCTCGGCGACATATCGCTCGAACTGCGCGTGGTCGTAGCAGATCTCCATCGCCCGACCGCCGAGCACGAAACTGGGCCGGACGAGCGACGGAAAGCCGATCCGGCCCACCTCGCGGCGGGCCTGTTCGAGCGTCCGCGCGATGCCGCTGGCCGGCTGCTTGAGGCCCACCCTGTCAAGCAGCTCGCGGAACTTCTCCCGGTCCTCTGCCATCTCGATCGTATCGACACTGGTGCCGATGATCGGCAGGCCGGCCGCAAACAGCGCCCGGGCCAGGTTCAGCGGCGTCTGGCCGCCGAGCTGCACGATCACGCCGTCGGGCTGGATGCGGTCGGCGATGTTGAGCACGTCCTCGCAGGTGAGCGGCTCGAAGAAGAGCATGTCGCTCGTGTCGTAGTCGGTGCTCACGGTCTCGGGATTGGAGTTGACCATCACGCTCTCGATCCCCATCTCACGCAGCGCGAAGCTCGCGTGGCAGCAGCAGTAGTCAAACTCGATACCCTGCCCAATGCGGTTGGGGCCGCCACCGAGGATCATCACGCGTTTCTTGCCCGGCTCCTTCGGCCGGGCCTCGTCCTCGTCCTCCCACGTTGAATAGTAGTAGGGAGTCTGGGCCTCGAACTCAGCGGCGCAGGTGTCGACCGACTTGTAGGTGGCCACGATCCCACGACGCTTGCGATCGTCGCGAACGTCCAGTTCAGACGCGCCGAGCATCACGGCCAACTGTCGGTCGGAGAAGCCCGCCTGCTTCGCGTGCCGGAGCAGGCCATCGTCGATCGCCGCGAGCGTGCCGACCGTGCGGATCAGGCTCTCGATCTCCACGATCTGCTGCAGCTGGTCGAGAAACCAGCGGTCGATGGCCGTGAGTTCGTGGACTTCCTCGACCGTCATGCCCGCCTTGAACGCATACCGGAGATACCAGACCCGGTCGGGGTCGGCCGTCGCCACGCGGGCGCGGATGTCGTCGAGCGACGGCTCGGCCGCTGTGCCCCAGAGATCCTTGCCGTCGCAGCCGAAGCCGAAGCTGCCGACCTCCAGGCCGCGGAGCGACTTCTGGAAGGCTTCCTTGAACGTGCGGCCGATCGCCATCGTCTCCCCGACGCTCTTCATCTGCGTCGTGAGCCTGCTGTCGGCCTCGGGGAATTTTTCGAAGGCGAACCGGGGTACTTTCACCACGACATAGTCGATCGAGGGCTCGAAGCAGGCCTTCGTCCGCCGCGTGATGTCGTTGGGCAGTTCGTGGAGCCGCCAGCCCACCGCCAGCTTGGCGGCGATCTTCGCGATCGGAAAGCCGGTGGCCTTGCTCGCCAACGCACTCGACCGGCTGACACGAGGGTTCATCTCGATCACGATCATCCGGCCGGTCTGGGGATGCACGGCGAATTGGATGTTCGAACCGCCGGTCTCGACGCCGATCGCCCGGATGACGGCGAAGCTGGCGTCACGCATCCGCTGATACTGCCGATCGGTGAGCGTGAGCGCCGGAGCGACCGTGATTGAATCGCCTGTATGCACACCGCAGGGGTCAAAGTTTTCGATGGAACAGATCACGACGGCGTTGTCGTCCGCGTCGCGCATCACCTCCATCTCGTATTCCTTCCAGCCGAGGATCGACTCCTCGACGAGCACCTGGCTCACCGGCGAGAGGTCGAGGCCTCGCTGCACCTTTTGGTCGAACTCCTCGCGGTTGAACGCGATCCCGGAGCCGGAGCCGCCAAGTGTGAAGCTGGGCCGGATGACGGCCGGCAAGCCGATCTCGGAGAGCACTTCCCGGGCCTCGGACAACGTCCGCACGATCCGTCCCCGACAGGTCTCGAGCCCGATCTTCCGCATCGTCTCCTTAAAGATCTCGCGGTCCTCGCCGCGGCGGATCGCATCGCTCCGGGCCCCGATCATCTCCACGCCATGTTTCGCGAGCACGCCGTGACGTTCCAACTCCAGGGCAAGGTTGAGCGCCGTCTGGCCGCCGAGTGTCGGCAGCACGGCGTCGGGCTTCTCGACCTCGATCACCTTCTCCAGCATCTGCCAGGTGAGCGGCTCGATGTAGGTGCGATCGGCCGTGCCCGGATCGGTCATGATCGTGGCCGGGTTTGAATTCACCAGCACGACGCGGTAGCCGTCCTCGCGGAGTGCCTTGCAGGCCTGAGTACCCGAATAGTCGAATTCGCAGGCCTGCCCGATGACAATGGGCCCGGACCCGATGAGCAGAATCGTGTGGAGATCGTCGCGGCGGGGCATGGAAAAACCTGAGGTGCGCGCAAAACTTCCAGAAGTTAGCATTCCGACCGCCCTGGCTTCAACAAAGAGCTACAATCCTCGCAGTCCGCATCATTTCACCCTCGCCGTCACCGTTCCACGGAATCCCTCTCCCATGTCTATCGCCACCCCCTCGCTCGACGCCCTTCGCGACACGCTTCCGGACGAACTGAAGGACATCCGCCTCAATCTGTCGAGCGTATTGGCCGGCGAAAACCTCCAGCCCACCCAGGCCTTCGGCGTGGCGCTGGCGTCGGCTGCCTTCGTGCGGTGCAAGTCGCTCATACAGGCGCTCGAGGCGGATCTGCGGGCTGCGGGCGATGCCGCTGCAGCCCCGGTCCTCTCCGACGCCATCGCCGCAGCCGGCCTGATGGCAATGAACACCGTCTACTACCGCTTCCGCCACATGCTGGGCAAGGAGTCCTACGAGGCCCGCTCTCCTCGGCTCCGCATGAGCCGTATGGCCCAGCCCGCGACGAGCAAGGCCGACTTCGAACTCATGAGCCTGGGCTGCGCGGCGTTGGCCGGCTGCGAGCTCTGCATCAAGAACCACGAGGCGAGCCTGGTGCATCTGGGGGTGAGCGAGGATGCCTGCCACGACGCCGTTCGCATCGCCGCCGTCATCAATGCCGTCGCCTGCGGCCTGCCCGCGTGAACGAGCGAACGACGCCACGGCAGAATGCCATGGCTCCCTTGATGGCGGATCACCCGCCGAGTTCACGCAAATACTCCAGCGTGTAGATGCCGCTGGAGTGGCCGTCGGAGAACTCGATCGAGTAGGCGTACTGACCGACCGGTTTCATGCCCGCGATCGCCAGCGGCGCGACCTCCTCGGGCTTGAGCACCGGCAGCAGCGCCGGCGTCGCCGGCTGCACCCGTTGCTCGCGGCAGGTCGCGCACGGACAGGCGTCCCTGAGGAGTCGCGGTGAATACTCGGCCTTCGCGCCGTCGCTCCACGCGATCTCGATGCCACCGCGGTCGAGCCGCCGGATGCTCTGCGGAATGGGCTGTGTCATGACTGCCTTTCTGATGGCTGCTGTTGTGTCGGTGTCGTACTGCGGCGATCGACGATCCGCCGCGCCTTGCCCTCGAATCGCGGCAGGCTGCCGCTGGGAACCGCCGTCACCTCCACCCGCAAACCGAGCCGCAACTGCATTTCGCGCGCGATGCGCCCCGGGTCGGAAAGCCGATCCTCGATTTCAAGGTGCAACACATCGAGGCTTTCACGCGTGGATGCAGTGAGCCGATATTCGACGACTTCGGGAAAGCTACGCACGATGTCGTCGATCGCCCCGGGAAAAATATTCACGCCGCGAACCACGAGCATGTCATCGGCCCGTCCGACGACGCCCCCCTCGAGTCGGACCCACGGGCACCCCCCTGCCGCGATCTCCTCAGCCTTGGGCCAGCGGGGCCGCACGAGGTCGCCGGTGCGGTAACGAATCACGGGCGCGCCCGCGCGGCCGAGCGTTGTCAGCACCAATTCGGAGAGTTCGCCAGGCCCTGCCGCCCGACCCGTTTCCACGCTCAAAAACTCAGCGTGAAACCATGGCTCGATCACATCGAGGCCGCGACCCGCCAGATCGCCCACGCCCCACGGCCCCACTTCCGTCGCGCCAGCATGATCGAGCACTTCAGCTCCCCAGGCCGCCCCGATGCGAGCCCGCACCGCGGGCACAGAACCGCCCGGCTCTCCCGCCACGATCACAAGTCGAACATTCAGGTGCTCCAGATCAAGCTTGTGTTCAGAAGCGACCTCGGCGAGATGGAGGCTGTAGCTGGGCGTGGCCACCAACACGGTCGCGCCTAGGGAGCGCGCCAGTTCCAGCCGTGCCAGCGACGTCATGCCCCCGGTGGGGATCGCCATCGCCTGCCGCGTGAGCACCGCGTCGAAACAGCTCCAGAAGCCCACGTAGGGACCGAACGAGGAAGCCACGAGCACCCGATCACCAGACCGCACCGCGCCGCGGTCGAGGATCGATTGCCAGCAGGCCATCCACCACGCCCAGTCATCGGCCGTGTCGAAGACGGGCAACGGCCGACCATGCGTGCCGCTCGTCTGGTGAAACCGCACGTAGCGATCGGACGACCAGGTGAGATTTCCAGGGAGGCCCGTCGCAGCGGCCGCACCCACCAACTCCTCTTTGAAGGTGAACGGCCAGTCTTGAATCGCATCGAGTGACGGCAGTTCGGGCGACACCCGCGCAAGCTTGGCGGCATAAAACCGATTGTGCGGCAGGATCTCCCGCACGAGCCCCCGCAGCCGCTCGAGCTTGAGGGCATCAAGCTGCTCACGGGCGGGCGACGCTGAAAAAGATGACGGGGCAGTCATGGAGGCATTATGCCATGGATAAACGGAGGCGGGCCTCCCCAACACGAGCCTCCGGCCCACCGCGGTCTATCCGTGAGGGGCTGCCCATGTCCCGGGAGCCGGCGTTGCTGACCAGCGCAGCCAGGATGGCGGAGCGCAGTCAGCATCGAGTGAGCGGAGGCAGGATGCCGTAGCGAACGTCCGGCGACGGGGCATGGGCAGCCCCGAACCGTCGCCAGCATCTGCACGGCAGTGCTTACAGTCCGGGGATGCCCTGCGTCGGCGCGTTTTGCATCGGCGGCTGCAGCCCCTGGAATGGAGCGGGCGACGGCGGCGGCAGCACCAGCCCACCGCCCGGTGGCGGCAACTGTTGCGGTGCCGGAATCGACTGGGGCGGCGGCGCCGGAATCGGCCGTGGAGCCACCGGCTGCTGCACGACGGGCACTGGCGGCGGGGCGGGCAGACTGCCTGCGGCGAGCCGGGCCTGCTCGGCCCGAGCCACGACGATCTCCGGCGGAATGGCGGAGGTGTTTGTCATGGCGAGATCGACGATCCGCTCGTCGCGAATCTCCCAGGGCCAGAGGTTTTCCGTCACGAAGTCGAGCGGAAAAATTTCGTACCACGGAATCGGGAACGGCTGCCGCACCGTCAGCGTTTCGTAGCCGTCCTTCACCAGCCGAATCTTCCGCGTGCCGTAATAGATGAAGTCTGTTGATACCGGCGTGGTGCCGATCTGGTAGTCGTCGACGTAGACAAGCGCTCCCGGCGGGTTGCTGCGAATCGTCATCCGCCGCTGCACACAACCCGTGGCCAGAACCACCGTGGCCAGAGCCAGAAGGCAGCCGTAGAATCTGGCGGAATGCCGGCAGAACGAACGGGGTTTGATAGGCATGGAATGGTCCTTCGCGGCCGGAAACCAGCGGCGGGAACCATAGAATTCCGGCCTGCCCGCCGCCAGCCCAGCCGGCCCTTGCGTATTCTGCCCGGGCAATCATGTCTCGCCCGGGCCGCGCCATCCGGCTAGACTTCGCTCTTTTCCGCAACCCGCCCGAGGCATGTCGACGCGTGGGAAAAGTCACGAGTCTGGTCTATTGCGACCGCACCGACATCGGTTGCCGCCGCTCGAGCAACCAAGACGCCAAGGCTGTGCTGCCGGCGAACCCGGCGCAATTCCGCCTGCGTGGCTGGTTTTTCATGGTGGCCGACGGCATGGGGGCCCATGCCGCAGGTGAGTTGGCCAGTGCTATGGCCGCCGATCGCGTACCGAAGATCTACGAGGAACGCTCCCAGTTCTCCCCGCCGCTTGCCCTCCGGCTAAGCCTCGAGCAGGTCAACGCCGAGATCAACGCCAAGGGTGAGAGTGGCTTCGAATTCCGGGGGATGGGCACGACCTGCACGACGCTCGTGCTGCTCCCACGCGGTGCGATCGTCGGCCATATCGGCGACAGCCGCTGCTACCGCATCAGGGGCCGCAAAATCGAGCAACTGTCGCGAGATCATTCGCTCGTCTGGGAATTGGAATCCGCCGGAGGCATGTCGCGCGAACAGGCTGCCGAAGCCGCGCCGAAAAACATCATCACGCGATCGATGGGACCGCACCCGACAGTCGAGGTTGATCTGGAGGGGCCATTCCCGGTGAACGCGGGCGACGTGTTCCTGCTGTGCAGCGACGGTCTCTCGGGACAGGTTGCCGACAATGAAATCGGCCTGCTCGCTGCCGAACTGGAACCGCAGGAGGCGACGTCAGCGCTGATCGGTCTCGCGCTGGCGCGGGGCGCTCCGGACAACGTCACCGTGGTCGTCGCCCGGGCGGGCGAGGAGGAGGCCTCGAAAACCTCTCGCATGAACGAAGCGTGGCCGCTCAGCGAGGATGCCACCACAAACCAACGGCAGGCTCACCAGTCCTGGATAGCCCTGACGGTCGCCGGCGCCTGCCTGCTGGCAGCGCTGATGTTCAATCCACAGAGCATGCTCACCAAGGACGCGTGCCTGGCTTCGGAGACCGTGTGGGCGATCTGCCTGTTCGGGAGCATGGCGGCCCTGATGGCAGCGATCGCCGCGCTGCTGTTTGCCTTCTCCGGATTTCTTGTCAGACCTTCGCGGGGACGGATGCTCAACCCGGGTGAGTTCCTCGGCAAGGGGCCCTACCGCCACGACGACTGCACCCCGACCGAACAACTGATGGAGAGAATTCTGGCGAGCGTCGAACACTCAGCCGAGCACCTGCCGCCCCCCGACCGCGACCGCACGCTGTCGATCGTGGCCCGGGCACGGCAGCAGTCCGCTGCCGGATCGTTCCACGAAGCGGTGACGGCGGCGGCCGAGGCCATCGCGATCCATACGCACGCCATCGAGTCCTCGCGGAGCGACGAAACGATCCGCACCTCCGGCCATGCGTCCCCCCGGCCACACGATCCTGCCTGAGTCCTCGCCTTCCGATCGAGGCACCTCGAGGAGCTACCGTGAAGATCATTACCCGCTACGTGCTGAGCGAACTGCTGCAGGTCTTTCTTGTGGCGCTCTCCGCCCTCACGCTTTTCATGCTCGTCGTGGGCCTCGTCAAGGAAGCGCAGCAGCAGGGCCTGGGGATGATGCAGATTCTCGCGCTCATTCCCTACGTGCTGCCGGAGGCGATGCGGTTCGCCGTACCGGGCACGATGCTCTTTGCCGTGGCCAGCGTCTTCGGCAGGATGTCCGCTTCCAATGAAATTACGGCGCTCAAGGCCGCTGGCATCACGCCCATGGCCGTGATCTGGCCGGCAGCCATGCTGGCCGTTGTGGTGAGTCTCGTGTCGGTATGGCTCAACGACATCGCCGTGTCGTGGGGCCGCGACGGCGTCCGACGGGTAGTCATCAGCAGCGTGGAGGACATCATCTACGGCCGGCTTCGCCAGCAGCGTTCGTACAGCACGTCGCAGCTTTCGATCAACGTGAAGGGCGTCGATGGCCGACGGCTCCTCCGCCCGACCCTCTCTTTCCAGCCGGGCGGCTCCAGCCCGCCCGTAACGGTATCGGCTGCCGAGGCATCCCTCCGTGCCGACGCCACCGCCGGCACGCTGACGATCACGTGCCGCGACGGCACCGTGCACGTAGGCGACGTGAAGGCAGTGTTTCCCGACACGATCGAACGGGTCGTGCCGCTCGATGCCGTCAGCCGGAAAGGCAGCACCTCGACAAGCCCCTCCGAAATCGCCATGGCTGATTTCCAAAAGGCCCGCACCGAACAGCTGGCGACAATCGATCAGTTCGAACAGGTGGCGTCGGGAAAGATCGCCATGGGGATCGTTACCGGCCACGTGGAAGAGACGGTGCCTGCTGCCGTCGAACTCGACCGGCAGCAGGCCACGTGGGCGAAGTCCCGGCTCACCCGCATCATCATGGAGCCCTGGCGGCGGTGGGCCAATGGCTTCAGCTGCCTGTGCTTTGTACTGGTGGGTGCACCGATGGCGATCCGGATGCGAAATGCCGACTTCCTCACCAGCTTCTTTCTCTGTTTCCTGCCGATCCTGATTGTCTACTACCCGGTGGTCATGCTGGGAGTCTCCCGCGTGAAGTCGGGCTCGCTGCCCGCCCCGGCCGTCTGGATGGGCAATGTGCTCATCACCCTTTGGGGCCTGTGGCTCCTGCGCAGCGTCATCCGCCGGTGACCCGAGACGTGCGGGTGTTGCGCCGCCGGGATCGTTCTCCTCTCGCTCCTTTTCCATCCGCATGATTTCTGGCAGAATCTTGTCTCATTCCCCGTTCACGAAGGAGATTTTCCATGCCCCGTCCCGTCACACTGTTCACCGGCCAGTGGGCCGATCTGCCACTGGAAGACCTGGCCCGCAAGGCCCGCGAGTTTGGCTATGGCGGCCTCGAACTCGCCTGCTGGGGCGATCACTTCGATGTGACCCGGGCCCTCGAGGAGAGCGGTTACTGCGCCGCGAAACGAGACACCCTCGAGCGGCATGATCTCTCCGTGCATGCCATCTCCAATCACCTCGTGGGGCAAGCTGTCTGCGACCGTATCGATGAGCGGCACAAGTCGATCCTGCCACCGCACGTCTGGGGCGACGGCGATCCCGCGGGCGTCAACAAGCGGGCCGCAGAGGAGATGAAGCGCACCGCCCGCGCCGCCCAGAAGCTTGGCGTCTCGGTCGTCAACGGCTTCACCGGTTCGAGCATCTGGCATCTGCTCTACTCGTTTCCGCCGGTTCCCGACTCGATGCTGAACGCCGGCTTTCAGGAGTTTGCTGACCGTTGGCACCCGATCCTCGACGTCTTCGCAGAGTGCGGTGTACGGTTTGCGCTCGAAGTGCATCCGACAGAAATCGCCTTCGACACGATCACGGCGCAGCGTGCCCTCGAGGCAATCGGACGCCGTGAGGAATTCGGTTTCAACTTCGATCCAAGCCACCTGCACTGGCAGGGCGTGGATTCGGTGGAATTCATCCGCACCTTCCACGACCGGATCTATCACGTCCACATGAAGGATGCCGTCACGCTCCTGAATGGCCGCAACGGCATCCTCGGCAGTCATCTCAACTTCGGCGATCCGCGCCGGGGCTGGGACTTCCGCTCGCCGGGCCGCGGTGGCGTGGACTTCGAGGAGATCATCCGCGCCCTCAACCAGATCGGCTACGAGGGACCGCTGTCCGTGGAATGGGAGGATTGCGGCATGGATCGCGAGCACGGCGCCGCCGAGGCGTGCGAGTTCGTCCAGCAACTCGACTTCGCGCCCAGCAAGAGGCAGTTCGACTCCGCCTTCGCCGAGGAGAGTTGAACCACGGCCGACATGCGCTCCCCGGAACATCGCCGCGCTGTCGTACTGCTGCTGGCAGTGGCAGTCGTGGCCGCACCTCTGCGGGCAGTGCCTGCGGCCGAACCGGTCGTCGCGTCAGGGTCTGTCGTCGCCAAGAACACCGCCGTAGCCAGCGGTACCCAACTCGACAAGGATTGGGACGCCACTGTGGGCGGCCTGCTGCGCCGCTGCCAGGTCGGGGGCCACGACGCACTTGCCGCGATCATTCGGGACTGGCAACTGCCGGAAGAAGCTGACCGTCAGTACATCCTGCAGATTCCACCAGCCCCGCCTCAGACCATGCAGCCCGATTGGATTGACACCCCATTCGAGCAGGCGATCTGGGATGATTTTCTGGCAGCTCGTCGTGACAGGGCAGCAGGCACCTTCGCGCTGGCGGTAGCCGCGAGCCAGCTGCAGGCGACGCCGTCGCGACGCCCGACCGGGGCCGCCGATTCCACGCCGCCGTTGCTCGAGCATGACGCGACCGAGGCGATCAGACTCCTCTACCGGGCACTCCGCGACGACCCCGACCACGCGCGTGCGCGGGAGGCAGGCGGCTGGGTGAAGCGGGGGGAGCAGTGGATGTGGCCCGAGGCCGCGAGGCGGCTCGACAAGGGTGAGGAACATTCGCCTGAGTTTGGCTGGCTGCCACGCGGCAGGCAACAACGCTACAAGGCAGGTGAACGCTACGAGAACGGCCGGTGGACGAAGGCCGGCGGCCAAAAGCAAGAGCAGGAACGGTCACCGCCTTCCCGTTCACCGACGGGCAAGCTCCCCGACATCGATAGGCAGGGCTGGAAGTTCACCTCCGACCACTGGCAAATCACCACGACCGCCAGCACGGAGGCGGCCGCGAACCTGGCGATGCATTTGGAAGAGGCCCACGCGGCCTGGCTCCAGGTGTTTGGGGGATTTCAATATGAGCCAGCGGAGTGGGAGCGACGACTGGAGGGCCGGGGAAGGCCGAAGCCCCTTGATCCGTTCGTCGCCAAGCTCACGGCCGACCGCCAGGACTACATCGCGTCGCTCGAAACGCTCGAGCCCAGCATCGTGCGCACGCTCGGCATCTATTGGACACCCACGAACACCGCCTGGTTCTTCGCGGGCGAGGGGCAGGAGCCGGCCACGGTACACCACGAGGCCACCCACCAACTCTTCGCCGAGACACGTCGCACCAGCTCGCTCGCGGGCGAACGATGTGGCTTCTGGGCGATCGAGGCGGCTGCCTGCTACATGGAGAGCATGGTGCCGACCGAGTGGGGCTGGACGATCGGCGGCCGCGACGCTGGACGCGCCCCGATGGCGAGGGAACGGCTGGTCGAGGATGGCTTCCATGTGCCGCTGGCGGAGCTCACCGCGATGGGCCGGCGGGCCTTTCAGGCCAACGAACGGCTGCCACAGATCTACAGCGAAATCGCCGGTCTTGCCGACTTCTTCATGAACGGGCAGCGAGCAAGGTACCGCCAGGCCTTCGTGGAATACCTCGTGCGCATCCATACCGGCACGGTCGAGACCGACACGCTGTCCCGTCTCTGCCGCAAAAGCTATGAGGAACTGGACGACGAGTACCGACTCCACATGGCGCGGTAGCGCACGCGTTGACGGCGGTTCCTGCCGGCTTCTACACTTCCACCCACGTACCACCGACTCGCTCCCACCGACTCGCTCTTGGAGAAGATCGTCTCATGGCTGCACCTTCAGCCCCCGCGGCCCGTCCGCACCATGCCACCGACATCGATCGCCTCGCGATCGACACGATCCGCACCCTCTCGATGGACGCGGTCGAGGCCGCCAAGAGCGGTCATCCCGGCACGCCGATGGCATTGGCGCCAGTGGCCTACACCGTGTGGAAGGACTTTCTGCGGTACGACCCGGCCGATCCTGCCTGGCCAAACCGCGACCGGTTCGTGCTCTCCTGCGGCCATGCGTCGATGCTGCTCTATTCGCTCATTCATCTCGCGGGCATCCGGCGCGGCACCACCCATGATGCATCGGGGAGTGGCTCCGCCAACGAGCCGGCCGTGTCGCTCGAGTCGATCAAGAAGTTTCGCCAACTCGACAGTGTCTGCGCGGGCCATCCCGAGCATCACATGACGTCTGGCATCGAAACGACCACCGGACCGCTCGGACAGGGCTGCGGCAACTCCGTCGGCATGGCGATGGCATCGCGGTGGCTCGCCGCCCACTACAACACGCCCGGCCATGTCGTCTTCGACTACGACACCTACGTGCTCTGCAGTGACGGAGACCTGATGGAGGGTGTGGCCTGCGAGGCCGCTTCCATCGCCGGTCATCTCGGCCTCTCCAATCTCTGCTGGATCTACGACGACAACTCGATCACGATCGAGGGCGAAACCCATCTCGCCTTCAGCGAGAACGTGGCGAAGAAGTTCGAGGGCATGGGCTGGCGCGTGGAGCACGTGGCCGACGCCAACGACACTGAATGCCTGAAGCGGGCGTTGCAGGCCTTCAGAAACGAGCAGCAGAAGCCGACACTCGTCATCGTGAAGAGCGTGATCGGCTATGGAGCCCCGAAGAAGGCGGGCTCGCACGAGTCGCATGGTGCTCCTTTGGGCCCAGATGAGATCAAGGGGGCAAAGGCGTCGTACGGCTGGCCGGTCGATGCGCAATTCCTGGTGCCGCCGGAGGTGCCTGAGCAGTTTGCCAAGACGCTGGGAACTCGCGGTCACAAAGCCCACGAGTCCTGGCGGCAGACCGTTGCCGAACAGGCCAAGTCGCACGCCGGCGTGGCCGCGGAACTGGCTGGCTTCCTCTCGGGCAAGCTTCCTGCCGGCTGGGAGTCGGCCATCCCCTGCTTCCCCGCCGACGCCAAGGGGCTCGCCAGCCGCGTCTCGAGCGGCAAGGTGATCCAGGCTCTGAGCGGTGCCGTGCCGTGGTTCCTCGGTGGCTCTGCCGACCTGGCGCCCTCGACGATGACGCTTGTGCCGGGAGCCGGCGATTTCGGCCCGGGCTCCTTCTCGGGCCGCAACCTTCACTTCGGCATCCGCGAACATGGCATGGCGTCGGCCTGCAATGGCATGGCGCTCTCCGGCCTGCGGCCCTACTGCGCCACGTTCTTTGTGTTTCTCGACTATCTGAAGCCAGCGCTGCGGCTCTCCGCGATCGGCAACCTTGGCGTGATCTACGTGCTCACGCACGACTCGATCGGTCTGGGCGAAGACGGCCCGACACACCAGCCGATCGAACAACTGGCCAGTGCCCGCGCCGTGCCGGGGCTGAGCGTGTTTCGACCAGCCGATGCCAACGAAGTGGCCGAGACCTATCGCGTGGTCATCACACGTGCTGATCGCCCCGCTGTGATCGTGCTCTCCAGGCAGAATCTGCCCACGCTCGACCGGGCCAACTACGGCTCCGCCGCCGGCGTGGCCAGGGGCGCGTACGTGCTGAAGGACGCCACCAGCGGCAAGCCCCAGTGCATCCTGATCGGCACCGGCAGCGAGGTGCCACTCTGCCTCGAAGCCGCCGAGAAACTCGCCGCGGAAGGCGTTCAGGCCCGAGTCGTGAGCATGCCGAGCTGGGATCTCTTCGAGGAGCAGGACGAGGCGTATCAGGAAAGCGTGCTGCCTCAGGCGGTGACCGCGCGAGTCGCCTGCGAGGCCGCCTGCGGCTTTGGGTGGGATCGCTGGATCGGGCCGCGTGGCCGCTTCGTGGGCATGACGAGCTTCGGTGCATCGGGCCCGGCGCCG
>Ga0304730_1001706_pt1 | contig 16321 bp, 13 predicted proteins | sample M_130628_MF_Meta_FD_190474 | JGI IMG/M metagenome (GOLD analysis project Ga0304730, IMG submission 190474) | Freshwater microbial communities from Lake Montjoie, Canada to study carbon cycling - M_130628_MF_MetaG (v2) (version 2) | ecosystem: Environmental > Aquatic > Freshwater > Lake | place...
AACGGTTAATATTATTTTTTAAAAATTTGCCTTCGCGCATTAGAGTCTACAATTTTACTGATGATTATTGAATAAAAAAAATGAATATATCTAATTTATATATATTTTTACCAAACACATGTCGCAATTAGTAATCAATACCTCTTTTAATATTGAGTTGGGCTTTGAATTAGCACCAATTCATAAGCGAATAATTGCCTATTTATTAGATACATTTATTATAGTAGTATATTTACTTACCGTATTATATGCAATGTCGTCTAGCCTTTCCGATTTATTTAATGATGATAATGGATTAGGATTTGTGGTAAGTTTTTTAATAGCTTGTCCTATTTTATTTTATCATTTAGCTTCAGAAGTATTACTAAATGGTGAAAGTGTTGGAAAAAAAATAATGGGGCTAAAAGTAATTAGCATGGATGGTAATTCGCCAACACTTAGCCAATATGCTTTGCGTTGGTTTTTACGACCAATAGATTTTGCGTTTACAAGTAATTTGGGAGGAATTATTTGTACTGCTATCACTAAGCATGGGCAACGTATTGGCGACCTTGCAGCTGATACCACTGTAGTAAGTAAAAAACTACCTTATAGTATAGATAATACCATATTTAAAGATGTAAATAAAGAAGCCTATCATGTAAGCTATCCTCAAGTAATGCGACTAAGCGATAGAGATTTAAATACTATCAATAATATATTGCAGCAGCATCGTAAAAGTAATATGTACAATTATGTAGTAACTATTGCCGAAAAAGTAAAAACCGTTTTGGAAATTAATACTGGTGAGGAAGCCTATAATTTTTTAGAAACGCTACTGAGTGATTATAATTATTTGAGTCAAAATAAATAGAAAGGAGGTAATAGAATCTTATAGAAATTTAATTTCAAAAAAACATCCCATTGCATTGCTGCAGTGGGATGCGAATAATTTTTTTTCTTAATATGCTCTTGCAAATAGCACTCTTTCCTTACTCGGCTTACCACTTAATACGCAAACTCCATCTTCTTGTTTATTATCTATAGGTATACAACGGATTGTAGCTTTTGTTTTTTGTTTAATCTCTTCTTCAGATTCTGGTGTACCGTCCCAATGTGCACTTATAAATCCACCTTTTTCTTCAAGCACTTTTTCAAATTCTCCCCAACTATTTACTTCTGTAATGTGGCTTTGCTGGTAGGCTTTAGCTTTGTTGAACATATTATTTTGCACATCTTCTAATAATGTAATAATAGTTTCAGCTAATCCATCCAAGCTTACACTATTTTTTTCTTTTGTATCTCTGCGTGCTACTTCTACTAAATTATTTTCTAAATCTCTAGCACCAAATGTAATGCGCACTGGCACTCCTTTCATTTCGTATTCTGCAAATTTCCAACCTGGTCTTGTATTATCATTATCGTCGTACTTCACACGTATTTCGCCTTGACGAAGTTGCGCCATTAATGCATTCACTTTTTCATCTATCATGGCTTTTTGCTCATCACCTTTGTAGATAGGGACTATCACCACTTGCATTGGTGCTAGGCGTGGCGGCAATATCAATCCATCATCATCACTATGCGCCATTACTAGCGCACCAATCAATCTTGTACTTACTCCCCAGCTAGTTGCCCATACATGCTCTGGTTTGTTTTCTTTATTTACAAAAGTTACATCAAATGCCTTAGCAAAATTTTGCCCTAAGAAGTGCGATGTGCCTGCTTGCAATGCTTTACCATCTTGCATTAATGCTTCGATAGTATATGTATCTTCTGCACCTGCAAATCTTTCACTAGCACTTTTTACCCCGCGTATTACCGGCATTGCCATATAATACTCTGCAAAATGCGCATACACATCTATCATTTGTTTTGTTTCTGTAATTGCCTCTTCTTTGGTAGCATGTGCTGTGTGTCCTTCTTGCCATAAAAATTCTGCTGTGCGTAAAAATAATCTTGTACGCATTTCCCAGCGCACTACATTAGCCCATTGGTTAATTAGCAATGGTAAATCTCTATAGCTTTGAATCCAGGTTTTATAGGTGTTCCAAATAATAGCTTCACTTGTAGGACGCACTACCAATTCTTCTTCTAATTTTGCTTCTGGGTCTACTATTAATTTACCTTTATTATTAGGGTCGTTTTTCAATCGATAATGCGTAACTACTGCGCATTCTTTAGCAAAACCTTCCGCATTTTTTTCTTCTGCCTCAAACAAACTTTTTGGCACAAACAGCGGAAAGTAGGCATTTACATGTCCTGTATCTTTAAATTTCTTATCTAATACATCGCGCATATTTTCCCATAATGCATAGCCCAAAGGCTTTATGACCATGCAGCCACGCACTGCACTATAGTCTGCTAATTGTCCTTTTATAATTAAATCGTTGTACCATTGACTATAGTCATCGGCTCTACTTGTTATCTCTTTACTCATATTCTAATTTTAACGTTTCTGTTTTTTTAGTTAATGTTCATTTTCCCAACCATATTTGCAATGTATTAATAATTGTTTGGCACGCTTTTTTATTAACTTTACTAAAGAAAGCGGATGGCAAAAGTAGTACATCCAAATTCAATAAAAAAACACTTTAAAAAGTATTTAAATATGAAAAAGTTATTCCTAATTCCTAGCATCATCTTGGCATCTTTCGGATTAAGTGCTAATGCACAGTCTTATGACGATGTATACGATACTTATAATCCTGCACAAAGTACTACTGGCAACAGCAATACTAATCAGCAGCAAACGCAAATTCCTTTTGAGCCTACACAGCAGGAGCAAACTTATTACCAAGACGATTATGGTAATGGTAGTACTTTTATAGATTACAATGATGATGATTATTACTACAGTAGTTATATCAACAGATTCTATAGCCCGTATAGCGGTTTTGGTTATTTTAGCAATTGTTATAGCAATCCTTATGCATGGGGTTGGGGCAATAACTGGAATAGCTGGAACAATCCTTATGGATTTAGTAGTGGTTATGGTTGGAATGGCATCTATATCAACTTTGGCTCCAACCCATGGAATAGCTGGGTAAATCCTTATTATAATACTTATAATTCTTGGGGTTATAGCCCTTGGTATAGTTTTGCAGGATATGGTGGCTACAATAATTATTGCGGCTACAACGGATGGGGTAATAATTTCTGCAACAATTATTATTTTGGTAATTACTACGGCAATAGCTGGGGTTTTGGTTGCGGCAATGGTTATGGAGGATATGGTTATGGAGGATATAACAATGGATTCAACAATGGATATTATAACGGTTATTACAATGGTTACAATAATGGATATAATAATGGTTTTATTAATGGCAATAACGATACCTATCACTATGGCCCTCGTCAAAGTTCTTACACATTTGCAAACTTAAATGAATATAAAGCAACTGGCCAAGTTGTAAATGATAGAATTTCTCCTAGAGCAACAGGAGCTCCATTAGGAGGAAATGGAAATGGTGGAGTAAAAAGCGCACCAAATGCTGGTAGAAACCAATATATGAATACTGCACCAGTGCCTGCAGACAGAATGAATACTGCACCTGTTAGAAATAATAATGGCGGTATGCAACAAACGAATCCAGGTGCAGCGCCTATTAGAGATATACCTGCCCAAAGATATAATGATGCGCCAGTACAAAGTGCTCCAAGAAATACCTCACCTCAATTCAATGCACCAACTCCGCGTCAAGAGGCTCCAAGATATGAGGCTCCTGTGCAACGCAGAGAAGAACCTCGCCAGCAATATCAAACACCTGCTCCTCGCCATGAGGCTCCAAGATATGAAGCTCCTGTGCAACGCAGAGAAGAACCTCACCAGCAATATCAAACACCTACTCGACGCCAAGAATCTTCAGCGCCTTCTCGTAGCAATGATGCACCAAGCAGAAGCTTTGGAGGCCGCAGATAAATTTTAAAATAAATAAAAACAACTTGTACAAAAGGTCGTCGTGTTTTTTTAAACCTAAATTTACAGAAAATAATTTCTCTACTTTTAAAAAATAAAAATAATGAAAAAAATATTTCTACTTATCGTTTGCAGTGTTGGCTTGTTATCTACCACATTTGCCCAAGACGAAAAAGAAGTTATGCTATTTAGCGAATATAATAATGTAAGTACTGCGCGCTCTTTAGGAATTGGCGGTGCTGTGGGGAGCCTTGGTGCCGACTATGCTGGTATTAGTATTAATCCTGCAACATTAGGAAAATATAGCAAAGGAGAATTTATGTTTACTCCTTCCTTAAAATTAAACAGAACTTCTAGTAATTATTTATCGAAGACATCTATAGAAAATAAAAGTCGATTGACTTTTGATAATATAGGTATGGTATTAGCGAATAGAAAAAATCAAAAGAGTGGTTGGAAGGCAACGAATGTATCATTTGGGATGAATAAAGTAGCAAACTACAATAGGGAATACAGCTATCTTGGAGATAATTATAAACATTCCATTACAGATGCATTTGCACAAGAAGCCAATAGAAACGGTGGTTTATCTGGTATACTAAATACTAGTTTACTTACGCAGATGGCTTATATTAGTTGCTTAATAGATACTTCTGTCGGTAATCCAGATACAGTTTTATCTTATGTTCCTGTTTTTGGAGGCATTAAACAAAATAAATTTGTAACAGAAAGAGGAGGCATCAACGAATTAAGTTTTGCATTGGCTTGTAATAATAATGATCAGCTATTGATTGGTGCCTCATTAGGTATTCCAATTGTAAATTATACACGTACTACCTCTTATACAGAAACAGATATCAGTGGAGATGGTAATAATGATTTTAAAGATTTTAATTATACTGAGACTTTAATAACATCTGGTGCGGGAATTAATTTAAAAGTAGGGGCTATCTATATGCCTATATCAAGTATCAGAATAGGTGCATCTTTCGCCACTCCTACTTATTATTCTCTTACAGAAGAAGGCAGCAATACAATGATTACTCATTTAGAGAGTTTTATAAACGAATTTAAATTACCAACAGATAATTATAAATCAATTTCTGAGTATAACGTAACAACACCTTACCGCGCTACATTAAGTGGGTCATTTTTATTTGGCAAGTATGGATTTATATCTGCAGATTATGAGTATGTAGATTATACATCAAGTAAAATTAGTTTTACCAATTCTGCAACAGATATTGCTTACTCTAGAAATGTAAATAATGTAATAAAGCAAACAACTGCAGCGGCAAATAATTTTAGATTTGGAGGTGAGTTACGTAATAACAACTACACCATCAGAGCTGGGTATGCCATTTTAGGTAGCCAAACAAACAAAATAGCTTTTGATGCTTCTCGCAGAGATTTTAGCATTGGTGCTGGTTACAGAGGCAATAGTTTTTTTGCGGATTTAGCATGGGTAAGTAGTAATCAAAATAAACGCGATTATATGTATGTATTGAATGGCTTTCCACCAATGGCTGCTAATATTGCAAGCAACAACAAATTTATATCTATGACCATGGGTTGGAAATTTTAATCTGCATTTACCATATTCATCAAAGCCTTTTTGCAAATGTAAAAAGGCTTTTTTTATAGCTTCTTTTGAATTACTTTTGAATTGTTATACATATTTAAATGAAGAAAATATTTTTATTCACTAGTTTGATTGTAAGTCAATCTGCATTATTTGCACAAAATAATAATTTTAAAAAAGACTCTATAGCTATTGCTAAAATGCAGGGTTATGTATTAGAGAATTCTGTATGTTACGAAGATTTAAGATATTTATGCAAAAAAATAGGCAACAGAATTAGCGGTAGCGAAGCAGCTGCAAAAGCTGTAGAATGGGGAAAACAAGCATTGGAAAGTGCAGGTGCAGACAAGGTGTATTTGCAGCCAGTAATGGTGCCTCATTGGGTAAGAGGTAAAGAAATATTTTCTGTAAAAACCGAACAAGGACAAAATCTAGCACTGCATCCATTAGGCTTGGGTAATGCAATTGGTACCAACGGATTGGGCATTGATGCACAAATTATAGAAGTAAAAGATGCTATAGAATTAGAACAACTAGGTGTAGAAAATATCAACGGAAAAATTGTGTATTTCAGCCATGCCTGGAATCAGAAATTAGCAAATCCTTTTGATGAATATGGCAATAGCGTGTATTATCGTTGGGCTGGGCCCAGCCTTGCTGCTAAGTATGGTGCTGTGGCTTGCATAATCAAAAGTGCTGGTGCTGCTTATGATAATTTTGCACACACTGGCAGCATGCGCTATGATACATTGTATAAAAAAATTCCAGCAATGGCGTTGAGTTATGTAGAAGCTACTGAACTAGAAAAAATGATTCGCGCAAAAGAGATTGTAAGTGCGACTGTAAATAGCACTAGCCATTTTGAGGAAGAAGTATTGAGCTACAATGTAGTAGGCGAATTGTATGGAAGCGATTTGAAGGATGAAATAATCACAGTAGGTGGCCACTTAGATAGTTGGGATGTAGGTGAAGGTGCACATGATGATGGAGCAGGTTGCGTGCAAAGCATAGAAGTAATTCGCATGATGAAAAAAATGGGCATCAAACCACGCCGCACTGTGCGCTGTGTATTATTTATGAATGAAGAAAATGGATTGCGTGGAGGCACAGAATATGCAAGGCTGGCAAGATTGGAAAAAGAAAAACACACTTGTGCTATAGAAACAGATGCAGGTGGGTTTAGTCCTAGAGGGTTTACCATGAGTGTAAGTAAAGAGCAACGCGAAAAAGTAAAAACATGGCGTAATTTATTTATGCCATTAGGTGTGTACAACTTTGATGAAGAAGGCGGAGGTGCTGATATTGGTCCATTGCGCAAAAACCTAAATACTCCATTAATGGAATTAAGCCCAGACCCGCAGCGGTATTTCGACCTTCATCACACAGAAAATGATGTGTTTGAACAAGTAAGCCGCAGAGAATTAAGTATGGGTGCATTGGCTATGGCAGCTATGGTGTATATGATAAGTGAGTATGGGTTGTAAATTATTTTTATAAAAATTAATAAAAAAATGAGCCGAATAAGTTTGCTATTCGGCTCATTTTATTTGTATATTTGAGCCGAATAAAATAAATAATCGGCTCATGGCTTATATATGGCAATTAGAAAACTGGCCAAATTTTTACATAGATGAAAATAAATTTGCAAAAGATGAAACTACTTTTAGAGATTTAGCAGGCCAAAGTGTAGGGTATTTAGAAGGAATTCCAAAAAGTGACAAAGAAGAATCTATAATAACGATGCTTGTAAAAGAAGCCATTAAAACTTCTGCAATAGAAGGAGAAATGATAAGCAAAGTAGATTTAATTTCTTCTATTAAAAAAAATATGGGAATTAAAACTCCAAGTAAGATTATTAAAGATAAAAGAAGTGAAGGGATAGCAGAATTACTAATTTTATCTAGAGAAGAATTTACTGACAACCTATCTCAAGCAAAATTGTATCAATGGCATTCGCTATTAATGAAAGGAACAAAAAATATAGAAATAGGTAATTGGAGGACACATACAGAACCAATGCAGATAATTTCTGGAGCTTATGGAAAAGAAAAGGTTCATTACGAAGCGCCTCCTTCAAGTGCTATATCAAAAGAAATGAAACAATTTATTGCATGGTATAATAGCACAAAACCAAATAATAAAAATCAACCATCCAACTCATTAGTGCGAAGCGCGATAGCACATTTGTATTATGAAAGTATTCATCCATTTGAAGATGGCAATGGAAGAATAGGTAGAATATTGGCAGAAAAAGTATTATCGCAAGGTTTGAACAGGCCAGTTTTGCTTAGTTTATCTGGAGCTATAGAAAACGATAAAAAAAATTATTACAATTATTTGAACAAAGCCCAAGTACAAAATAGAATAGACGACTGGATAAAATATTTTTGCTCTATCTGCATAAAAGCACAAACCGAATTTATTCAATCAGTGCAATACTCATTAAAAAAGTCAAGGTTTTTTATTGCTAAAACACCACTGCTAAACGATAGGCAATTAAAGATGTTGCAAAGAGTTTTAGCCGGAAGTATGGAAGGAGATTTCATTGGTGGCATCAATGCTACAAAATATCAATCTATTAATAAAACATCGAAAGCAACTGCTACTAGAGACTTACAAGATTTAGTTTTAAAAAATATTTTAATAGTAACCCATGCTGGCAGAAGTACAAGCTATGAAGTAAATTTAGAAGAATAAAAATTATTTTAGAAAGTTTTTAAACTTTCTAAAATAATTAAGACTATGAATAAATTAAAATCTACTTCATCATCCATCTAAACCCAACATACACATTCAAGCCCATTACAGGTCCCCAAGTTTGGCTAGCATCAAAGTCGGCACTAAATGGATTAGTTGCAGAAATAATTGCATTATGCTGCATGTAATTTGTGAGGTTTTCACCGCCTAAATATGCCTCTATATTTTTCTTAAATTGCTTACTAACATGCGCATTCATGGTAATAAATGTTGGAGATGTTTGCATGTGGAAATTTGAATCTGTATTATGATTTACAAAATAGTTAGGCAATCTTTTGCTGCCATTTACTACCACGGTATAATCCAATTTCCATTTGGTTTTGGTTTGATATGCCAAATTGATAAACCCACGATGCGCACTTACCAATGGTCTTTGCAAATCTGTTGTGCGGTAAGTAGTAGCAATATTGTAGTAGCGATAAGCAAGCCGAATATCTATTTTTTTTCTAATAGCCTCATAATCTATTTGTGCTTGCAAGCTATGCGAAATTGATTTACCATTTAAATTATAAAATTGAATTTGCCTAGGTGTTTCGTAGTCTGCAATTATTTGTTTGGTAAACCAACTGAAATAGTAATCTAAAAGCATTGTACCTTTTCTGTAGTTAAGTGTAAAAGGTTGTGTAATACTAGTGCCCGCATTCCAAGCTACTTCTGGCTGAATACCATTTTGCCAATTGGCTTTATTACCATTAAAAATAAATTGCCGTGCACTAAAATAAGCTTGTTGGTTTTCTGCTAAAAAACTAGCAGTACGCTGCGCCCTGCCTATAGAAAATCGGAAAGCTGTTTTGCCAATAGGCACATACCTAATATGAATGCGTGGTGTAAGAAAAGCGCCATACAAATGATGAAAATCTAAGCGCAACCCAGAAACAATAGTAAAGTTATTTAGATGATTGTAAGTATGCTCTGCAAAAATACCAGGCACTGTTTCTGTTCTATGCAAATTGCCAAGCGTGGTATCTGGCAGTAACTCTGTATAATGATCATACAAAAAACTAGAGCCAATTTTATATTGATGGTTGGTATTACCTATTACACTTTGGTAAATATAATTGGCATAAAAATTATTTTGCTTACCATTGTAACTGTGCTGTGGCGTTTGTAGATCTTGCTGGTGAATAAAGCCTGCTAATTGCAATCCCATACTTTTCCAAGGTTTACCTCTATACAACTTTCCTATTTTTAGCCAAGCTTCTTGGCGGTTTAAATTGCTTGTAAAATGCCATCCAATATTTTGTAGTTGGCCACCATTGTTGTATACGCTACTCCATTTTACACCGCCTTGCACTTCTAAACCATTGACAGAAAAATATTGCATTCTATACAACCCAATCAATTGATTGCCTAAAGGATTATCCATAAAGCCATCCTTATTCATATCTTGCTTGTACCATTGGTTTTTGTAATGAAGCAATAAACCACTGCTAGTTGTAGCATTCCATTTTTTTGCTAGGTTTACATTTACTTCGCTTCTACCACCACTATTTTGATACACATTCAAATATATTTTTTCACTTGCATCTGGCTTTTGTAATTCTACATTTATTTGCCCTGCCAAGCTTTCATATCCATTGGCCACACTACCTGTTCCTTTGCTCAATTGCATACCTTGCACCCAGGAACCCGGTGTTAAGTTCAAACCTGTAATACTTGCCAAACCACGTATTGTAGGAATATTTTCTTGCGTAATTAATGTATAGGGTGTTGCAAGTCCAAGCATTTGAATTTGCTTTTGACCAGTAATTGCATCAGTAAAACTTACATCTACACTTGGTGTGGTTTCAAAACTCTCGCTCAAATTACAACATGCAGCTTTTTTTAATTCACCACTATTTATTTTTAATAATTGAATAGTGCTGAGGTAACTCACTTCTGTAGCATTTTTTCTGGCCGCTACTGTTATTCCACCTAGTTTAGTTTTTTGCTTACTTAATTTTATTTCTATATAATTACTTTGCTTTTGAATTTCGATAGTATCCGTTGCAAAATTTTTGTACGCAACTATCAATTTATTTACATTACTAGGCGTTGCTAATTCAAATTCTCCTAAAGGGTTTGTGGTAGTTTTAATAGAGGTATTTAACCATTGCAATTGCGCACCAATAGCTGGTTTTAGAACATCTTCATCTTCAAATACTAATTCTACTTTTCCTTTAATTGTATCAACTTTTTCTTGGGCATTTGCAAAATTTACAAATGCAAAACACATAACGAACAAATAAATAAAAACATTTTTAATCATGAGCACATTTGCCGTCTCTGTAAGCACAGCAACTTGGTAAAGATGTATACATAGCATTAGATGCTTTTACTCCATTGGCATCATGCCCCACTTTTGCTATAGCTTCTGCTATTGCATTAATATTTGTTTTTGTAGAATTAAATACTACAAATAATTCTTTTGTTTTTTTGTTCCATGTGGCCTCTTTTACTCCAGCTACGCTATAGGCCGCCTCTTCTATTCTGGTTTTACATTCGCCGCAATTGCCGCTTACTGGTATTGTTTGTTTGCAAGTTGTTCCTTTTGCATTGGTTGTAAAAGGGATTATCAGCGTAAAGCTTAATATAAATAATAAATATTTCATTGTATAAAAATTAAATTAATAGGATATTAGGCAGCAATTGCCCATTAAAAATATCTGTGGCATGTAATCACATGCTTACTAACATTTAACTATACAACTTCCACTGGCAAAATTGTAAAAACAACTTGTGTTGGTATATATTTGGAGGAGGATTACAATAATTATTATTTATTATTTTTAAAACTACAATTGGTTCTGTATTTGAATTATAAAATTTGCATTGATTACACTTTTCAACAAATAAAAAATGCTGTTGTAAAATTATTTTTGACTCTTTGATGGCTTGATCACTTTGTAATTTCGAAAAACTTTTTTCATCTTTACAGCAATCTTTTTTATCATCTTGACATATGTTTTCTGCCTCTATACCACAGCAGCATTCTTCTACAGATTTATAAAACGAAACAACTTCTAACTCTCCACCACAATAATGCTTACTCATAGCTATTCCACTGCTACTAATAGTGTAACAGCATAATAATAATATGGAAATAAAGGAACGCATTTCTGCCTACAAAGGTAGCTAGGAATAGGATTGATTTTGATGTAATATTGTTAAAATAATTTCTTTAAACTTGTTATAATATTTTTCTGCCAAAAGAAATTACACTTTGCATAGGTAGTGTTGGGAGTGTTCAATAAAGTTTGTTATTGGTTTCATTTACCACTTATCATCTTACTTTCATTATATGCCTCCTTCGTATTTACCACTTGTATAGTAATTAATATTGCTATTGTATGGCTATCTAATTTTACATCATAAAAAAAATCAATAACTATGTTTCTTATTATTTTAGGAGTAATCCTTTTTATCGCAAGCAAATCAGTGGCAGTATCAAATCAACCAATTGTAGGGGCTGTAAAAAAATATGGCAGCATTCTATCAGTGTTGTTTATTAGCATAGGCTTTGTATCATCTTGTATTGTGCAGTTAAATGCCGGGCAGATAGGCGTGCAAAGTTTGTTTGGTAAAATACAAAGTCGCACACTTTCCGAAGGTTTGAATATTGTAAACCCACTAGTAAGTGTTAGAAAAATAGATGTAAAAACACAAAACTATACGATGAGTGCCAAGCACAACGAGGGTGATATAGAAGGAGATGATGCCATTCGCGCATTAACCAAAGATGGTTTGGAATTGGTGATAGACCTAAGTGTGCTTTACCGGGTAAGTGCTAGCGATGCACCAAATTTAATTAGACTAGTAGGACCAGATTATATAGATAAGATTGTGCGACCAATTACACGCACAAAAATAAGAGATAATAGTGTATACTATGATGCTGTAGAATTATACAGTACTAAGCGGGATGAGTATCAGGCTAGAATAACAAAGGATATTGAGGTAGAATTTAAAAAACGCGGGTTGATTTTAGAAAATATTTTGGTACGTAATATTACATTGCCAGAAACAGTAAAAAAAGCCATCGAAGAAAAAATAAGAACCGAGCAAGAAAGCCAAAAAATGCAATATGTGCTTAGCAAAGAAAAGCAAGAAGCAGATCGTAAAAGGGTAGAAGCGCAAGGTATTGCCGACTATCAAAAAATTATTGGTGAAGGCCTTAGTGATAAACAATTGAAATATGAGCAAATAAAAGCCTACAAAGAATTAGCTAATAGTGAAAATGCTAAAGTAATTATTATGCCTAATAATGGTAGTAATATTATTGTGGATGGGAAATAAAGTTGAAAATCCAAATTCAATAATCTTGATACTTGTGTCTTGATACTTACATCTTACTTTCTCTTCCCTTTAAAAAAATCTTTCATTAGTTGCGCGCAGTCCTGCTCTAAAATGCCACCTATAACTTCTGCTTTTTCGTGGTACGGGTTTACTTCGCAAAAATGAGAAGCGCCATTTTTCTCATCGTATGCGCCAAATACGATAGTCTTAATTTTCCCCCAGCGCAGGGCACCTGCACACATTAAACAAGGTTCTACTGTAACATACAAAGTTGCTTCTGGAATATATTTAGCACCAAAGTTAGCATAGGCACCTGTAAGTGCAAGCATTTCGGCATGCGCTGTGCTGTCATGTAATAGTTCTACTTGGTTGTATCCTTTAGATACTATTTGCCCATTTACTACCAATACGGCACCTACCGGAACTTCATCTTTTTCGAAAGCTATTTTGGCTTGCTTAAGCGCCTCTTTCATAAAAAAATCGTGTGTCATAATTTAGTAGTAAGATATTAGATGTAAGACTTTTTGCTAAAAAGTAGGTATCTGCACTTTGTATTTTGGAATTTTATCTTTGTGGTGAGGCTTTGCTATCCATCACGAGTTTCACCCTGTGGGCATTTAATTTCTGGATTTTGTACTTTGGAATTTCTCCCAAAAACTAAGGTTTCCAATATACCCAAGGAATATCCGTAAATTTTCCTACGCTTACATCTACTTTGGCAATATCATCGTTAAAGAAAAACTGGCCACAAACTGTGTTATCATCATTTTTGCTTAATCCTAAATTACCATGTTTAGATTCAAAGTATTTTCCATTAATACTAGCAACCACTTTGCCGCTTAAGAGTGAGTCTTTTGGTTTAAGTATAATGTCCATATCTTGTAAAGGATAATAGACAGAAAACAATAATAATGCATTTTTAGAAGTATCTCTTGCATATAAATATAGATGCTTGCTAGTGGTGTCGTAACTGCAACTGCTGCTATCTGCACTGAATTTTTCAGTATTGATTGTACAAGTAAATTGCTTAGTTTTGTTATTACAACCACCAAAATCTCTTTTCTTACAAGAAATAGCAATACAAGATAGTAAAGCAAAAGCACATATAGTAATTAATATTATTCTCTTCATACCCATTAGAAAGTGTCTTACAAATCTAAGACAAAAGTGTATATTCTCCTAATTTCTGTTAAAAACTATTTAATTAATGACAAAAATTCATCTTCAGTAAGGATGTTTATAGTACCCAGTTTCTTTGCTTTTTCCAATTTGCTACCAGCATCTTCGCCTACTACAAGGTAATTTAACTTAGCACTTACACCTCCCAAAATACTGCCTCCATTAGCTTCTACCATGGCTTCTGCCTCTGCTCTTTTAAATTGTGTAAGTGTACCTGTAAATAAAAATGTTTTACCACTCAGCCCACCTTCCATGGCATCTTGCTTTTGTGTATTGGCCAAATTGATGCCATGATTTTCTAGTTGCGTTAATATGTCTAAGTTATCATGATGCGCAAAAAAAGCAACAATACTTGCAGCTACTTTTTTACCTACATCTTCTACTATCAATAAATCTTCTACTGATTTAGTAGCAAGGTCTCGAATATGTGTAATACTCCTAGACAATGTTTTAGCCGTAGTTTCTCCTACATATCTAATGCCTAAAGCAAAAATTAATCTGTTTAATGGTTGCGCCTTACTTGCTGCTATGGCTTGCTTTAATTTTTCTATACTTTTTTCGCCAAAGCCTTCCATAGTGCTAATTTGTTCATAAGGCAATTCGTAAATGCTAACAATATTTTTTAGCCATCCTAATTCAAAAAACCTACGAATATTAGCATCACCAAGCCCACGAATATCCATAGCATCTTTACTAGCAAAATGAATAATTTTCTCTGCTACCTGCGCCGCACAGTTGATGTTTACACATCTCCACACAGCTTCTTCTTCTGGTTTTTCTAATGCTTCATTGCACACAGGGCATTGTTTTGGAAAAATAATTTCTGTTTCGCTGCCATTGCGCAATTCTGGGAAAGATTTTACTACATAAGGTATTACATCACCTGCTCTTTCTATTAGCACAGTATCGCCTATCATCAATTGTTTCTCGCGTATTACTTCTTCATTAAATAAGGATAAGGATTGTATGGTAACGCCACCTACAAATACAGGTTCTATTTTGGCTACCGGCGTTATACTACCTGTTCTGCCTACTTGGTATTCTATATTTAATAATTTGCTAGTTGCTTGCCTTGCTTTAAATTTAAATGCAATAGCCCAGCGCGGATGATGATTGGTCTGTCCAATTTTTTCTTGCAAATCCAGTCTGTTTACTTTTATTACCATACCATCAATTTCGTAAGGTAACTCATCGCGTTTGGCCTCAAACTCTTGCACATATTCTATTACTCCTGCAATACTATTGACAACTTTGGCATTTGCATAGCTACTTTTAAATCCAATATCTGCAAGTGTTTTTAATGTTTGATAATGTGTAGAAAATTCGCTTGGTATTTTTTGATTGTTATGCATTACGATGGTAGATGCATTATACAAAAAAACATCTAAGCCGCGCTTTGCTACTTCTGCAGGGTCTTTCATGCGCAATGCACCGCTAGCAGCGTTTCTGGGGTTGGCAAGTGGTTGTTGGTTTTCTGCAATCAGTGCTTCATTTGCTTTTGCAAAAATGGCTTTGTGTATTACTACTTCGCCACGTATTTCTAATGTTTGGATACCAAATTGCTGAATATTTGCACTAAGTGGTATTGAGCGAATTTGCTTAGCATTATTGGTAATGTCATCGCCTTGCACACCATCGCCGCGAGTGGCAGCGCGCAACAGCATATTATTTTCTATTACCAAACTAATGCTAGCACCATCAAATTTTGGTTCTATACAATATTCTATTAATTCTGTTTCGCCAAGTTCTTTACATTTTCTGTCCCAATCTATTAAGTCATCTGCATTGTAGCTGTTTTCTAAGCTAAGCATTGGCACTAAATGTGCCACAGTTGCAAAGCTATTATTCAATCCTTTTGCTACTCTTTGTGTTGGGCTCTCTGCAGTTATTAAATCAGGATTTTCTGCTTCTAATTTTTTTAATGCCTTAAATAATGCATCATATTCTACATCTGCAATTATAGGATTGTCTTGCACATAATACTGTGCATCGTTTGCATGGATAGCATCTTTTAATAAGGCTAAATGCGCAACTGTAATATAGTTTTGTGCAATGGCTTGCAGTAAATTTTGGTTTGCCGTAGATAATTCTTGAATAGAAAGCATAGCTGTAAAGGTAAATAATTGGAGTGTTTATTTAAGTAAAAATGGATGCAATAAATAAAATAATCTTTGGCTCTAAATGCATAAAAATATATACTTAGAGCCAACTGTCAAACATGCTACAAAGCTCTTAATAGCACCTGCCAAGCATCAGCTACATTGCCTTTGTCTAATAAATCTTTAGCTAGTTTGTGTACTTTATCTCCTTTATTGCTATCAAATAATAATATAGAAGTAAGTGCTATGTTTTTAAATTCTTCATTGATTTCTGGTAAGGTACTTACATTGCCAAGCATTCCTAAATTATTACCAGTAAGTATTTTACTGTCTCTAATGCTTTGTGGCAGACCATCTACACCAATGCCAATATTTGCATTTGGTTTTGGCACTTCAAATATGGCAGCACCACTAGCGCGCACATACCAATCTTTGCCCATGCGGCCAACAGTATCTATTTTATTTGGGTCTATTACACCATCTGCATCCAATATATTTTCGTTGAGGTGCATTTTTACCATTTCACAA
>Ga0304730_1001707_pt1 | contig 16313 bp, 11 predicted proteins | sample M_130628_MF_Meta_FD_190474 | JGI IMG/M metagenome (GOLD analysis project Ga0304730, IMG submission 190474) | Freshwater microbial communities from Lake Montjoie, Canada to study carbon cycling - M_130628_MF_MetaG (v2) (version 2) | ecosystem: Environmental > Aquatic > Freshwater > Lake | place...
GACTGACAAACGTGTAGGCGACACCCTCGCGGCCCATGCGGCCGGTTCGGCCCACCCGATGCACGTAGTCGTCGCAGAACTCGGGGATGTCGTAATTGATGATGTGCGATACCCCCGACACGTCGATGCCGCGACCCACCACGTCGGTTGCGACAAGAATGCGGACCGTGCCGTCACGGAACTGCTTCATCGCGCGATCCCGCGCCCCCTGCGGAAGATCACCGTGGATGCAGGCCACCTCGTCGGTCTGGCCGCCCTGACCGGCGCCGCGGCTGCGGCGGCGGGAGAGACGTTCAAAGATCTTGTCCGTTCCCCGCTTGGTCCGACAGAACACGATCACCTGCCGCGGATCCTCCCGCTCAAGCAGCCGTTCCAGCAAATCGAACTTCCGTACCGGCTCGACTGTGAAGTAGGCCTGCTCGATCGTCTCGACTGCCAGTTCGTTGACGGAAAAATCGAGAATCTCAGGATTCCGCATGTAGCGGGTGGCGAGTTTGGCCACCGGCGGAGGCACCGTCGCGGAGAGGAGCAGGGTCTGCCGGCTCTCGGGGCAGCGACGGAGGATCTTCTCGATGTCTGGTCGGAAGCCGATATCGAGCATCCGATCAGCCTCATCGAGCGTGACGATCTCGAGTGCCGAAAACGACAGCGTGCCCCGGCTCATGTGATCAAGCACGCGCCCCGGCGTGCCGACGATCACCGCGGGATGCTTTGCCAGTTTGTCGATCTGCCCCTTGATCGGCTTGCCACCGTAGACGGCCACGCAGTGAATTTTCGAACCATGGGCCAGTTTTTCAAACTCATCCCGCACCTGCACGGCCAACTCCCGTGTCGGCACGAGCACCAGGGCCCGCGGCCCTCCGCCCCGTCCCGGATGCTGCATCCGCTCCAGGATGGGCAACACAAACGACGCCGTCTTGCCGGTGCCCGTGCGGGCCTGCCCCAGAACGTCGATGCCGGTCAGGGCCCGTGGAATCAGCCCAGCCTGTACGGGCGTGGGGGTCGTGTAACCGGCCCGCTCAACGGCATCCATCGTGGCGGGCGAAAGCCCCATCGTGCGAAAACTACCGGCCGAACTGCCGACATCCTGTCGTTCCACATCAGACGATGCTTCACGGAATCCGTCCCCCTGCTCCGCCCGCGGGTCACCACGCTCATTCACAGACACTCGTAATCCTCTTCTGAAATACTCACAGGCCGCGCACAAGACCCCAACACGAATCAGCAAACGACCGGATTTTATAGCTGAAAACTACCACGACGGCCTCGCCACGGCAAACACGGCCGGGAATCCCCCGGTTACGAACGTACAGTACGCCCAATCCACAAAGCCGGGATCCATGGCGGCCACTGACACAGTCCGCTCGAGCACATCTGGAATATGTCGAACGGCCCAAACCGCCGGGGGCGGCGAAAGCCTCCGACTCGGGGGCAGGATAGCCCTACTCGCTCCGGCTTCCCCCGACCCCCGGCTCCCTTCACGGGTCGAAGGAGTTGCTCCAGCGAACCCAGATCCGCTAGCGATCGAAGATTTTCCGGATGGCCCAGACCGTTGCTGCGCGGCCGGCGCGGGCGATCGATCGGGTCAGAGGAATGCTCTTCGGGCAGACGGCGACGCAATTCTGTGCATTGCCGCACATCTGGATGCCGCCCTGTGATGTGAGTGCCGTCAACCGCTCGTCGGCGATCATTTTGCCGGTGGGGTGGCCGTTGAACAGCATCGCCTGACTGATGGCATGGGCACCGACAAAGCCCTTGTCGAAGGCGGCGTTTCGTCGGGCCTCGAATTCGTCCGCCGACTCGTCTTCGCGACGAACCGCTTCGATCTTCGTGAATTGAGGACAGGCCTCCAGGCAGCATCCGCAACTGATGCAGGTGGCCAATGGATAGGCATCCTCCTGATTCTCCGGCGAGATCCGCGGGCCGGGGCCGTGATCATAGGAGCCATCAACGGGCACCCAGGCCTTCACCCTCTCGAGCGAATGAAACAACCTGCCGCGATCGACGACCAGGTCGCGGACCACCGGAAACTTCGACATGGGTCGCAATTCGATCTCGTCGGCCGACTCGACAAGCAGACGGTCCACCAGCGCCGAGCAGGCCATCCTCGTACGGCCGTTGATCAACATCGTGCAGGAGCCGCAGACCTCTTCGAGACAGTTGCAGTCCCACGCCACCGGGGCTACCCGTCTGCCATCCCGCGACTTCGCCTGTGCGGCGACCTGCTGGAGGATGCTGATGACGTTCATGTTGGCGACATAGGGAATCTCGAATCGCTCCCAGTAGCTCTCCTCACCGGGAGCGTCCTGCCGCAGAATCCGCACCCGCACGACCTGCGGCGCGGCGTCAGCGTGCCCATTGCCACCAGCAACGTCCGGCGATTGCGACGGCTGACCACCATCGTGGTGCCCGGTTGATTCAACTGACCTGATCATCGTTTGATGCTCCTCCGCACACGGAAACCGCACACTGATCCACGCAAGCCACTCCGTCCGCCGTCATGCCGCTGCTAGGTCGTTGCTCCGGCGTAGGCCGGCGACTTCTTCTGGGCATCACCGCCGACACCCGCGGCGCGCTGCCGCTCTTTCCAGACCTCCTCGATCTCCTCTCCTCCGACCAGACCGTAGAGCCGTGGACGAGGAGGCATCAGCGATGTGTCGACGTCCTGATACGAGATCTCCGGCTCGCCTTCCGGACCACACTTGGCCACCGTCGACTTCAGCCAACGACGGGTGCTGGCCTCGAAGCGATCGCACCACGCCTCAGCCTCACGCCGCTTCTCCGCCGGATCGGTGGCATGGATGTCGGGCATCGCGAAGTCTGGCTTGTAATGGGCTCCGCGACATTCGTCGCGTTGCAGGGCACCCTTGAGGATCAGTTTCGCCAGCGGAAACATGTCGCCGAGCGACTTTGTGAAGACCACGTTTTGGTTGGTCCAATTCCCCGAGTCCGATACCGCGCACCGCCTCCACCGCTCCTCGAGCGAGCAGACCTCGGCGTAGGCGGCTGCCAACTGTTCGTTGCGGCGAACCACCGTGGCCACGCGGGTCATGAGATTGCCGAGTTGCTGGTGCAGGTCGTAGGGATTTTCGTCGCCGGCCGTCCGCACGAGCAGAGCCCGATGCCGTTCCTCTTCGCGGCGGAGGCCCGATTCGAAGAGACGCGACGACTCCTCGGCAGCCTTCTTGCCACCGGCGTCGCAGCCCGCGATCACCCCCGGCGCACAGAACAATCCGCTGAAAATACAGGAGAGCAGCGAATTCGCACCGAGCCTGTTGGCACCGTGGTACTGATAGTCGCATTCGCCGATGGCATACAGCCCGGGAATGTTGGTCTGCTGATTTCGCGGTGATCCCTCGACCAGACCGCCCGTACTGCTCTTTTCATAGTCAACCCACAGACCGCCCATCGAATAGTGGACGGCAGGGAAGATCTTCATGGGCACGACCCGCGGATCGACACCCTGGAATTTCTCGTAGATTTCCAGGATGCCGCCCAGCTTGCGATCGAGCGTCTCCCGCGGCACGTGCGTGAGATCGAGATAGACGCAGAGCCGGTCCTTCTCGACCGACAGCCCCTCGTTGGTGCAGATGTCGAAGATCTCGCGGGTGGCGATGTCCCGCGGCACGAGATTCCCATACTTGGGATACCGTTCTTCGAGGAAGTAGCTCCGCTCCGACTCCGGAATGTCCCGGGGATCGCGGGGATCGTGCGGCGTCTTGGGAACCCACACCCGGCCACCCTCCCCGCGTGCGCTCTCGCTCATCAGCCGCAGCTTGTCGGCACCAGGAATGGCGGTCGGGTGCACCTGAATGAACTCGCCGTTGCCGTACCAAGCACCTGCCCTGTAGGCCCTGCTCACGGCGCTGCCCGTGCAGACCATTGACATCGTCGAGCGCCCGTAGAGCAAGCCACAGCCACCCGTGGCGAGGATCACCGCATCCGCCGGGAAGGCGCGAAACTGCATGGTGACGAGATCCTGGCAGATCGCGCCACGGCATCGGCCCGCGTCGTCGAGCACCGGCTCCAGGAAATCCCAGAACTCCCACTTCTTGACCTTTCCCTCCACCTCCCAGCGGCGCACCTGCTCGTCCAGCGAATAGAGCAACTGCTGGCCCGTGGTGGCACCGGCAAAGGCGGTCCGCTTGAAGAGCGTGCCACCGAACCGTCGCTGATCGCGAAAACCCTCCGGGGTGCGGTTGAAGGGCACGCCAAGCCGATCCATCAAGTCGACGATCCGGGGGCCCCAGTCGGCCATCTCCTTGACGGGGGGCTGATGCTGCAGGAAGTCGCCGCCGTAGATGGTGTCATCGAAGTGCTTCCATTCGCTGTCGCCCTGCTGCCGGGTGAGCGAATTGACGCTGTTGATCCCACCCTGGGCACAGACGCTGTGGGATCGCTTGACGGGGACGAGGCTGACCAGATCGACGTTGATGCCGAGTTCGGCCAGTCGCATGGTGGCGGAAAGTCCGGCCAATCCACCACCGATCACGAGGACTCTGGGTTGTGCCATGATGCTCGGGCTCCTTGATTGACCAAGTGTGATCAGAGATTGACCAGAGGTTGATCAACCTCCTGAAGGGATGCGTGCTGCGGATCCGGACGTGGGCACGACGGGGATACCTGCCGGTTCGGACGTGTGGACCGCTGGAGACCGTCCGTGCGATGGATCGCCTTGCAGCGGGGCCTCACCGCCTTCCAGCATCCGCTTCACATCCTCCATCCGATTTTCAATTGCCCTGGCCTGTTCGACATCGACTCGCCGCATGCCGCCCAGCGCCCCGAGACCGGCACCGCCCAACAACACGCCCAGCATGATGCTGATCAAGTTGGCCCGTCGCATCGCGGCAGGACTCGTCCACAAGCCCCAGGTGATGCCGAGCGTCCAAAGGCCGTTTGAAAAGTGAAACACGGTCGACAGGATACCCACCGCGTACAGGATGGTGATCAACAGGGGCCGCAGGACTACGGCCGCGGAACTGGTCGCGTGGTGTGGATCGAACCTGCCGCCGCCGAATGGAGTTCCCAACCAGTGCAATTGCGTGATGTGCCAGATGATGAAGACGAAGGCGATCATGCCGGTCGCCCGCTGCAACGTGTAGCGAACATTGCCGACATACGCGTAGGAGCCGACGTTTGGCATCCCGTTGGCGATGATCACGAACCCGACCACGGCATGAAAGAGCATCGGCAGGAAAATGAACGCCCACTCGATGGGTACGAGCAGCGGCCCCAGCGAGTGGATCATGTCCACTCGTGACTGGAAGACACCGGGACCGGCGAGCACCGAGGCATTGGTCAGGAGGTGCACCACCAGGAAAGCACCGACCGGCATCAAGCCCGCCAGCGAGAACAGCCGGTAGATCAGAAACTGGTGCCGGGCAAAGAAGGATTCGGATGGGTCGTTCGCGGTCACAAACTGCCTCGCTGCACTGTATTTGACGCCGGATTCGATGCCGGTGATTCACACGGCGGGATCGGTGCCATTCGCCGGCATCCAAGACTATACGAGGAGTATAGATTTGGCGAACGAGGCGGCAACGGCGACACTGCATTTGGCGAGCCCAGCGTCCGATTTTATACTTGTCTCGAGTGTTCGACCGGTGCGCGGAGGGTCGTTGGTGCCCAATCCAGTTCCATCCTCCGTAAGCCAGAACCCACCGGGTGCATGTGATGCCGGGGCCGTTCTGGAGCATCTTCCGGATGGCATCGCGCTGGTTCGCAGCGACAACACCATCGTCTGGTCCAACGGTCTTCTCGCGAACTGGTGCCACAAGACCGATCTTCGGGGCCTCAACTTTTTTGACGCTCTCGACCGCCCCGAGATCCTGGGAACAGATACCGGCCTCTTCGCCGTGACGATCTCCACGGGCCGCACGACGACCGCGACACTGCGAACCGCCGATAACCGCTACTTCCACCTGGAGGCTGCGGTCGGCACCGCCGACGCAGTCGGTCCCGTCGCTGTGGCAGCGGTGCGGGATGTCACGCACACCATCCTCGAACAGCAGAAACTCGCGGCGATCCATCAGGCGGGGCAGCAACTCGCCGATCTCGCTCCGGCGGAACTCGCCGACATGACCGTCGAGGAACGGATCGATCTGCTGAAGAGCAACATCCTCTTTTACTCGAAGGATCTGTTGCAGTTCGACGTCGTCGAAATCAGGCTGCTCGACCGTCAGACGGGCCGCCTGGAGCCGTTACTCGCGGTGGGCATGCAACCCGCCGCAGAGACTCGCGTGCTCTACGCACGTCCCGAAAATAACGGCGTGACCGGCTACGTCGCCGCCACCGGCAGCAGCTACTTCTGCAACGACACCACGAAAGACCCGCTCTACCTCGAGGGCTGCAAAGGGGCAAAAAGCTCGCTTACCGTGCCCCTCATGCTCCACGAACAGGTCATCGGCACCTTCAATGTTGAGAGCCCGGAACCGGGCGGTTTCACGGACACGGACCTGCGATTTCTCGAAATCTTCTCTCGCGACGTCGCTGCCGCCCTCAACACGCTCGAACTGCTCGTGGCCGAGAAGGCCTCGACCGCGGCGGAGAGCATCGAAGCCATCCATGGTGCCGTGGCGCTGCCTGTGGATGACATCCTGAACGATGCCGTCAGCGTCATGGAGCGCTACATCGGCCACGACGCCGACGTCGTCGAGCGGCTGCAGCGAATTCTCCGCAATGCCCGTGACATCAAGCAGGTAATCCAGAAAGTGGGCGAGCAGATGACGCCCAGTTCGGCCCACGCGCAACGCCGACAGGGTGATCGCCATCCGACGTTGGCAGGCCGCCGCATTCTTGTGGTGGATGCTGACGAACAGGTGCGAGCTGCGGCGCATGCACTGCTCGAACGGTATGGCTGCACCGTGGAGACGGCCCGCGACGGTACGGAGGCGGCTTCGATGGTGCGGGCCTGCGGCGCCGAGGCATACGATGTGATCATCGCAGACATCCGCCTGCCAGACATGAACGGCTATGAACTCCTCGTCAAACTCCGCGAATTGCGAGACCTCGTGCCGCTCGTGCTGATGACCGGATTCGGATACGACCCGGGCCACTCGATCGTCAAGGCTCGCCAAGCGGGCATCGATCTCGTGCTCTTTAAACCATTCCGTGTTGATCAACTCCTCGACACGGTGGAAAAGGTCCTCGGGCGATCACCGCTCCTTGCCGCCGGGCCAACCGCGGTTGGAAACCCGGTCCGCAACGACTAGACCCCCCCATCGCGAGGGATGGGCCGTGTGCCGCGTCTGCGGAAAAGTGGCCAGTGCGGCCGCTCTGGCAGCCTGGAAAGGATGGGAGGCATGACTTCCCGCACTGACCTTGACCCGCCTTCACGGGGGCAGGTACTCCTCCCGCCTGCGACACCGGTCCTGCGCACAGGAAGCAGCATCAATGGTACGAGCGATCAACCTGGCGGTCATCAATCCAGTCCTTTCGGCCCACACGGCTCAGATTCGAGGCCGCGTGTTCATGGTCATGCTCGGCCTCGCCTGCCTGGTTGCGGGCCTGGTCACACCGAAGGGGCTTCACGCGCAAGAGGATGCCTCGGAGGAACTCCCGGCAGCCACCGCCGAGGCGGCCGCCGCCCGTCGAATCATGCAAAACGCGATTTCCCAATCGGCAGAGAACGGGTCTGCCAAGGCAGGCCGCGAGACCGCCGAGAGTGGTGTCGCAGCACCTGTGCCCGATGATCTCCTCGTGGCGCGGATCTCAGCGGAAGTCGCCGCCAAGCAACTGGAGGCCAGGCGTACAGCGCAGCGATCCCCCGCCGACGCGCTCGCCCTGCTCGATGAAGCCGCTGCGAAGGTCGCCGATCCGGCCGTACCCGAGAAGGTCCGGACACAGCTCCAGCAGCGAATCGAACGCGCCCGTCGCGACATCGAGGAATCAACCGGCAAACGACGAGGCGAGCTCGAGATGGAGCGGCGAAGCGCCCAGATCGACGCCCGCGTCGATCGCGAACGGGCCCAGAAGGTCGAGGTCGATCAACGCCTCGCGATGCTCGTGGATGAATACAACTCGCTCATCGACACCCAACGGTTTCCCGAGGCCGAGGCGGTCGCCAAGAAAGCCGGCCAACTGGCTCCCGACAACCCGATCGTGCGGCAACTGCTCTCGCAGAGCCGCGTCATCCGCCGTCTCGACACACAAAAGTCGATCGAGGGAGATAAGCGGGACGGCTTCCTGGACGTGGCTGAGGATACCGACCGTTCCTCCATTCCCTTCGTCGGACCGATCGAGTTTCCGACCACCCGCGACTGGGAAGACCTGACGAAGAACCGCACCCGGCTTCAGGCAGAGGGGCGGGCGCGGGCGACGCCTGCGGAATTGCAGATCCAAAAGCGGATGAGCGTGAAGGTAAAAGCTTCGCACCGTGACCAGCCTCTCTCAGCCGTTCTCGACGCGTTGGCCAAGCAGGCGGACGTGCCGATCCATCTCGACATGGTCGGCCTCGAACAGGAGGCTGTCCGCAGCGATACGCCGGTGACCATCTCCCTCGACCAGCCGATCTCGCTGAAGAGCGCCCTCAAACTGCTGCTCGAACCGCTCCACCTCGATTGCGTGGTCAAGGACGAGGTCCTCAAGGTGACGAGCCCGCGGCTGGTGAAGGGGGATGTCTACAGCGTCTCCTACCCCGTGGCCGATCTCGTGATCCCGATTCCGAATTTCTCCTCCGATGGCCTCGGCATCACGGGCGCCCTCCGCGACGGCTACTCCCGACTTCCGAGGAACGGCAACGCGTCTGTGGAGTACGGCCCGCCTCCGGTCGGCATCAACGGTGTGAGCCGGACGGGCGGAAATGCGGCCATCGATCCCGCATCGCTGGCGCAGTTTCAGGCCGGGGGCGGCGCCCCCACGATGGGCTCGACCCCTTCCATTCCCTTCGGCGCCCCGACCGGCGGCGGCAGCCAGGCCGACTTCCAGTCGCTCATCGAACTGATCCAAAACACGGTCGCTCCGACGACCTGGAACACCGTAGGTGGCACCGGCGCCATCCAACAATTTGCCACGAACCTCAGCATCGTCGTGAGCCAGACGCAGGAAGTGCACGAAGAAATCGCCGACCTGCTCGAACAGCTCCGCCGGCTGCAGGATCTCCAGGTGACGATCGAGGTGCGGTTTATCCGCTTGAACGACACCTTCTTCGAGCGAATCGGCGTCGACTTCGACTTCAACATCCAGACCGGTGTCCACACGCCGCTCAACATGACGGCCATTCCCACCCAGAACAACAGCTCCCTCAACCCGTCGTCGCTCGGCCTCCAGACAGCGCCTGGAAGCCAAAGTCAGACGATCGGCCTGGACAACACGGGCAGACCGGGCGTGGCCCTCGGTTCCAGTTCCCTCGGTGGCACGACCGCCGGTGGCACTACGGCGGGCCAGACGCAGGCCCAGACGATCCCCAGCAACTTCTCGCTTCCGTTTCGTCAAAACAGTTTTGGCAGCGCCACCGTCCCATCGCTGCCGGGCCTGCCCGACCCGTCCACGTCGGCAGCCAACTTTGGTTTCGCGATTCTCAGCGACATCGAAGCCTTCTTCCTGATCCAGGCGGCTCAGGGCAACACCCGATCCAATGTCATGCAGGCGCCAAAGGTCACGCTCTTCAATGGCCAGAACGCCTTCATCTCGGACACCACCCAGCGGCCGTTCGTCACGAGCGTCGTACCGGTGGTCGGTGACTTTGCCGCCGCCCAGCAGCCGGTGATCACCGTGCTCTCCGAGGGCACCGCCGTGAACGTGCAGGCAGTCGTCTCCAGCGACAGGCGATTCGTGCGGCTGACGCTGGTGCCGTTCTTCTCGCAGATTGGTCGCGTTGAGCAGTTTCAGTTCGAGGGAACGCGGTCCACGAAGTCGAAGAGCAGCGATGAGAAGACAGGCCTGAGCGGCGACGCCAATGCCGGCGGCGGTCTCCAGGCCGGCCTCGAGACCCAGGCAAAGGCCGATCGCGAGGAAGAGACCTTCTCCCGAGGCACCACGATCCAATTGCCGGAATTCATCTTCACGACGGTCACCACCACCGTCAGCGTCCCTGACGGAGGCACGGTGCTCCTCGGAGGAATCAAGCGACTGCGGGAAGGCCGCAATGAGTTTGGCGTGCCGATCCTCTCGAAGATCCCCTACGTCAACCGCCTCTTCAAGAACGTGGGAATGGGCCGCACCACCGACAGCCTGATGCTGATGGTGACGCCGCGAATCATCATCCAGGAGGAAGAGGAGGACAAACTCCTCGGTGTCAACCGCCCCTGAGTGATTCTCCAGAGCCTGTCTTCCCGCGATTCCCCTGGAACCCCCCCGCATGCTGCGGTTTTTTCTTCTCTCCGGCAGCCTTCTTGGCGGTGTCGGCGTGGCGGCGGGCTCGTTTGGAGCGCATGGTCTCAAGGCCGTGCTCGATGCCACCGGCCGGGCTGACAACTGGGAAACGGCCGTCCGCTACTGCCTCTATCACGGCTTGGCACTTTTGCTGCTCGCGGTGACGGCAGCTTTGCCACAGGCGGCGCACGCCCGAGGTCTGCTGCATGCTGCCGGCTGGTGCTTTTTGTTCGGCACCCTGATCTTCAGCGGGTGCCTGGCGGCCCTGGCTCTCTCGGGCGTGAAGATCCTGGGGGCGATCGTGCCAATCGGGGGCGCGCTCTTCCTCATCGGCTGGGCACTGCTCGCTGCAGCCGCCCTGCGGATGCAGGAGAGTTGATCGCGGATGCAGGATCATTGATTGCGGATGCAGGACAGTTGATTGCTGATGCAGGATTTGATCATCGCCATCCCGGCGAGGTGTCCTCAACAGACGCCATGACCGCGTCAGCGTCCCTCGACAGCCTCGACCTCGCTTTGAACCGCCCTCTCGCCCTGAGTGTCTTCATCCTCGGCCGAGGTGAGTTCGTCCTGCACCGCCCTCTCATCGAGGCTGCTTTCCGGCATGTCCTGTGAATCCCTCGCGCCAAATGGCTCGTCCGCTTCGACAGCGGGCTCATCCTCGAAGGTGTCGCTGGGCCTGGCAGGCGAAGCTTTCCTGGCCGCCGGAGCGGGCACTTCCTCGACAGTGCCTGCGGGTGGCAGAGCGTTCACGTCCGGAATCTCCCGAGGGACGATGAGATCTGACCGGTCACCTTCGGGGCGGCGGCGACGACGAACCTCGGTGCTGGCATCCTCGATCGCCGAATACCGCCGACCATACATTTCCTGATCCCGCTGCAATCCAACGAGTCGTGCCCGTGCCCGAAAGCGTTCGAGTTTGAGACGGTCGTACCCCTGAACCCGCTCCAGCGACTGCGACACGCGTCGGATGCTGCCCGTCGACACCTCGCGGTCCGCTCCTGTGATGAAGTCGGCCTCTGCTTCGCTCGTACGGCCGAGTTTCAGGGCGGCAAGCCCGCGGAAGTAGTAACTGCGTGGATCGTCGGTGCCGGCCTCGATGGCATTCGTGAGGGCGTCGTACGCCCGATCGTAATCACCAGCATGGTACGCATGGATGCCGCCACCGATGGCGTCCCTCACGGCCACTGGCTCCATGCCGGTGAATTCGGCAGCGACCGTAGTGGAACCGCCGAAGACCGCCGCTCCCAATGCGACCAGCGTCAGTGACGAACGGAAGACGTTCCCGTACGTTGCCACCCTGCGCAGCAGCCTGTCACCAACCATCCGCTCAGCCCGCTCGACACTGCCCATCTGCATGGTCTCCCCGCGAATATCCCTCGCCAGAACGGCTCCCTTCCGGTGTATCGGCTGACTTTGGGCATCGTACCCCGTCAACGATCGATCCGGCGGCATAATCGTTGCCACTGGTCATCTACCGGGGCCGCAGAGTCTGCCCATCCCCGGCGGTCCCGCGGCAGCGGGCGTGTCGACGAAACGTCGGTTCGTCGAGAAATATCGCCGCCCGCACCAGTTGCATGATCATAGTCTGCTGCGGCCAGCCGAATGCAGCCAACAGGCGGTCGAATTGAGACGCGGGGCAGCTCCCCTTGAGGTTCACCAACAGCACACGGCCTTCTTTCTCGAAGGCATTGCCGTCCACTTGCCACCACCGACCGTCACGGGGGCTCACCCAGACAAACGAACCGTCAGGCTCCGCGTACATCCGTTCCAGTCCGTTCAGTAGTTCGAACGACTCGTCGAATCCGATCTGCATCGGCACCGCCAGCAGTTCGTTCGGCACGACCAGCGTGGGCCATGAACCCCAGGCGTCCTGATAGGTATCGACGGAAGGCAGTTCAGCCGTTCCCAAACCGCGTCCATGCAGCGTGATATCGAAGGCGAGGAGGTCGTCGCATGTGCCCGCGTCCTTCATCGGCCTCCTCCCTCAGAATGCTGCGACGCTCACTCTACGCCGACGTTTGCGTGTACCCACGCGGCGTAGGCCGCGGAGCACGTCACATTCGTGCAGATCACCTCGGGCGTCTGGTACTCATGATCACAGGTCAATGCCGCGATGCAAGCCTCCGCCGCTTGCTGGGTCGTCTTGCAGGTGCAACGAAATTCCTCCGCCATCTCAATCCGGTCCTGCCAGCGGTAGCTGCTCGTGATCGGCCCATCGACCTGTACGCAAGCGGCCAGGCGCCGGGCAACGAGATCGGCAGCGCAGGCGGCAGCCTTGTCGCGACTGGAAAATGTCGTGCGAATCTCGACGAGCGAGACCGCATCCCTCGTCGTCATGATTGCCTCCACACCACCGTCTCAGGCGGCATTGACGATGCCTTGAACTGCCCGGCTCTCAGCCGTTTCGTTCGAGAGCCACACGCCACGCTTTCCAGGGCCGTCTTCCTGATTCCCGGATGTTCTCACGGCGGTCATCTGCAGCCAGTCTATCTGCCGCTCAATCTGCGGGCTTGCGCGGCCCGGGGACATCACGACCACCGCTGTCGGTGTTCCGGGATCATCATCACGACCGACCCGAACGCGACAGGCCCGCGGCCCCAGGCAGACTACCTGCCGCTGCCAGGCCGCGGACGACGCGATGTCGGCGGGCGGATGGCCCAAAACCGCCGTGGAACAGGCATCCACCTCCATGGGCCGAACCACATCGAGCCAGGCCGCTGGCGGCGGATCTGCACCGTAGGGATCGAGTTCCAGCGACTCCGCGACCCGACCCACCAGATCAACGCCACCATCACCGCAGGGTGGAAGCCGTCGTGCAGCGCGGTGCCAGAGGTCAACGGCTCTCTGCCACGCGTCGGCCACTTCCTGTCTGGTCGCATCGGGGAGCATTGCCACCCGATCGTGAGCCTCCAGCCAGGCGGCCAGTCGCTGCGGCGCATCGACCGGGCATCCCGCGGCCAGTCGGCGCAGCAGGCCAGCTGCCAGCGGGCGAAGCCTGGCAATGTCGTGGACAGACACGCCAAACCTCCCGATCAAGTCGACGGCGAGGCTTTCTCCAAGAGTGGGTTCGCCGTCGAATGCCACGGAGAGGGGGTCCAGTTCTGCACCGTGGCGCACGGTGACGTCGCCATCGGACCAACTCGTGCCGATCACCGGTCCATGTACCGTAGGCGTCCAGCCGGAGGCCACCCGCTCCAGCCAACGATCACGATCGCCGCAGAGCACCGCCACCCGCACCGGCACCGGACGCAAGACAGACGGCTGCGGCCGCCCACGCCGGTCGGCCACCGGCACCTTGATCCCACGCCGCATCCAAGCTGCCAGCGTCGCCAACAGCCGATTTCCCCGTTGCAGCGAAACGCCCGCAACGCGATTCAAAGCCGCCACGGCCCGCCGGCCGCCATCCCACGGACGCACCTCGTCGGTCCACTCACGGCTGACGAGCCAGTCGAAGGTGTCGCCGGCGAGCACAACATCGACCGCGTCCACGGGACGGTAGCTGCCGTCCCGACGAAATCCACAGCGCAGGCTCGATCGCCGTACCTCGTCACGAAATCGGCCGATGCACCCGCGTGGCGGCCCAGCGGCGAGCGTGCCGTCCGAAACGCACCAGTTCGAAGTCACCACGAGCATGGCGGGATTCCCGACGGCAACGCAGACGACGACATGCGAGCCCGCCGCCCCCGGACCTGCCAGATGTCATCGGCATGAGGAACCCCACCATGTGATCGGCGGTCGCCTCCACGACACCGTCGGCAGTTGCCACGCCGACCCTGCGGATTGCACAAAGTCTGCGGCATCCTGCCATGGGCAGAGCGGGCCCGCTGAGCCGCAACGAGAATGAGCGGAAGGGATGCCGGGCTCGGCCCGCTTGATGCATCCCGACTGCGATCTACGGCGCCAGGAAGGTCGTCTGGCAGCTCGAATCGAGCGAGCCTTCAAGTTCGGCACCGGTGAGGATCGCCGTTGCCTTCGCAGTGCCGCTGCCCGGGATCCGATAGGCCAATTCCACCGTCGACTGCCCACCTGGAGCGATGCTTGGAATCGAGTCGAACGTGACGTTTGTGCCATCGATTCGCACGCGGGACGGGCTCGGATCGCCCACCAGGCTGGCCCGCTCCGGCAGCACGACCGTGAGGTCGATTCGTCCAGTCGACATGGTACCGTTATTGACGACGGTGCAGATGAGCGTGGTGGGGTGTCCAACGATGACCGGATCGTCGCAGTCTGCCAGTGTCAGTCTTAGGCCGGCATCGCGGGGAGTGCGGGCCCGTGGTGTATTCGAACGGATGAGCACGCACGATTCATCGGCCACCATGACCCCTCCGACCGACCCACTGAGCACGCCGCGGACGCAGGACCGCGCAGCAGTCCCAGCCGCACCGTTGGACTGGGACCGCAGGTTGATCTGCCGTCGCAACTCCCCGCCGGGCTCGATCGAGGTCAGGCTCCACGACACCCGCGATGAGGCCAGCTTGTAGCCCTCGGAGGCTTCCAGCGGCGTGAAGGCGTCGTCCCAGCCAAATTCAAGCGTCGTCGGTCCCGAGGCCACGCTCCCGGTGTTCCGCACGGTGGCGACGAATTCCGAAACGGAACCAGGCAGCACTTCTGCCGGACCAACCATGTCCAGTTCCAGGGATGGCGTGGCGGGAAGGGCCGTTGATGCTGGAACGCTCGCTGTCACCGGCGGCTGTGGTGTCGCCAGTGGCGTGGTGGCGGGCAACGGAGGAGGCGTAAATGACGGCGCCACTGGTGGCGGAGCGAGCGTTGCTGCGGCCAACGGCGCTGCAGCCAAGGGGGCCGCGATGGCGGCCGGCGGCAGCGTCGGCGTGGCGGCAACCGGCGGCGCACCAGGATAGGTCGTGGCGGGATAGCTATTGGCTGCAGGCGGAATCGGCGCGGGCGTCGTTGGGAGCGGAGCAGACTGTGGCGCAGCGACGGTGATCGGCGAGCCGGTCACCTGCACGCACGAGGTCGCACCTCCAACAAAGGTGTGGGCCTGATCGAGAATCTCCACCCGATGGCATTGACGACCCGGTTCATCCAGCAGGAAATCGAGTGTCAGCCGCCGAGATGTGCCCGCAGCGAGATCGATGGTGCCTTTCTGTTCGATCGGGCTCAGTGAAGCGTCGTGATGAAAGCCCTTGTCGAAGTAGTCGATCACCCGCAGCTTCTCCAGCGGCCGGCCGGAACGGTTGACCAGTTCCACCTCGAATGCCACCCGATCGCCCACCTTCGCCGACAATGGCCCGGTGATCAGCACGGCGACGGGATCCTCAGCCCGGGCGACCGCGGAGAGCAGTCCGACGAGTGCCATCACAACGGCCGGCATTGCACGACGGAGTGGCGGTACGACAATGGCAGTGGAGGATGACATGGGCGAGGGTTCCGGCAGCGGGACGGGCGAAATGACCCGAAAAGGCTACCACGGGGCGGGAGCAGCCGGAAAGCGGAAAGCGGAAAGCGGAAAGCCCGATTCGCATTAGGCCAGGATGGCCGGGTCAGCACCAGCGGGCGGAGGCCCGCCAAGAAAAAATCGCACGATGCGATGTTTTTCGTGAACACACCTGGCCGGGTCAGCACCAGCGGGCGGAGGCCCGCCAAGAAAAAATCGCACGATGCGATGTTTTTCGTGTCTTCAGTCGTTGGAACGGTGCCGGACGATGTCGCCCTGCACCATATAAATCACGTCCTCGGCGATGTTCGTCGCCATGTCGGCGATCCGCTCGATGTGCTTGGAAACGGAATTGATCCGCAGCAGGCTCTCGACATTTTCGGGATTCTCCTTGATTTCCTGGATCACCCTCCGTCGAATCTTCTGCCGCGCCTCATCGACCGCGTCATCCTCCTCGCGAACCTGCCGGGCCAGGGACGGATCCCCTTTGACCACCGCGTCGAGGCACTCCTTCACCATGTCCTGCGCCTGCATCGCCATCGTGCGAATCTCGGGAGGCAGCACGCAGGGCTCCCCTGCGGTGAGCTGGGCCACCCGCTTGGCG
>Ga0304730_1001708_pt1 | contig 16312 bp, 29 predicted proteins | sample M_130628_MF_Meta_FD_190474 | JGI IMG/M metagenome (GOLD analysis project Ga0304730, IMG submission 190474) | Freshwater microbial communities from Lake Montjoie, Canada to study carbon cycling - M_130628_MF_MetaG (v2) (version 2) | ecosystem: Environmental > Aquatic > Freshwater > Lake | place...
TCGCGCTTTCGCACAAATGGTGTAGATTATTTGACATAAGGAGACGAACACATGGAAGAAGCAATCAACGCGTGGTTAAGCGCTTGTGAACTGGATGCAGAACAAAACATACTTGCCGTATTAGTGAGAAGGCTTGCTGCGGAATTCGATGCGAAGCCACATACATCAACGGCCGCCGAACTTCGGAAGACTTACCTTGAACTTCGCGCTAGTTTGAAGCCAACTGATTTAGATTTTGACCCTTTGCGCGAAATGCTACAACGCTAGCAATGCTGCCAACCCGGTTCACGCCGCCATTGTCGGATGATTTCGAAACCGATGGTGACCGGCTCATCGAATTGATGTCGCTGGCATGGGTTACACCAGAATCAGAATCACCTATCGAGCTTGACGAATGGCAAAAGGATTTATTCCGCCGCGTGCTTGAACGCTATCCGGCAGACCATCCAAAGTATCCGAACGAATTGCGCTGGCGGCAGGTGCTAATTTCTTGTGGAAGACAGAACGGCAAATCGGTGCTCGGCGGCGGCCTTGCGTTAGAAGCCATGACCTTTCGGCGCGGTGATGTTGCCAGTATTGCATCGAGCCGCGAACAGGCCACAATCATTTACTCACGCGTGAAACATGTTATTGATAACAATGCGTGGTTGAAGAAACGATTCAAACGAACCACAGAGACGCGCGGCATCGGCAAGATAGACGGCACCGGCAAATACACCGCTAACCCGGCTAAAGAAGCCGCTATTCAAGGGCTACCATTTGTGCGCGTGCTACTCGATGAAGGCCACCTAGCTAAAAAAGGAATCTGGACAGCGGCCACTAAAGGCACTAGCGCGGTAGACAATGCACAAGTCATTATGATTACCACCGCCGGAGACCAGAACAGCGAAACACTTATCGAGCTCTATAAGGCGGCCGAGCGTGCCATCGCTGGTGACCCGATGCTGGAACGCTTCGGTGCGTTCATTTGGGAAGCGCCAGAAAATGCGCCAGTCGATGATGTCAATGCAATCATGGCCGCCAATCCTTCCATCGCTTGCGGTCGCATACCAATCGAGCGTGTGCTATCCGACATTGCTACACAGCCAGAACATGAAGTGCGCCGCTATACCCTAAACCAATTCATTGCCGGCTCTAGCGAAGCATGGTTGCCGGGTAACCTATTCCGCGAAGCAAGCGGCAATGGTCTTACAGCTATGGATGGCATCGTGCTCGGCATTGATTCTGCTCGCAACTTTAGTCACGCAACAATTAGCGCCGCAAGACGCAACGGCGAAATCTATGAAACAGAACTAGTTGCTTCGCTTGTCCAACCAACAGAAGACAAGCTCGCAGAAATTATTCTTGACCTATACAAGCGCCACAATGTTCAAGCCATCGCTATTGACGACCGATGGAATCACGCACTTATTCGCAGACTAAAAGCGCAAGGCTTACCAATCTGGCCGTTATGGTCTAAAGAAATCACGACCGCTTGCATGACTGTCTATGCCATGTTTGCCAATGGCCGGGTAACACACAATGAAGACCCATTACTTGTGATGCAGAACGGCCTAGCAGTAACGCGTTATCATGGCGAATCATGGCTAGTTAGCCGAGCCGATTCAATGGGCGATGTCGATGCTTTACTCGCCACCATTTGGGCGCTGTATGTGGCGAGCGTGTCCAAGCCAATCGGTGTGCAGGTATTTTAGCGCGACACGCCGAAAGCGCATAGCACATTAGTTTGACGGTTACCAAATCGTTACATTGTGTTATGGTTTCTTCATGGCATCGCTATGGCAGAGATTGACCGGTCGCACCGAAACGCGCGCCGCACAGCCGACTATCCCTTCACGCGCCGCAACCTTTGTGAATGCAGACAGCGCACTAACCCTTTCGGCCGTTTACCGCGCCGTTAGCGTGCTAGGCACATCGGTTGCCGGCTTGCGCCTTGAATCGTTCCGCTACGCGACCGACATGGAAGTCAAAATTCCGAACCCGGTTCTAGTGAACAACCCAAGCCTAGAAGACACACGCCGAGATTTCTTGTTTCAGACTGTGGTTTCACTAGCGCTCGATGGCAATGCGTTCTGGCTAAAGACCCTTGATTCGCGTGGCGGAACCAATAACCTAACCATCCTTGCGCCTAACGCTGTCGGCGTTCGCCTTGATGGTGTGGATGGTCTTACTGGCCGCAAGGTATTCGATTACATGGGCAAGACCTATTACGAAGACCGCATGCAACACTTGAAACTATTTTCGAGACCCGGCGTGCTTCGCGGAATTTCACCTGTCCAATCCGCAGCTCGTGATGTTGCTTCCATCCTTGACTTGCGCGACTTCGCCGCCAACTGGTTTGGCTCGGCTGGTGTGCCAACTGGTGTTCTAAAAACAAGCCTAAACATTTCTAAAGAAGACGCAGAAGCCATGACATCGGTATGGCACAACAAGCAACAGAACCGCCAAATCGCTGTGCTAGGTTCTGGCTTCGAGTATCAGGCCGTTGCACTATCACCGCGTGACGCACTATTCACCGAAGTGCAAAGCCAAGCGGTGCAACAAGTCGCACGCCTTTTTGGAATTCCAGCGCGTATGTTGCTAACCGGTGTTGATGGCACTAGCGACACTTATACAAACATGGCCGAAGAAATGTCCATTTTTTACCGCACCACATTGATGAACTACCTTGATGCAATAGCGGATGCACTAAGCGCATGCCTACCGCGTGGCACTCGCACAGCGTTCGCATTTGAAGACCTATTCCGCGCCGACCCTGCCAACCGCTACTTGATGTGGCAGACCGCTATCGCCGCAGGATTTATGACCACCGATGAAGTAAGAATGAAAGAAGGTCTAAATGGATAACATGGAGACACGCGAATTCGAAGTGCGCCTAGACAACGCAGAAGACGGAACCATTACCGGGCTTGCCGTTCCATACGGCGAAACCGCAGACATTGGTTCATACAAAGAAAGATTCGCACCGGGCGCTATCGACAATGTTGATGATGTCAAACTGTTTTACGGCCACCAGCATGACGATGTGCCAATCGGTAAAATCGTTGCCGGCCGCGAAACCGATGCTGGATTCGAAATCACAGCCAAACTCACACGCGGCATACAGCGCGCCGAAGAAGTTTACCTTGCCTTGAAAGACGGCGTGCTAAACCGCTTTAGCGTTGGCTTCATGCCAATCGAATCAACTCGCGAAGGTGACACCATTGTTCGCCAGCTTGTCGATTTGAAAGAAGTTTCTGTCGTGGCATGGCCGGCGTTCGCTGGCGCAGCCATTACTGAAATCCGCGAAGAACAAATTGTTCCGGCGGAAACTCCAACACCAAACACAGAAAGAGAGAATTCATTGTCTGAAAACATTGAACTCGATGTTCGTGCTGTTCAGGATGAGGTCGCGGAGATTCGCCGCCTTGTCGAGGCAGGACAGAACATGGACACACCTGCACCACTAGTTGGCGCAACCTTCCGCAACCAAGCAGAATTTGCTAAGGCACTTGTAAAGGGAGATGCAGAAGCAATCGAGTTTGCTCGCACCGCCTCCACTTCCGCAGATGCCGCGCTAATGCCAGCATGGTTCGGTTACATCGACACCATGATTGCAAACAACCGACCAAGCCTTTCGGCTTTCTCGCGCGCCGCACTACCAGCATCGGGTCTAACTGTCGAATACACCAAAATCGACACCAACACTCTAACTGTTGGCGAGCAGTCACCAGAAAACGAAGAACTTGCCTTTGGTAACCTATCGTTCGACATCGCATCGGTTGATGTAAAGACCTATGGTGGTTACACCGCCTTTAGCCGCCAGTATGTCGAGCGCAGCCAGATTAACACCTTGAACTCGGTGTTCGAAGGTCTAGCAATCGCCTACGCAAACGCAACCAACGCACGCGTTGTCTCGGTTCTAAACGGCCTTGACTTCAACGGCAAGACCTTCACCGCAGATGGTGGAACTGCCGCATCGCTCGCGACTGGTATTGCAAACGGCGCAAGCTACATTTACCAGAACTCAGGATTGCGACCAGAATTTATTCTTGCCGCACCAGATGCTTACATCGCCATCGTTGGCGTTGGCGCAGCAGATGGCCGACCAGTAAACCTTCTAAACGGCGCAGGTGTAAACAACATCGGCTCGGCTAACATCGCTGGCCTATCGGGACAGATTTTTGGATTGCCAATCATCGTAGACCCACAGCTCGCAAATGGTGTTGCCTACCTTGCTAACTCGGCCGCAGTTATCTCGATGGAATCATCGGGTGCACCTGTCCGACTAACCGATGGTGACATCACCACCTTGACCGATACTGTATCGGTTTATGGTTACATGGCCGTTGCCGTTCCACGCGAAGGCGCAATCGTCAAGCTAGATGTAATCGACTAATAAGGTTCGATTATGTCTGTGACGCTGGAAGAATTCAAAGCCTATGTTGGCACTAAGGATGACTCGGAATTCCCCGAAGATTGCCTTGATGCTGGCCAAGCTCTAGTTACTCGGTTCATTGGTTCATCGGAAGATGTGCCAACCGAAGTAGAGAAGCAAGCCGTTCTGGTTGCCGCTTCTGAAATCTTTCATCGCCGCAGCGCGCCTATGGGCGTTAGTCAATTTGCGGATGGTAGCGGCATGGCGGTTCGAGTTGGGCGAGACCCGATGGCAGCCGTCACGCCGTTACTACTCCCATACATTGGCTATGGTGTGTAATGTCTGAAATCACCGCAAGCAAAGCCGAATTCGCACTTGAACTAGCGGATGCCGGCCTTGATGTGGTTGCCTACATTCCCGGTCGCGTAACACCACCTATGGTGATTATGAAATCGGGTGCACCATACATTGTCAATGCAACATTGGGTGTCGGGTATTCGTTAGGGCTTGAACTATTGTGTGTGGCTTCCACCGCAGACAACGAAAGCGCTACCGAAGAACTCGACCAGCTAATTGAAGATGTCCTAAATGCCTTGCCAGCCTATGCCACCATGAAAGGCGTATCGCAACCATTCGCATTAGATGTCAATAACGCGCAATACCTAAGCGCAACCATAACCACCGACCTTGCAATCGAACTCTAAGAAAGAGAGACAAACAAATGGCCGCATCGACCAGAATCAAAGCCACAAACATCAAACTAACCATCGCTTCGACCGAGTATTCGTGCGATGCAACGATGGTAGAACTATCAATCGGTGACGCACCGGGCGATGTTCGCACTTTCTGTGAAGTGCAGACTGGACAGCAATGGACACTATCACTCGAAGGTATTACTTCGGGCGACAGCGCTTCGCTATACCAGTTGCTATTCACAAACTACGGCACCGAAGTAGCGTTCAAGGTTGCGCCATACGGCAACACCACCGCAACTTCTTCACAGCCAATCTATGAGGGAACTGCAATCTTTGACCAGTTGCCACCGCTATCGCTCTCCGCTGGAGACATTTCGACTTTCAAGGTTGATTTGACTGTTAAGCCGGGCGTTCACACTCCATCGGCTACTCCGCCAATCTTCTTCGGTCTTACCAAGAAAACCAGCGCTTAGTCTCATGGCCGTTGAAAGCGGCTCTATCAAAGTCGAAGGGCTCGCAAAGACGATTAAGTCTTTGCGGGCTCTCGGCGCAGAGAAGTCGGAATTCCAAAACCTAAACTTGCAAGCCGCACAGACCATTCTTGCAACTGCAACACCTAATGTGCCTTCACGAACTGGCAAACTAAAAGCATCGCTTCGCGCAGCTAAGACTGTCGGCTATGCGATGGTGCGTGCCGGTAACGCTCGCGTGCCATACGCAAACCCTATCCATTGGGGATGGTTCGAAGACCAAAACAATTTTATTCAAAAGAACATTCGGCCGAATCCGTTTCTTATGCGAGCGTTAAAGAAGGATTACAATAAACTAATCACAGACTATGACAATGGTCTACAAGCGCTAATAAACAAATACGAATTAGGAGACTAGAAATGGCAACAATCGATTTCAATGCAATGACCCTTGATGAAGTTGAACAAATTGAGCAACTGACCGGGCGTGGTATTGACAGCATTATGGCCGAAGGTTCACCACGCGGTCGAGCATTCAAAGCCATCATTTTTGTCATGTCTAAACGAACCAATCCAAACTTCACTTTCGAAGATGCTGGCAAACTTTCGCTCGAAGAAGCGGCAGCATTGTTTGGCGGCGAAGACGACCCAAAAGTATTAGAAAAGAACAAGCTCGAAGGTTAGCGCAATTCTGCATGGCAACGAACTTGACACCAGAAATTTATCGAAGCCTCGCGCTTGATGAATACATGGCATTTCTTGATGTCATAAAAGAACGCAACCGCGAAAGGTAAATCATGGCAACACTTGATTTCAAATTTATAGCCAACCTTGCCGGGTTACAGGCTGGTGTCAAGACTGCCGAAAATGACCTAACCGGTTTTCAGAAGACCACAGAAGGTGTGTCTAACAAACTAAAAGCCGCAATCGGCGCTGTGTCATTTGTTGCCATTGTCAAGGGTTTAGGCGAGGCGGCTAAGGCCGCGCAAGAAGACAAGATTTCGCAAGACCTTTTAGCGACCCAGTTGCGCAATGTGACTGGTGCGAGCGATGACCAAATCAAGTCAATCGAGGCAAGCATCGGTGCCATGTCGCGACAGTATGGTATTGCCGATGACAAACTAAGGCCAGCACTTTCTAAACTCACCACAATGACCGGTGACGCTTCAGAAGCGCAGAAGTTGATGGCACTTGCAATGGATGTTTCTGCGGCTACTGGTAAGCCACTAGAAACTGTAACGCTTGCTTTAGGTAAAGCCTCGCAAGGGCAAATGACTTCATTGCAAAAACTTGGCATTCCAATGTTGGACAGCGTGCAGAATGCTAAAGACCTAACCAAAGAATCAAGGTCGCTGGAGAAAGCGCAACTTGATTACAACTTTGCAATCGACACTTTTGGGCCAAAATCAGAAGAAGCCAAAAAGGCATTAGCCAAAGTAGAAGCGGCACAAACAAAGGTAAATGCTATTTCTGCCGCCGGCGTAGACTGGCAAAAAGATTTAGGTGATGCGTTCAAAGGTGCCGCCGAAAAAGGCGTGAACCCGATGGAAAAACTAAATGTTGTGTTCTCGGAATTCAAAGAAACTGTTGGCACCGCATTACTTCCAGTTATTGGAAAACTTGCAACCACGCTAATGCCAATTGTGGACAAGCTCGCGCCAACATTTGCCAAACTAATTGATGGCCTTGCACCGATAGTTATTGATTTAGTTGATGCGTTACTACCATTGATTGAAGCAATCCTGCCACCATTGCTCGAATTGTTCATTGCGTTGATGCCAGCAGTCAAACCAATCATTGACTTGCTAACTATTTTGCTTGTGCCAATTATCAAAGTATTAGCATTTGTTCTTGGCGGCCTTGTCAAACTATTCTTGCCACTCATCAATGGATTCGCCGACATGGGCAAGGGAATCACAAATGCCTTTACTGGCATAGGTTCATGGTTCAAGAAAACAATCAACATGTGGATTGGTATTTTCGAATCCTTCACTAACGGCGTGATTGACGGAATCAACCTCATACCAAATGCATTGAACAGTTTGAAATTCAAAGTGCCAGATTGGGTGCCGTTCATCGGTGGCAAAACGCTAGGGTTCAAAATCCCAACTTTCGGCCACATCAAAATCCCTCGACTTGCTAAAGGTGGTGTGGTAATGCCATCACCGGGCGGCTCAATTGTTAATGTTGCGGAAGCTGGTAGACCAGAAGCAATCGTGCCATTAGACCGCTTAGGTTCGCTCGGTGGCGGAAACACTTATGTCATAAACATCAACCGCGCAGCGCTTACTGGCGATGAAGTTATTCGAGCTATCCGCCGTTTCGAAACATCGCAAGGCCGCGTGATTCTAAATGGCTAACGATGTCTTTAGCATTCGCGATGACATGGTTATCGAATTCTATGTGCCTACCGCCGGTAACTGGATTTGGGGAGTATCGCAATGGGATGGCGGCGATGTTTGGGGAGGTTCATCGTCATCGGCCGCATGGACAGACCTAAAATGCGAAATCGCTAGTGTGCAAATGGAACATGGTGTCGAATTACAGCAAGGTGTGTTCCCTTCACCAGCGAGCACGCGCGCCACAGTAGTCATGCAATCCGCCGAGTATGACCCCTTCACGCATGGCACAATCCATACTGGCACACCAGTAAGAATTCAAATAAACGCAAACCCAGATTCTGACCCGGGTTTCACTAGAATCTTCGAAGGCACAGTCGAATCATTCACTAGCGCCTACACAGCCGAAGGCTTGAACCGAATCACATTCACTTGCGTAGACTTCATGCAGTCATTCTTGAATACACCAATCACGAGCTACACGCCTACCGCGCCATTGCCAACACCGAATGACATCATTGAAGAACTGGTTCTAACTTACTGGCCGACTTCCGAAGGTTTCTCACCAGCATTGACAGACGATTTCTGGTATGTCACACCTTCCACATGGACAGACACAACCATTGGGCAAATTGTTCGCGACTGTCTCATCGCCGGGCAAGGCGCTTTCTATACAGACCAATCCACAAATAACCAAATTTATCGGTCTGCAAATGACCTAAACAACAAGGTCATTGTCGAACCATCATGGTATTTCTCGACCACGCATTCATCCTCGCCACAACACATTTGCTATTACGACTTGAACATCACCGCAGATTCACGCGACTTGCCAACCGAAGTCATTGCCACATTTGATGGTGGCATGGTGATGTCTATAACTAACCAAGATGCATTCGAACTTTATGGAAGCATCGCATTGCAAACCGATGTGAAAATCAATGGCGCAACAGGCGCACAACTATGGCTTGACAACTTCAATTTGACTACTCGGTTACGCCGCGTGAAATCTATTTCATTCCCGGCCATCACGCGAGAAAGTAAGCTGCGTTCATTCAACTGGTATAACCAATTATTCTCGGTTTGTTCTGTGGTTTACAATCTAGGTGATTTGAATGTCAATGATGCTTATTTTGTGACCAAAGAATCAAACACCATTACACCCGATGGATGGCAGACAACACTAGAATTATGGAGAGGTATCTAAATGGCATATAAAACTTTCGTAGCAGGCACAGAAGGGCTTGCGAGCGACATGAACACATACTTGATGAATCAGGTTGTGATGGTGTTCACAAACGCTACGGCGCGTGACGCGGCACTAACCGCGCCAACCGAAGGCATGGTTGTATATCTTAGCGCCAGCGACCATTTCATGGTTTACAACGGCAGCGCATGGGTTATTTTTGACATTGCTTGGAACGCTTGGACACCTACCTTTACAAACTTTACACAAGGCACCGGCGCAGTCACGCAATGCTATTACGCACGCATTGGTAAGACCATTGTGGCGCAGGGTTACGCATCGCTCGGAACTGGAACGACTTCACCAGTTGGCGGCCAGATTCAAGTTTCACTTCCAGTAGACCATGCTTCAAGCAGCCGAAGTAGCGTTGTTGGCCAGTTGCTTATGCGTGACGCATCGCCGGGAACTTCATACATTGGCAACATCACGCTAACTGGTTCTGCACCGGCAAAGGCAGCATTCCAGTTACTCAATGCTTCTGGCACTTATTTGACCGCTGGAACGCAGACAAGCACCACACCGTTCACTTGGGCGGATTCAGATTATTTCGCATTTACCATCATGTATCAGGGAGTTTAGCAATGAGCATTTTCATTTGTGACGAAGACAACTGTCCAAACGCAGGTGTAATTTACGATTTTGGCGATGAACACCCGGTTCGCGCCGAATGCGGCGGATGCCAAACCACACTACTACCAGAGAAAGAAGACTGAAATGGGAAACACTCACTCAGGCTCATACCCTTCCGCACCAGTTGAAGCAAAGCCAGCACCTAAAGGCAAGCCAACTGGTGAAGACACCGCAACAGAGTAATGGCCGAAGAAACACCACGCGCAACAACACCAGCGCTACTCGCCGACATTTCGAACAGACTTGCGGTGATTGAAGCACGCCTAGAAATCATTGCAGACCATGAAGCACGCATTCGCGAGCTTGAAAAGGCTCGATGGTCTTCGGCATGGATTACCGCAGTTGCAACAGCATCGGCAACGGCGGTTCTCGTTTCTATCGTGGTGAATCAACTTGGCTAAATACATCGAACCATTTTCGGCAAGCCTACGCGGTGACGAATTCGGCAACCTAGCACCATACCGAAAAGGCAGACCGCATCGAGGACAAGACTGGCACCCTAAAGAAGGCTCGACTATTCCGGCCATAACTAACGGCGCAATCAAGTCGAATGGCTGGTCTGATGGTCTTGGATGGTTCATCGTGCAATCAACCGCAGATGATTTGTTTATTCTTTACGCTCACTTGAAACAACAATCCGGGCGCAGCGCTGGCACTTATGTTCACGCTGGAGACCCTATCGGTAAAGTCGGAAACACCGGCAAACTTTCAACGGGTAGCCATTTACATTTGTCTATTTCAAAAAAAATCAATGTGGCCACTTGCAATTACAATCAACTAATTGACCCTATTCAACACATAGAAAGTAACCAATGAACCTATCACCAGAAACGCGCCTATGGATTTACCGCATTGTTGGCTCGATTGTCCCAATCCTAGTAACGGCCGGCACGCTAACTACCGGTCTTGCAAGTCAAATTATGAACCTTGTTGCCGCAATCTTGGCACTAGGTGGCTCGGCGCTCGCAGCTCGCAACATCAACAAATAAATGTCGGCGGCAGATTATAGTCTGCCATCATGTCAAATACTTGGATTGCGACAGAACAACTTGTCGAAGACTTAGGTAAAGCAATCATGCTCGGGCGCTGGCGCTCGGGAACACCAGAATGGCACGAAGCAAGAAACGCTGGCATCGGTGGCTCGGACATCGGCGCAATCATCGGTGTCAATCCATACAAAACATTCGAAGATGTGCTAAACGATAAGCTCGGCACCGGGCAAGAAGTTGTGCCTAACATGGCCATGAAAATGGGCACATACCTTGAAAGCGGAATTCGCCGTTTATGGCATGATGAAAACCGCGAATGGCTCGATGTGTTTGACACCGGCACATGGCAATCGACAACTAATGCTCGATGGATTGCTAACCCGGATGGTCTCATTCAATGGCACGATGGCAAACTCGGCATTCTTGAAATCAAATACACAGCGCGCAAATGGGACACGCTGCCGCTTTACTATGAAGCGCAAGTGCTATGGTATTTGCATGTGCTAGGGCTAACTAAAGGCATCCTAGTGCAAGCAAACGGCCACAACCTTACCGAATGGGATGTGGAACTAACCGAAGATAAACAGAAACGCATCGTGGAAGCCGTAGAAGCCTTCACACGCGTTCTTGATAGGAGAAAGTAATGGCATTCAACCTTGACGATTACGAACCAGTAGAAGCGCGCATAACCGCTTTCTGGCAGAAGTATCCAGAAGGCCGCATTCACACCGAAATTGTTCTAATCAACGAACAACAGATTGTTATCAAAGCATCGGTATGGACAGACCGCGAAGACCCGCGACCAGTCACCATTGACTTCGCTCAAGAAACTATCGGCGCAACAAACATCACAAAGAACAGTTGGCTCGAAGTATGTGCCACTAGCGCCATCGGCCGCGCACTAGCCGACCTAGACTTCGCCAAAAAAGGTAAACGACCTAGCCGGGAAGAAATGCGGAAAGTAGCACCAGCCGACAATGTGATTCAACTTCGCGACTGGTTGAAAGAAGCGGAAACGCTTGCCACAGCTCACGACTTGGAAGGTTTGCGCGGCCTTTATGCCGATGCTGTCAAACGAAAAGTCACACCCGACACGCTCACCAGTATCAAAGAATTTGCAGAAAAAGCAAAGACAGACTAATGTGCACAATGTGAAGCGCCTTCGGCGTTAGGAGACCAACCGAAGGCGCACCGCAGCATTGCGGCACTTCACAGCATACCAGTTAGGAGACTGAACAGAATGTCATTTCAAGCCATAGCGGCGGTTCTAAACCACTCACAAGCATCACCCGGTGCCAAACTCATTCTGACAATCATTGCCAACTTCGATGGTGACGAAGGCGCATGGCCATCACAAGAAACCATTTCACGAATGGCCAATGTTAGGCCGCGCCAAATACGCAGATACATGACCGAGTTGCTCGAGCTTGGCGAATTAGAAATCGACATTCATCAAGGCGTTTCTCTTGCCGGCGCTCGGCCAACAAACCGCTATTACATCACGCTCGATTGTCCCATTGATTGCGACCAAACAATCAATCATAAGGCGGTCACATCTGACACTCGAGGCGGTCGCATAAGGCAGGTGAGGCGGTCACATAAGACCAATGAGGCGGTCACATACGACCTACAAACCTATATAGAACCAGTAATGAACCTGAATCAACCAATTAAGTTAACGAAAGCAAGTTAGGAAAACAAACAAATGGCTAAAGTAATCATCACCGGCAATGTCTCAAATGTGTCCGACAAGGGCAGATTCACAGTTTGGGAAAAGTTTCATGTCAATGGCAAGGATGTCTTTCGCAAATGGACAGTCTGGTTCAATTCGCCAACTGGTGTCCATGACCTTGATTGGGTAGAAGTCGAAGGGCAGCTCGGTTCAAAGATTGGTTCATACGAAAAGGATGGCGAAACTAAAACTGTTGTAGACCACAGCATCAACGAACCACGCCTAGTGCAACACCATGTTTCTGAAGAAGGCAAGTTTGGTTCACTAGGTAAGGCCGAACCGATTGACGAATTGAATGCGCCGTTCTAATGGCTAGGTCTCTACAATCCGCGAAGCGTGCCGGTGCATCATTTGAACAAGATGTTGCAGCCTACCTTGCCGACAAACTAGCAAGACCCGGCATCGAGCGCAGACACCTTTCTGGTGCCAACGATAGAGGAGACATCACCGGACTATTCGTGCAAGGCGAACGAGTAGTTGTCGAATGCAAAAACTATGGCGGCCGCGTTGAATTGTCCACATGGATTCGCGAGCTCGAAATTGAAATGTTGAATGACAAAGCGCAACTTGGGTTTATCGTTGCGAAGCGTAAAGGGACAACCGAGCCGGGCAAACAATGGGTAGCCATGACTTTAGATGACCTAATCCGCTTCATAACGATTGTGTAACTGACACAAAAATGTGCTTGCATAGTGTGTCGCGCATTGTAATCTGGTAATACCAAATGGTTAGGAGACCACCAAATGAACACCACACCACAAAGCATCAGTCGTATTCTAAAAGCAGCTGGCATCACTCAAAGCAAGTCATACAAAGGCCGTATTACTTCAATGTCTAGCGAGGGCTACCGCGCCGAAAAGTTTTCTATGTATACCAAAGTTGAATACAGACAGCGCACCGCGTCATTCATTAGTTGGGCAGATTTCAAGCCTCACCACGATGAACAAATGGCGCGAATCAAAAACATTCTCGAAGCAAAAGGTTACGAAGTATCAGAACTTGGCCTGCACTCTTACCTAGTGCGTAAGGTTGGTGCATGATGGCACTTTACAAACGCGCACTCGAGCAAGGCATGGAAATCAATGCCATGATTGAATACCAAGAAAACAATCTAGGCGTGAACGCCGAACAGTTACGGCCTTACACCGAATGGGCTATCGAAGAACATTCCAACTATGTAGCAAACCGCATCGAAATCAAATTAGAAGACTTCGAAGAATTCTTGGCACTAGCTCGACAATACGAATGGGATTTCTACCTAGACGGCGAATCAGACAACACCGATTACATACCAATCGCCGAAGTCATGTTTCGTTACTACATCAAAAAACTATTAGCAGACACCGGCAAACCCGGAGTGCCAGTTGTAGACATCGATTTACTATGGGAGAAATTCTAATGAAAATCCTTTACTGGACAACCACAGTAGTGCTCGCCGTACATGGCCTAAACACACTATTCGAAACAAACCATCAATTCGCATGGCTATTCGCTGCCATCTGGATTGTCACCGGCATCGGTGCCTTAGCCAAATCCGTTCGCATCGTAATCGAAAAAGGTAACTAATGCCTAGTCTGTCCGAGAAAATTCGTATAGACGAACGCGAACAAATCATTCGCTACATTGAAGCAAGGCTACATGGCCTTTACACATCATCCACAGCTTGCACAAACTGTCTCGAAGACGAAATGAGCTTGCTACTCGAGCGCCTAACCAAACTAAACGAAATCATGGAGAAAAAAAATGCATGAAATGGACAAACTTGTCGAGCTCGCACAATCCGTAGCGCGGTCTACCGAACGCGAAGCAATCCTGCAAGTGCTCATGGAAGAATTGAAGAACGCAGAAAACTTGGAAGTAATGGCCGTTCTCGAGCGCATCGCCGGACAAATTCAATTTCGACACACGCAAGGGATGAAATAAATGGGAATACTAGGCGGCCTAACACCAGTAAAAGACATCGAACCCTGTAAAGTTGGCAGAATGCTACTTGACTTAGAACCATCCGATGCACAAATCCTTATAGAAGCATTAACCGATGAACGATGGTCTCCAACCGGGCTCTCCAAAGCACTAGGTTCACGCGGCCTTCGCGTAACAGCAGACACACTTCGGGCACACATGACGAAAGTCTGCCGATGCTCGAAGATTTAGAACCACCAGTCGAAGAAACAGAAGAAATGAAAGCGCTGCGTCGCTCACTAGTGCGTGCACAAAAACAACTGGCCGAAGCCAAAGCCAAAGACGAACACATGGTTCAAGCCACGCTACAAGGCGCGATGGATGCCATGATTGCTCTCGGTAAAGTGCCGGCCATAACAGCACCACCACGCGACAAGCGTAAAGGTCGCGAAGAAATTGCACTATGGGTAATGACAGACTGGCAAGGCGCTAAAAGAACCTCGAGCTACAACAGCGAAGTAATGAAACAACGCGTGCTCGATTTTGCCGATAAAGCCATAACCATCACAGACATACAAAGAACACATCACCCGGTTCGCAAATGCGTCATAGCCTTCGGCGGCGACATGATTGAAGGCATGTTCAATTTTGCGAATCAGGTTCACGAAATCGATGCAACACTATTCGAACAATTCGTCACAGTCTCACGCCTAATGGTAGACCTAGTGCGAAAAGCGCTTGCCAACTATGAAGAAGTTGAAGTCATAGCCGAATGGGGAAATCATGGCCGCATAGGTTCAAAAAGAGATGCGGTGCCTCGACACGACAACGCAGACCGCATGACTTATGAGCTTGCGCGCCAAATACTAGCACCAGAAACGCGCCTAACATGGGAAGACTGTCCAGAAGACATTCAACGCATCGAAATCGGCAACTACCGCGCCTTGCTACTTCATGGTGACGAGGTTGGCCGCAACGGCTTCGCATCACCCGGCGCAATCGTTACGCATGTCGCTAAATGGCAATCCGGTTCATACCAATGGCAATTTCGCGATGCATACATCGGGCACTACCACACACATGCAGAATGGGCATTGCCAAACGGCTTAGGCTCGGTCTATCAAACAGGCTCGACCGAATCCGATAACCGCTATGCCGGCATCATGCTAGCATCGAGCGCCACACCATCACAACGACTACACTTCATAGACCCGGACAAAGGCCGCGTCACCGCAGCTTACAAAGTATGGCTTGACTAATGACATACCAGCCAGCATTCGACATAGACTTTCGGCGCGGATTAGTAGGCGAACAACTAACCAAAACCTTTCTCAACGATTTAGCCGGCTCACTCATAGAAGTCAAAACAGACTATCGAGCACATGAGACCGGCAATGTGTATGTAGAAACACACCAATACCCTAAAGGACAACGCGAATACCATCAACCATCCGGCATCAACCTATCCAATGCCAACTGGTATGTATTCGCTGGACAAGCCAACACCGGCTTCATAGCCATCAAAAAAGCCGAGCTCTTGCGCCTAGCGATAACGGCACCACGCGCAGAAATAGCAACAGCCAACATCAACAGCAATCAGACACATGGCCGCTTAGTGCGTATCGAAGACATCATTGCCACTATCTATAGACAGGCATAGCAATGGCAGACTGGCATGATTCACCCGAATGGCGCAAGGCTCGAGCCTATGCAAAGACCATACTCGAACCACAATGCACAGTATGTAACAAAGCGTTAGAGGGTAACGACTGGACAATCGACCACATCATCGCAAGCAATCCACCAAACCATGACATCAACAACCTGCAATCAATGTGTCGCGAATGCAACGGCCGCAAGCAAGACAAGACCATGACACGAATCACTTGGAAAAATCCGCGCTGGTTCGCATAAAAAAAATGAAATCCGTTTTTCTGTGAACGCGAATTCAT
>Ga0304730_1001711_pt1 | contig 16293 bp, 11 predicted proteins | sample M_130628_MF_Meta_FD_190474 | JGI IMG/M metagenome (GOLD analysis project Ga0304730, IMG submission 190474) | Freshwater microbial communities from Lake Montjoie, Canada to study carbon cycling - M_130628_MF_MetaG (v2) (version 2) | ecosystem: Environmental > Aquatic > Freshwater > Lake | place...
AGGTGAAATTGGCTCTTTCTTGTATTGTTTCATCCACGCCATAGGCACCACCAATTAAGAAAATGATTTTTTGTGCGCTTTGATTGGCCTTTTGTTGGATTAAATTGGCTAGGCCAGGGGAGCTCAGCATTTTACCTTTTTCGTCTAAAAGAATCAACACATCTGTTGGCGTGATTGCTTTTAAAATACTCGCTGCTTCGGCTTTTTTTATTTGTAAAGGTTCGGTTAGTTTGGAGGGCGTTATCAATTGCCAGTCGATAGGGTAGTAATGCCCAATTCTTTTGGTGAATTGTTCTACGCCTTCTTTGATATAGGATTCGTTGGCTTTGCCAACAGTGTAGATGGAGAGTTTCATTTTATAAGTAAGGAGTTTATAATCAAAGACAATGTAGGATATAATTTGAAATTGAAGAGGGTATTTTTCACTTGGGTTACTACCTTGGGTTGCATCCTGTTATGTAAGATTTCATCTGAGTAATTAATTTGAGAAAATTTAGGCTAATATATTAAAAAAATAATAATATATTTATAGACCCCTATCGGCTAATTATATTTTTAAATTATGAAAAGAATAGTCATTGTTTTGGGTATATTTTTTGTTTTTTCTTGTACAAAGTCTACCGAACCCAGCATTATCTCACCTCCTTCTATTGTCATTCCTCCTGTCGTAGTGACTCCACCAGCACCAAAATATTTAATTTCTAGTACTGTTATATCTGGATTCACCATTCCTAATATATCGAACGCACAAGTGCAAACAGGCGTTAATGGGAGTATATCAGGAACCATAGTTTATTCTAAAGACAATGTTTTAAACATGGTTATTCCAGCAACATTGTTTTTTAATTATCCTTTAATTCCAGCAATTCATTTAATAAAGTTAAATGGTACATGGCAATTTGAGAATAGCTATCTAGATGGCGCAATGGGGGCTGGAAGAAATTATGAATGCATCGATACTTTAAACCAATCTTGGGTATATGCAGATCATGGACTAGAGTTAACGACAGGTAATTGGCCAAATGGTCACATGATTTTAATGAAAACTATTGGTAATAAACTCTCCTTTAGTAATATATCACTTTCAAAAAGCTTTTATCACTCAATTTCTACTGGTGATTTAAATAAAGATGGACTAAAAGATGTAGTTGGATTAAATATGGGAACAAAAGGTGGTTGGTATGATAATCTTCATACTTACCTGCAAAATACGGATGGTAGTTTTTCGGAAAATAGAACCATTTTACAAAGTAATTTAAATGCAAGAGGTGCTGGTGCAGTATTGGTAAAGGATTTAGATGGAGATAATAAACCAGAAGTTATTAGAGCAGATTATGGTTTTAATGCAACGTATCAAAAAATTACTGACAGATATAGTATTATGATCTATTCTTATAATTCAAGTTTAAATAAATATGTTTTATCAAAAGATCCTGGTCCTTTAGGCGTATTTGCTAACAATGATAGAGGGGCTACTAGTATTAAATCAGCTGACTTTAATAAGGATGGATTTTTGGATTTAGCTATCGCAACTGAAGGTAATAATTTTAATGGAATAGAAATTTGGATGAATGATGGCAAGGGAAACTTTACACCAAGTAATCAAAAACTTGAGTATACGTTTTCGCAATTACAGTTTAGAGAATTTGAAATTATAGATTATGATAAAGACGGGTATCCTGATATTTTTTTAAATCCTTGGGCGGGCAATTTATTTAGGGAAAATAATAATGTATTTATGGATAATTTACTTTGGAAAAATGCATCTGGTAATTTTGCTTCAATGACCAAGGGTATAACAATCCCAAACATCAATCCAGCTTTTATGAAGGTTTTTGTTGTAAATAATCAATTAACCTATTTTGCAATTAAAGGAAATAGTGATGGTACTATTTCTTTAAATGAGATTATTCCGAATTATTAAAAGAATCCCAGGAGATTTTCAGATTGAGGATGGTTGCTTCGCAACATCCTCTTCGCAGTTGCCTTACTCAAAGCCCTGCGCAGCAGTTCCTGCTGATTGGCTTTTTTATTACTCGTCGCCTTTCTGAAAGCCCTGGATGGTTGCTTCGCAACATCCTCTTCGCAGTTGCCTTACTCAAAGCCCTGCGCAGCAGTTCCTGCTGCTTGGCTTTTTTATTACTCGTCGCCTTTCTGAAAGCGAGCTTTCAACGGCTCCTCGCAATAAAAAAGCCCGCACTGTTCGTGCGGGCTTTGTGACCCCGTCAGGATTCAAACCTGAAACCTTTTGATCCGTAGTCAAATACTCTATTCAGTTGAGCTACGGGGCCATTCCACTTACTAACTCAAATCAATAAGGGGTGCAAATATACCTCAAAATACTATTTTACCAAAGGAAAAGGGTAAATAATACCGATAAGCCCATCAATTAATAATGCCAGCGAACAAAAGCTTCCATTGCTGCGTATTTGGTTAAACCAAGTTTAGCGTACAAATCAGCGGTGTTGGCGTTTCTTATTTCAGCTCTTTGCCAGAACTCTCTTGAATCAGAGCCTTGGAAAGGAACACTGTCTTTTTGAGATTGATGGATGAATATTCCAAAGCGTTTTTTCAAAACCTGGTCGGGACTCATTGGAACAGCCATCTCTATTTCAGAAATATCCCATTCTTGCCAAGCACCTTTATACAACCAAACCCAACAGTCTTTCACCCAACTGTCACCGGCTGCTTTTAATCGACACATACTTTCAAATACCACATCTAAACAAACTTTATGGGTACCATGTGGATCGGCTAAATCACCAGCACAGTAGACTTGTTGCGGTTGTATTTCGCGTAAAAGTGCCATTGTAATTTCAATATCTGCTTCGCTCAAAGGTTTTTTATCAATCATGCCTGTTTCATAAAAAGGAAGATCCATAAAATGGTAATTATTTTCTGCTATGCCCACATACCTACAAGTTGCTTTGGCTTCACATCTTCTAATCAAACCTTTGATTGCTCTAATTTCTGCGCTATCCAAATGGTTGGTTGCTTTATTTGCTAAAAAGGCCCTTGCATTGGTAAGAATATCCTGACTGGTTTGATTATCGATTCCAAAAAGATCTTCAAATCCAACAGCAAAATCTAAAAAACGAGTGACAAACTCATCTGTCACGGCAATATTACCGCTGGTTTGGTAGGCCACATGCACATCATGTCCTTGATCGTGTAAGCGCATAAAAGTACCACCCATACTAATGATATCATCGTCAGGATGTGGTGAGAAAATCAATACTTTTTTAGAATGTGGTTCACTTCGTTCTGGATGTGCAGGGATTACCGCATTTGGCTTTCCGCCAGGCCATCCAGTGATGGAATCACGTAACATATAAAACACCTGTAAATTAATATCGTATACCGATTCTTTAATGACCAATAAGTCAGATAAGCTATTCTCTTTATAATCATCAGAAGTTAAGCTTAAGACTGTTTTATTTAATTTCAATGCTAAATCAATCACCGCTTTTTTAATCATCTGCGGTGTCCAATCATTCGCTCCGGTCAACCAAGGAGATTTATGTCTTGTAAGTTCCGTTGCAGCTAATTCGTCAATGACAAAAGTACAGTCATCATGATTTTGTAAAACACTTGCAGGTATTTGCTCCGTGATAATTCCTTCCACAGCTTTCGCAACAATATCAGCTTTGTTACTCCAGGCAAGTAACACGATTTTTTTTGCTTTCATGATACTGCTAATACCTACTGTGATGGCTAGTTTCGGTACTTTATTTAAATCATGCCATTCGTAGACATTGGCTAGTCTTGTTAATTGATCCAAATGAATCACTCTTGTTTTAGAGTGAAAACTAGAACCAGGTTCATTGAAACCAATGTGGCCATTTTTACCTATTCCTAATAATTGTAAATCAATTCCTCCTAATTTTTCGATGGCTTGCTCGTAAGCAACACATTTTTCTTTCAATTCCTCCATGCTCCATTCAGAACTAGGCAAGTGAATATTTTTTGGATAAATATCTATATGATTGAATAAATGGCGATGCATAAAACTCCAATAACTTTGATAGGCATCTCTTGGAATAGGGTAGTATTCATCCAAATTCACAGTAATTACATTCTTAAAACTTAATCCTTCTTCCTTATGTAATCTTACTAATTCTTTATACAATAAAATAGGAGTAGCACCTGTCGCCATCCCCAAAATACATGGTAGGCCTTGTGCTTGTTTTTCTTTAATTAATTTTGCAATTTGAGCAGCAACTGCATTTGATCCAGTGGCTACATCTTTATAAATTTTAACTGGAATTTTCTCAAATGATTCAAGCATGTTTGTCTTTTTAATTTGAATATTAAAGTTATAAAAAAGGCCTCAATAATGAGGCCTAAATTTTAATCAACTTTATTGATCTTAATGATATTAGTTGGTAAGTGTAATTGAATTGGAGTACTGCCGGTATTAATTACTACATCACCCGTATGAACAAATCCTTGCGCTTTCAGAACTTGTATTTGATCTTTAATAATTTCATCTAAACTTTCTTCCTTATTATAGTAGAGCGCCTTCACACCCCAGCTCAATGACAATTGGTTCACTAAGCTTTGTTGCTTTGTGAAGATGAATAAGGGAGATCTAGGGCGGAAACTGCTTAACATAAATGCAGTATAACCACTTTGGGTCATACCTACTAGTGCATTTGCATTGCTATCTTCTGATAATTTAGAGGCATTGTAACAAACCGCATCACTCAAGAAAGAAGGAGAGTGGGGCTGTGGTTTTAAATCTTCTGAACGATTGTATTTGTATCCATTTTCTTCTACTTCAGAGATAATTTTACGCATTGTTTCAATCACCAATACTGGGAATTGACCTGTTGCAGTTTCACCACTCAACATCACTGCATCTGCACCTTCGATTACTGCGTTGGCAACGTCTGTGATTTCTGAACGGTTTGGTTTCACTCTGTCAATCATAGATTCCATCATTTGTGTTGCCACAATCACTGGCTTCGCTCTATGTATACATTTTCTAATCAATTCTTTTTGAATCAATGGAATTTTCTCTACTGGTAATTCAACACCTAAATCACCACGAGCTATCATAATGGCATCACTTGTAATAATGATATCACGGATATTGGTCAAAGCCTCTGGCATTTCTATTTTAGCAATAATTTTAGCGTTGCTTTGATGTTCGTTTAAGATTCCTCTTAACATTTCAATATCAGCCACACGCTTTACAAAGCTCAGAGCAACCCAGTCTAATTCTTCTTTGATAATGAACGCGGCATCTTCTAAATCTTTTTCCGTTAATGCTGGTAAAGAAATTTTTGTATCAGGTAAGTTGATTCCTTTTTTTGAAGATATGATACCTCCTAAGGTTACTTTTACTTTTACGTCACCATTCGTTTCTACACTATGCACCAACACTTCAATTTTACCGTCGTCAATCATGATGGTATTGCCTACAACCACATCTCCTGCAAGGTTAGGGTAGGATACATATATTTTTTCAAGAGTACCAACACATTTTGTATTGGTGAATGTTAGGATATCGCCTTCTTTTACTTCTAAACGATTGTTTTCAATTTCACCTACTCTTAATTTAGGGCCTTGTAAGTCACCTAAGATGGCTATTGTACAATTTAATTCTTTATTAATGCCTCGAATATGATCAATGATTTTCTTTTTGTCTTCATGCGTCCCATGAGAAAAATTTAATCTAAATACATTCACACCTGCAATCACTAAATTTTTTAATTGGTCATAGGTTTCACAAGCTGGACCAACTGTTGCAACGATTTTTGTTTTATGATGTTTTTGTTTGTAAGTGGTTGTACTCATTGTAATAATTGGGGTTGTTTTTTTCTTATATATGTTAACTAGCTAAGATCTTTACAATCTTTAACCACTCTTCTGAAATTTTTTGCTTTGCTTTTACAGCGTTATCTAATGGCGTGTATTTCATCTTATTGTCTGCAATACCTACCATGACATTGTGCGTCCCATTCAATAAACATTCAACAGCATGGTAGCCCATTCTGCTAGCAATCAAACGATCTAAACAGGTTGGTGCACCTCCTCTTTGAATATGTCCTAAAATACAAACACGGATATCTGCATTTGGTAGTTTAGTTTTTAAAAAGTCACCCACTTGATTTCCGCCACCAAATTCATCACCTTCGGCAACTACAATCAGGTTCACTAATTTCCTACGCTTTTCTTTTTCGGTTAAATTAGCAACCAATGCGATCATATCTGTTTTTGATTCTGGAATTAAAATGTTTTCCGCACCAGTGGCAATACCACTATGCAAAGCAATATAACCAGCGTCACGTCCCATTACTTCTACTACAAATAATCGATCATGTGCATCTGCGGTGTCTCTGATTTTATCAATCGCTTCTACCGCAGTATTGACAGCTGTGTCAAAACCAATGGTAAAATCACTGCCTGCAATATCTTTGTCAATTGTTCCTGGTATTCCAATACATGGAATATCGAATTCATTGCTAAATTTTTGTGCGCCTTTGAAACTTCCGTCTCCACCAATGACAACAATGCCATCAATGCCTCTTTTTTTAAGATTTTCGTATGCAATCTTTCGTCCTTCTGGTTCAAAGAAATCTTTGCTTCTTGCTGTTTTCAAAATGGTGCCGCCTCTTTGAATGATATTGGCAACCGATCTTGAATCCATTTGAAAAATATCGTCATCGATCATTCCATTGTAGCCTCTAGTCACCCCAAAAACCTCTAATCCATGATACAATCCTGTTCTTACAACAGCTCTAATAGCGGCATTCATGCCAGGGGCGTCACCTCCAGATGTTAAAACTGCAATTTTATGTACTTTTTTTGTAGACATGTTGGTTCAATTTGTCATTTAATGGGTTGATTTACAATCGTAAACCAATTGGTTACCAAAAGAACGGAGCCCCAAAATTAAACAATTGAAAGCAATTCACCATTGATTTTATGAACAGTTTTGTCATGCTAACGTCTGTTATTATTAAGGGATAAAAACCTTCTAAAGTATAATCAATCAAATCATTATATAGTCTAATTTAATATTAGGCAGGGCTTAAATAGATTTCAGCCATCATACATCTTGCACTGCCACCTCCTAAAGCTTCAATGGTAGGGATAGAAATGGGGAGTATGGGGTTGTATTTTTCTAAGCTTTTTACCTGATCAGGTTGCAAGGAAGTATGGGCTTGTTCCGACATGATTAAATGAGGTTTTTCATTCATATCGAATACTTGTAACATATTACCTGCAAAATGATTCAGTTGATCCTGGCTAATCGTAATGACTTTTTTATTGGTTTGTAAAAAACTTTCAAGCACAATTTGCTTTTCTAGTGCATTAGGAATACTCTCTAAACAAATCACAACAAATTGATTGCCCATACACATCATTACATTGGTATGATAAATGGGTTGATCCTTATCATCCACTGCTTTAAAGCTAATAGGTTTGAATTGCATTCTATCGCACCAGTAGGTAAATGCTTCTTTATCTAATCTTTCAGATAAACAACCATAGGCGATTTTATTTTGGTGATCGAGTACCATACTGCCTGTACCTTCTAAAAATTTTCCTTCTTTTTCGAAATGGGTTATATCAAGTAGATTTTCAATTTTATAATTAGCTTGTAGAAATTCTATTACGCTTAATTTTCTTTCAGCTCTTCTATTTTCTGCATACATGGGATATAAACAAAGGGTTCCGCCAGCATGGGTTGAAATCCAATTATTTGGAAAAATAGAATCGGGGGTGGAAGGGTCTTTCGTGTCTTGAATAACTTTTACTTCAATTTGATATGCGCTTAATTGCTCCACCATAGCATCAAATTCAGCAATGGCTAATTCATTGGCATTTTCAATATTGATATTCGATTGAAAAAAATTATTGGTAGCCGTTTGCTTGTTAAAAAAAAATTGATAAGGTCGAACCATTAAAATTTCCATATCTAATTTTTATTAAAACAAATTTAACCCTTTTTATTTGCTTTCCAATATCAATAAATCGTTAAAAGCAATCTCATATTCCTTGTTCAAAGACCTAATTAAAGCGTTTTTATCATGGTAGCTTTTTTCTACAATATGCATTTTGGCAGAATCAGAATAAATGGCGGGGTTGGCCATTTCTAATTCAATGGCTGCTTTTTCTGTTTGTAAGGTTGCTATATTATGCTCAATTTGTGCAATGACTTTTTGTAATTTTTGAATTTGCTTTTGCAAATCCTTGTCAATAGCTTGAGGTTTCACTTCTGCAACTACTGCAGCTTCTTGTTTGCCTTGCTTGCGCGTATCTTTAGATCCTGCATTGTTAACAGGTTCTGCTATTTGTGCTTTTTGTTTTGCCATTCTTTCTTTCCATTCAACCCATTCGTCATAATCACCTTTGAATTCTATGATTTGCTCGTCTTCAATTTCCCAAATCTTATTCGCTGTTTTTGAAATAAAATAACGATCGTGACTCACCAAGATTATAGAGCCATCATATTTTGTCAAGGCTTCTGCCAATAGCTCCACAGTGGCCATGTCAAGGTGGTTAGTAGGTTCATCCAGCATTAAAAAGTTCGCCTTGCTAATAATAGTTTTAGTTAATGCTACTCTAGCTTTTTCTCCTCCACTCAAGACTTTAATTTTTTTATCAATTTCATCGCCCCCAAACAAGAAACAACCTAGTAATGCGCGCAGTTCTAAATCTGTTTTTTTAGTACCACATTCTTGCACTTCTTGTAAAATAGTATTGTTCAAGTTCAAAGATTCTAATTGGTGCTGTGCATAAAAACTTTCATCTACATTATGTCCCCAAACCCTTTCTCCTTCATAGCTTTCCATGCCTGCTACAATTCTTAATAGAGTAGATTTTCCTTTACCATTCGCACCAATTAAGGCAATTTTATCGCCTCTTTCAATCTCCGCAAATGCGTTTTCTAGAATGCTTTGAGCAGGATAGCTTTTACTAACACCTTTTAAATCTACCAAGACTTTTCCAGGAGTTTTATCTACCGCAAAATTGATCCTGATATTGGGTCTTTCAATTTGTACATCCTCAATGACATCTAATCGGTCTAATCTTTTTTGTATAGATTGAGCCTGTGCCGCTTTAGAAGCTTTGGCTTTAAATCGCTCAATAAAACGCTCTTGTTGTCTGATATAATCTTGTTGATTTTCAAATGCCCTTTGCTGGATCTCTACGCGTTGCACTTTCTCTACTTCATAATAGGCATAATCACCGGTATAAAAATTAAGTTGTTGTTGGTATACTTCAACAATCTTATTCACCATTTTATTCAAGAAATATTTGTCGTGACTCACAATCACCACACTGCCTTTATAATGCAATAAATATTTTTCTAACCATTCAATACTTGGTAAATCTAAGTGGTTGGTAGGCTCATCTAGCAATAGTACATCTGGGGCTTGTAATATCATTTTAGCCAATAAAACTCGCATTCTCCATCCTCCACTAAATTCTTTATAGGGACGGGTTAAATCCTTATTTGTAAAACCTAAACCATGTAAGACTTCCCCTGCCTTATGTTCAATATTATATCCATCCAACACATCCAATTCATGTAATGCATCCGTGTACTTAATTAAAATATCATTGTCTTCGGGGTTGGCTTCCAATGCAATACCTAGTACCTCAATTTCTTTTTCTAATTCACGTACTCTTTCAAAAGCGCCTAATGCGACTTCTGTGATGGTTTCACTTGTATCAAAACTCAATAAATCCTGGTGTAAATAGCCAATCGTTGTGTCTTTGCCTTTTTCAACCGTCCCTTTTGAAGGCGTGTACTGTCCAACCAATAGCTTTAAAAGGGTTGATTTTCCCGTTCCATTGTATCCAATTAATCCTATTCTTTCACCTGGTTGGATATGCCAAGAAGCATCCGTTACGATTGCTCTAGCACCAAACTCAAAAGTGACGTTTTGTAAGCCTATTAACATATTATTTCAATTCAGTGCGCAAAGTTACAGAGTTGTGGTGGCTATTTATGCATATTTTTGAAAAAAATGTATATGTCTAGATTGCTCATACTGCTTTTAATGACTTGCTTAATGGCTTGTGGAAATAAGGTAAATGAACCAATAGATAAACTTACCACCAAATTTGTGGGTCAAAGACATGACCCAATCTTGGATCAACAAATTCAACCTTTATTAAACCAATATTTTGCTGTCATGGCGCATTTGCAAGAAGCGGATACTGTCAATTTGCAATTATATGGCACAAATATGATCTTCATTGCAGATAGTTTGATCCAGCAGGATTTATCCCTTGACACATCAACTCAAAATAAGGCTGTTCAAGGTTTAATGAATATTCAAAACGAAATGACCGCTATTTTAATGGAATCTAATCCAGAGGATCGCATCATAGGTGCACAAATGTTGAGCTTACAGTGGATTGAGTTCTTGGCTGCTATTGGCTATCAAAAGCAAACAATCTATATTTTTAGGGACAATGAAGAAAATTGTTGGATGGGGTTGAAAAATAAAGGGACTAATCCATATCAAATCCAGGTGGATCTGCAATACCAGCCAATACAAATTTTACAGGAACTTAAATAAAGGTATCCACAAGGATGATCACTTAGGGTCAACTAATCTAGGATTGGGGGCTCATAGACGATCAATATTTTGGCATTGATTTTATTGGTAGAAGTAATAAAATATTCCTGTCTAACCTTACCATCTTTAAATAAAAGCAATGCAGTATTTGGTGGGACTGTGCCCATATTATGTGCTACAATGATGACTTCGTGCTCCCTTAAATTTTCAGTAAAATCAAATTCGAGGTGGATCGCTTTGTAGCTTAATCTTTTTTTGTTAATTAATAATTTTTTGTTGTCAAAGACAATGATCGTATCATTATCAATGGTTCCATTGTCAAATAAATCGAGGCTAATTTTTTTACTATTGGTAATGATCTTTTTAACTAATTTATTTTCTCTTCCTACTAAAACCCAAGGCAGATTAATTGGTTGATTGCGGATTGAATTCTGCGCAATTGTATTTGTAGAAATGGCTTCATTTTCAACAATCACATCATCTGTAGCTGTTTCTGTAGTTGGATTTACAGTAGTTTTTGAATTGGTATTTTCTGTAGAAGCACTCAATTTAGTAGTCGAATTAGATGCATTTTTGGTTATAGCAGGCGAGCTTGGTTTAGCTAATAAAGGTTTTACAGCGGTAGTTTTTGGCTGCGTATTTTGAGTGATTGCTAATTTTGTTTTTTGGGTATCTATTTTTTTATTTTCGACCCTCGTATTTTTAATACTTAATAAGCTGGGTACTTTTTCTAAAAAAACTTTCCCGCTTCCGCAATTTCTTTTTCCATTTATTGAATTAGACATATAAGTACCTTCTAAAATTTCATGTCCATCAATGCTTTTATAGGTTAAAAAATTGGACATCAAGCAAGCCTCTAGTTCATTGGCTATTTTAATTTGATCAAAACTAGTTTCATTAATTTGTACTAATTGTGTACGAATACTATGGCTGCCTCTTGCAAAAGCACTTGCATAAAACTGATCGCCTTTTCTGGTAATGGTTTGTGCCGTAATTTGATGACTTGCATTTTCTTTAATCACCAGCTCGTAGGTATAATTGTTGATCAACGCATCTCCATTGGCAATAAAACTACCTTGCCACCTGCCTGTTAAGTTTTGGGCACTTAATTGGGTAATAAATATGCAAAAAAAGAGGAGTAGGGTTGACCTTGTCATATAATGATTAGAACTATAAATTTAAGAATTAATCTAAGTATAAACAAGCATCCTTTTTTTTGTTATCTTTGTAACTATATATTTATTCGTACAAACATGGTTCAAATTCAATTTCCAGACGGCGCAGTAAGATCCTTTGAAAAAGGTATCACTGCATTAGGTATCGCTAAATCGATTAGTGAAGGCTTGGCAAAAAAAGTATTGGCTGCTTCTATCAATGGGGAAGTTTGGGATGCAACGCGTCCAATTCATCAAGATGCAGCATTAAAATTATTGACATGGGATGACGCCGATGGCAAAAATACTTTCTGGCATTCATCTGCCCATTTGCTTGCAGAAGCAGTCGAAATGCAATTTCCAGGTGCTAAATTTTGGGTAGGACCTGCTTTAGAAAAAGGGTTTTATTATGATATAGATTTAGGAGATAAAACAATTAAGGAAGAGGATATTGTTTTATTGGAACAGAAAATGAATGAATTGGCAAAGAAAGCCAATGATTATATTCGTAAGGAAATGTCAAAGCCCGAAGCCGTGGCTTATTTTACCGAAAAGGGGGATGAATACAAACTAGATTTATTGTCTGGATTGGAAGATGGTACCATTACTTTTTATACACAAGGTGGCTTTACAGATTTATGTCGTGGGCCACATATTCCAAATACAAGTGCGATTAAGGCCATCAAAATCACCAATATTGCAGGTGCTTTTTGGAAAGGGGACGAAAAAAATAAAATGTTGACACGTGTATATGGCGTGACTTTTCCGAATCAAAAAGAATTAGATGAGTACTTGTTATTATTAGAAGAAGCAAAGAAAAGAGATCACCGAAAACTAGGAAAAGAATTAGGCATTTATACCATGGATGATGATGTTGGACCTGGACTTCCTTTGTGGATGCCAAATGGTACAATCATCATTGAAGAATTGGAACGCCTTGCAAAAGAGACCGAAGAAGCTGCAGGATATAAGCGTGTGGTGACTCCACATATCGCTAAAGAAAGCATGTATATTACAAGTGGTCACTTGCCTTATTACCAAGATAGTATGTTCCCTCCAATGGAATTGGATGGCACAAAATATTATTTGAAAGCAATGAATTGTCCGCATCACCATAAAATTTTTGATGCAGAGCCTAAGAGCTACAAAGACATGCCATTAAGACTTGCAGAGTATGGCACTTGTTACCGTTATGAGCAATCGGGTGAATTATTTGGATTAATGCGAGTGCGTTGTTTACACATGAACGATGCGCATATTTATTGTACTAAAGCACAATTTGCACAAGAATTTAGAGCTGTGAATGACATGTACTTGAAGTACTTTAATATTTTTGGCATTGATAAATATGTAATGCGATTAAGTTTACACGATCCTGCAAAATTAGGTCAGAAATATATCAACGAACCAGCGTTGTGGTTAGAGACAGAACAAATGGTGCGTGAAGTATTGATTGAAACAGGAACGCCATTTGTAGAAGTGCAGGATGAAGGTGCTTTCTACGGACCAAAAATTGATGTTCAAATTTGGAGCATCATAGGAAGAGAGTTTACATTGGCTACTAATCAAGTGGATTTTGCACAAGGAAAAAGATTTAATTTAAGTTTTACCAATAAAGACAATGAGCCAGAAACCCCATTGATTATTCACCGTGCACCTTTAGGCACACATGAACGCTTTATTGGTTTCTTATTAGAGCATTATGCTGGAAAATTCCCTGTTTGGTTGGCACCTTTACAAGCCAAGATCTTGCCAATTAGTGATAAATTTATGCCTTATGCACAGGAAGTATTAGCTGAATTGCGCAAAGCAGGTGTTCGTGCTGAGATTGATGATAGAAATGAAAAAATTGGTAAAAAAATCCGTGATACTGAATTGATGAAAGTGCCGTATATGCTAGTTATTGGAGAAAAAGAGATGACTGAGGGTCAATTATCTATCAGAAGACAAGGCAAAGGAGATTTAGGGATGATGGATAAAACCGCCTTTATTTCTCAGATCCATCAAGAAATAGTGGAAAGAAAAGCACCTGAAGCATAACATTGACTATCTTTACAAACTTAAACAACGTTTTAACAATTAATGGCATTACCGAACAGAGGACCAAGATTTAACCCAAGGTTTCAAAGACAACAAGAACCTGAGCACCGTATCAATGATCGTATTAGAGTACCAGAAATACGACTGGTTGGTGAGAATATCACCGTAGGCGTTTACAACACACAAGATGCGCTAAAAATAGCTGCTGAACAAGGTTTAGACTTAGTTGAGATTTCTCCAACAGCCAATCCCCCAGTATGTAAAGTCATTGACTATAAGAAATTTCTTTACGAGAAAAAGCGTAAGGAAAAAGAGATGAAAGCGAACTCAAAGCAATCAGAGATTAAAGAGATTCGTTTCACTCCAGGTACAGATGACCACGATTTTGATTTTAAAGCAAAACATGCCGAAAAGTTTTTACAAGATGGAAATAAGGTAAAAGCCTATGTTCAATTTAAAGGTAGAGCCATTATGTTCCAAGACAGAGGTCAATTACTTTTATTGAAATTTGCAGAAAGACTGGCTGATGCAGGTACTTTAGAAAGTATGCCTAAGTTGGAAGGAAAGAGAATGTTTGCCATTTTTCAACCAAAAGCAGGGGGTAAAAAGAAGCCAAGCGCTTAATATTTGATATCGCAATCAGCTAAAATGCTGATTTTCAATGAATATTTTATAGATAGCCTTCAATTTGAAGGCTATTTTGGTTTTTAAACCCTTTTCTAACGAATATAAAGGCTTTAAAAACCAATTTTTATGATTTTAAGCCACATTAATGTGGCTTTTGTTTGGCCATATTCTACACTTATCCTACCTTCGCCCTCCATTTCCCACAAGGCTCAAAAAGTGTCTCGCCCGTGCAAGACCGCCAGTAGGGAGTAATCGATAAGATTATAATAATGCCAAAAGTAAAAACTAACTCAAGCGCAAAAAAGCGTTTTAAAGTTACAGGAACCGGTGAAATCACCTTCCAAAAAGCGTTCAAAAGACACATTCTAACCAAGAAATCTACTAAGCGTAAAAGAGCTATGAGAAAGAAAGGTTTAGTAGGATCAACTAACAAAGACTTCGTTCTTCGTTTATTAAGATTAAAAGGATAATCATTCCTTCACATTCCAACCATTTAATTCACCGAGTCCGAAGCTTTCAAAAGCCGATTCAAAAAAATATTAATTATGCCACGTTCAAAAAATGCCGTTGCATCTAGAGCAAGAAGAAAAAAGATTTTAGATCAAGCTAAAGGTTTCTATGGTAAGCGTAAAAACGTCTACACCGTTGCCAAAAACGTATTAGAGAAAGGTTTAACTTACTCTTATGTTTCTCGTAAGTTGAAGAAGCGTGAATACCGCACATTGTGGATTGCACGTATCAACGCTGCAGTAAGAGAAGAAGGTTTAACCTACAGCCAGTTCATTAATTTATTAGCTAAGAAAGGTTCTGATTTGAACCGTAAGGTATTGGCTGATATGGCAATGAATGAGCCAGAAACTTTCAAAAAGATTGTACAATCAGTGAAAGCTTAATTGCTGCTCAAAATAGATTAAAAACCGCTCCAATTGTTGGGGCGGTTTTTTTTATGACCCGCTTAAAAAAAGCATCCCTAATATCCATTCAAACAACTATTTTTGTGAAATCATAATTAACAAGAAACAACCCCAGTTACATCCATGAACAATACCTACACTTCTCTGGTAAAACAAACATTCCATTTCCCTCAAGAAGGATTTAATAAAAATGAAAATGGTTACCTAGAATTTAATGGGCTAGATTTAAAAGCGATTATTGAAAAACATGGTACGCCTTTAAAGCTCACTTATTTGCCAAAAATTGGTATGCAAATTAACAAGGCAAAAAAGATGTTTGCGGATGCTTTCAAAAAACATAAATACGAAGGGGAGTATTTTTATTGTTATTGTACAAAAAGTTCACACTTTTCTTTTATAGTAGAAGAGGCATTATCACATAATGTACATTTAGAAACTTCTTTTGCTTATGATATCGAGATCATCAATCAGTTGTATAAAAGAAGAAAAATCAATAAAGATATTTTTATCATTTGCAATGGGTTTAAACAAAAAACGTATACCAGTCGAATCACAAAATTGATCAATACTGGATTTAAGAATGTGATACCTATATTAGATAATGTAGAAGAATTACAATTTTATAAGCGCAATGCCAAAGTGCCATTTAAATTAGGTATTCGTGTTGCGGCAGAGGAAGAGCCTAGTTTTCCTTTCTACACCTCAAGATTAGGCATTCGTGCAAAAGACATTTTAGAATTTTATGTGGACGAGATAGAAGGGTATGAAGATAAGTTTCAGTTAAAGATGTTACATATATTTTTAAATAAAGGGATTAAGGACGATATTTATTACTGGTCAGAGTTGAATAAAATCATCAACTTGTATTGTCAATTAAAAAAGATTTGTCCTGAATTAGACTCAATCAATATCGGTGGTGGTTTCCCAATCAAGCACTCACTTGGTTTTGAATATGATTATCAATTCATCATCAATGAAATTGTATCTAATATCAAGAAGTCATGTAAAAAG
>Ga0304730_1001714_pt1 | contig 16259 bp, 16 predicted proteins | sample M_130628_MF_Meta_FD_190474 | JGI IMG/M metagenome (GOLD analysis project Ga0304730, IMG submission 190474) | Freshwater microbial communities from Lake Montjoie, Canada to study carbon cycling - M_130628_MF_MetaG (v2) (version 2) | ecosystem: Environmental > Aquatic > Freshwater > Lake | place...
TTAATACTTCTGCAACTATTGGCTCTAGTTCTGGAGCTAACCAATTCCAAGTTTTCCACACAGCCTCTGCTGTTAACTATGTACAAGTAACGGGTGCGGCTACTGGTGCTGCTCCAGTAATTTCAGCGCAAGGTTCTGATGCTGCTGTAGGGTTAACTTTCAACACAAAAAGCACTGGCGTACATACTTTTCAAACAAACGGCACAACAAGACTATTAATTGGTTCGGGCGGTACTGTTCAATTGGGTTATGCAAACGCAACCCCATGTTTTACTGCTATTGGTGTAGCTTCTCAAGTAAATGGTTTTCAAGTATCGGGTTCTGTAGCTGGTTCTGCTCCGTCTTTATCTTCAACCGGGACAGACGCTGACATTGACCTAACCCTAACCCCCAAAGGCGCAGGCCGTGTAAACATTACCACTAGCATAAAGCCCAAAGTTAACTCAACTACATCAGTAGCTTCACCGCTTGCTTGGAACAGCACATCGTATGATGAATATGCTTTAACTGCTTTAGCCAATGCTTTGACAATTAGTGCCGATGCAAACACTGCCCCTGCTGATGGGCAACGAATGATGTTCAGGTTTAAAGACAACGGTACAGCGCAAACATTAACTTGGACAACAGGCTCTGCAAGAGCGTTTAGGGTTGTTGGTGTAACGCTACCCACCACAACTGTGGCAAACAAGCTGCTATATGTCGGATGTATATACAACGCTGCCGATAGCCGTTGGGATGCTATTGCTGTGGGTCAGGAGGCGTAATGGCTAATAGATACTGGCGCGGCGGCACAGGAAGCTGGACTAACGCAAACACTGCAAACTGGGCTGCAAGCGCAAATGCTTGTACATTTACTGCATCAAGAGCAACAACAGTATTAACTGTCACTGCTGTTTCTAGTGGTGCTATTGCTGTGGGTATGACGGTATGGCACACCACAAACACGGCAATCGGAACCATTACAGCGTTTGGTACAGGCACGGGGGGCATAGGCACTTACACAATGAGCGCGTCTAGCACACTGACTAGTCGCACAATGAGTTCTGCCACTATTGGCGCTTCCGCACCAACCAGCGCCGACCCTGTTGTTTTTGATGCAGACAGCAATGTGGGAACAGCAGCTTTTACCGTGACTACAAGCACTAGCGCTGCCTGTGGGGGAATGAGCGTAAGCGGTCTTGACGGCACAATGACTTGGGCGGGCACAACCGCCATGACAATTTCAGGCAGTTTGTTGCTGCCTACGTCTAACTTTACAAGAACTTACACAGGCGCTCTTACTTTTAATACAACTGGAACCATTACCAGCAATGGAGTTTCTTTTGCCAACGCATTAACTTTTAACGGGTCAGGTCAAACTTTCACACTTGGTAGTGATTTAACCACAACAGGAAATACGACTTTTACTACTGGCAGTATTTCTTTACAAACATTTACTTTATCTGCACTTACATTTTCATCAAGCAATACTAATACCCGTTCAATAGATTTTGGCACAGGTAAGATTTCTGTTTCAGGAACAACAGGTACTGTTTGGAACATGGCTGATTGGACAAACTTTACAGTATCTGGAACTCCGCTTTTACAAAAACCCAACGCAGGCGGAACAATTAGTCACGGCCCTTCTAGTGGGCCTTTTGATTACACCAAAACAATCAGCGTCAATGTAAGCGTAAGCACTGAATATATTGGTCAGTTTAGAAATTTTCAAGCTGGCGGCGCTATCACGCAAACTACAACTTTGCATGTTTTTGGCAATTTGACAATTAACGCATCTTCAACTTTTCCTAATGGTTCTGGTTTTACATTGCGAGGTGGGCCAACTGGAACATCTTCACAATCAATTACAACAAATAATGTTAGCTTAGGTGGGTTAGGTCAAATTAGTGATAATTCAATTGCAGTTTTGAACGACAGTTTAACCGTTGTTTCTTTTGGTTTAGTTCTAGATACGCAAGGAAACACTGTAAATGCGACTAGTATGGATCTTAGACCCGGTAGTTTTCTTAGAACTTCCACACTTACTGGGCGAACGGTAAGCGTTTTTCCCGGAATAGACCCCGGCACTAGCAAAATTATTTTGCAAGGCGGCGTTAATGATTGTTCAATAACTAGCTATGGGACTCTTGGTGTTTCTCCAACTACATTATTATACGATGTTGAACTTAACCCAACTGTTGCAGCAACAACTACAACTATTAATGGAGATCTTTCTTTTAATAAAATATATAGCCGAACAACAGTACAGCACTATTTAATTATGTATGTGGATTCTGAAGTTGGTGGTCAACAATATTTTGTTACAAACTTTGATGCAAGCGGAACCCCCAGTGGACAGATTTATTTATTAGGAAGTGGCAGTGGAACACCTATTACACAAACAAGCGGAACAGTTAATTTAAGTTATGCCACAATAAACAGCATTATTGCAACTGGCGGCGCAACTTGGAACGCTTTTACTTCAAATGGAAACATTGACGGAGGTGGCAACACGGGTTGGAATTTCACTGCACCTGTTGGGTCAAACACATCCAACTTTTTTATGATGTTTTAAGGATAATCATGGCACTCATCAAATCAGTAGACACAGATTACGGCATCCCAGCTTTGTACTGGAACATTGGGGCAGTTCAAGAAGACTTCAAAGGCAAAGGCACTGAAGTGACTTTCTACGGCTACGCATCCAAAGAAGCCCGTGAAGCTGGCAAACAGCCTCTAAGCGCAGGCAAGGTGCAGATTGCTGGTGATGAGTACGTTGCAGGCGCAGACCGCCAAGCCTTGTATCAGATCATTAAGCAAAAGCCTGAATTTGACGGCGCACAGGACGCTTAAATTATATGGCGACTGTATCTAATCAGTATGTAGATTATGGATATTACGATACTGGTTATGCTGTAGGAGATATTGCATCTTATGAAATAGTTGGTGTAGCATCTACGGTTTCTCTAGGTTCTATTGTTGTTATTGCCAGTACAGTTATTGATTTAATTGGTGAGAATATTATAGGTGTTGTTGGAAATACAACAGTTATTGCTAATTCTACAACAGTTATTGTAGGTGTTAATACTGCCTTTGCTATTGGTACTCCAGATGTTAGAATAATCTGCCGTTTTCCTATAGATGGTATTGCTAGTACACTTTCTGTCGGTAGTTTAATAGTTGTTGCTACTTCTAACATTGCTATTGTTAGTAATGCTATCAATGTTATATTAGGCAGTATAGATGTTAAAGCCTATAGTGTCTATGCTGTTTCTGGTATAGAAGCAACCTTTGCAATTGGCGATGTTGTTGCTGCTAATAATGCTATAACTACATTTGATGGTATTTCTTTCACAGCATTTGTTGGTAGTGCAAATGTAATAACAACAGTTTTCGACTATAATGCTGTAGCTAGTTTATATAGTAAAGCAAGAACAATATATGTTGAACGACAAGATAGTAGTTCAGATAGAACTGTAAGTATTGCTAACGAAGACCGTAAAGTGTATGTTGATTTTAAGTCTACACCATACACACGTACTGCTGATGTGTCTACCGAAGTAAGAAAATCGTACATATATAGAAAATCTAGTAGTAAAGAAAGAACTGTAAGTGTTGCTACAGAAAATCGTACAGTTTATGTTGATAAAACATCTACACCATACACACGTACCGCTGACGTGTCTACAGAAGTAAGAAAAGCGTACATGTATAGAAAAGCTAGTAGTAAAGAAAGAACTGTAAGTGTTGCTACAGAAGACCGTAAGGTGTATATTGATTTTAAATCTACACCATACACACGTACTGCTGATGTGTCTACATAAGTAAGAAAATCATACATGTATAGAAAATCTAGTAGTTCAGATAAAAGCGCATTAGTCGCATAAGGAAAAATATGTCATTCCGTTGGCCTAATAAAGACCCTGATGAAATCTTAGACTATAATGTTGACTGGTCTAGATTTATTGGCACTGCTACAATCTCTAGTGCTATTTGGTATGTTGAAAATAGTTCTGGTGTTAAAACTCTGATTGCTTCTGGTCAAGTTGTTAATGGTATTCAGAATGTTTCACAAACTATTTCTAATGCAGTTACTACAATTAATCTTGGACTAGGTACTAATAATACTGAGTATAAGTTTACATGTCGTATTACAGATAGTACAGGTTCTATTGCTGAACGTGCAGTGCGTCTACGTATTAAGGAACAATAATGGCTTATGATTATATTGGTATTGTTAATGATGTAAACCGTAGGCTTAACGAAGTTGAGTTGTCTACATCAAACTTTACAAATGCTACAGGTTTCTATGCTCATATTAAAGATGCTGTAAACTCTTCTATTCGTGATGTTAATCAAACACATTATGAATGGCCTTTCAATTATGTTGAAGCAGAAGAAACTTTATCTGCTGGTACAACTCGTTATGCTTTTCCAACTGACGCTGGCTCAATTGACTTCGATAGTTTTAGAGTTAAAGAAGATGCTACACTTGGTAATGAAACAGTTAAGCTTGGTATTGTTTCGTATGAGGATTATCTTGAGCGTTTTGTAGATCAAGAGTATGGTGATAATAGTGCTAAGCGTGAAGTGCCTTTTGGTGTCTTTCAAGCACCGGGACTTGAATGGGGTGTAACACCTCCACCAGATCAAGCTTATGAAATTGTTTATGAATACTACCGTGTACCTGTAGATTTAATATCTGCTACAGATGTTCCATCAATTCCAGAACGCTTTCGTCATATTATAGTTGATGGTGCTATGTACCATGCTTATATGTTCCGTAGTAATGAACAAGCTGCTGGTATTGCTAAAGGTAAATTTGAAGAAGGTCTTAAGCGTATGCGTACCATCTTAGTTAATCGTTATCATTATGTTCGTTCTACTGCCATTCAACAAGGTGGCAGTATGTCTTCTTTCGGTGATCGGGTTCGATAATGGCAACAGCACCAGTAGCAGTTGGAGATGGATGGGCAACATATCCCTTTGAGTTTAAAGGTGGTCTTGTTTCTAATCTGCCTCCTTTACAGCAGGGCACTCAATTGCCCGGTAGTGCTCGTCTGCTGAAGAACTTTGAACCATCTGTTAATGGTGGATACAAACGTATTGAAGGATATGATAAGTATTCAAGCTATACAATTCCAGCACATGGTGAAGTTGTTGTACAGGGTAGTGGTCAAACTGGTACTACTTTAAATATTGCTAATATCTTTACTGCTCCATCTGCTGGTGATGTTATTATTATAGGTGGAAACTTATATACCATTGCTCCTGCTGGTGTTAGCTTCAATAGCACATATAACTCAGCTACAATAACACTTACATCATCACTAGTATCTAGTCCAGCAGATAAAGCAGCAGTTACTTTTTCAATTAGTGGTGTCAATCAAACTAGAGGTATTGCTGCTTGGAAATCTTCTGTCATTGTATATCATAATAATAATATATACACTACAACGGGCAATGCATATACCAAAATTAATAAGCCTAGCTACGGCACTGTGCTTGTCAATGGTGGTAGTCAAACAGGCACAACATTAAACGTTGATGGACTTACTAGCATTCCACAAATTGGGGACACATTCAGCATTGCTGGTGTACAGAAAGTATACACTGTGCTGGCTGTACCAACTGTTACAACCACAGCAGCTTCCTTAACCATCTTTCCATCTTTAGCAAGTAGCCCTGCTGATAATGCTTCAGTGTCATGGCTTTCTAATGATAGAGCTAATGGAGTGCGTCTACGTACTTCTAAATATCGCATTAGTGGTCAAGACTATATAATGGGTGTTGATGGGTATAATGCACCATTCAAATGGGATGGCACTACCTTTACAACGCTAACACAAAACACTACTGATATTGTTGGTTCAAGCTTTGTTGTCTTTCATAAGAACCAAATGTTCTTTGCTAAAGATGATAAGCTTATATTTACAGCACCGTATACTGACACTGATTTGTCTCCAGCTAATGGTTCAGGTATTATTGGTGTCGGTGGTACAATTACTGGTATTGTTGTATTCCGTGAAAGCTTAATTATTTTTACACAGAATAGTATTAGTCAACTTGTTGGTAATAGTTTTCAAGACTTTAACTTACAACCAATTACTAGACGAGTAGGTTGCATTGCTCCTGATACAGTTCAAGAGGTTGGTGGCGATGTTATATTCTTAGGCCCAGAAGGACTACGATTGCTTGGTGCTACTGATCGTGTTGGCGACTTTAACTTAGGCGTTGTATCAAAGTCTATTCAAAAAGAAATGACATCGCTCATCTCTAGTAGCAGTAGCTTCTCAAGCTGTGTTATTAAACAGAAGAGTCAATACCGTTTGTTTGGACATAATGCTAGTATCACTTCTTCAAATGCTAAAGGTGTTTTAGGTACTCAAATTGTTGGCAATGATACTTCTTCAATTGAATGGGCTGAGCTTGTTGGTATTAATGGATATGTAACTGATTCAGACTACATAGATCAAACAGAAACTATTGTCTTTGCTGACAATGATGGGTATGTTTATGAGATGGAAAACGGTAATAGTTTTGATGGTAAAAACATTGTAGCTTCATTTGCAACACCGTTTGTTCAGCTTAATGATCCACGTATTCGTAAGACATTCTATAAGATGGTGTTGTATACAGACCCGTCTGGTGGCATTACAACCTCTGTTAATTTGAAGCTGGACTTTGATACTGCAGGTAGTATTCAACCTGAGACAATTACATTATCAAATGAAACAGGTAGTGTAGGTTTTTATGGAAGCAGCAGTGCTACATATGGCACTACAGTTTATGGTAGTAAGCTGAAGAAACAATTTGAAACACAAGTGGTTGGTTCAGGTTTTAGTGTGTCTTTGCAATTCATCTCTGACGGTCAAAATCCACCGTTCAGTTTGGATGCAGCGACTTTGGAATATTCTAGCCATGACAGACGTTAAAGCTCTACAGCCTTTAGTTTTACGTTATAACTAGATAATAGATAAGGAACAGTTTCATGACTGGATACGTTCGTAAAGATACGACTAATAACATTGCTGATGGAAACGTCATCAACTCCGCTGACTTAGACAATGAGTTTGATGGTATTCAAGATGCCTTCAATAGTTCAACTGGTCACAACCATGATGGCACTACTGGTGAGGGTGCTCCAATTCTTGTTCTTGGCCCAACACAAGATGTTGTCGTTGGTGCAAGTGCTGTCACTCCAAAGACAACCAACACCGTTGATATTGGTAGTGGCTCGCTAAAGTTTAAAGACTTGTACATGGCTGGTAATGCCTCTATTGGCGGCACACTTGCTGTCACTGGCGTGGCTACTCTGACAGCACAACCAATCTTGTCTAGCTTGACAGCCAGCAAAGCTGTGTTCTCTGATGCCTCTAAAGGCTTGGTTAGCAATGACATCACTGGTACTGGTAATGTAGTTATGTCTACATCTGCCACACTGGTTACACCAATCTTAGGCACACCACAGTCTGTCACACTTACTAACGCTACAGGCCTGCCTATCGTTGCAGGCACTACAGGTACATTGTCTACAGCACGTGGCGGCACAGGCTTAACCTCCTTCACAGCTAACGGTGTTGTCTACGCAAGCTCTACAAGTGCATTGACCACGGGGTCTGCGCTGACGTTTGATGGGACAAATTTGGGCGTTGGGGTAGTTCCTACCCAAACACTTAATGTTAAAGGAATTGCATTATTTGAAGGCACTACACAAGGCAACGTAATCATTCAAAAGACGGGGACAAACGGCTTTTCATTGTTTTCTTCTGCTGCTGGCACTCTTGGTTTTTATGACCAAAACGGAGGCGCAACAAGGATGATTCTTGACGCCAGCGGTCTGGAAATCAAGCAATCTCAACTCATCGGATATTCCTCCTACGCAGGTATCGGCACAAACGGCTTGGCGGTGGCGGGGAATGTGGGTATTGGGACGAGTTCGCCTTCACAGAAGCTTGATGTTGCGGGTAACGTGCAAATTCAAAGCACAGGTACTTTTTACCTTAACAACAGCGATAACACCAATCAATATTATTGGCAGAATATTGGCGCAAGCGGTGCAAACAACGCAACACTTATTCTATCCAGAACCAACGCAGGGGAAACACTTCGTATCGACTCCGCAGGCAACCTTGGCTTGGGCGTTACTCCTAGTGCTTGGGGAAGTAGTAGTGCAATCCAAATGGCTGGTGGACAAGGTTATTCTCGCTATGGCGTAACAAACAATTCTTATTATGACGGTGCTAATTATAGGTACATAAGCACAGCAGCAGCCACACTCTACGGTAACAATGCTGGTTCTCATCTGTGGTTTACTGCTGCATCAGGCACAGCAGGAAACGCCATCACCTTCACCCAAGCAATGACGCTGGATGCTAGTGGCAATCTTGGTATTGGTACTACAAGTCCAAGAAACGCTGGAACTGGTTATCAAGGCATTATTTTAAATGGAACTACAAGTGGTTTTCTTGATATAAATACCAACGGAACGCGTGTATTTACTGCCTTTGGTTTAACAAACGATATTGCTTTAACAAACCCAACAGCAACGGGGGCAATGGCGTTTTATACCAACAACACAGAACGCGCCCGTATAGACTCCAACGGTAACTTGCTGGTGGGAACTACGTCTCTATCGTCAACCGAAAGACTAAAAGTTGAAAAAAGTAACCCAACAAACGGGTTGCTTGCTTACATTAGAAACTCAGCAAGTTCGGCACAAACAGGAGCAAAAATAGCATTTGAAACGTCTGGGGTAACCGCTTGGTGGATGGGGACAAACTCAGCAGAAGATGCATTTGTTTGGAATCGTTTTGGGGGGGCCACTTACCCAGAGGCTATGCGGCTGGACGCCAGTGGGAATTTGTTGGTGGGGGCTACGAGTAATGGAATTACGGATACAAACTCTATAACTTTAGAACCTACGGTATCCGGCGGCGGTTATGCGGTTTTCAATCACGCCACGGGGTCTTCATCTGGGCGTCAATTTGTTTATTTTGCATATGGCGGCGGTAGTATTGGCTCCATTACCCAATCAGGCACAACAGCAGTTCTGTACAACGTCACTTCTGACCAGCGCCTGAAGGAAAACATTGTTGATGCGCCTGAGTTTGGTAACGTTATTGATTCCATCCAAGTTCGCAGCTACGATTGGAAAGCAGATGGCAATCACCAACGCGCTGGTTTCGTAGCGCAAGAACTTGTGACCGTGGCTCCAGAAGCAGTACACCAACCCGCTGACCCAGAAGAAATGATGGCAGTGGACTACTCCAAACTTGTGCCCATGCTGGTCAAGGAAATTCAATCCCTCCGTAAACGCCTTGCAGACGCAGGCATCGCTTAACCCAAAGGAAATATCATGACTACATTCAACTGGCAGATCTCGGTCACCGACTACGACATTGCAACAGGATTTATTTTCTGCGCACATTGGACGGCTACGGCAACAGACGGCACTTACACTGCCTCTGCCTATTCCACTTGCAGCTTTGCCGCTGCTACGCCTTCTATCCCTTACGCCAGCGTGACTGAGCAAGAGGTGCTGAATTGGTGCTGGAATAACGGCGTTGACAAGACAGCCACTGAAGCCAGTCTGCAAAGCCAGATCGACCTGCTCAAGAATCCAGTGACCGCTGCTGGTACGCCTTGGGTGGCATAAATGGACAACCAGCAACTCTTTAACTTAGTTGTATCTGTTGGCGGGTTTCTGGCTATCTACGTCTTTAACTCAACAACAACAAGGATTCAAAAGCTGGAAGATAAAATCAACGAATTGCCGCATAACTATGTGGCAAAAGACGACTATCGAGTTGACATTGCTGAAGTAAAAGCTATTCTTAAACAAATCTTTGAGAAGCTGGATAGCAAGCAAGACAAATCATGATTGACCCAATCACCATCAGTGCTGCTTTTGCTTTAGCTAAGAGCACCATTGCTGGTGTGCAAGAAGCTATCCAAATGGGTAAGGACTTGCAAGAATGCTCTGGTGACTTGATTAAGTTCTTTGAGATGCGCGACACAGTGGCTAAAGCTGCAGTGCAGGACAAGGGTAAGAAGCCCCGATCTGACATGGGCCAAGCCCTAGACACTGTGATGCAAGCAAAGGCTCTCAGAGATGCTGAGAAGAAGCTTAAAGAGCAGCTAATCTATTCTGGTCAAGGTGATGTTTGGGAAGCTATTCAAGCTGAATACAACTTGATCCAAGCCAATCGTAGGCGTGAAGAGCGTGAAGCGGAAGAAGCTGCCAAGCGTAAGCGTGAACAGATGGCTGAGATGGTTGAAGCTATATTTTATGGACTAGCTGCGTGTATCGTTGCTGGTCTAATTTGTTGGGGTACATTTGAGTTTATTGTTTATAAGCTCAAGGGTTAAGTTTACAACTGGGGCAAATATGAATGAACTTCTTTCTCTTCTTAAAGGCTTTGCGCCTGCATTGGCAACTGCTGTTGCTGGCCCTTTTGGGGGTATTGCTGTTTCCGCTATTGCTAATAAGTTTGGGGTATCTGATTCTGTGGAAGCTGTGGCTAAAGCAATCGCTGGCGACCCCCAAGCCGCGCAGAAGCTAGCCGAACTAGATCTGGAATATGCTAAGCTGGACGCCGCTGATCGTGACAGCGCCCGTAAACGCGAATCAGAAATCTCCACAAGTGCATCAGCGCCTTGGTATAGCAAAGCAGTTACTCCACTAATTGCTGTTGGTGTATTTATTGCATGGAGCTTTGTGCAATGGTTCTTGCTTAATAACGTCATTGCGCTTGAAATGCGTGAGATTGTTCTGCGTCTATTGGGTCAACTTGATGCTGCTTTCATGCTCATCTTAACTTATTATTTTGGTGCAAGCCACAAACATTAATATGAACTTGTCTGCCAACTTTACACTATCAGAACTTACAAAGAGCGAGACAGCTTTACGTAAGGGTTTAGACAACATGCCAACTGAAGACATCATTAAATCTTTAAAACTATTAGTTGATAATGTGTTGCAACCTATTCGCATGCATTACAATGCAAGTGTTAAAGTTAATAGTGGCTATCGCAGTCCTGAAGTGAATGCTTCAGTTGGTGGTAGTAAGACAAGCGATCATTGTAAAGGTCAAGCTGCTGACATTGAAATTGCTGGTGTTGCTAATGGAGCATTAGCTAAATACATCTGTGACAACTTTAAATTTACACAAGTTATTTTAGAGTTTTATACACAAGGTATTCCTGATAGCGGATGGGTTCATGTTAGTTATGACCCAACCAATTTAAAATGTCAGGCACTTACAGCAATTAAACGAGATGGTAAAACTGTTTATCTTCCCGGACTAGTGCTTTAATAGAAACAAGGGTAATATATAAATGGACTTCACCTCACAACAAAAAGAAATCGTAGCTCGTAAGATGGGCTATGATGGACCTATGCAAATGTTTGATGAGTTTCTTGCATCAACACCGTCTGATTCACAGCGCTATGCCAACATTGCTTCTAAGTATGCTCAGAAGATGGCTAAGGGTGGTCTGGTTAAGAAGTTTGCTGCTGGCGGTACAACTACTGCTCTTACATCTAGTGTAGGTACTACCGCAACAGACATGGGTAAGCCAACAATGACAACAGCACCGGGCTACACCGCTGACCAAACTGCCACTACTGGCTTAGGTGCTACTGCTACAACCGCTGGTGTTGTATCAGAAGATGTTACAGCCACTAAAGCCGCAGACGCTGGAACAATTTTAAAACCTGATGCAATTACACCAACCTCTGTAACAGCTACAAAATCACAAACTGATTTAGAAACAGCACAGGCTAAACAAACTGCAGAAACTAGCACTATTTCTGACAAGGCACAAGTTACAGCAGCGCAAGGCACAGTTTCTGATAAGAGCGTTGCTGCTGCTCAAACAGTTGGTGAAGCCTACAAAGCTCCTGTAGTTGCTGGTGAACGTGTTGCTACCACTGGTGAAATGGTTAAACCAGTCACTGAAGCTACAGCAGTTAAAGCTGCCACAGAACAAACTGCTGCTCCAGCTAAGGTTGTTGCTGCCACTGGTGCTGTGAGAGCTGAAGAACTTGTCAAGCCTGCACAAATTGCAGAGAAAGACATGGCTCAGGCTACAGCAATCACTGCTGCTGGTCTTGCACCAGACGCCACCGTTGTTGCTGCTCGATTAGACAAGTTCACTGTTGATGCTGGCACTCTTGCTCTTGCTGCACAAGGCGATGTAACAGCACAGTCTACAGTGCAGGGTCAACTTACAGACCTGATGAAGAGCTTTGATGATGGCAAGACGCCTGCATGGGCTGCTGGTGCTATGAGAGCCGCTAATGCTGCTATGGCCTCACGTGGGTTGGGCAGTAGCTCTATGGCTGCTACAGCCGTCTTCCAAGCTGCTATGGAGTCTGCACTACCCATTGCTGCACAGGACGCACAGACCTTCGCTAACATGGGGTTGACCAACCTGAACAATCGTCAGCAAACGGCATTATCTAATGCTGCTGCTCAACAAGGGTTGTCATTGGCAAACCTGAGTAATGAGCAACAAGCTAGGTTGCAAAATGCAACCAACTCTTTCAATCTGCAAAGCCAGAACCTGTCTAACATGCAACAGACAATGTTGGCTAACACACAGATTCGTGCTGCGTTGCAAGGACAGAACCTGACCAACCAACAACAGGCTGCTGTAGTTAATGCTGCTCGTTATGCTGAAGTTGCTAACATCAACCTGAACAACATTCAACAAGCTGCTTTGCATAATAGTTCTATGCAGGTTCAAGTGGACATTGCAAACACATCTAACCGTCAGCAAACTGCTTTGGCTAATGCACAACTTGAAGCTGCTTTGCAGGGTAAGGTGCTTGATAATAAACAACAAGCTGCTGTGTTAAATGCTGATAAGATTTCTCAAGCTGCCAACCTCACCTTCACTGCTGCACAACAAACTAAGTTGCATAACAGTGAAATGTTGAAGTCAATTGGTTTGGCTGAGTTGTCAGCTTCACAGTCTGCAACAATTGCTAATGCTGCTACATATGCCGCAATGGACATGGCAAACTTGAATGCCCGTCAACAAGCTGCTGTAACAAATGCTCAGAGCTTTTTAGCTATGGACATGAAAAACCTTGATAACAAACAACAGATGGTTGTTATTAAATCTCAGCAGGTTGCTCAGTCTATTTTGTCAGACACTGCTGCTGCTAATGCTGCTGCAATTACCAACTCTACAAACAAGCTTGATGCCGATAAGATTAATGCTACACTAGTTAGTAGTACCAATCAATTTAATGCTTCTGAAAAGAGCAAGATTGATATGTTCAATGCTAACGCTGCTAATGAGTTGGGCAAGTTCAATGCCACACAGCAAAATGCTCGTGATGAATTTAATGCAAACTTGTCTACACAGATTAGTATTACCAATGCTAAAATCTTAGCTGATGTTTCCACTGCTAACACTGCGGCGGTTAATGCTGCCAATGCTGTGAATGCAAAGAATGCTACAGACTTGTCATCGGCAGTGTATGCACAGCAAAGCCAAACCTATCGTGACTTGCTATCAATGTCTTGGAAGACTGGTGAGAGTGAGAAAGATCGTGTCACTGAGCTTGCAAAGGCTACGGTGATGGCTTCATCTAGTACCCAATCTGCTAGTATTACTGCTGATGGTAAGTCTATTGCTGCACTGGGTGGTGCTGCTATTTCACTACTTGCCAACTATGACACGGTTAAAAAGAATGTAGAAACAGTTTGGAAAAATGTGTTTGGCGAAACTTAAATTAAAATATTATGCAACCTATTAAAACCTACTGCGATAAAATAGAAGCTATCTTAGCTAAACGTAAATCATCCAAAGTTGTAAAGAAAGCTAAGGGTGGCTTACTCGCTCCTTCTAAAGAAGCAACCACACCTGCTGATCAAACTCAGCTTAATACTGTTGCTGATATTGTTGAAGGCATTCGTGAAGCACGAGAGGAACTCTTAAATGGCAACAAGTAATTCAAAGCTTGGTGATGTGTTGGTATCAACACCACCCGGTGTATCTTGGACTGATGCTCCAAAGAGTCGTCCTTGGTTGAACGCTCCAGATACAACTTCAGTTACACAACTGTCTCAGCAATATATTGCAATGCTTGGTGCTCCTTCTGCTGCTAATGATTTGTTAGATGCTCTTGAAACTAATGTTCCATTAGCTGTAATGGCTGAAACATTTATGCTCAGTGGTGTCAACAAAGGTATTCACACAATTGATGCTGGTATTTTAGTTATGCCAGTAATTATTGAAGTGCTTAAAACAATTGCTGAGTTTAATAAGATTGAGTATGCTGTCTTTCCTGAAGAGCTTGAGAAAGGCACTACAGTGTCACCACGTGTGTTGCGTAAAGTAATTGATGATATGACTAAGGGTGTTGCTGAGCCAACACTTGCAGAACCTGTATTGCCTGAAGAGCCAACAGGTTTGATGGCACGAACTAAAAAGGTAGGTGTGTAATGGGAATGTTTCTTTCGTTCTTAGGCGGTGCTGCCACTGGTTTAACTGAAGAGATTGATAAGTCTGAGAAGGAAGCTAAGGCTTACGCTTCAATGGCTACTAAAGCTTTGTATGAAAACTACGGCAAGACAGTTGAAGCCAATCGTAAACTTGAAAGTGAAATGAAGTCTGACAGAGATTTCATTGTTGCTAACAAACCAGATGCAACACCAGATCAAGTGCAGGCACTTCTGTCAAACCCTGAAGTGATGAAGAAGTATAAAGCCTATGCCAATCCAACCGATGTCAATCTTGACACACTGATTAAAATTACAAAGGCTAATCCGTCTGTTGCTGTTGCAGCAGAGAACGTTGAAGCCTTCCCTGCCATTCAGTCTAAAGCTAAAGAAGTTCTTGACACCATTCAGAAGTCTAAAGGTCGTACGGGCTTGGGCGGTATGATTGATAGCATTGCTGAGCGTTCTGGTAACACTGCTGCTGTACAAACTGCTAATGCCTTGGGTGTTTCTCTTGAAGAGTTGCAAAGGACAAAGCTTAAGGGTCGTCCTACTAGCGATGCTACATTTGATATGACAGTATTTAAAGAAGCTGAAACATACAGTAAAGCTGAAGACAAACTTAAACTGGCTTTGCTGAATGCTAATAAGAGTGGAGATGCTGGTAAGGTTGCTGAAGCTGAGGCTGGTATTAAACAGCTTAAAGTTGTTAATGATCAATTCACTGATGCACAGAAACAATTTGCTAATAAGTCTGCTCAAATTAGGAAAGACTATTTGTTTGGTACTGCACAAGAACGTGCTGCTGCTAAGCCTGAGTATGACAAGCTTATGTCTGATTTGCAAGCTGAAGCAAGGGCTAAGAAGGTTGGTGAAGATTCTGGTGAAAGCGGTGTGCCAAAGCTTAGTACATTGAATGCCTTCGCTGGTTCTGCAGCAGCTAAAGTTATTGCTGCTAAGTATGGCAACTTGCTGACCAATAAGCAACTTGCTTTGATTGAGAAGCCTGATGGCTCTACAGACTTCCGTTACACAGGCGATGATGCTGCCTTGCGTAAAGAGATTAACCTCGCTGCCTACAATGCAGCTAAGAGTGCGTTGTCAATGTATACGGATAGCAAGGGCAATCCAGCAACACGCGATGTTGCATCTGTATTGAACTCATACGCTGCTACAGTGCAACCAGTTGTCAGACGCGATGGTGCATTGCCAACAGAACCAGCAGCACCCCCACCATCATTTGTGACACGGCCTACAGCACCTGCACCAGCACAGCCTGTAAAGCCAGCACCAGTTGCAGCGCCAGCACCTGTTCCAGCAGCACAGCCTGCTGCTAAACCAGATGTTAATGCTGCACGAGCTGAGGCAAATGCTGCAATTGGCAAGGGTGCTAATAAGGCTGCAGTTGCTGCAGAGTTTAAAAAACAAACAGGACAGGACTTATAAATGGGAATGTTTGATCACTTGATTCCAGCAACTAAAACTGGAATGTTTGACCATTTGATTCCAACAACTGCTCAAGCACCAACACCAGCACCAACACCAGCACCAACACCAACAGGTGAACCCACCGCAGAAGAAATTGCTGCAGCGTCTAAGCCTGCTTTCTTAACTAAACAGCAGTTTGTCGGTGGACAAGCAAAACCACTAGAAGCTGTCAAAGCTGAAGCAGAAGCAGAAGCTAAACGTGCTATGCCTAAGATTGATTATCAACAGCTTTATAAAGACCCTACAACATTTAAGACTATTGCTGACTATGGCAAAGCTGCTGGCAATGAATATAAAGAAGGCCAGAGTAAAGAAGAATATGCTGCTAAGTTC
>Ga0304730_1001715_pt1 | contig 16257 bp, 16 predicted proteins | sample M_130628_MF_Meta_FD_190474 | JGI IMG/M metagenome (GOLD analysis project Ga0304730, IMG submission 190474) | Freshwater microbial communities from Lake Montjoie, Canada to study carbon cycling - M_130628_MF_MetaG (v2) (version 2) | ecosystem: Environmental > Aquatic > Freshwater > Lake | place...
TTTTATCTTTGGTTTACCGCCCGTCGGTTAGGAAATGTATTACCGGAAGATAATCAACAAGGTGAGATTGCAGATTCAGCTGGTGAGATTGGATTCTTCTCTCCGCACTCATGGTGGCCACTGCCAGTTGCATTATCAATTTGTGCAATCGGTACCGGTTTAATTATTGGTTGGTGGCTGGTGCTAATTGCAGTAGGTGCCTTAATAATTTCAATCTTGGGTTTAGTTTTAGAGTATGAACGCCCAACTACCAGTGCTCATTAATTATGAAAGAGCGCGCTGAGATAGTAGAAACTGGTATACCGCTCTTCTTTAAATCACAGTTAGTAATAAATGCTCCCGCCAAGAAGATCTTTGACTTTATTTCGATGCCAAAAAATCACTCACTTATGGATGGCTCTGGGATGGTTAAGAGCAATCTCTCTGGTCCTGATCGGTTATATCTTGGCGCAAAATTTGGCATGCGGATGAGATTAGGTATTCCATATGTAATAAAGAATCAAGTAATTGAGTATCAAGATAATAAATCAATCGCATGGCAACACTTGCTCCACAATGTTTGGCGGTATGAATTACAAGAGATGGATGCCAATACCACCTTAGTAATTGAAAGTTGGGATGGCCGAAATGCTCGTTCTAAGTGGTGGGTGTCAGATGCAGGCAAGTGGGTGCCGATGGCCATGGCAAAAACCTTAGTTAAGTTAAAAGAGTTGATGCAGGCTTGAGTAATCCGATAAGTACCGATGTAAATATTGATGAGCTAGCACAGTCGGCAGTAAAGGTTGCAAAGCAATTAATCGCAGAGTCTGAACCAAATAAAAAAAGATATGACAAGGCAAGCAGAAAGAGATTCTCCCGCCTCTTTAAGGATCCGAAAGCAATATTTGTAACAGTCACTCTTACCGATGAGGTAATGCGAATAACTTCGGCCAAAGATGCCGTGAGGATTTTAAAGGTTGCAGCAAAGAGTGCAACTCTTACCGGCTTTGGCTTAATTAACGCAGTTGGCTTAAAGGCAATCGCAGTTATATCGATTGTTATACCAAAACCGGTTTTGTTTGCAGTTCATACTCAGGTGAAAAGATTGTCAAAAGGAATTATTCTCCCCTTTGAGAGCTCAAAATTAGTAAAGCAGATTAAGCGCAGAGACAAAAAGGGAATCAGATTAAATATAAATGTATTGGGGGAGGCAGTCTTAGGAGAGCGCGAAGCAGCTGAGCGATTTGAAAGAGTGCTGCAAATGATGCACCGGCATGAGGTTGATTATGTTTCAGTAAAGCTCTCCTCAGTTGTTAGCCAAATTATTACCTTAGATCAAGATGGCACACTAAGACGAGTATCTGAAAAACTTCGATTTATTTATAAAAACTCAATTGAGAGTGGCACATTCGTTAACTTAGATATGGAGGAGTTTCGCGACCTTAGGTTAACAGTTGATGCCTTTAAGTTAGTTTTATCCGAGCCAGAGTTTAATGAGTTATATGCCGGCATTGTTTTGCAAGCTTACTTGCCTGAATCGCATGAGGTATTTGCTGAGTTAGTTGAGTGGTCAAAGGAGCGCCATAAACATACAGGTGGAGTAATAAAAATTAGATTGGTAAAAGGAGCAAACCTTGCAATGGAAAAGGCTGAGGCCGAATTGCATGGTTGGACAGCTGCCCCATATCAATCAAAGGCAGAGGTTGATGCTAGTTACTCCCGGTTACTAGATGCAGCCCTTCGTGCTGAGCATTCAGATTCGGTTCGAATCGGTGTTGCCAGCCATAATCTTTTTCATATTGCCTTTGCATTAGAAATTGCTAAAAAGCGCAAGGTAATGGATCAATTAGATATTGAGATGCTAGAAGGTATGGCAAATCCTGAAGCCCTTGCAATTGCAAACCGTAAACTTCGAATTCTCCTATACGCACCCGTCACAAGAGGTGATGATTTTGCATCCGCTGTTGCTTATTTAGTCAGGCGATTAGATGAGAACACCGCGCCAGAGAATTACTTAAGATCCTCATTTGAGATTGCAGGCAGTAAAGATATCTTTAAGGCTCAAGCAGAGCGCTTCTTAGCAAGTGCAACAAATCGTCATGAGATCTCAACTAAGAGTTTGCGCCACAAGAAGCTTAAGTTTGAGGTGGCAGATAGCTTTGAGAACGCACCAAATGCTGATCTAACTAAAGATTCCTTTGTTAATAGATTAGATAAAGAGATTAGATCAGTATTAGCAGAAAGTAATCAGCAGATACCAATTGTGATTGATGGCAAAGAGATTTATGACCGCACATTAATTGATGGCTATGACCCAAGTGATAATGCCAAGATTTGGTATCACTACGCAGTTGCTAAAAAGAGTGATGTTGATTCTGCCGTAAAAGTTGCTAAGAAAGCTGTTGCAGATTGGGATGGGGTAGGCGCAGCTAAACGTGCTGAGATATTAAAAAACTTTGCACTCCTTGCCCATGATGAACAGGAAATTACCATTTCAATTATGGCCAAAGATGCTGGTAAAACGGTGGCAGAGGCAGATCCAGAGGTCTCTGAAGCAATAGATTTTGCAAATTACTACGCACTTTCTGCAATCTCTCTGGACCTTGAGAAACAATCAAATCCGGTTGGTGTTGTAGTTGTTGTGCCACCTTGGAACTTTCCATATGCAATTCCAACTGGCGGCATCTGTGCAGCGCTTGCTGCTGGAAATACTGTAATTTTTAAATCAGCGCCAGAGACAGTTGCCACATCTTGGCATTTGGTAAATCAACTTTGGCAGGCGGGTGTACCAAAGGATGTGCTGCAGTTTGTATCAACTGAGGATAATGAGATTGGCCAAGCGTTAATTACCCATATCGATGTAAATGCAGTAATTCTCACCGGTGGTTATAACACAGCGCTTTTATTCTCATCTTGGAAAAATGAGTTAAATCTTTTGGCAGAAACCAGCGGTAAAAATTCAATGGTTTTAACTGCCTGCTGTGATATTGATCTGGCAGTTAAAGATTTAGTTCAATCAGCTTTTGGTCATGCAGGTCAAAAGTGCTCAGCTGCATCATTGGCTATAGTTGATAAAAATATCTATGAAAATCCAAACTTTAAAAAACAATTACTAGATGCAGTGCAATCACTACAGGTCGGTGCCGGATATAAATACGCCACTTCGGTTGGTCCAATAATTAAACCAGCAGAGAAATCACTGCAGCGGGCATTAACCACCTTAGATGAGGGGGAGGAGTGGATACTTGAACCTAAACAATTAGATCAAGCAGGACTTTTATGGTCACCTGGTATAAAAACAAATATTAAGCCTGGCTCCTGGTCACATCTAAATGAGTGGTTCGGCCCAGTACTTGCCATCATGATCTCACCTGATCTAAAAACTTCAATTAATTGGCAAAATGCCACAGAGTTTGGTTTAACTGCTGGTATTCAATCCTTAGATCAAGGAGAGTGTGAGGAGTGGATTGAAAATGTTGAAGCGGGAAATCTTTATGTTAATCGGGGAGTAACTGGTGCAATAGTAAATCGTCAACCATTTGGTGGTTGGAAAAGGAGTTCAGTAGGGGCTACTGCAAAAGCAGGTGGTGCAAATTATGTTGCAACCTTGCGTAACTGGCACCAGATGAAGCATTTCTTGCCGATGAAAGAGGCGGCAAATAAGTGGCTTAATACAGTTGGAAAACTAGCACTTGATAAAAGCGGGCTTGAGGTTGAGAAAAATTACCAACGCTATCGGCATTACAAAAAAGGATTTTTGATCCGGATCGAAAGTGGGACAAGCAAAGATGAGTTAGATTTTCTAAGTTGGCTTAAAAATGAGCTAGGCGTATTAACTCGTCTAAGCAGTGACACATTAATTCCAGGCTTATCTAATTTGGTGGTTGAAAGTCCGACAGAGTTTGCCGAACACGCTAAAGAGTTTGATAGAGCAAGATGGCTCTCCTCTGAAATAGCGCCCATCTATCAATTAATAGAGAATGGAGTTAGCTGCGATATGCGCCCTATAACTTCACGCGGTGATGTTGAGATGAGTAGATGGTTCTTAGAGCAAAGTGTTTCAATTACTCAGCATCGTTATGGAAACACTAACGCTGGGCCTAAACCATCATGTATTGGCTTATCGCGTTAACTAAATTTAGTGGTGCCCGGCTTCTAACTCTTTAACTTCAGCCGCGGTTGGCTTGGCAATATTTTCAGCGTTCGCGGCGCTAAATCTTGCCTGCAGCTTTGCTCTAATTCCCTTTGGATTTAATACTCCTTGAGCATCTTCAGTTACAAGCTCAATTGCCTTTGGCTGTTCATGTTGAGTCAGGGCGTATTTCTTCGCCTCAGATAACTCCTCATGAATCTCAATAAATTCACCACTTGGAAGCATTACTAATCTGCCCGTCTCTTTACCGTGAAGTACTAACTCACGATCTGCTCTTTGAAGTGATAGGCATATACGCTTTGTAATCACAAAGGCGAGTGGTGGCAGAACAATGATGCCAATTCGAGAGAACCACATAATCTGATTAATAGTTAATGAGAAGTGAGTAGCGATAATGTCATTACCACCATTGATAAGTGCAATTAATGTGAAGGTAAGTGCCATAACGCCAAGGGCGGTTCTATTTGGCACATTTCTCGGACGATCTAATAGATGGTGCTCTCGCTTATCACCAGTTATCCAACTTTCAATAAATGGATAGAGCGCCATGCCAGTAAATAAAATGCCAGGAATAATTAAACCTGGAATCAAAATATTCCAAGAGATAGTGTGACCAAAGGCGTGAGTTTCAATCGGGGGCGCCATTCGAACTAAACCATCTAGCCAGCCCATATACCAATCAGGTTGTGAGCCTGCTGAAATTTGTCCTGGTGTGTAGGGACCGTAGAGCCAGATTGGGTTAATCGATGCAACTGCTCCTAAGAATGCGGTAACACCAAATACGATAAAGAAAAATCCGCCAGCCTTTGCCATGTATACCGGCATTAATGGATAACCAACCACATTCTTTTCAGTTCTACCAGGACCTGGATACTGAGTGTGTTTTTGGTACCAAACCAACATTAGGTGCACCGTAATTAAAGCTAAGAAGATTCCTGGTAACAAAAGAATATGGACGGTGTAAATACGCGGAATAAATACTTCCCCTGGGAAGGCGCCACCAAAGGCAAAGAAAGATATGTATGTTCCAACTACGGGCAGTGCTTGAATAATTGCTTGCGCAATACGAAGTCCAGTTCCAGATAGAAGATCATCAGGCAGTGAGTAACCAAGGAAGCCTTCAACAATTCCAAGAGTTAATAGACCAATTCCTAAGATCCAGTTGAATTCACGTGGTTTACGAAATGCACCAGTAAAGAAAACTCTAAGTAGGTGAACCACAATGGCTGCCATAAATATCAGCGCTGCCCAGTGGTGAATTTGGCGCATTAGAAGACCGCCACGAACATCAAATGAGATATGAAGGGCTGATGCATAAGCCGCACTCATCTCAACCTCTTTTAATGGTTGATAACTTCCTTCATAGACAACAGTTCGCATTGATGGATCAAACCAAAAGGTTAAGAAGGTGCCAGAGAGTAATAAAATTACAAATGAGTAAAGTGCGATCTCACCCAACATAAATGACCAGTGATCAGGAAATACCTTTTGTAGATTTTTCTTCAGATATGCCGCAGCACCTGTACGTTCATCAACATAGTTAGCAACTGTTCCAGCGACTCGCTCACGTGCACTCATGATGATCTCTCCCAGAAGCTAGGTCCAACTGCTTCTGTAAATGGTTGTTTTGCAACCAGATTTCCGTCAGCATCGACGGTAATGGCTAATTGTGGCAGAGGCCGGGCGGAAGGTCCAAAGATTACCTTTGCGGCCCGTGTCACATCAAAGGTTGATTGATGACATGGGCAAAGTAAATGCTTTGTAGTTTGTTCATATAGCGCTACCGCACATCCCATGTGTGAGCAGATCTTTGAGAAAGCGATAATTCCCTCATGTGTCCAAGAAAGCCGTTCGGCAGTTAATTGGAACTCAGCTGGGCGTAATCTAATTAATAAAACGGCGTCCTTACCAATATCTTCTAAGGTTCGCTTTTGGCCAGGTAGTAATTCCGGAAGTACTTGAGCCACTGCGCCAACCTCTAAATCACTTGCCTTAATTGGTCGGCCTCCTGGATCGGTAACTAAGCGCGTACCTGATTTCCAATTTGTTTTCTCAAGCTCTTTGCCAGGAAGTGGTCCTAAATCTCTAAGCATTAAAACTCCTGGAAGACCAGCAAGGGCAGCTGCACCAATAAGTGTCCGCTTAATTAATGGCCTTCTTCCTAATCCTGCAAGCTCAGCACCTTCTTTAGCAGCTTTAACAAACTCAGCGCGATCTTGCGGCTCTGATTTAAGTTCATGGCGGTATGCAATTACCTCTTGGTCAGGCATTAATGTCTTTGCCCAGTGAACTGCGCCAATACCAATAAAGAAAAGACCAAATGCCATTCCAATACCAATACCTAATTGATGAGCATTTGTATTTCCAAGGATTGGCAAGAAGATGAAGACATCTTCTTTAATAAAGAAGAATGAGTAGATAAATAAAAGTGTGCCAAAGGCTGAGAGTGAAAATAGAACTGCAACCTGACGCTCTGCTCGCTTTGCGGCGATTGGATCGATATCAGCTTTGCGATGAATATGCTCTGGAAGTCCAGGATCTGCTAATGGCTCTAACTCTTTTGACATATTTACCTAGCCTTTGCAGTAAGCCAGACAGCAATACCAATTAATAAACCTAAACCAAATATCCAAATTAATAATCCTTCAGTAACAGGGCCTACCCGGCCAAGGGATGCCCCACCTAAGTTTGGCTCACTCTCAGCAGCCTTAATCCATTTAATAATCGAAAGTTTTTCCTCTGGTGTAACAACTTTGTCAGAAAAGACTGGCATAGATTGTGGGCCGGTAATTAATGCTTCATAAATATGTTTTGGTTCAACCCCCATCAAAGTTGGCGCGTACTTTCCTTGAGATAGCGCCCCACCTTGGCCGGCAAAGTTATGACACATCGCGCAGTTATTTCTAAATAACTCACCGCCATCTGCGGTACTGCCATCTCGCTCCCAAGTGATTTCTTCATTTGTTAATGAGGCAGGACCGGGTGCTAAGGATGCAACGTATGCAGCAAGGGCAGCAACTTCTTCTTCATTATAAAGTGGTGTCTTGCGCATTGCTTGTTGACTCATATCCTGCATCGGCATACGGCCGGTGCCAACTTGAAAATCAACCGAGGCAGCTCCAACACCAATAAGGGATGGGGCAACGGCGCCTCCTTCAGAGTTTAAGCCATGACATGATGAACAACCTTTAAGAAATATTGTTTGACCCTCTTCAATTAATGTTGTCTTTGCTGACGCACTCATTGAGTTGCTAGCAGGTGCTGCAGTTGCAACTGAGTAGGTAAAGCCCAGAGTTAAGAGTGCGATCATTAAAAGTAATGGCTTAGCAAACTTATTACGTCGATACTTTGAAAGAAATTTCATATCCGCCTACTTAATTAGGTAGATCGCTGAAAATAGTGCGATCCACACAATATCTACGAAGTGCCAGTAGTAGGAGACCACAATCGCTGTGGTTGCTTGGTTGTGACCAAATTTTTGTGCTTTAAAAACTCTCACCATCACAATTAAGAAAGCTATCAACCCACCAGTTACATGCAGGCCGTGAAAGCCGGTGGTCATATAAAAAACGGATCCGTAGGCATTAGAAGCAAGGGAAAGATTCTCACTTACTAAGGTGGCATACTCATAAACTTGACCGGCAATAAAAAATGCACCCATTAAAAATGTTAAAGCAAACCACTCCCGCATTCCCCATTTATTTAATTGCCAAACACTTCCTGCACGGCGTGCTTGAAAACGCTCAGCGGCAAATACGCCATATTGGCAGGTTACTGAGGAGAGAACTAAAACTGTTGTATTTGTGGCAGCAAATGGAATATTTAACATGCCAGTTGATTCAAGCCAAACCTTAGGACCTTGGACAGCACGCGTTGTGAAATACATTGCGAATAGAGCTGCGAAAAACATTAACTCAGAAGAGAGCCAAACAATTGTGCCAACTGCAACCAGGTTAGGTCGGTTGGGCTTTATGGCAGGAGTTGCAATGGCGCTCATGGGGGAGATTATTCCTGAAATAGATAGGAATGCCTCATTTAGGTGATGGGGAGTAGCCCTACTATTTGGTGAATCTGATCACCCAATTCCAACTTGGCTCCTAAAAGCAGCAGGTAGTAGCAGATAGGTAGGATTAGGCCCATGCAAACGAAGGAAAAGTTGGTTATCGCACTTTACTCAGATGATTCAACTGTCCGTGCATCAGTAATCGCAGCCCTGGGAAAGCAATTGGACCCAATACTGCCAGTCCATGAGATTAAAGAGTTTGCCACCGCAGATGCCCTTCGGTTATATGTTGATAGCAAAAAACAGGTTGATCTTTTTGTTTTAGATGGCGAGGCAGTTCCTGAAGGTGGCATGGGAGTGGCCCGGCAATTAAAGGATGAGGTTTTTAACTGTCCACCGGTTTTATTAATTACCGGACGCGCTCAAGATAATTGGTTAGCTGCATGGTCAAAAGCAGAGGCCACAGTTACTCATCCAATTGACCCCTTTACGATTGCGGCAAAGTGTGCGGCGCTGCTTAAAACTGATTCTGCGCTCGCAAAATAAATAGTTGCTGCTAATGAGCTGGGGTTTAATTCTTAAATCACTTTCTGACAAATCTGATCTATCAAATGAGCAGATTATCTGGGCGATGTCACAAATCCTTGAGGGCAAAGCAAGTAATGATGAGATTAAGCAATTTCTTACCGGCCTTAAAGCAAAGGGTGAAAGTGCTGCGGAGGTTGAAGCGTTAGTTGCGCAAATGTATGCATACAGCGCAGCGATAAATATTACAGAACGCTCCGTAGACACAGTTGGTACCGGTGGTGATGGCGCGAACACAATAAATATTTCAACTGCAGCTGCAATTGTGACTAATGCTGCTGGGGCGCGGGTAGTAAAACATGGTAATCGGGCGGCTAGCTCTAAGTCAGGTTCGGCTGATTTGCTTGAAGCACTTGGAATCAAAGTAGATCTAAATGGGGCAGAGGTTGAACAAACTGTTCATAAGATTGGAATCGGTTTTTGTTTTGCGCCGGTCTTTCACTCATCGATGAAATATGCAGCTGCTGCTAGAAAAGAGTTGGGCGTGCCAACTGTTTTTAATATTTTAGGGCCTCTTGCAAACCCTGCCAAACCACAGGCATGTGCAATTGGGGTGGCACGGGCTGAGTTACTTCCACTTATGGCGCAAGTATTACTAGATCAAGGTAAAGAGGGTTATGTATTTCGCGGTGATGATGGCTTAGATGAGGTCTCACTTTCTACCACCACGCAAGTGATTCAAATAAGTGATGGAAAATTACAAGAATTAGTTTTTAATCCAGCAGATCTTGGAATTGCTTCAGCTCCAATCTCAGAGTTAGCTGGCGGGGATGCTGCTTACAACGCACAGATGACGTTGAAGATATTCTCTGGAGAAAAAGGTGCAATGCGGGATGCGGTCACATTAAACGCTGCCTTTGCCATCGCTGCCTTTAAAGCAGATTTTAATTTGCCGCTTCAAACCCAGATCGCAAATGGCTTTGTATTAGCAAATAAGGCTATTGACTCTGGCGCAGCTCTTTCGGTTGTAAAAAAATGGGCAGAGCTTACAAACGAAATAGTTTCTGCTAGATAGAGCTTAAACCCCAGTAATTTTGCCGTTGAATATGGGCAGCAGTTTTTGCAAACTCCATAAGTGAATCAACGGTGTAAACCTTAAAGGAACCTAATCTTTCAATAAGTCCATACAATATTTCAGTGGTGGCTTTGGCATCATCTAATGCCCGATGGTTTGGCTCTGTTACTGTGCCAAAGAATTGAGCAAGGGTTGAAAGTTTACAATTTGACACTTCCTCTTTGCTTAACACTTGACGGGCAATTGTGACCGTATCTAAGGTTTTGTATTCAGGCCAAGAAAGATCCAACTCCTTTGCCGCACTCTTTAGAAAACTTAAATCAAAGGGAGCGTTGTGTGCAACAATTATTGTTTCATGCTCACTTCCAGCAAACTCTAAAAAGGCGGGCAGGATCTCATCAATTACCGGCGCCTTTGCCAACATTAAATCTGTAATCCCAGTCATTTCAGTTATGTACTCTGGAATTGGGGTTAGTGGATTAACAAAAGACTCAAAGTTGCCAAGGTATTGCCCATTTTTAACTTTAACTGCACCGATCTCAGTAATTGCAGCTCCTTTTTTGGGAGATGCACCAGTGGTCTCTAAATCAACAATTACAAATGTTGTTTGTTGAAGGGCGGTGCTACCTAAAACCATAGGTTAAAGATAGATGGTGAGTATGACAGTTGGAGTTACCTAGGCGATATTAAAGAAGGCTTTAATTGAGCTAACAATCATTTCGACTGCGATGGCAGAAAGCAGTAAGCCGGCGATTCGGGCTAATAGTGTTACGCCAGAGTCTTTGATAACTGCAAGTATTGAGGTTGAAAACATAAAGGTTAAACCGATAATAAAGTGGACCGCCACAATTGCTAGCGCCAAAGCACCTAATTGAGATGAGCCATCAGCCTTTTGCACATACAACATGGTAGTAACAATTGCGCCAGGTCCTGCTAAAAGTGGTGTGCCAAGGGGAACGAGTGCAATATTTTTTGAGGTCGATGAACCTTCATCAGTAAGGGAGCCAGTAAGTAAGCCAAGGCCGGTAATTAAAAGCAGTATTCCACCAGCTCCTTGCAGAGCGGGCAGGGAAATATTTAAGTAACTTAAAAGAGCATTTCCAAATAAGGCAAAGGTAACAATTACTATCAGGGAGACAGCGGCTGCCTGCCAAGCTAATTTGCGTTGCACCTTAATTGGCTTGCCGGAGGCAAGGCTTAAGAAAATCGGTGCTGCCCCTGGTGGATCTAAAATCACAAATAAAGTCACAAAGGCTTGTGCGCCAAAGGTTAAGGCCGAGATTGTTAGCGCATCATTCATACGCTTATCTTAACTGATTTAAATTTAAATAATTTGATTAAGCGCTAACCAGGCAAAAAGGATGCCCAGCTGGATCAAAGTAAACCCGAAAATTCTCATCCGGGTTAGAACTAGTTTGAATTGGTGATTTAACTGCGCCAATTGCAAGTAATTTGACCTCTGCTTCATCTAAATCTTTCACATCAAAATCAAAGTGTGCTTGTTGAGGAATTGGACCCTCTGGCCAGGTGGGAGGTGTGTACTTTTCAACTCGTTGAAATGCAATTCGAGTAACACCATTTTCAACTAACTCAACCCAAAGCGGGTTTTGATTTTTATCCTTGTGGGCGACTACTACTTCAAAATCTGTAATTTTTGCGTAAAAGTTTGCCAATGCAACTGGATCTGGGCAATCAAGTGCGGTTAATGAGTATCTAGCAATAGCCATATCAATACTCTACCAAGTTTAATTATTTCAATCTATTGGCAAATTGTAAGCTAAGGATCTATGGTTTATCTATGAGCAAATATGAACAGGTAAATTGGGGATTTTTAGGGACTGGATTGATTGCCGACTGGATGGCAAATGATTTGAAAACTACTACTGGCAACAACATTGTTGCAGTTGGCTCTAGAACAATTGAAAATGCTAATAGATTTGCTGATAAATACAATATTAAAAACCGACATGGTTCATATGAGGCGTTGGTGGCAGATCCTGAGGTTGATGCAATTTATGTTGCATCCCCACACCCTTGGCATTTAGATCATGTGTTGTTAGCACTTAATGCTGGTAAAAATGTATTGTGTGAAAAGCCATTTGCAATGAATGCAAATGAAGCAAAGATGATGGTTAATAAGGCGCGCGAGAAGAAATTATTACTAGTTGAGGCGATGTGGACAAGATTTTTACCCCATATCCGCCAACTTCGGAAAGTATTAGCAGCTAATACAATCGGCGATATCATTTATGTGGCAGCAGATCATGGACAGTGGTTTGTTGAGGATCCAAAGTTTCGCCTCTTTGCTCCTGAGTTAGGCGGGGGAGCACTTCTTGATTTAGGAATCTATCCAGTTAGCTTTACTCATTTAGTGTTAGGAAAGCCAAAAACAATTACTGCAGTCTCTAAAAAAGCATTTACTGGTGTGGATGGAAATACCAGTGCCATCTTTACATATGAGAATGATGCGATCGCAATGATTAACACAACAAACTTAGCTCTCACCTCAAATACTGCAGTGATTAATGGCAGATTAGGCCGGATTGAAATTGATACAACTTTTTATCGGCCAACCTCATTTAGAGTAATTATGAAAGATGGCGCAGTAACTGAGTATCCAAAAAATTACCCTGGAAATCATGATGGCCTTGGACTACGCGAAGAGGTTGTTGAGTTTGGAAATCTACTTAGGGCTGGTAAGACCGAGTCTGATGAGATGCCATTAGATGAGACAGTTTTGATTATGCAAACTCTGGATGAAATACGTAAGCAAATTGGTTTGAAATACGATTACGAGCGGTAATAATCACAAAATTGTTTTAATCTCCCTATTGCCCCAGGTATTGCCAACCTCTAGCCTTGGCCAAAACCAATGGGAGGCAAGTGATGGCGCTAAGTAAAGATCCTAAGAGCTTTACCAAAATAACACTCGATGAGAGTGAGATGCCAACCCAGTGGTACAACATAATTCCAGATCTACCATCACCACCACCCCCTCCACTTCATCCAGGTACACATCAACCCGTTGGACCAGCTGATTTAGCACCGCTTTTCCCAATGGATTTAATTTTGCAAGAGGTTTCAACTGAGTCATACATTGATATTCCAGGTGAGGTTCTAGATGTTTATCGCACTTGGCGACCATCCCCGTTATTTAGAGCAAGAAGATTAGAAAAATTATTGGATACTCCTGCGCATATTTATTATAAATATGAAGGTGTTTCACCTGCTGGTTCACATAAGACAAATACCTCTGTGCCACAGGCTTACTACAACAAGAAGGCTGGTATTAAGAAATTGACAACTGAAACTGGCGCCGGTCAATGGGGAACAGCACTTGCATTTGCTTGCTCACTCTTTGATTTGGAGTGTGAGGTTTGGCAGGTTGGCGGCTCTTATGATCTCAAGCCATACCGCCGGTTAATGATGGAGGTATTTGGCGCGGTTGTGCATCGCTCACCATCCCAATTAACTGCAGCAGGGCGTAAATTAGCGATGGATCCTAAAAATAAATCTGGCTCACTCGGCATTGCAATCTCAGAGGCGGTTGAAGCAGCTGTTGCTGATCCAACTATTGCATATGCACTTGGCTCAGTTTTAAACCATGTATTAATGCATCAAACCATTATTGGCGAAGAAGCGCTTAAGCAGATGGCTAAGGTTGGTGAAACCCCAGATCTATTAGTTGGCTGCACCGGTGGTGGCTCAAACTTTGCTGGACTTTCCTTCCCGTTTATTCGCGAGAAGCTAAAAGGCAAGATGAACCCTGAGATTCGTGCGGTTGAACCAGCTTCATGTCCTTCACTAACCCGCGGCACATATGCATATGACTTTGGTGATACCGCAGGCATGACGCCACTAATGAAGATGCACACTCTTGGCCATGATTTCATTCCAGATCCAATCCATGCCGGTGGTCTTCGTTATCACGGTATGGCGCCATTGGTATCTCATATTTATGAACTTGGCATGATGACTGCAACTACAGTTGGACAGAAAGAATGTTTTTCTGCTGCTGTTCAATTTGCAAGAACTGAAGGAATAGTTCCAGCACCGGAGCCAACTCATGCAATTGCAGTTGCAATTCAAGAAGCACTTAATGCCAGAGAGACTGGGGAAGAGAAAGTAATTCTTACCGCTCTTTGCGGACATGGTCACTTTGATTTAGCTGCTTATGATCAATTCTTGAATGGAAATATGGTTGATTCAGTATTAACTGACAAGGATTTTGAAGCAGCACTTGCCGCATTGCCTGTAATTTAATTACTCACCGGCAAAGCAAATAGTGTTATTATCCAGGCACTTTTCTATTTTCAGGATTAAGCGATGAGTTGCTGGCTAAAGTTTGGCTTTATTCAGCCAATCGAGCTTTAACCATCTGCTGAAGAAGCTTTTCATCAACTTTCCAGTCATTGGGAACTACGATAGTTTTCTTATTGACCTTGTAATCTCTTAGTTTTGGACTGAAATCATTTAAAACCTTAGTACTCCAAGGGGCAATCAAAATATATTTCTTGGTAACTGAGGCTCCGAATACATACCTAGTATCAATCTTTAACATCGGTTGATTCCAAGCGATTACTAGCTCTAATTTAGAATATTTCTTAGTTATTGCCCTAAAAATTGCCTTAACTGTTTTAGCCTGTTTTGGATCCAGCGTTTTAAAGTAATCACTTGGCTTATCAAATCTTTTTGCCGATTTTGAACCTCTTGAATACATAACTAAGGCGTTGGCATGGGCTTGAGAGAAACCGTAATTCTCCCGTAGGTGAGCGATCTGTTCTGGGTACTTTTTACCCTCAACCTTTTTCATTACTGCAAACCAATACTTCATCGATTCGCCATATTTTTTCTCTATTGATGGAAAGTGTGACTCTCTACTGGAATCTTTTGGTGGCATACCGTGAATTTACTTTCTTTTCTTAGGCTTAAATAAAATCTCATCTACTCCGATGCGGTTGGCTTTAAAGGAGTTAACTGGTGAGTCACTTGGGTAACCAATAGCCATTCCGCAAAGTAGGCGATAATCCTTTGGAATATCAAACTCATCTCTTACAACATCATCCCAAATATTTACCGCTCCTTGCGCACATGTACCAAGTCCAAACCCGTGGGCAGATAGCATTAGATTTTCCATCATAAGCCCGGCATCAGAGGCTGCATAGACATGAAGACTTTTGTGAATATAGATAAACATCTCAACTGGTGCACCAAAGAATGAGTAGTTCTTTCCCCACTGCTTATCTCTTGCCTCCCGGTCACCTCTTTTAACACCAAATAATTCATAAAGCTCTTTGCCTACACGTTGAGCTCTTGGTCTTAGCTCTTTTACATATGGTTTAACAATGCTTCGATTACTAGTAGGTAGGCCGTAACGGGTGAAGATAAGACGTAATTTATTTTTTATCCCTTTGCGCATAATCTTTGAGAGCACATCCCATCTAGATAAAAACTCATTACTTATACGATCTTTAACCTCACCGGTTGCAATCGCAATTTTAAATGGCCTGGTGTTAGACCAACTAGGTGAAGTCAATGCATCGGTTAAAATTTGATCGATTATCTCTTGTTTAACTGGGGTGGGAAGAAAATCTCGAGTTGATCTGCGGGATGCTAAGAATTGTGAAACCCAAGCTGCATCACGATCATTTATATTTGAACTCACTCATATATCTTACAGGAGTAGTAATCTTTGGACGATACTGGGATCGGACCATTGACCCATTACCATCGTCCCACCAGGGGAGAACTATGAAGTTATATGGATTGCGCAAGACAGTAGCAATTGTGGCAATCTTAAACTTACTTTACTTTTTCGTTGAATTTACATTTGCACAAATCTTTGGATCACTTTCTTTATTATCGGATAGTTTAGACTTCTTAGAAGATGCATCAATCAATCTTCTGATATTGATTGCTTTTGCTTGGTCGGTATTAGCACGAAAAGCACTCAGCTACTTTCTAGCATTTTTACTCTTAATTCCTGGGGCACTCTTTATCTATTCAGCAATTTTAAGACTCAATGAACCAGTGATCCCTAATGGGAGCGGCATGTCCATCATCGGTATTGGTGCATTAATAATCAATTTATATTGCGCATATATTTTGGTAAAGCATAAGGAAGAAGAAGGTGGATTAGCAAAAGCTGCTTATTTGTCTGCTCGGAACGATGCTTTCGCCAATATATTAATTATTTGCGCCGGCGTTATTACTTTCTTTTGGCGCAGCCAGATCCCAGATTTGTTAATTGGATTGACGATATTTGTTATGAACTTTGACGCAGCTATTCAGGTAGTTAATTCACAGTGTCGAAAGTAGTGGTGGACGATACTGGGATCGACTCGTAGATATGCTGAACTTGCATATCGATATAGTAGAAATTCCTACTTAGTTCGAATATTACACGATTGGGTAGACATTTTCAAGAATTAGATACCAAATTCTAAATATTTCCTATATAGTCCTAATTGAGGAGATCGAAGAGCAAATGAAAATTCTAGTTTCATCAATCTTGTTCATTGT
>Ga0304730_1001718_pt1 | contig 16237 bp, 10 predicted proteins | sample M_130628_MF_Meta_FD_190474 | JGI IMG/M metagenome (GOLD analysis project Ga0304730, IMG submission 190474) | Freshwater microbial communities from Lake Montjoie, Canada to study carbon cycling - M_130628_MF_MetaG (v2) (version 2) | ecosystem: Environmental > Aquatic > Freshwater > Lake | place...
TCTAAAGTGGTATAAAAGGAGCGGTAGTTCAGTTGGTTAGAATGCTGCCCTGTCACGGCAGAGGTCGCGGGTTCGAGTCCCGTCCGCTCCGCAACCAACGAAAGTAGCGCCTTGTAAATGAAAAGTTTACGAGGCGTTTTTGTTTATGGGGGACAATGAGTAGGACGGGTTTTAATGGATCATTTTATATTTTATTACTTACACTTTAAAATCCAAAACTTACTCAGATATCAAACAGAATCAATTATTTCTTTTTGTCTGTATTGATTTCATTAAATTTGAAATATTATCATTTATTTTAAATATTGATTATGAAATCAGCACTCTTTTGTTTTTTATTCTTTTTGACACTAGTTGGAAAATCTCAAAAAATTGCATTAATCAAAACGGATTTTAAAAGTCCAATAGTTTATACTGATAGTTTAACAATAAACCAACTCAGTCAAAATTATATACCATTAGAAACTAAATGTTTTGATTCAATAAATTCCATCTTGACATATTTAATTACTTTTTTAGAGGAAGATAAACGAGCCAAAATGAAATCGTTTGAGCTGAAATCAGGAAATACGATATTTAAGGTATCTACAATAAGTCATGCTTATGGCGATAGTTATGACATTGATATTTTAACAAAAATCGATGAGATAAGTTCAAAATTTAAACTTGCCGACAATAAAAATTTAAATAAAAAGAATTCAACAAAACTTAAAAAATTCAGAGATTATTTAAAAAGTGAAAAGTCACTTTTTAATGAAAATTATATTGAAAAAAGTGTTAGGTTTTATAACATTGAAGTATATGAATAATAAAATAAATTTTATGTTTAAGTATACAGAAAAAGAACATATTGAACATTTGGATGAAAGTATTGCTAATGCTGAAACAAGCATGAATAAAATTGTTATTAAAGTAATTACTGGTTACAATCAAACTTACAACAGCTATAGTTGCTGTAAAACTTGTTATGAAGATTTAAATGGGATTGAAATGGATTTAGAACTGTACAAAGAAAATCCGATTTTGCCATATAGAAAATGCACCAGAGAAAATGAAAAACCATTATCCGAAATAAAATTTTGTAACTGTGTTTTTGGGTTTGCTGCTAAAAGAGATAAAAATGGTAAAATAATAAAAAAGTAAAATTGCCGCATGTAATCAAAAAGTTGTTTATTTTTCAAATAACCTTTATTGTTTTGGTAGTTGGATTAATAGATTATAACTTTTCAATTACAGATTTTCATGTTTAAATACATAGTAAAAATTCTCTATAATTTTTCTCAATTTTAAAACGACTACATGTTTAAGTATTTATTTTTTTTATTTATTCCGCTTACTGCGATTTCTCAAGAAAAAATTCCTAAAAGATCAAATACAATCGAAGTGAATGGAGTTACTTTTAAGGAAGTCGCAAATACACTTTTAGATTTAGGATTTACTTTTGATAAAATAGATAGCAATTATCAAACAATAAAAACTGATTTCAAACAAGGAACTGGAAAAAATAAATGGATGAAGTTTCGAATAATGGTTCGTGTAAAAGATTCAATAGCTAGTTTTTCTGGTGATTGGTACAATACAATGTTTATCGGAGCTTCCATACTTACAGTAAGGCAATCACTTGAGAATTCTATTGAAAAGATTGAATATAAATCTGTAAATCCCAAAAATTGCTTTTTAGAAATGAATGAAATTGCGATTTCTTTTAAGAAGAGTATTACTTATTTAGAGAAGCAATTTTAATTGAATAATTTACGTTAAATAATAATGAGTAAGTTGCGCAAGTATTTTATTAAAACAAGTCGAATTAATTATCCAAATGAAAAACATAAAATTCTTTTTACTCTTTAATCTGTGTTTTCTTGCTACTCATTTGTTGCCCGCTCAAACCATGACTACTTTGCAATTGGGCAGTGATGACGATAGCAGCTATTATCATCTAACAAAAATTACAGAAAACGAATATTGGGCTTGTGGTGAAATGGGCATAATTACTATGTTTGATTCTGTTGGTCATTTTCAATCATTGGGTATTCAAACGGATGGGTTTAATATTTTAAAAGCAGAAAGAGTTGGTGATTTTGTTTTAATCGCAACAGATGATTCGAGGCTAATGAAATATGATTTAATGTCAAAATCATTACAAAAAGTAGATTTTAAGCATTATAAAAATCGGTGTTTTTATGATTTTTTAGTTTTGCCTACAGGTAAAATCTTGCTTTGTGGAGGAGCTACGGGTATTTCAAAAGGAGAAAAGAAAATTCCATTTGGGTTTATTTCAGTTACGGATTCAAATTTGTCAGAACCCAAAAAAATATGGAAAAGCTTTAGAAAGTTTGCATGGTCGTTACTTTTAAAAAAAGATGGTTCAATAACAGCTGCAGTGTTCAATGGTGTAAATACAAGTTTGATAAATACAAAGAATTTACTTCATTGGAAAAAACATAAAAAAATAAATGGACTTGTACACGAGATTAAGATAAAAAACAGTCAGGAAGAATTGAGTTATGTGGGTACTGCTGGTTTACACTACAATCGAAAGGGTATAATTGGTTTAGATGGCAAAAATTGTTTGAAAATTGATTCTAGTGGTTGTTTTTGGAGCCAAGAAATTAGTGATGATTTTCAAATTATTTGCAGTCAAAAAGGGCAGCTGTATATTTTTAAAAATGGCCTGTATAAAAATATGGTTCAATTACCTACTACATTTCCTTTATATGACATGAAAATAATTTCAAATCAAAAACTTCTGGTTGTTGGACATGGGAAATGTGCTTTTATTATTGACAATTGTTTGAATTAATATTTCCTAAGTTTAAATATCGGGTCAATTATTTAAGTGCATTTGTTGTGATTTATGTTCGTTTCAATTGAAAAATTTATTATTAGTTTTCAAATCACATTGGCAACTTATTAAGTTTCTTTTTTAATAGATGCAAAAATGGGATTGTAATTTCTTTTGACAAGATTGTGTATTATCCAATAAAATAATTATAGTCATCATTTGTTTTACTCAATACATTGAGTAAAATTACTCAGTGTATTGAGTAAAATATTTTTTACGTTCTAATATACTCATTTACATTAAGTTATAAAATATAAATAAGGATTGTAGTGGATTCATTTTGTTGAATTTTTGGAAAGGTTACACAAAAAACATTAGGCATGGCTGCATTTAAAAAGAAATTCAATCCTGATAAAGTATTGTTAGTAGGAAATTCTGGGTTAAGTTGGCAGGAGTTTTTAAAAGTGAAACCGGTCGATTTGTTTGGATAAATGAAGTGTTTTTATTTGTTTACAATTTAGCAATCAGTTCACTAAATAATTCTACGGTTAGTGGTTTACTTAAAAATGAATTGATGATTGGATATTGCTTTGTTCTTTCCAAATCTTTTTCATTTAAAGTTGAAGATAACATGTACACTTTGCTTTTTTCGAAAGGATTTTGAGGTAGTTTGTTTAGTTCTTCCAAAAGTTCAAAACCATCCATATTGGGCATTCTAATGTCTAAAAAAACGAGGTCGGGTGCTTCAAAAGAATTGGATGTTTTATTGAGGTGCTCAATAACTTCCTCACCAGATTTGAAAATCGAAATTTCAATACTCGAATCCACAAACCCAATAATGGCCATATTTAGTGTGTTGAAAATATCATCATCATCAATTAAATAAACTTTCATCATTAGGATTTATAATTTTGAAGAATTATGGTTACAGTTGTTCCAACGCCTAATTCGGATTCTAATAAAATTTGACCACCCAATTTATTCGCAATCTCTTTGCAAATATATAACCCCAATCCTGTACCTACGATTGTTGTAGACGCTCGGTAAAACATGTCGAATACTTTTTCTACATGTTTTGGTGGTATGCCTTCTCCATTATCTTTTATTTCTATTTGCAATGCGTTATTTACTTCATTGATACCTACTGTAATCTTTGAGGCTACATCTGGTTTACGGTATTTTATGCAATTCCCAATTACGTTTTTCAATAACACACCCAAACGTGGTTTGTCTGAAAATATAGTGGTAGCACACCTAACATTAAATTCAATTTCTGTAAAGGTATTCGCAGAAAATCTCAAATCTTCAAATACAATTTCTATCAGTTCTTTTATATCAAATGAAGTATTTGAAACTTCCAATCTCGAATTACGGGAATAATCTAAAATCTCCTGAATGGTATTGTCTAATCTCGTGGCTGAACTCATTGTCATTTCAAGGAATTTCTTGTTTTCTTCGGATATGGTATTCGATTTTAAAACCAATCCAATTATTCCCTTTATTGATAAAAGTGGAGACCTTAAATCGTGTGAAATGCTGTATACAAAATGATCTAACTCTAAATTAATCTTCTGAAGTTCATTGTTTTTTTGAATGATATCATTCTCAAAACGTTTGAGTTCAGTGATGTCTATACCAATTACAAAAATGTTTTCAATTTCTCTGTTGTTTTTGAAGTATGGGAGTATTGTTCTTAAATAGTGTACTTCTTGTTTGTTACTTTCAAAGGTGTCTTCAATTTGAACGAGCTTTTTTTGAATGATGGCATCGTTAATAAAACCATGTATTTTATTTAAATCGATATTCGGTTCTCCTTCTATTAGTTGTGTATTTTCTGGGATATCCCAAATGCTGTTTGATGCATTTTCATGTGTATTAGAAAAGCGGAGTCTCAGGTTTTTATCAAATACAAGTATTTGAGTTGGCGAATTTTTTAGAATCCTTTCGTAGAAAATTTTTATGTCATTTATTTTTTCTAATGAGTTATCTCGGTCTTCAATCGCACGTTCAAGATTATACTGTAATGTTTTGATTTCGGTGATGTCTTGCATGCTTCCTATCATACGAATTATCTTTCCATTTTCATCATATTCACCAATAATCAATGACTGAATGTTGCGTTCTACATTGTCGCTTTGTCTGATAATTTTGTATTCATGCTTTACATATTTTTGTTCGCCTGTGATTAATTTATTCACATTGTTTAATACCGTCGTTTTATTATTGGGATGGATTAATGATTTCCAAATCTCAAACAGATTATTACCTTGCTTTGTATTTTCCATGCCAAGTATTTTGGCCAATTCAATGTTCCAGGAGCTTTTGTTGGAAATCATATCTCTCTCCCAAATGCCTAAGTGAGAGAAATTGGCTATCTGTTCAAACCTAGAATTTATTTTAATGATTTCCTGATTGTATTTTATTTCTTCGGTAATGTCTTTTTGTAACGCAATGAAATTGATATGTGTACCCGCGTCATCAAAAACTGGAATAATTTCAATCTGATTATAATAAGGTTGACCTGCTTTATTTCTGTTTATCAATACAATTTCAATGTCTTTTTTTTGCCATAATGCATTCGATAATAAATCTTTTTGTTCTTGAGTAGTTTCTGGTCCTTGTAAAAAATCTTTTGGTTTTTTGCCTATGATTTCTTCTAGCTCATAACCGGAAATTTTTGTAAAGGCTTCATTAACCCATTCTATTTTTCCATGCGCATCAGATATAATTACACCGCTTTTTGATTTAGTTGCAATGAGTGATAATTTCTTTAATTCATTTTGAGATTTTGAAATTTGCTTGATTTGATCTTCAATAGTTTGGTTTTTCTTTTTATTCGCAATTACAGATTGCATCTGATGCACAAAGATGCTGAAGATGCTGATATGCTTATATTCTATGGGAAGATATAGCTTTTCGTTTTTTACAGAATTGCCGGCAAAAAAGTAAATTTCATAACCGAAATTGTTATCAGTAAAAGATTTAAATAGAGATGAACAGAAGAAATTCAATGCCTTTTGTTCATCGAGTTCTGTTTTAGATAATAAAATCGATTCGACTTTGTTGATTTTATTTTTCAGTGATTTTAGTTCTGTTTTTATCTGTGTTTCATTGTGTTCAACATCTACACCTTCACCAATTAATCTGGAGTTTAAATCATTATTCAAATCTCGGTAATAAACGATTACACACTCAATCTCTAAAATGTCAACCAATGCCTCTGTAATAATTTGTAATAAATCATTGAGGTCTTCTATAGTTAATACTTGATAGCTATATTTTTGTAGTCGCTTATATAATTCCAATTCCTGATCAAGGCGATCGCGGGCATTAATCAGTTCTTGTTCAACAGCAGAGAATCGGGTGAATCTTAACTGAAGATCTTTATAATCGTTTGATAGTTTTTCGTACTTACTGTCTTCATTCATTTTTATCAATCGTCTACTTATAAATTACGTATAATGCCGTTGTATAATTGTGATAGGTGTTTTTGCCGCCAAGTTTGGCTATTTCACCAAATCCATACATGCCCAACCAAGGTGGACAAACTCCGTTTTCATAAAATGGGTATTGCATTTTACTTACGAGCTCATCTTTTAAAATTCTGTTGAATAAAAAACGTCCTCTTGCCAAGCAGTCGGCATGAAATACGGCCACTATTTTTCCATCTCCTATTTTTGATTTCATATTCGAAACCATCTTGTCCATTTCATTAAAAATTAGTTCTTCATGCCTGGTGGTTAACCATAATTTTGTACCAACTGCGCAGTCTGTAGCATAATACATGTTATTTCCATCACGCTTGGTAACTACTTTTAAAATATGACTGTTGCCATATTCTTTGGCTAGTTCTGGGCTTAGCGCTTCACCTAATGCGCCAATTGGAATGGAGTCGCCACAAGTTGCAGAATCTGATAAACCTAAACGTTTGGTATATTCTTCCCATGCCGGATTACCATTTAATTCTTCGATGATGTGGCCATTGGATTTAGTAACAATCATTGGGTCGCCAATGGCTACAAATCCATGTGTAGCTTGTGTTTCCACTTTTAGTGATGCATCTGCAAATCCAACAAGAAATGCGCCATGTTCATATACCTTTTCATTGTGTGCTTGGTAACTAACAACTCCTTTCATATTGTCTGAAGAGGTTGCGCCAAAAATGGTAATTCCCTTTCCAAATACTTCTTCAATAGCACGAATGGTGGCATTGTTATCAATATCAATACCAGATGCCATTGAATAAATCATATTTGTTTCGGGTAGTTTTTCTTTTAGTTGACGAGCCATGGCCAACGTTTTTTCGTAAGTGTTATGACCATAAATATCATCGGTAGAAACTACAGAAACTTCATTTCCTTTAATGGCCATAAGCGCCATGTCTTTTAGCGATTCGCTTACGCCTTCTCTACCAACTACACCACAACAAGATGCAGCAACAACGATAGCTCCTGGAATAAGCAGTTGGGTTTGCTCCACCATTTCTTTAAAGTCATGACCAATAGAAGCGTGTAAAATAACCAAACTAACATCGGTGGTGTTGTCACCAAGAGCAATTTCAACACATTCTGAAACAGCTCTTTTTGTATTAATAATTCGGGCACTTGAAGAATAAAAATCTAACATAGAATTTAAATATTTGAAATGAACAATTTCTTGACATGAAATCAAGGTTTAAAAAAAGAACAAATGTCTTTATAGAAAATTCACCTAGCAAATGCTAGACATACTTTCTTTGTAATTTAAGTAATAATACGTAGTAAATTATTTTTTAAAAATATGGAGCAATAAAAATGCTTTAAATGCTTTTAATTAAATAGGATTGAAATCATTGTTCATTAAATTGCAATCCTTTATCTTAATGAATTAGTTATCAGATTGTACTATTCAATAAACGGATTTGACTGTTTTAAATTAAATGTGACAAAACGTTTAAACCTGAAAAAAAATGAATAAAATTATAGATTTAGTAATGTTGGTGGACGATGATGAGGCAACAAATTTTTACCACAACATCATGATTGAAGAATCAGGAATAACGGATAACATAATCATTTGCAATTATGCGCAGGATGCTATCGATAAAATAAAAGTTGAGTTGGATAAAAATGAAATTCAATCAGCCATATTGTTTCTAGATATCAATATGCCTGTAATAGATGGATGGACGTTTTTAGATATGATTTCAGATCTAGAAAAAAACAAAATGAACAAATTGAACATTATAATGGTATCTGCATCAGAGTATCCAAAAGATTTAGAAAGAATTAAAAATCATCCATTAATAACTACCCTAATGCCCAAACCGCTTGATGCAGAAAAAGTGAGGAATTTTGCGCTTAGTATTAAGCATTAAAAATAATATTGTAGACGTTTAATTTTTTAAAAATTTCGAAATAGTTATTCTGATAATTCGGTTGAAAAAATGTATTATTAGATTAGTACGATTAAAATTCGGTTTTAAAAATAACTGCATTTGTGGTTTAAAATATTGATCTTTTTAAAATCCATTTAATATTGCAATATGAGGATTGGTTTATTTTTTTTATTATGGAATTTGTGTTTAGTATTTTATTGCAACGCCCAGCAAAAAAGATTGAAAGACAATAATAATATTGGGTGGTATAATATTTTCACAACCACTCAATTAAATTCCAAATGGAGTGTGCATGCTGAATTTCAATTCAGGCGAGTTGGTTTAATTACCAATGGACAACAAAATTTAATTAGAACAGGCATCAATTTTCAACCTGATAAATCTATTTTATTCAGATTGGGGTATGCTAATGTAGAGACTTTTCCATACGGTGATTACCCAATAAATGCTATGGGTAAACAATTTACAGAACATCGGATATTTGAAATGATCAGTTTGCAGAATAAATTTCACTCAGCAGATTTTACCCATCGGTTTATGTTGGAACAACGATTTAGCGGTAGATATTCAAATGCGGCATTAACAAAAGAAGATCAATATTTGTTTTTAAATAGATTGAGGTACATGTTTAGGGCAAATATTCCAGTTGGGAATTCCAAGTCTCAACGAAAAATGCCTTATGTAGGTTTTTATGATGAACTATTTGTAGGATTTGGGAAAAATGTAGGCGAGAATATTTTTGACCAAAATAGGATTGGGGTTTTATTGGGTTATAAAATTAATGATGCTGTAAAATTAGAGTTTGGATATTTAAATCAGATTGTGCAATTAAGCAGAGAGATTGATAATAAAAATGTGTTTCAGTACAATAATGGATTGATGGCAAATGTATTTATCAACATAAACGCAAAATAAAATAAGGCTTTTCTCTTTCTGAAAGTTGATTTATTGTAAGGTTTATTTAGGTGGTTTCAACTTTTTTTCAATTATTTAAAAATTAGTTTGGTTGAAAAGTATATCAATCATATATTTGCACTCCCTAAAACAAATGCCGCGTTGGTCAAGAGGTTAAGACGCCTCCCTTTCACGGAGGAATCACGGGTTCGAGTCCCGTACGTGGTACAAAAAGTCAGAACGAGAATGAGAGCGAGAGCGATCATGAAGTTCTGACTTTTTTCATCATTCTCATTCTGTTTCTCGCTCTGATTTCAGGGTTCTGACTTTTTTCTTCATTCAAATTCTGTTTATCGCTCTGATTTCAGGGTTTTGACTTTTTTCTTCATTCACATTCTGTTTCTCGCTCTGATTTCAGGGTTCTGACTTTTTTCTTCATTCACATTCTGTTTCTCGCTCTGATTTCAGGGTTCTGACTTTTTTCATCATTCTCATTCTGTTTCTCACTCTGATTTTACGACGCTGACTTTTTTCATCATTCACATTCTGTTTCTCGCTTTTATTAAATCAAATTGTTCTCACTTGGGCATTCATTCATTTCAACACAATTTCTATCTTTTAAAATATCAACTAATATCCTGAGTACTTCATCGTTTTTCTAATTTGTCTTTTTGGAACGTGTGTTCTAATTCTTCTGTAAGGGTCGCAACTGCTTAATAAACCAACGCATACTAAAAATAATAGAATTTTTAATTTCATCAACTTGACTTGTTTCGAATTTGTGTTATTGTGTATTTATGATTATTTGACGATTGACTAATTCACCGTTATATGGAAGCACCCATTTCTTTCAAACTTCACAAAGCATTTGCGCTGATTTTTTAATTCAGACAATGCGCTTATAAATAATTTTAATTGACCCTTATTTTCACCAAATTCACGCCAACTGATATCTATGGTTTTTCCCCTTAAATGTGGACTGTCTTCAATTGCATTCCCATTTTCTTCTTGAAGTCTTTTAACGGATTCAATTGATCTGGATCCACTTGTGATCTCAAATAGAACATAGTCTATATTTTTTTCTGTGCATTTTTGTTGATATAAAATGGATAGCTTATCAAGAAAATCGATTGCCTTTGGAAGTAATAATGGTTGTGAATGACTAAAATTCCTTACCATATAAAAATCATTACTTTCTATTTCTTTCAACACATTTTTTTTGCCAAGTTTGATAAGTCCTTTGTCTGTTTGTTGTTCTCTAATGCCTTCATGTCTGTATGCAATTTCATGCACATTAATGCCATCATTAAACAATTTGTCGCAATCTGTACAAGTGGTATTGTTTACTCTACGGCCTCTGTTTTTCATAATTCCATAAAAGGAAACGAGTTTGTTTTTTATGCGATGGCGAAATGGAATAGCGATTAATGCGAGGCAAATCAAACTGATTAAGATGATTCCAATCCATTTTTTATATTTCATAATTTTTAAATTATTAAAGACGATTAAATTTTTTTATTTCGATTCATTTCTAAAAGTCAAACAGCATTCCTCAAAATAATTATCAAATCGTGAGTTAATTCGCAAAATAAATTTTAAATCAAATTGTTTTAAAAGCAATTGTTGTTGGAATTACAGTATAAATAAAAATATAATTTTATTGATAATAATTTTTAATAAGTTTATTTTTTTAACAGCTTTTTTTGGTTTATTTATTGGAAATGAAATTGAATGATTTGCTTAAACATTACCGCTTAGAAATCTGTAATGGGTTAATCAATTTGTCTGAAACGCAGGTTATTTATGCATTACACTGCCAACTCGTAAATCAAATTGTATTTTAAATGGTATGATTTACAATTCAATTTGGTAAAGCAATAAACTTTCGATTTCAGTACACGTTTTCTTGTTTAATAATCACGCTATTCAATTAATCATTTGTAAAATATGGTATATGTTTGGATTTGTTTATCTTGGGGGGCGGTTGGGGGGTAGGTGAATTGAAATAATAAAAATTAGTACAAAAATATTTTCTTGATTGTAGATATTAAAAAAGAAGCGTGTTGAAAAATTTCACATCAACCATTTTAATTAAAATGTCTTCAACTTTTCAGAATTTCATTGATTTTATAAAATTAAAGTTTGAGTTATGCGCAAATTCTATTGTAATGCTAAAAAGAGAAATAACATGAGCAACAAAAATGTAGTAAAAAAGCGATTGCGATTTTTATTGGTGCCATTGTTGTTTTTTGTAGCAATTTCGTTTACATCAAACTTAAATGCCCAAACGGCTGCTCAATATAGCTTTAGTGCAAGTGCAGGTACATATCAAGATATAAGCGGTGATCCTATTTTGATTGATAACGGAAATAGTGATGATGGATCTGCCAATGGCTTTTCGATTGGATTTGATTTCACTTTCGGTGGTGTTACATACAATGCATTTAATGTAAGTACCAATGGTTGGATTACACTAGCGAATAATGGCAATAATAATATTACAAATTTTGGGAGTGATAACAATTTTGTTTTTATACCCAAATCACCACTTATTGCAGCATTGTGGGATGATCTTGAGATTTCAGATATAGGTAGAGATATAACTTATAAATCTTCGGGAGGTGTACTTACGGTTCAATTTACTAATGTTCAATGGGGATATCAAGCTACAGCTCCTCAGGCATCGATTAATTTTCAAATCAAATTATATGAAGCTACAGGCGCTGTTGAGTTTGTTTATGATCAAATTCCTGGCGGTGTTTTAAATGCGCCATCTGCTTCAATTGGGATAGCTACAGCAAATGGTGTTTATTTATCGGTAAATGGTACTGGAGCGACACCAGCTGCAAGTTCAACTACAAGCACCAATAATTTATCAGCACTTCCTGCTAGAGGTCAAACATATACTTTTAATCCACCAATTCCTTGTTCAGGAACGCCGGCACCTGGAAGAACTTTTGCATCTGTAAACTCAGTTTGTGCTTCATCAGTTGCAACAGTAACATTATCATTCGAAAATATTTTATTAGGAACGACCTATCAATGGCAACAATCTATTGATGGTGGCGCTTCTTGGTTAAATGTTCCAGGAACTGGCACTAATGCCAATTATGTAGCTACACCATCAGCTACTACACAATACCGTTGTAGGATAACATGTACTTCAAGCGGTGCTTCTAGCAATTCAACACCAGTTACTGTATTGTATGATAATACTTGTATTATCTTGCCGGTTATCGGAGAGGTAACTACATGCTCTGCTACTTTTTACGATGCCGGAGGACCAACAGGTAATTATGGAGCATCAGAACTAAGGCAACTAACCATTAATCCTGCTACTGCCGGCGCAAATGTAAAAGTGGTATTTAATAGTTTTAGTACAGAAAATGGATATGATGGGTTGATGATTTATAATGGAAGATCCGTAGATCCTGCTAATTTAATTTCTTCGGGATTACCTGCAGGTTCAGACGCAACAACAGCTCCAGCTGGTTCTTTTTATGGAACAACTTCGCCCGGAACCATTACATCAGCAGATCCAAGTGGTAGCTTAACTTTTGTTTTTAGATCAAATAATAGCAATCAAAGTTCGGGATGGAATGCAACTGTTTCGTGTAACCTTACATGTGCCGGTACACCAACTCAGGGCACTACTTTGGCAACATCAACATTTGTGTGTAGTGGATATACTACCACATTATCATTAGCCAATAATAATTTAACTGGTGTCACATACCAATGGCAATCTTCTGTAGATAATGCTTCTTGGACTGATATTTCTGGTGCTACTTCTGCTACATTTACAGCAACTCCAACATCAAGCGTTTATTTTAGATCTAAAGTAACTTGTAATGCAGCTCAATCAACTCCAGCTTTTAGTACATCAATTCAAATTGAAGTATCTGCTTGCGATGAATTATTGATGCCTTCTGATGGTACAACGTTAACTTCAACTACTTGCTCTGCTATTTTTACAGATGGTGGTGGCATAAATGCTAACTATATTAATAATTCAAATGGTACAGTTACCTTAAGGCCTGGCACAGCCGGAACAAAAATACGTGCGAGATTTACATCATTTAATACAGAAAATGGTTATGATGGGTTAATGATTTACAATGGAAATAGTACGGCTTCTCCTTTAATTTCTTCAGGGTTACCTGCTGGCGTTACTACTACTACAGCACCCGCTGGTTCATATTATGGTAGCACTTCTCCCGGTGTTGTAAGTTCTACAGCTGCGGATGGTTCTTTAACTTTTGTTTTTAAATCTAGTGGGTCAAATGTTTCATCAGGTTGGTTGGCCACTATCTCTTGTTATGTAGATTATTCTTGTACAGGAACGCCTAATCCAGGAAATACAGTTGCATCAAATACAACAGTATGTTATGGAGGAACTACTACATTGTCAACTTCTAATGCAATCAATGCTACAAATATTTCATACCAATGGCAAAGTTCGCCAACTGGTTTGAATTGGACAGATGTTACAGGTGCTACATCCACAAATTATGTAGTAAGTTCTATATTGGCTTCCACTTATTATAGAGCAATAGTAAGATGTACATCTGTTGGCGGTGGGATAACTTCTTCAACACAAGTTCGAGTAATTGTAGATTCAACTTGCATCAATATGCCAACAAGTGCTGCATTGTCTACATGTAGTGCAAGTTTCTACGACAATGGCGGCGCTTCTTTAAATTATTCTGAAAATCAGAGCAGAACATTTACGGTTACGCCATCAATAGTAGTTTCTACAAATGGTCCTTTTTCAAGGGTTTCTTTTTCTAGTTTTTCTCTTGATCCTTCGGATACTTTAAAAATATATGATGGCAACAATACTTCGGTTTTATTAGGAGCATTCACAACAAATCCTGGAACCATTACCTCTTCAAATACCACAAATGGTGGATTAACTTTTGTATTCAAATCCAATGCAACATTCAATAATGCTGGATGGGGTGGTGCTATAAGTTGTTACACACCTCCTGCATGTAGCGGTGCGCCACCATTAGGAACTGTACTTGCAACAATAGATACCATTTGTACAGGTGGGTCTACTAATTTATCTTTATCAAATGCGGCTACTTTAACCAGCGGTTTATCTTATCAATGGAAAAGCTCAAGTAGTGGCGTGTCATTCAATAATATTGTAGGTGCATCAAATTTACCTACCTTTTTTGCTACCAACATCACATCTACCACATGGTATCAGTGTGTGGTTTCTTGTAGTGGAAATTCAACAACCTATAATTTTGTAAAAGTTTTGGTTACGCCAAAACCAGTGATAACAGCCGTTTCTGCAACAAACGTTTGTGGATTGGGGGCTGTTTTATTAACGGCAAGCTCTTCTGTAACAGGTGCTACAATTAAATGGTTTTCCAATGCTGCGGGTACAACTTTAGTGGGTACCGGAGTAACTTATACAACGCCTGTTATCTCAACCAATACCACTTATTATGTGAAAGCAGTTTATGGTGATTGCGAAAGTGACTTATTGCCAATCGTTGCAATTATAAATTCATACCCTACTGATATTGTTATCAACCCACAAGCAAATACAGTTTGCATTTCACCACGTATTGATAGTTTAACAACATCCGGTGGATTATTTTCGAATGGATTACAAGCACCAATAACATGGAGTCCTATAACTTATTTGTATATGGATGCTGATGCAACTATTCCTTACACAGCAGGCACAAATGCCTCAAAGGTTTATATCAAATCTACTGCAGCAAATAATGCTGTCATAAATTATATTGCAACTGCCGGAACGGGTTGTAATAAAAAAGATACCACTACAATTACTTTTAGAGATTTTTCCCCTTCAGTTTCTATTGCCATTACACGCCCAACGGGTGCAATTTGCCCAAGTGACACCGTTACTTTTAAAGCAACTTCTGTTAATGCTGGTAGTGGATTACAAGCTCCAGCTTTCAAATTATTTGTTAATGATGTTGCAGTTACAGCAGTTTATAACACATCAGATACCATCCGCTTCCCAGGAGCTTTAACTAGTTTGAGATTAAACAATAGCGATGTGGTAAAATGTGTAATGTTAGTCAATCCATTATTAATTACATGTGCCACTTCAAACCAATTTGTAAGTAATAGTGTAACTGTTACTACAAATACTGTTAAGCGTGATAGCGTATTATTAAGTGCATCGGCCACAAGCATTTGTGCAGGTACAAATGTTACTTTTACCGCAACGCCTCAAGCATTTCCAGGTGCAAATCCTGAGTATGAGTTTTTAATAAATGGAACTATTGTAAGGACAAGAAGTACAGTAGCAACATATACCACAACTTCATTAACCAATGGACAAGTGGTAAATGTAAGGATGTATTCTAACGAACCTTGTGTTACCCCTACGCCTGCCGTTAGTTTGCCCCTAACCATTACGGTTACTCCATTTACAGCGATAAGTGTTGTGTTGAATAGCTCTGCAGGTGCTTCATCTTGCACAGGTATAAATGTTGTTTATTCTGCTGTTCCATCTAACAGAACAGTAACCTCAACTTACCAATTTTTCAAAAACAATCTTTCTGTACAAGGTCCAAGCACGGACAGTACCTATGATTATATCCCAGCAAATGGAGATCAAATAAAAGTGGTTTTCAATTCAAATACTTCATCTTGTTCATCGGGTAATCCGGCAACATCCAACATCATAACGATGACGGTTAATAGCTCTGTTGCTTCTTCTGTAACCCTCACACCAAATACTGCTACTTGTAGTGGTGTATCTAAAACATTTACCGCAAACCCAACAGGTGGTGGTACTGCTCCACTGTATGAATTCTTTGTCGATGGAAGCTCCGTACAAGGCCCAAGTACAACTGCAACTTATTCAAGAACAGCTTCAGCCAATTACAACATTGAAGTAAGAATGACACCTGATGGTTGTGGAACACCGAATCCTGCTACGGCTACTTTAACACAAGTGGTAAACCCAACACCTCAAGGTAGTTTAACAGGCAATACGATTTGTAGCGGAGTTGGAGGAGGTACTGGTCAACTTACATACACATCAACATCTGGAACAGGTCCATTTAGTGTAGTGATAAATGGTGTTGTTTATAACAATGTAGTTAGTGGAACGGCATTTAATGCAAGTGTAAATCCATCTACAACAACCAACTACACATTAACATCAGTAACCGATGCAAATGGAT
>Ga0304730_1001721_pt1 | contig 16224 bp, 13 predicted proteins | sample M_130628_MF_Meta_FD_190474 | JGI IMG/M metagenome (GOLD analysis project Ga0304730, IMG submission 190474) | Freshwater microbial communities from Lake Montjoie, Canada to study carbon cycling - M_130628_MF_MetaG (v2) (version 2) | ecosystem: Environmental > Aquatic > Freshwater > Lake | place...
CATATTTTTAAATTTTAGCTACTATAAAAGTACAAAATTGCAATGAATTAGCGTCTTTATTAATTGTTAATCCTTAATTTTTTCAAGCCTGGATATTGATCCAAGCTAGCAAATTGGTATTGATTACCAGATTTTAGTAAATACATTGATCTTGAAGGCGCAGGCTTAAACAAGAAATTAGAATAATCCGATAAAAAATGCGGTTTTAGAGGCGATGCTTTGTAACTTTGTCATCCAATTGATGCATATGCAAGAAGAAGTAGTTTTACAGGATGTCGTGATCAAATTTGCTGGAGACAGTGGTGATGGAATGCAGTTAACCGGCCAGCAATTTACCAATAATACCGCCTTACTAGGAATCGATTTAGCGACTTTCCCAGATTTTCCTGCGGAAATTAGAGCCCCTATCGGTACCCTTCCGGGTGTAAGTGGATTTCAAATACATTTTAGTTCTAATCCAGTTTACACCCCAGGTGATACTTGTGATGTACTAGTGGCGATGAATGCTGCTGCTTTAAAAGTGAATTTAAAAGGCTTGAAAAAAGGCGGAAAAATAATTGCAAACATTGAAGGGTTTGATGCAAAAAATTTAAGGCTCGCTGCTTATCCAGAAGGGATTAATCCTTTGGAGGATGGTAGCTTAGATGGTTATGAATTAACCAAAGTGGACATTACAAAATTGACAAGAGAAGCTTTAAAGTCCAACACAGATTTAGGAACCAAAGAACGTGACCGTGCAAAGAACATGTTTGTACTTGGTTTAATTTATTGGTTGTACAATAGAAACTTAGACAATACCATTGATTTTTTAGAAGAGAAATTTGGTAAGAAAGAAAATATTTTAAAGAGCAATATCGATGTATTGAAAGCAGGGTATTACTATGGTGAGACTGCTGAATTATTCAATGCAAGGTATAAGGTAGAGAAATCAAAGATGGAACCAGGTACCTACAGAAGTATCATGGGCAATCAAGCATTGTCAATGGGTTTAATTGCTGCATCTCAAAAAAGCGGATTGCCCTTATTCCTTGGATCATACCCAATTACACCAGCCTCTGATATCTTACACGAATTGAGTAAGTACAAAAATTTTGGAATTAAAACTTTCCAGGCAGAAGATGAAATTGCTGGGATTACTGCTGCGATTGGCGCAAGCTATGGTGGATCGATTGGTTTAACCACCACTTCTGGACCAGGTATGGCTTTAAAAACCGAAGCAATTGGATTAGCAACGATGTTAGAGATTCCTTTGTTGATTATCAATATTCAAAGAGGTGGGCCTTCAACTGGCTTGCCCACTAAAACTGAGCAAAGTGATTTAATGCAAGCCTATTATGGTCGTAATGGAGAAGCGCCGATTCCTGTATTAGCTGCATCCACACCAAGCGACTGTTTCTTTATGGCTTTTGAAGCAGTGAAAATTGCTTTACAACATATGACCCCAGTAATTCTTTTAAGTGATGGCTATATTGCCAATGGCGCTGAGCCTTGGAAATTCCCTGCTGCTAAGGACTTGCCTGCAATTGAAGTCAAATTCAAAACTAACTTAGAAGAAGGAGAAGAAAAATTCTTGCCCTATAAAAGAGATGAAAAATTAGCAAGACCTTGGGCTCTTCCAGGTACTGCAGGATTAGAACATCGTATTGGAGGCATTGAAAAGCAACATGAAACAGGCAACGTAAGCTATGATCCAGAGAACCATGAATTCATGGTTAAAATGAGACAGGCTAAAGTTGATAAAATAGCAGACTACATTCCATTACAAACCATCGACAGTGGTGCAGAGAAAGGAAAAGTATTGGTACTTGGATGGGGTTCAACGTATGGCACCATCAAGAGTGCTGTATTACAATTACAAAGTCAAGGTAAGTCTGTAAGTCATGCCCACATTAAGTATATGCGCCCATTCCCAAAAAACCTAGGCGCAATTTTAGCTGGGTTTGAAACGATTTTAATTCCAGAAATTAACAATGGTCAATTGATTAAAATTATCAGAGACCAATATTTGGTAGATGCAAAAGCCTATAATAAAATTATGGGTATCCCAATTACAAAACTAGAATTGGTTACAGCGATTGAATCTTATTTATAAGAAAAAAGCGCCTCAAGAAATTGAGGTGCTTTTTTTATTCATTCAAGCTATCTTAGACGCTGTTTTCTTAGTTTCTTTTTCAAAGTATTTACAAAATTCAGTGATGCCACAGCTGTCGCATTTTGGGCTTCGTGCCAAACAAGTGTACCTACCATGCAGGATGAGCCAATGGTGAGCTTTATGCACTAATTCAGACGGTATATGCTTGATCAATCCTTTCTCTACTGCAAGTGGGGTTGTTGCAGTCATAGGCACTAGTCCAATTCTTCTACTCACTCTAAACACATGGGTATCAACTGCCATATTGGGTTGCTGGTCAATCACACTGGTAATGACGTTGGCTGTTTTTCGGCCTACACCTGGTAATTTTATTAAATCCTCAATCGTAATGGGCACTGCTCCATTAAAAGCATCAAGCAATAATTGACTCATGCCAATAAGATGCTTTGTTTTATTGTTGGGATAAGAAATGCTTCGGACCAAAGAAAATAAATCGTCGAAACTAGCTTTGGACATGGTTTCTGGATTCGGATATTTTTTAAAAATACCTGGTGTTGTTAAGTTCACACGCTTGTCGGTGCATTGCGCAGAAAGAATCACAGCCACCAATAATTGAAACGGATTTTCATACGTCAATTCTGTTTCAGCTTCAGGCACATTTGCTAAAAAATAATCAATGACCCCTTGATAACGTGCTTGTTTTTTCATGCAAAGGAGTACTTATTATTTCTGCTCAGCACTTTTTGCAAAAGTGTCCTCAAATAAATAGACTTCCTCGCCTTCTCTTCTTAAAAGGTAGCGCTCTCTTGCATATTTTTCAACTGCACCAGGATTACTTTGTAAATTATTCAGCTGTTCTTGTGTAGTCGAAATTTCTTTCTCATAATATCCTTTCGCTTGCTCTAATTTTTCTAGTTCAGCTACTCGATCTCTTTGAAGAAAAAAATTGCGTTGATCAAAAAAAAGCATCCACAATACAAAAGCCAAGCAAGCTATAAAATAGCGATTGGCTACAAATGGAATTAATTTTTTCAATGCTTGCATAGTAAAAAGATTGAACTATTTATTGCCGAACTTCAATTTACCCTTTGTTGGGAAAAATCCAGTTTCACCCAATTGCTCCTCAATACGAATTAACTGATTGTACTTAGCCATACGATCGGAACGAGATGCAGAACCTGTTTTAATTTGACCACAGTTCAATGCAACCGCTAAATCTGCAATGGTATTGTCCTCTGTTTCGCCACTTCTGTGGGACATGATGGTGTTGTAGCCATTATTTTGTGCCAAGCTAACCGCATTGATTGTTTCAGTAAGTGTACCAATTTGATTCACTTTAACCAATAAACCATTTGCAATTTTCTTATCAATTCCTGTTTGTAAGCGATTTACGTTGGTTACAAATAAATCGTCCCCAACCAATTGACATTTGCTACCGATGGTGTCTGTCAAATTCTTCCAGCCAGCCCAATCATCTTCAGCCATGCCATCTTCGATAGATACAATTGGATATTTCTTCACCCAGCTCTCCCAGTATTTCACCAATTGGTCTGAACTCATTTCTTTTCCAGAACTTTTATGGAACACATATTTCTTTTTCTTCGCATCCCACAATTCACTATTAGCAGCATCCATTGCAATCGCAATTTGTGTACCTGTTTTATAACCAGCAGATTGTATCGCTTCTAAAACTGTTTCAATCGCTTCTTCGTTGCTCTGAATATTTGGAGCAAATCCACCTTCATCTCCTACATTGGTGCTATATCCTTTTTTCTTTAAAGTACTTTTTAATTGATGGAAGATCTCTACACCCCAACGTAAACCTTCGCTGAAGCTAGGCGCACCGATAGGCATGACCATGAACTCTTGGAAATCAATTTTATTATCTGCGTGAGCACCCCCATTTAAAATATTCATCATTGGCATTGGCAATTTTCTTGCATTCGTGCCACCGATGTATCTGTACAAAGGTAAATTAGCTTCTTCAGCTGCTGCTTTTGCAACCGCCATACTTACCGCTAAAATAGCATTTGCACCTAATTTGCTTTTATTTGAAGTGCCATCTAAATCAATCATCACTTGATCGATTGCAGCTTGAGATGTAATATCAAAACCAATCAATGCATCTGCAATACTTGTGTTTACATGCTTAACCGCTTTTAAAACGCCTTTGCCTAAGTATTTCTTTTTATCGTTGTCTCTTAATTCTGCCGCTTCATGAATACCAGTACTTGCACCACTTGGAACAGCAGCACGACCCATTGCGCCATCGTCTGTTAATACGTCCACCTCTACGGTTGGATTTCCTCTACTATCTAAAATCTGTCTTGCGTGTACTTCGATAATGTAACTCATAATTGGATATTTTTTCTAAAAAATAGAATGCTGTTTGTTTGCGCAATTTACACCCATTTTTTTTAATGGGTAAGCAATTTGAAAATTTCTTCTAAACTTGCTGTTTGAGTCAGTGATTCAATGGATTGATCGGCCACTAACTTGCCCTGATGTAAAACCAAGACCCTATCCGAAATGGCCGCTACTTCTTGTAAAATATGGGATGAAAATAAAATCATGGCATTTTTACTGAGCAAATGAATCAATCCTCTAATTTCAATCAACTGATTTGGATCCAAACCAGCAGTGGGTTCATCCAGTAAAATCAATTCAGGCTGGTGTAAAATTGCAGCAGCAATGCCTACTCTTTGCTTAAACCCTTTGGATAAGAACCCAATTTTTTTATGCTGCATGGATTGTAATCCTGTTTGCACAATCACTTCTTCTATTCTTTTAGATGGCGAGGGGATCGCATGTACACTCGCTAAGAAATTTAAATACTCAACAACATATAAATCTTCATACAAAGGATTGGACTCTGGTAAATAACCGATCTTTTTTTTATAAGCGACCTCGTCTTTTTGTACATCTAATCCCGACAACTGAATGGAACCAGCATCTGGACTAAGGCAACCTGCAATCATTTTTAAAGTAGTGCTCTTCCCTGCACCATTTGGCCCAAGAAAGCCAACAATCTCTCCTGGCTGTATGGTAAAACTGAGCGAATCAACTGCTTGGAATTGATTAAATTTTTTGGATAGGGTCTGTACATTCAATGACATACTCAAAAGTAAAGCATTATTCTAAATCTTTAGAACTTGCAGGCAATTGATCATACTCCCCTTTAAAAGCATAGTAGCCAAAAATGAAGAAGCCAATGCAAATAGGCGTGAAAATGGTCAGAATAATGACCCATTGCAAACTCACATTGGATTTTGTTAAAGTAGTCGCAGCTGCAATTTTTTGAATGGCTTGAGATGCTAAGAACCATATAATTGCTGGTGCTAAAAACATCCAAACCAGCCCTAGTATTTTTTTAATTGTATTCATGTTTGATTATTGATTAGTCCATGACTTCTTTATCTACCCTATTTGTTAAATAAATAACCCCAATAAATAAACAAATAGAGGCAACACCAATTGGATACCACAAGCCAGCAAGTGGATCTCCTGCAGGATTGTCTGCAGTTTTTGTAAACTCCACAATCAAGGTACCCAAGAAAGGCACCAAGCCACCAAATACGCCATTGCCAATATGATAAGGTAGCGACATGGATGTGTAACGAATTTTAGTGGGGAATAATTCCACTAAGAAAGCTGCAATTGGACCATAGACCATCGTGACATAAAGGATCTGCACAAAAACCAACCAGATTAAATTCCAATAAGTGGCCTGATCCAATGTTTTTTCAACCAATACATTTGGTTTTAGAGATATCGAAGCAATAGTGACTTTCGCTATTTTAGTTGCATCCAATACAGTCCCTTTTACAGGTTTTAATTTGACTTTAATAGTATCTAGTTTTGTGGCATCCACCTCATTGGCTTGGGTATATTGAATACTTACAACACTGGCGTCATCCACCATATCCGTTAAATGTATCGTGTCTGTTTTGGTATAACTAAATACAGCGCCATCTGTATACGCAGTATCAAATTTTTGTACTACATACAATTTTGTAAAAATTTTTGAATCAACTGAAGCTATTTTTTCTGAAACAACAGTACCTGCTAAGTCAATTTTTTCGATTCTATTTTGAGCATTGGTGGCATCTAAAAAATATTGATAGATGGGCCTGTAAGTGATTATGCCCGCGAGCATGCCGAACATCATGATCCACTTTCTTCCAATTCGATCACTCAAATAACCAAATACCACAAAGAAAGGCGTGGCAAATAAAATAGCCCATAACATTAAATTTCTTGACTGTACAAATTCAACTTTGCAAACGGTCTCGATAAAACTTTGTGCGTAAAATTGCCCAGTATACCAAATCACACCCTGCCCCATCACGGCACCAAACAAGGCTAATAAAACCATTTTAAAATTGGCTTTATGTCCAAAACTTTCTTTTAAGGGATTGGTAGATGTTTTGCCTTCTGATTTTAATTTAGTGAACATAGGGGATTCACTCATTTTCATTCTAATGACAATGGACACGCCTACTAAAACAATCGACATCCAAAATGGATACCTCCATCCGCCCCATTCTGCGCTAAATGCTTCCACACCTTGATTCGATCTAATCAATATAATCACACCCAATGCCAAAAACAATCCTAAAGTAGCTGTGGTCTGAATCCAACTAGTCCAAAAACCTCGTCTATTTGCAGGTGCATGTTCTGCAACATAAGTGGCTGCTCCTCCATATTCTCCACCCAATGCCAAACCTTGTATCAATCTTAAAATCAATACTAAAATGGGCGCCGCCCAACCAATGGTTGCAAAGCCAGGTACTAAGCCAATTGCAAAAGTGGAACCACCCATCAACACCAAAGTCAGTAAAAAAGTATACTTACGTCCTATAATATCTCCTAGTCTTCCAAATACCAATGCGCCAAATGGTCGTACAATAAATCCCGCTGCAAAAATGGCGAGTGTACTTAATAGTGCCGAAGTGCCTGCATCTGAAGGGAAGAACTGTTTTGAAATAATGGTGGCCAGCATACCAAAAATGTAAAAATCATACCATTCAATCAGGGTGCCAACAGAAGACGCACCAATCACCAAACTGATTTTACTAGGCTTTATGTCCAAACTCATATTTTATTTGTTTAATTGCTGCAATTCAAGTTAAATCAATCAACTTAAAAAATGTAAATTTGGAACACTAATTTTAAATTTGATTTATGTCTTATCCATACCAAATTAAAGACCTTGCAGGCTACCACGAGGATTATCAAAAAAGCATACAAGATCCTGATGCATTTTGGGGAGAGGTGGCCGAACATTTTACTTGGCATAAAAAATGGGACAAAGTAAGTGATTGGAATTTCAAAGGACCTAGTATTAAATGGTTTATTGGTGGTCAATTAAATATTACTGAAAATTGTTTGGACCGTCATCTTGATAAGATGGGAGATAAGCCTGCCATCATTTGGGAACCGAATGATCCAGAAGAGCAACATCGTACACTTACTTATAAGGAACTGCATTTAAAAGTTTGTCAGTTTGCACAAGTCTTATACAATAATGGTGTTAAAAAAGGCGACCGTATTTGTATCTATATGGGCATGATTCCTGAATTAGCCATTGCAGTATTGGCATGCGCAAGAATAGGTGCCATTCATAGTGTGATTTTTGGCGGCTTCTCTGCACAAAGTATTGCAGACAGATTGGACGATGCTAAAGCTAATTTTATCATTACATGTGATGGTGCTTTTAGAGGTGCAAAGGACATCCCATTAAAAGCAGTGATAGACGACGCTTTAATTGGCAACCATATTGTAAAGCATGTGATTGTTTGCACAAGAACAGGGACAGCAGTGTCTATGTTAAAAGGCAGAGACCTTTGGTGGGAGGATGAAATTAAAAAAGTGGAAGCGCAGGGTATTCAATTTGTTCCAGCAGCCATCATGGATGCAGAAGATCCTTTATTTATTTTATACACTTCTGGTTCTACAGGAAAACCAAAAGGTGTCGTGCATACTGTGGCAGGTTATATGGTCTACACCAATTATACTTTTGTCAATACATTTAACTATCACCCAGATGATTTATTCTTTTGTACTGCAGATATAGGTTGGATTACAGGGCATAGTTACATTGTATATGCGCCATTAAGTGCAGGTGGCACGACTATGATGTTCGAAGGCATTCCAACTTTCCCAGACGCTGGAAGGTTTTGGAAAATCATTGATAAATTTAGTGTCAACATTTTGTATACCGCTCCTACTGCCATTCGCTCATTGATGAGTTTTGGATTAGGCCCAGTGGAGGGACATGATTTAAGTAGTTTAAAAGTATTAGGTACCGTTGGCGAACCCATTAACGAGGAAGCATGGAATTGGTACAACGAACAGATTGGAAAAAATAAATGTCCAATTGTAGACACTTGGTTTCAAACAGAAACAGGTGGCATCATGATTTCTAATATGGCGGGCATTACACCAGGAAAAGCAGGATGGGCGACTTATCCAATGCCTGGCGTTGATCTCATTCTAGTGGATGATCAAGGAGCAGAAGTGGTTGTTCCTACTTCAGATGAAGATGGTGGAATTTTTAGAGGGAATCTTTGTATCAAACAAGCATGGCCTTCAGCCATCAGAACAACTTATGGTGATCACGAAAGATGCAGGACCAATTATTTTGCAACCTACGATGATTTATATTTTACGGGTGATGGTGCATTCAGAAACAAAGCAGGTCAATATAGAATCACAGGACGAGTGGATGATGTATTGAATGTGAGTGGCCACAGGATTGGCACTGCCGAAGTAGAAAATGCCATTAACATGCACGCTGGTGTAATAGAGAGTGCTGTAGTGGGTTATCCGCATGATATCAAAGGGCAAGGTATTTATGCCTATGTGATTTATACAGGATCTCATGATCAAGAAAGCCATGGTAGTTCAGACATGATTCGCAAAGACATCCTGCAAACTGTGACAAGAATTATTGGACCAATCGCCAAGCCCGATAAAATTCAATTTGTTACTGGCTTACCTAAAACAAGATCAGGTAAAATCATGCGCCGCATCCTTCGCAAAGTTGCAGAAGGTGAATTGAATAACTTAGGAGATACCTCTACCCTACTTGATCCTGCAGTCGTGGATGAAATTGTAAAAGGCGTTGTCTAACTAAAATGAAGTAAATATAATCCTGAGTTAATTACTGCTCCATTAAATTTTTTAATTTACTAGATAATAAGAAAAGAATAATAGACGCAATTCCTGCCATAAATACAAAGAACATAAAGAACTCATGCAAGTTGGTAATTTGATACCCAGCGAAAGAAGTTGTTTGACCATTTTCTGGATACAAGGTACTAAAAACACCTGCTAATTTATTGGCAAAAGCATTGGCTGTAAACCATACTGCCATTAATATTGAAGCAAATTTAAGTGGGGCTAATTTATTGAATAAGGAAAGTCCAATTGGAGATAAACAAAGCTCTCCAAATGTGTGCATCATGTACATACCTATCAACCAAATCATACTTACTTTAACACCTGTTCCTACTCCATTCACTCCTGTAGCAATCCATAAATAACCCAATGCCAATAACATCAAACCCATCGCCATTTTAAATGGAGAAGAGGGTTCTCTTTTGGCTTTACCTAATTTAATCCAAATCCATGCCACCAATGGAGCAAGGGCAACCACAAAGATGGAATTTAAAGATTGAAAGAAACTTGTTGGTACCACATAAAATCCTAAATCGCGCTGTGTATTTTCAGAGGCAAAAAAGGTAAGTGATGCTCCCGCTTGTTCAAATGCACTCCAGAAAAAGATCACAAAGAAAGACACTGTAAACAATACTGCTACTTTCTTTTTTTGAATACCATCTAATGAAGTATCAGAGAAAATGATAAATGCAATTAATAAAATACAAGCAATCAATAACCAGAATAAATAACTCACTACTTTAATATCAATGTAGACTAGTGCGATGGTTAAAAGAGAAAGTAAAAATAACAACCCAATCATCACTGGAATTTTTTGCAAAATTTTTGGTGCGTCTTTTGGTGCATCACCAATGGACACGCCGTCCGCATCCACTAAATATTTTTTCTGAAATATAATTTGTGTAATTACACTTAAAAGCATGGCCACTCCTCCTGCTAAAAAGGCCCATTTAAAGTCTCCATTGTTTCCTGTGTCTCCAAAAAATCCACAAACAATTGGACCCAATGCGCCACCTGTGTTGATACCCATATAAAAAATGGTATAGGCAGCATCAATTTTTGAATCACCCTTTGCATACAATTGACCCACCATACTCGAGATATTTGGCTTGAAAAAGCCATTCCCTGCAATCATACAACCCAAACCAGTATAAAATAGCGGCATTGCGAGTGCGGCATTGTCATAAAAATGACCACAAAAAAATAATACAAATTCACCAATCGCCATCACCAATCCGCCTGCAATAATAGAGCGCTTATTGCCCCAATACCTGTCTGCGATATAGCCACCCAGTAAAGGTGTTAAGTAAATCAAGCCTGTATAACTGCCATATACCTGAGATGCATCGATCTGATTAAAAGCCATTGCTTTTACTAAAAACAGGACCAATATGGCACGCATACCATAATAGTTAAATCGCTCCCACATTTCTGTTGCGAATAAAACATAAAGTCCTTTTGGATGGCGTTGTGTCATTGTAGACATAATAAAACGTTTATTTAATTGGTACAAAATAATAAAATCCCTTCAATAAATTTTACTTTCGTGCTGCAATCACCTTAATTATGAATATTTTACTCATTGGCGCTGGCGGGAGAGAACATGCTTTGGCTTGGAAAATAGCACAAAGTTACCATTGTGATCATTTGTATATCGCTCCTGGTAATCCAGGCACCGCAAGCATTGGCGTCAATCTACCCATTGCCATCGACGATTTTGAGGGATTGAAGCAAGCAGCCATTACCCACCAAATTGATATGATCCTTGTTGGGCCAGAGGAACCGCTCGTTAATGGCATTTTTGATTTTTTTGCAAATGATCCTTTAACCCAAGCCATGAATGTGATTGGGCCTTCTGCAGCCTCAGCACAATTGGAAGGTAGCAAAGCATTTAGCAAGCATTTTATGCAAAGGCACCATATCCCCACAGCTGGATATGCCGAATTTACCATCGACAACTACGAGGAAGGGAAGCAATATATTGCTGCACATAGCTTACCTATTGTTTTAAAAGCAGATGGACTAGCTGCTGGAAAGGGTGTGATCATAGCTACAACAACCCAAGATGCTTTGGAAAGTTTTGAATCCATGTTGCAGCATAAGCAATTTGGCAAAGCCAGTGCTAGAGTGGTGATTGAGGAATTTTTAACAGGGATAGAAGTCAGTGTTTTTGCACTCACAGATGGCAAAAATTACCAAATTATAGGACACGCAAAGGACTACAAACGAATAGGAGAAGGCGATACAGGGCTCAATACAGGCGGAATGGGTTGTGTAAGTCCAGTGCCATTTATGGATGAAGCTTTTATGGCAAAAGTGGAAGAAAAGATCGTGCGCCCTACCATTGAAGGTATAGCTAAGGAAGGATTGGTCTATAAAGGATTTGTCTTTTTTGGCTTAATGAATTGCAACGGGGAACCTTCAGTGATTGAATACAATTGTCGACTAGGAGACCCTGAAACTGAAGTAATTCTACCCCGCTTACAAACCGACTTAGTGAGTATTTTAGCCGCTACCGATAATGGTACTTTGGAAGATGTAAATATTGAATACCATGATGGTGCTTTTGCCACCGTGATGGCGGTAAGTGGTGGCTATCCTGGTGACTACCAAAAAGGATTCCAAATTAGTGGATTGGACCTTGTAAGGCAACAGGCTAAAACCACGCTGTTCCAAGCTGGGACTGGGTTTAAAGAAGATACGATTGTGACCAATGGAGGTCGAGTTTTAACTGTAACTGCACAAGGAAATACCATTTCAGAAGCAGTCGAAACCGCAAAAAATGCTTTGGGTCTGATTCAATTTGAAGGCATGAATTTTAGAAAAGATATTGGCTATGAATTTGAGGGATAAACTTTGTTGACAATCCTTGTTGAAAATTATTCTTGTTCATTTTTTTAAAAAGCTTTGTAGTTCAAGGATTTTAGATGATTTTTGCATCATTCCAATGAACGTAAAATACTGAACGAATATGGGCTTATTTAACTTTTTCACCCAAGAGATTGCAATGGACTTGGGCACCGCAAATACACTGATCATTCACAATGACGAAGTAGTAGTGAACGAACCTTCTATTATTGCCTTAAACAGGAATAATATGAAAGAGGTTTTAGGTGTTGGGAAAAAGGCATTATTGATGCACGAAAAAACACATGAAAGTATTAAAACTGTTCGTCCATTAAAAGATGGTGTAATCGCTGATTTCAACGCAGCAGAATTAATGATTCGTGAGTTGATGAAAATGATTTATCCAAAAAAACCATTGTTCCCTCCAAGTTGGAGAATGGTAATTTGCATTCCATCTTCTATTACCGAAGTAGAAAAAAGAGCGGTGCGTGATAGTGCCGAACAAGCAGGCGCAAAAGAAGTATATATGATTCACGAACCTATGGCGGCTGCATTAGGAATTGGTATTGATGTAGAAGAGCCTGTAGGAAATATGATTATTGATATCGGAGGTGGTACAACAGGTATTACAGTCATTGCATTAGCAGGTATTGTTTGTGATCAAAGTATTCGTGTAGCTGGTGATGAATTTACAGCTGATATCATGGAAGCATTAAGACGTTATCATAGTTTATTAATTGGAGAGCGTACTGCTGAACAAATTAAAATACATGTAGGCGCTGCTTTAAAAGATTTAGATAACCCGCCAGAAGATATGCCAGTCAATGGTAGAGACTTGGTAACAGGTATCCCAAAACAAATCATGGTCTCTTACCAAGAAGTAGCAGAGGCTTTGGATAAAAGTATTTTCAAAATCGAAGAAGCTATCTTAAAAGCTTTAGAGACAACACCTCCAGAACTTGCTGCAGACATCTATCGTAGAGGTTTATACATCACAGGTGGCGGATCGCTTTTAAGAGGTTTGGATAAAAGATTGAGTGCAAAAATTAAATTACCTGTTCATGTAGCGGACGATCCTTTAAAGAGTGTGGTGCGTGGAACAGGCATTGCATTGAAAAACTACCAACGTTTTCCATTTATTATGAGATAATACCAAATGAAGAATATCATTGGGTTCATACGACAAAATTTTACTTTCTTTAGTTTTCTGATACTTCAAATAGTGTCATTGGTCATGTTGTCTTCTTACAGTAAATCGCATCAAACATTTTTTGGCAATTGGAATAATACCGTGGCTGGAACTGTGAATTCTAAATACAATGAGTGGGCATACTTTTTTAATTTAAAAGCAACCAATGCAAAATTAGTGGCAGAAAATGTAGCACTAAGAAATGAACTTGCTCAAAATTTTGTGCCTTATGATACCAGTGTAAAATCTGGTACTTTGATTTTAAGAAAAGACAGTTTAGAGAAAATTAGAAAATTCTTTTACTACCCAGCCAAAGTGGTGGGCAACAGCTTTAGCCTTCAAAAAAATTATATCACGATTGAACGTGGCGGTTTACAAGGTGTCAAGAAAGATATGGCAGTGATCAGTCCTGATGGATCGATTGTAGGCGTAGTCGTTGAGGTGAATGACAACTATAGTAAAATCATGAGCTTATTGCACCGTAATAGTAAAGTAAGTGCCATGTTAAAAAGAGATCGAATTGCTGGGAGTATGGAATGGGATGGAATGAGTCCAGAAATTTTAACTTTAAAAAATATTTCAAAAAGTGCTTCTCCTAAAATAGGAGACACTGTATTGACAAGCCCCTACTCTTCTAGCTTCCCTGCGCAGTTGATGATTGGCCGGGTTGCAAGTATTATTAAGGACCCTTCTAGCAATTTCTTGACTTTGAATATTAAATCTACTACCAATTTTTATAATTTAGAATATGTGTACCTAATTCAAAATAAAAGAATGGAAGCTCAAGCCGATATAGAGCAAAAGGGGGAAGGCAATGAATAATCTTTTAAAAAATAGTGCAAGATTTATATTACTCTTATTGATACAGATTATCATTTTGAATGAAATTCCGCCCATCCATCAATTCATTACACCCTATTTGTATTTTATTTTTATCCTTTGGTTGCCATTTGGCACAAGCAGAATAGCCACTACTTTATTGGGTTTTGCTATTGGGTACAGTTTAGATATGTTTACAAATACCCCAGGACTTCATGCAGCAGCAGCTACATTAATTGGATACCTTAGACCAACTATTCTAAATATTCTATTAGCACAAGAAGTCTCGGAGGAATTATCTAAGGAGCCAAGTATTGGGACCATGGGATGGGGACCTTTTATGATTTACCTTTTTTCAATTACGTTTATACACCACTTTTATTTAGTTTTATTAGAGTGGTTGCAATTTGGTGACTTTGGGTATTTTATTGGAAAAGTGTTTTTTACAAGTGGGATGAGTATGCTACTTATTTTACTAGCAGAACTCTTACTGAACAGAAGGAAGCTAAAAAGATAAAACATGTCAGTATACAATCAGAATAGAGGGGTCATTATTCAAATTATTATTGGTACTGTTTTTTTTCTGATTGTTGGACAATTAGTAAGTCTTCAAGTTGTTTCTAATAAATATAAATTGGCTGCAGACAATAACGCCATTTTTAGAAAAATCATTTACCCAGATCGTGGTATCATTTACGACAGAAAAAAGAGAGCACTTTTAGAAAATACCATTAGTTATGACTTGGTGGTTATTCCTAATGAGGCTAAAGGGGTAGATACAGCAGCATTATGCGAAATACTAAAGATTGATAAAGCAGAATATAGCAAGCGAATTATTGAAGCGATTATCAGAAATACTAGGGTGAAAGCTGGTGTCTTTGAGCCATTTTTAACGAATGAAATTTATGCACAATTAAACGAAAACTTATACCGATTCCCTGGTTTCTCTTTATCAGAACGTTCCATCAGAAACTATCCATATAATACAGCAGCGCATGTATTGGGTTATGTGGCAGAAGTAGATGTGAACTTTTTAAAGAAGCATGAATCAGAAGGATATGAAATGGGTGACTATGCAGGCATGACTGGATTAGAAAAAAATTATGAAACTGTGTTGATGGGTCAAAGAGGCGTTAAGCGTTTTTTAAGAGACAATAAAGGAAAGATTCAAGGCCCCTATGAAAAAGGAGAATTTGATACAACTGCCATTGCAGGTAAAAATTTATATACAAGCGTGGATGTTCAAGTGCAACAACTTGCAGAAAAATTATTGCAAAATAAAATTGGAAGTGCCGTTGCGATCAACCCTAAAACGGGTGGTGTGATTGCGATGGCTTCTAGTCCAGGCTACAATCCAAATTTGTTAACAGGTAGTCAAAGAAGAAAAACAATTGGCAGGTTGCTATTAGATACGGCTAGACCTATCTACAATCGTGCTATTAAAGGACAATATCCTCCAGGTTCTACATTTAAACCTTTAGGCGCGTTGATTGCATTGGACGAGGGTTTGATTACACCAAATTACGGATACAATTGTTTTGGATCATATGGTGCTTGTGGTGACCCAAGAAAATGTGAACACCATAATGCTGGACACGCAGCAAATTTGCAATTGGCATTGGCTTATTCTTGTAACTCTTATTTTTTACAAGTGTTTAGAATGGCTATTGACAATCCAAAATACAAATCTGCTAAAGGAGGTTATGTAAAGTGGAAAGAATATATGAATGCTTTTGGATTTGGACGAAAGCTTGGCGTGGACTTACCCAGCGAAAACAAAGCAAATATTCCTGACACGGCGCAATACAGTAAAGACTTTGGTAATCCAAGATACTGGAATAGCTGTTATATGTTAACGCTAGGAATTGGTCAAGATAGAATGACCGCAACACCGCTACAACTAGCTAATTCTATGGCATTCATTGCCAATGGAGGGTATTATTATACACCCCATTTTGTAGATAGTATTGAATCCGAGACCGAAGAAGAAGCGGCACAATTAGCCCCCTTTAGAAAAAAACAAAAAATAACAAAAATCCCAAAGGAATATTTTGATGTCATAAAAGAAGGCATGCATGATGTGACGGTATATGGA
>Ga0304730_1001725_pt1 | contig 16197 bp, 13 predicted proteins | sample M_130628_MF_Meta_FD_190474 | JGI IMG/M metagenome (GOLD analysis project Ga0304730, IMG submission 190474) | Freshwater microbial communities from Lake Montjoie, Canada to study carbon cycling - M_130628_MF_MetaG (v2) (version 2) | ecosystem: Environmental > Aquatic > Freshwater > Lake | place...
TGGCCCATGCGGGCGTCGGTCTGATCCGCCCCGCGCTCGACCGTAATCTTGCCTTGGAAGACGGCGCGCGCATTGTCACGCACGGCACCCTTAGTGAGTTGGTTGGTCGTGCCGCCCTCGCCCTTGTGGCTCACGACTGTGGTCTGATCACTGTGTCGCGCGTCGCCGAGCAGATAGACGCCGTCGAGCCGCACCGATGCACCCTGCCCTGGATGGCTGACATGGGTCTCAAAGCGCTGGCGCTTGCCCCCGGTGGTTAGGACTGTTTGGTTAAGGGTGGCATTGGCACCCAGATCAACGGTTGCCATCACAACGCTGATGGCCTCGGCGCTGTCGTTCAGGATCACGACCCGCTCGACGGTTGCGCCTGCCCCGATCTGCAGGCTGATGGCCAGATCGCTGACATAGTCTGATCCAAGACCTTCATGGCTCTCTAGCAGGGTGAGAACGCCGCCGTAGGCGACCTCAATGGCCAGCGCCGTGTGATGGGCACGGGCCGCCGCGCTGGCGATAAAGCGCAAGCTCACCGTCCGATGCTCGCCCGACGCAACAGTAAGCCGATCAGGGCCAAAGCCATTGACGATAACCAGCGCCTCAGCCTCGGCAGTGGCTGCGAACGGTCCAGCCGGTACCATTGCCAAGTCCTTGGGCGAAGCCTCCGGAATGGCCCGCAAGGCCGCGCGCAGGTCCGTGTAGCGCCAAGCCTCATCGCGGCGACTGGGCAGGGACGTGACATCCCCGCTTTGAAGGGCGAGCGCTAGGCTCATGCTGCGACCTGCGAGAACCGGTCATAGCCGGTCTCTTCCAGTTCCAATGCCAGTTCAGGACCGCCAGAAGCCACGATCTTGCCTCCAGCCAAAACATGGACCCGGTCCGGTTTGATATAGTCGAGCAGGCGCTGATAGTGGGTGATGACCAACATGCCCCGCTCAGGCGAGCGCAAGGCGTTGACCCCCTCCGACACGATCCGCAAGGCGTCGATATCGAGCCCGGAATCGGTCTCGTCCAAGATCAGAAATTTCGGCGAAAGCATCGCCATTTGAAAGATTTCCATCCGCTTCTTCTCACCGCCTGAGAAGCCAACATTGAGCGGCCGCTTGAGCATATCGAAGTCGATCTTCAGGCTGGCCGCCTTTTCACGGGCGAGCTTCAAGAAATCCGGAGCACCAATCTCATCCTCGCCGCGCGCCTTACGCTGGGCGTTCAAGGCGGTGCGAATGAAGGTCAGGCTCGGCACGCCGGGAATCTCCAACGGATATTGGAACGACAGGAAGAGACCCCTAGCCGCCCGCTCATTAGCCTCGAGCGCGAACAGGTCGTCGCCGTTCAGCGTGGCCGTGCCTTGCGTGACCTCATAGCCCTCACGCCCCGCCAGCGTATAGGACAGGGTCGATTTTCCCGCCCCGTTCGGGCCCATGATCGCATGGACCTCGCCCGCTGGAACCTCCAAGGACAGGCCCTTCAGGATCGGCGTGCCACCGACTTCGACATGCAGGTTGGTAACTGACAACATAATTAGATCTCTCAAACGCCCATCTGCGCGGTGCAGAGTGGGTTAGGATTAGGGGTCGGCGCGAGGGCGCGGATCTGGTCGATGACGGTATAGAGGTCGTCGCGAACGGTCTTTTCAGCAAAGCGGACGACACGGTAACCGGCCGCCGTCAGCGAAGCCGTGCGAATAGCGTCGCGCTCGATCGTCTCAGGCAGGGTGTGATAATAGCCATCGACCTCGATGATCAGACGGCATCGATGATGAGCGAAATCAGCAACATAGGGACCGATGGGGACCTGACGACGCCAGTTGTCCTTCAACTCTCGCAACGCTGCCCACAGAGCCTTCTCCGCCAAAGTCTGCTCCCGCCGCAACCGACGCGCCCGCGCAACAACGCCCCCCTTCCCCCCTCGAGGGGGAAGGGCCGGGGATGGGGGGGTAACCGTCGGTGCCGAACGAGACGCAGATGTAGCAACAGCCGAGGATAAACCCGCACCGCTTTCACCCCTATCCCCGACCCTTCCCCCCTCTAGGGGAAAGGGAGAAGAGATCGACGCCCCCTTCCCCCCTCGAGGGGGAAGGGCCGGGGATGGGGGGGTAACCGTCGGTGCCGAACGAGACGCAGATGTGGCAACAGCAGGGGATGAACCCGCACCGCCTTCACCCCCATCCCCGGCCCTTCCCCCCTCGAGGGGGAAGGGAGATGATTGATCATCGCTCATCCGACGGAGCCTTCTAGACTGATGGCTACAAGTTTCTGCGCTTCGACGGCAAATTCCATCGGCAGTTCTTGGAGAACTTCACGCACAAAGCCGTTGACCAGCAACTGCACAGCCTCTTCGCGCGATAGACCGCGCTGCATGACATAGAACAGTTGATCGTCAGAAAGCCGCGTCGTCGTGGCCTCATGCTCGAACTTGGCCGAAGCATTGCGCGCCTCGACATAGGGCACCGTATGGGCCGCGCAGGTTTTGCCGATTAGCAAACTGTCGCACTGGGTAAAGTTGCGCGCGCCCGTCGCCTTGGCATGGGCCGAGACCAAACCGCGATAGGTATTGGATGAATTTCCAGCCGAAATGCCTTTAGAAATAATGCGTGAGCGCGTGTTCTTACCAAGATGGATCATCTTGGTGCCGGTATCGGCCTGCTGGCGCCCGTTGGTGATGGCGATGGAATAGAACTCACCAACGCTCTCATCACCGCGCAGGATGCAGGAGGGATATTTCCAAGTCACGGCAGAGCCGGTCTCGACCTGGGTCCATGAGACCTTAGAGCGGACACCCCGGCAATCGGCCCGCTTGGTCACGAAATTATAGATGCCGCCCTTGCCGTCCGCATCGCCCGGATACCAGTTCTGGACCGTCGAATATTTGATCTCGGCATCATCGAGCGCCACCAACTCGACCACGGCGGCGTGAAGCTGGTTCTCGTCGCGCTGAGGGGCCGTGCAGCCCTCCAGATAGGAGACATAGGCGCCCTTGTCGGCAATGATCAGGGTCCGCTCAAATTGGCCAGTTTCCTGCGCATTGATACGGAAATAGGTCGACAGCTCCATCGGGCAGCGCACGCCCGGCGGGATATAGACGAAGGATCCGTCCGAAAAGACCGCGCAGTTCAGGCAGGCGAAATAGTTGTCCGTCGTCGGAACAACCGAGCCCAGATAGCGCTTGACCAGTTCAGGATGCTCGCGCACCGCCTCACTGAACGAACAGAAGATCACGCCGACCTGCGCCAATTCCTTCTTGAAGGTGGTGACGACCGAGACACTGTCGAACACGGCATCCACCGCATAGCGCGGCGCGCCTTGGACTCCGGCAAGCACCTCTTGCTCGCGCAGAGGAATGCCCAACTTGGCATAGGTCTTAAGCAACTCTGGATCGACCTCGTCCAAGCTCATGGGGCCGACCTTTTGGCTCGGCGCGGCATAGTAATAGAGGTTCTGATAGTCGACCTTGGCATATTCAACCTTGGCCCAGTCCGGCTCTTCCATCTGCAGCCAGCGGGCATAGGCTTCAAGCCGCCATTGCAGCATCCATTCCGGCTCTTGCTTCTTAGCCGAAATGAACCGCACAATATCTTCGCTCAGGCCGCGCGGGGCAAAATCTTGAGCAATATCCGTGACAAAGCCATGCTCGTACGTCTCGAGTTGCTCAACCTGATCGATGGTCTTTTTGACCGCAGCCATAGTCTTTACGCTCCTGTCCCTTATGCCGCCGAGGCGGGTCTGCGGGACTGATGACGCTGGTTGGCCTCAAGCCAAACCTGCGCAAATCTTGTCCAATCTAACTGTGTCGTATCCCAGCCGCCGCTGACCCGAAGGGCCGATCCGGCGAGGGGTTCTAGGCCCATAGCGGTCAAGACCGGACTGGGCCGCACCTTGCCCGACGAACAGGCCGCACCGGTGGAGACCATGACCCCCGCCAGATCCAGCGCCATCACCTGAAGGTCAGCGCTAAAGCCCGCCTTGGCCAAGCAAAGCGTGTTGGGCAGACGCGTCGCGCCTTCGCCAATAACCTGAATTCCCGCTTCGGTTTTGAGATAAGCCGCCGCCTCATCGCGCCAAGTCGCTTGGCTCTTCATCTGGGCCATACCAGCCAAGGCGGCATCAGCGGCCGCGCCAAAGCCTGCAATACCCGCAAGGTTTTCGGTGCCAGCCCGTCGCCCGCGCTCCTGACCGCCACCATGCAAACGGCGCGACAGCATCGCGCGAGGACCAAAGGTCAGGGCACCGCTACCTTGTGGGCCGCCAAGCTTATGGCCAGAAACAGCCAATGTATCGGCACCGCAACCCCGCCCATCGACAATGATCTTGCCTGCCGCCTGCACGGCATCGACATGGAGCCAACCCTCATAGGTCCGCAAAATGTCGGCCGCCTCGCCCGTAGGCTGGATCACGCCGGTTTCATTGTTGGCGAGCATCAAGGCCGCAAACGGGCGGCCGTCAACGCTGTCCCATTGGGCCAGCCGCTCAGCCAGCCAAGCCAGATCCGCAACGCCGTGGCCATTGACGGGCCAGATCTCGACCGCTGCGCCGGTGGCCAGCGCCGTTTGGAGCACGCAATCATGTTCGGTCGCGCCAATGATCAGTCGCCGACTGCCTGCTGCCACAGCGCTTTCGATGGCAAGGGCATTGGCCTCTGTACCGCCGCTGGTGAAAATGATGGTCTGGGCGGGCACCATGATCAGCGCCGCCACCGCCTCGCGCGCCGCCTCAATCACGGCCCGAGCCGCTCGGCCACCGGCATGGATCGAGGACGGGTTACCCACCAGATCAAGAGCCGCCATCATAGCAGCCTTCACCTGCGGCCGAACGGGAGCCGTGGCATTGTAATCCAAATATGTAGACGAACCGCTCACAGTCGATCAGGCCGCCTGCGCCGAGTCCTGGCTGAGCTTGCCGGAAATGACGTCATCAAGGGTCACGCTGGCCAGATAGGAATGGATGTGACGGCCCATCTCGTCCCAAAGGGCGTGGGTCACACAGCGCTCGCCGCCCATCATGCAGCCCTTAGGGGAGCCTTGGCCCGCGCAGCGCGTCGCCCTGATCGGCTCATCTACCGCCAAGACAATCTCCGCCACCGAGGTCTCGTTGGCGTGGCGCGCCAAGCGATAGCCACCGCCGGGCCCGCGTACACTCTTGACCAACCCGCCGCGCCGTAGACGGGCAAACAGCTGTTCCAGATAGGACAATGAAATTTCCTGACGAGACGCGATATCGGCCAGCGACACGGCCTTGGTTCCGCTCTGCTTGGCCAGATCGGTCATAGCCATGACGGCATAACGACCTTTAGTGCTCAATCGCATGGTTCGCTCCCGCAGAAATCGTGCGCAACAACCGCCCTCTGTGTTACAAACCGCGACCTAGCGGGTGAACATTGGGCAGCCGTTTATAGATTGGACATAGGAAGACCAAGCGCAGCGGTCAAGTATTCTCCGCTGATTTGGCGCAGATTGCGCCGCCTTGGTCTGCCGTAGTTAAGTTGGAGAGACGATGCCTGAAGTGGTTCTGACCGGAGCAGCCGGACGAATCGAAGGACGCTATGCACCGGGCAAGCGCGAAAACGCCCCGATTGCTCTGATCCTCAGCCCCCACCCCAAGGCCCAGGGCCATATGAACAACCCCGTGGCGGTGCAGCTGTACCACCTGTTCATGAAGCGCGGCTTTGCGGTCCTGCGGTTCAACTTCCGCGGCGTCGGTCGTAGCCAAGGCGAATTTGACAGCGGCATTGGCGAACTGGCCGATGCGGCAACGGCGTTGGACTGGTTACAAACCACCAACCCCACGGCCTCTCAGTGCTGGGTGGCGGGCTATAGCTTTGGCGCTTGGATCGGGATGCAGCTCTTGATGCGCCGTCCGGAGACCGATGGCTTTATCTCGGTTTCACCGCCGACCAACATGTATGATTTCAGCTTCCTTGCCCCCTGCCCCGCTTCGGGTCTGATCTTGCACGGCTCAGCCGACACCATCGTTCCGCCCTTGGAAGTCGAGCGGGTCGTGTCAAAGCTGCGCACCCAAAAGGGCATCACTATCGATTATGATGTCGTCGATCAGGCCAACCACTTCTGGGGCGAAAAGCTGCCAGAGGTCGAGCAGCGCGTTGGGGCCTATCTGGATATGCGTCTAGAGGCTAACCCCGCTTAGGGCCCATACTAAGGACCGACCACCCGGCCGCCGGTCAGCGGCTGGGGAACACCCGTGGTGCCGGGGAACGAGATCGGCAGGCCGCGCACCGTGCGGGCCGCCAAAAAGGCAAAGGCTTCGGCCTCTACGGCATCGCCGCGCCAGCCCGCATCCTCTGCGGTGATCACCTGCACGCCGCAGCGTTGACGCAGACCCTCCAACATCGCCCCATTGTGACGCCCGCCGCCGCAGACCATTAGGGCACGGGGTGGCTGAGGCGCCTGCCCCAAGCCGTGGGCGACCGACTGGGCGACAAAGGCGGCAAGGGTCGCGGCGCCATCTTCAGGCGAAAGTCCCTCGACGGGTTTTGCTGTAAAATCATAACGATCCAAAGATTTTGGGCCAGTCTGGGTGAAGAACTCGTGGCTCATCATCTGGGCCAGAACAGCCTCATGCACCTGTCCGGACTGGGATAGGGCCCCGCCCGCATCATAACGGCCAAGGCCATGAAACTCGACCCACTGATCCAGAGGTCCATTACCCGGCCCCGTATCGAAGGCCAGAAGATCGCCACCCTCGCCGACAAAGGTCACATTGGCCACGCCGCCAATATTCAAGATCGCCACCGGCCCGGTGAGGGCTGAACGCCGCGCCAAGGCGGCATGATAGACCGGCACAAGGGGCGCACCCTGCCCGCCTGCTGCCACATCATCGGTACGAAAATCATAGGCCGTGCGAACGCCGGTGAGGCTGGCCAGCAGGGCTGCGTCGCCCAGTTGCCTTGTCCGCCCAATAGCGCTGGATGTTGGCGGCTCATGCAGAACGGTCTGGCCATGGAAGCCGATCAGGTCGATATCGGCAAAGCCCATCTCGTGGTGTTTTAGAAAGCCCGCCGCCGCCAGCGCGTGGGCTTCGGCAATCGCTCTTGCAGCCTCGGCAAAGACCTCGGGTTCAGGCGCACCGCGTGTCCACGACCGGCCTGCGACAATCGCCTCAAGAACGAGCGCACGAACATCGTCTGGCAAGGGCGCTTCGCCCGATGGGCCAAAGCTGTCGATGGTTTCGCCATCGGTGCGCAGGATGGCCATGTCGATCCCATCGAGCGAGGTCCCGCTCATGAACCCTAAGACCTGCTGCATATGCGCCCTCTCCCGTCCGGCGGCTTGGCCGAGTGTGTCCGTCCGTGCTACACGCACGCCCTTGCTTAAGAAAGCCCGAGTCCATGTCTGAACCGACCGCAACCGCCTTTAAGCCGAAATCACAGTTCCTGCAGGTCCTGCAAGAGCGCGGCTATATCCATCAGTGCACCGATCTGGAGGCCTTGGACAAGGCGGCTAGCGAAGGCGTGGTGACGGCCTATGTCGGTTATGACTGCACGGCGGACAGCCTGCATATCGGCCATCTGATCTCGATCATGATGTTGCGCTGGCTGCAAAAGACAGGACATCGACCTATCACCCTGATGGGCGGCGGCACGACCAAGGTGGGCGACCCGACCGATAAGGACAAGCAGCGGCCCCTGCTGACCGACGCCCAGATCGCCTCGAATATGGCCAGCATCCAGACCACCTTTGGCAAGTTCCTGAGCTTTGGTGATGCCGCGACCGACTCGGTGATGGTCAACAATGCCGACTGGCTGGAAAAGCTCGGCTATGTCGAGTTCCTGCGCGATTACGGCGTGCACTTCACCATCAACCGGATGCTGACCTTCGACAGCGTCAAGCTGCGGCTGGAACGTGAGCAGCCCCTGACCTTCCTCGAATTCAACTATATGCTGATGCAGGCCACCGACTATCTCGAACTCAGCCGTCGCTATGGCTGCGCCCTGCAGATGGGCGGCTCGGACCAGTGGGGCAACATCATCAACGGGGTGGAGTTGGTCCGCCGTGTCGATGCCAAGCCCGCCTATGGCCTGACCACGCCGCTTTTGATGACCTCATCAGGCCAGAAGATGGGCAAGAGCCTTGGCGGAGCCGTGTGGCTCAATGCCGACCGGCTCAGCCCCTATGACTATTGGCAGGTCTGGCGCAATACCGAGGACGCCGACGTGGGCAAGTTCTTGAAGCTGTTCACCGAACTGCCGATTGAGGAGTGCGAGCGTCTGGCCGCTCTGCCCGGCGCTGAGATCAACGAGGCCAAGAAGGTTCTGGCTGATGAGGCCACAACCCTTCTGCACGGGCGTGAAGCGGCTGAAGCGGCGCGTGCTGCCTCTGACAAGGCCTTTGAACAGGGCGTTCTGTCCGAGGACCTGCCAACGCTCGAGGTCGATCGCGCCACCTTGGAGGCCGGAATCCCTGTGGCCAATCTGGTGGTTGATGCAGGCCTTGCCGCCTCTCGCTCGGATGCTCGGCGACTGGCGCAAGGCGGCGGTCTTCGGGTCAATAATGAGCCCGTCACCGATGGGGCTAGGGTCCTGACCCTCGCTGACGTAACCGCAGACGGCGTGATCAAGCTGGCGGCGGGTAAGAAAAAGATCGTGCTGATCAAGCCGATCTAATCAAAAGCTTCAGGGCTCCGGCTTCGGTGTCGGGGCCTTGAAGACCGCCTTGCCGAGCGGCACGCCGTCAAAGACCCGGCGCAACATGCCAGGCGTCGCCAGCGACAGCGGATTAACGAACACCCTCGGTGCCTTGATCGCGCCCTTGGCCGAGTAGGTCAGGCCAAAGACTCCCTCGCCCTGGCGTGAAATCATCAAGGCTCCCAGCACCGGGATCTTGCCCACCGCCGAATTGAGCGCATAGGCCGGGGCCATAGCGCCTGCCAAATCCAATTCCTGGTTGGCCAGATCAATATAGCCGTGGGTCGTTAGGCCCAAGGCATCGCCCGTGGCCCGAGCCTCAGTGATTTCGAGCGTCCTACCGCGCAGGGCCATTCGGCTCGACAGGTCAGAAAACTGGATACCCTCGCCATTGAGCGTATTGGCCACACCGCTAAAGGCCCCAAGGGTCAGGATCTGGGCAAGGGCTGGAACCCGCGCAACACGGACCGATTGGGCCGTGAGCGCCAGATCAGCGCCTCCGGGCACCAGATGCCCAGACAATTGCGCTCTGCCGCCCTTGAGGTTGGTGAACCCCGACACGCTTTCAACCATCTGCCCAACAGACTCGACCTGGCCAGCAACGACAACCTGATCATCCTTCGGCGCGATAGTGAGGCTGATCGCGCCGTCACCGGGACCCTTGACCGAGGCCTCGAGCTGACGGTTCAAACCCGTTCCCCAATTGGCGGATAGACGCAGATTCGACAGGGGCTCTGCCTGCGTGACCTTGACCGTATCAACAACAATATCCAAGCGGATCGGACCTGCGCCCTGCCCCCCCTCGAGATTAGCCGGATCAATGGCCTGCAGTTCGTGCAGCAGGCGGCGGGCATCAAGGAAGTCCGCCTTGACGGCCAGCGCCGTGCTCGAACCCTCTTTGTCGAACCTAACCTGACCGTCGAACAGGCCCTTAAGGCGCGCCCGAGCCGTAGACAGGCTCACCAACTGCCCCTTACGAATTGTACCCGACAAAAGGGCCTCCATCGAGGGACCCTCAGCGCGAATGGCGCGCAAGGCGATGACATCGTCTTCTTGGCCAACAAAATCAGCCTTAAGGGTCGCTGGCTCATCAGCGGGTTTGGACCAGTCGGTACCGGCCAACGCAAGATGTGCGCCTGTCATATCAGCCTCTGCGTGGCCGCTGATCAGACCGCGTTCCTCGAACTCGAGCCGGGCGGTCAGCGGAACCTCACCGGTCAATTCCCCGGGGGCCAGCAGACCCAGCCTCACAGCCGCGTCTCCATTGAGCCGGGCGCTGATCTCGATCGACTGATGTCCGGGTCCAGATTGGAGACTGTCGAACCTTATCGGCGCACCCGCGATTGAGACGTCACCACTCAGACCTTCAGTCTCCGCCACCCACTGGCCCTCAATGGTCACCGGCTGAGCGGGCTTGATGAAGGCTGGCGCACCAAGACCGCTCAGATCGGCCTGAGAGAGCGTTGAGCGGCCTTGATAGACCAGTTGCGCATCGGACCTGCGGACCCAACCCAAACGGCCCACCAGCGCGCCAAGCGCGATATTGGCGTCGCCATCTTGCTTTGTCAGACGGACCTTGACCGTCAAGGGCTGAACCGTCGCAAAGAGCGGCAGATCACCCAGACCCAGAACAGTGGCCGCAGTGCGGTCAAGTTTGGCCGTGAACCCCACATCAAGCTGATCTGCGGTCAGCAGCGTCAAATCACCGACCAAGGTCCCCGCCTTGAGCGGACCACGCCATTCATCGCCCTTGCGATCCAGAACAACCGACAGGTCAAAGGCCGCAGCCTTGGCAGATACGGGCAAGCCATAGCGGCGCAGTCCTCCCGCCGCGACCTGACCGTCGATGGTCACGCGACCGGCATCGCCGAGGGTCCAACTAACGTTGCCCGACGCCGCCTTACTGTCGAACCGCCCCTGTCCGCCCAAGCGATCAAGGGTGAACTGACCGGTGGTCGGGACAGGATTGTGGGCATCAAGGGCGATGACGCCATCCAGCGCCAAGCGGCTCGGAGCAACTGTCGGGCTTCCGAAGGGCAGTTGATAATCGATATTGCCTTTGAATATGCCGACCTTGGCTACCCCCGATGCGGAGAGCCCACGATTATCACCGCTAACCTTGACCAAGCCCTGCTGCAAATCGAGGCCCAACGCGACCTTATCTATACCGCCATTGGTTAAAGTTCCGGCAAATTGGTAGCCATAGTCCTTGGCCAAAACGACCTTGGTCGTCGGCCTTGTGATGGTGAAGGAGACGTCCGCATCGCCCGAAAAATCTTCCGCCTTGAGGGGGCTCTGCGCCAAGATGTGCAAGGGCTGACGATCGAGAATGTTCAAGATCTGATCCGCTGGACCGCGGGCCCGGCCCTTGAACAGACCTGCCGCAGCGGGACGAAACCGGGGATAGGACACAAGCCCTTCGCTGAGCGTCACCCCTTCCATCATCCCCGAGGCGACGGTCAGGTCGAAGCGGTCGCCTTGAACCAACGCCTTGCCACGGCCCTGCTCGATGGGGGGAAGCCCAGGGACGATGACAATGGTGACGCCGTCAAAGTCAAAGCCGACCTTCAGCATCTCGTTGGTCAGTCCGCGTTTGGATGTGCCTGCGGGGATATCGACCGTGAGCTTAACGTTCGAAAGCGTGCCCTGCTTAAGCGCGGCCTTGACCCAATCGCGCGCGCCCTTGCCGACCGTTTCGGGCCAGAACGGATAGGCCTGATTGATATTCGCCTTACCCTCGATCTGGGCCTGAAGCTTCGCGCCCCACGCCCCTTGCGGCAGGCCATCCTTGTCCAGCGCCTGCATCAGGTCACCGCTGGCCGTTACCTTTGCGCCTGCCAGAACGGCTCCGGCCTTGGCAAGATTCAAATGGCCTGCTTCGGGCGTGTAGCCGCCTTTGACATAGAGATTTTGCAGGGTCTGGGGCTCTGCTCTGGGCACAAAGGCCATAACCGCTTGCGGGCCCTGCAGATCAAAGTCGAGGCGCGCGGGCTGCTTGTTTCGTCCCTCTGGGATCAGTCTGAGCCGACCCTTGATGTCCAACTGGAGCGGGGCGGCCTTGAGCTTGACGGAGGCCAACTCGACCTCGCCAGTCGCGGGATCATAGGTGGCGCGGGCCTCAGCTCGATCAAAGCGCTGCAGGGCCTTGCCAAAGCGGATCTGGCCAGCGCCCGCCGTAAAGCTCACATCCGCAGCCCGGATCCCCTGATCAAGGGCATAGCTGAGCGAGCCTTGCCCGTCGACTTGGGCGTCCAGGGCTGAAAGCGGCCTGGTCACACCCACCGAGGGGAAGATTTTGGCAGGGTTCAGGCGACTTATCTTGCCAGAGATAAAAGCTTCCTTCAGCCCCTCGGCTGCCTTGGCCTTGATCGCGAGCTCAGCCCGTTGATTGCCCTGCCCGAGCGCCGCATCGCCAACCAGATCTAAGTGTCCGAGGGCCTTGCGCAGGGCCAACCGACGCACATCGCCGGTCCAAGCCACTGACCCACCGATCTGGCGCAAAGACAGTGTGCCGTCCGTCAGTTCGACATCGTGCAGGAAACTGGCCCATCGACCCCGCCTTGCCGGTCCGGTGACTTCTGAAAAAAATCGGCCCAGCAGGGTCAGTTCGTCAGGACGACCTAGCGCCTCATAACCCAACTCATAGCGGCCCTGTGGGGAGACACTGAGCGCAATGAAAAAGTCTGAGGCGGCAATGCGTCCGGGCGCGGGCGCGAAGACCAGCACTGAATCCAAGGCCATGGCCGCTTGAACCCGACCTGCGCGCAGAACCTGTCGCCCTTTTTGGTCAGTGACCGACAGGTTCTCCATCTGGACACCCAAGGACTTGGCCTGGTCGAACCAAACGATCCCGACATGACCCAGTTGCGCATGGCCGCCCTTAACCTGTCGCTCAAGCCCGCTCACGATCATCGGCCGCAGGAAATCAGCGGAGATTGGCCCCTGGGCTAGTCGCATAGCCACCACGCCAAACAGCGCGATTATCGCCAAGACTAGGACGACTGCAGCTTCAAGCCCATGCTTCAGCGCCGGTCTCAGCAACAGAAATATCTCCGTAAAGGCCGGGGAACGGCTGGACGTGACGCCAGACAGACACCAAATGTATCCGGAACATGGCCGCACCGAAAATCAGTGCCCTAACGATGGGATACGTCAATGACTGACCAACTCCAACCCGGAGATCACGCTCCAGCCTTCGATCTGGCCTCGGATGCCGAAAAAAACCTGTCTTTGAGCGATCTGCAGGGCAAAACGGTGGTCCTCTACTTCTATCCAAAGGACGATACGCCCGGCTGCACGAACCAGGCCAAGGGATTCTCCGCCCTATCGGCAGACCTTGCCAAGGCCGGCGCGGTCGTGATTGGGGTATCGAAAGACAGCCTCGCCAGTCACAAGCGTTTTCGTGCTAAGCACGACCTGACCATCGCGCTGGGATCCGACCCAGAGGGAACCACGATCGAGGCCTATGGGGCCTGGGTTGAAAAGAGCATGTATGGCCGCAGCTATATGGGCATTGAGCGCTCAACCTTCCTTATCGATGGCTCAGGCGTGGTTCGGAACATCTGGCGCAAGGTCAAGGTCCCTGGACATGCCGAAGCCGTTCTGGCTGAGATTAAAGCGCTCTAGCTTTTCATAAATCTCAGACTTGAATGGCCTTTGAAACCAAGCTGATTCGTCGGATTACAGACGATAAGGGTCGAGAATCTATGCATATTTATGAATATTGTTTTAACGTGAGACTACGATAGCTATAGACTCTTAGTCCTTGATCATTGCATATCGCCTAAAGCAAAAACGGCGAGTATCCGAGACCATGACCAATGGCCACGTGGCGCGTTTCAAACAGGCCCTAGAGCGCCTATTTCCCGAGCGGCATCTCTATGTCCGTTCAGAAGGCGAACTGAAGAGCCTGGTTCTGACGCCGAAACGTCAGATGGCCATAGCTTCGGCCCTGCTCGCGCTCGGCCTTTGGCTCGGCGTGGCCACGACCTCGATGGCGATCAATGCGCTGTCCTTAAGCAATAGCGACCGCGAAGTCGCCAAGACCCAGGCCAAATATGAACGTTGGATCGCCGACCGGCAGGCCCGTCTCAATAGCGCCGTCGCTCAGATCAACGCCAATAACGGCTCTATAGACCAACTGGCCAATAGCGTCGAAAAGCGCCATGCGGCGCTCGCGCAACTGATGGGCAACTTCAAGGGTGTGCCGGGCGCGGAGGTCGCACTGGCCCCTTCAAAGTCTCTCAAAACCTCGCTCGGCGTTGCCTCTCCCATAGATCGGGTCCAAGCGGTGAGTATGGATCAAGAGCGCATGATCAATCGCGCTGAGAGCTTTGCAAAGACCCGCGCCGACCGTTTGAGACTGGCCTTTCGCCTCGCAGGCCTTAATCCGGTCAGCTATGCCGACCGCAACAGTTCGGCCAGCAGTGGCCTCGGCGGGCCCCTGATCGAGGCCAAAGATCCCCGCGCCTTGGCGGCCGTGCTGGATGTCGACGAGGATTTCGCGGAACGGATTCAGAGCGCGGCCAACAATATGGCCGACATGCGCGCCCTCAACCAAGCCGCTGAGCGCCTGCCCTTTGCCCGTCCGACGAACCGAACACCGCAGTCTAGCGGCTTTGGCGTGCGCTTTGATCCCTTTACACGGCGTCCAGCCTTTCACTCCGGGCTAGACTTCACAGGCGGGTTCCTGACCCCCATTCAATCAACAGCGCCCGGGATCGTGTCCTTTACCGGCGTGCGGTCGGGCTATGGCAACACGGTCGAGATCGATCATGGCTCAGGGTTCAAGACGCGCTATGCCCACCTTCAGTCTATCTCGGTCAGTACCGGGCAACGCGTCGCCGTTGGACAGCGCCTTGGGGCCATGGGCTCAACGGGGCGATCCACGGGCGTTCATTTGCACTATGAGGTCTGGGTCAATGGCCGGGCTCAAAATCCCAACCGTTTCGTAAAGGCAGGCGATTATGTTCAACAAGCGGGCTGACTCTGAAACTTCGTTCCCTGCCCTATCGGCGTCTTTAGACACCGCCGGACGAAAGTCTCTCAAGGTTGCGTCAGTGATCGGGGATGATGTGACCATTGATGGCAGCATCTCGGGCCAGGGTGAACTTCACCTCGACGGCACGGTTCGCGGTGAAATTACGGTTGAACGTCTGTCGATCGGTGAAACTGGACAGGTTGAGGGCACCGTTACGGCAGAGACTGTGGATATTCGTGGCAAACTGACCGGAACCATCTCGGCCAAGCAGGTCAAGCTCTATGGTACGGCCCATGTCGACGGCGACATTACCCATGAGCAACTGTCAATGGAGCCGGGCGCCTACTTCCAAGGCCGCAGCCTAAAGTTCCAGCGTCAAATCACAGCCCCTGCCCACACGCCAACTGCCAGCGTCGGCCTAGACGGCTTCGCTGAGGACTAGGCCCACCAGCTAGCCTTCCCGGGTTACGCCCACACGCTGAGCCAATGACGCGCCCATAAAGCTGTCGAGATCTCCATCCAGAACGCCTTGCGTATCAGAGGTTTCGACCTCGGTACGCAGGTCCTTGACCATCTGATAGGGTTGCAGAACGTAAGATCGGATCTGGTGGCCCCAACCAATATCGGTCTTCTGATCTTCCAAGGCCTGCGCCGCCGCCTCACGACGCTGCAGTTCCAACTCATAGAGACGGGCGCGAAGCATTTTCCATGCCTCTTCCCGGTTCTGGTGCTGTGAGCGTCCCGACTGACAGGCAACCGCCACACCGGTCGGAATGTGGGTCAGACGAACCGCGGAATCGGTCTTGTTGATATGCTGGCCACCCGCGCCTGATGCGCGATAGGTATCGGTGCGCACGTCCGACGGGTTGATGTCGATCTCGATCGTATCGTCGACGACCGGATAGACCCAGACCGAGGCAAAGCTGGTATGGCGCTTGGCGGCGGAGTCAAAGGGCGAGATGCGCACCAGACGATGGACGCCCGCCTCGGTCTTCAGCCAGCCATAGGCATTGTGGCCCTTGATCTGCAGGGTCACGGACTTGATCCCGGCCTGCTCACCTTGGGTTTCTTCGATCACCTCGAAGCTCATGCTGTGGGCCGTGGCCCAGCGGGTGTACATCCGCAGCAGCATCCCAGCCCAGTCGTTGGACTCTGTCCCCCCTGCGCCAGAATTGATTTCGAGATAGGCGTCGTTGCTGTCGGCTTCACCCGACAACAGGGCCTCAAGCTCGGCACGGGCCGCCTGCTCTTTGATGGCCGCCAACTGGGCGCGCGCCTCGTCTAGCGAAGCCTCGTCTCCCTCAGCATCGGCCATTTCGGCATAGCCGACCGCATCCTCAAGCTCGCGCTCAAGGGTGAGAACCGCATTGATCTGACCGGACAGTTGGGTGCGCTCACGCATCACCGCTTGGGCTTCGGTCGGACGATCCCACAGGGTCGGGTCCTCTACCCTAGCATTAAGCTCGTCGAGCTTGCGCAGCGCTGGATCCCAGTCAAAGTCTCCTCCTGAGCAGTCCGATGGACTGCTCGATGTCGGCAGCAGCTGCCTCGACATCCGCTCTCATGATTGGCTCCTACGCATTGAA
>Ga0304730_1001729_pt1 | contig 16188 bp, 15 predicted proteins | sample M_130628_MF_Meta_FD_190474 | JGI IMG/M metagenome (GOLD analysis project Ga0304730, IMG submission 190474) | Freshwater microbial communities from Lake Montjoie, Canada to study carbon cycling - M_130628_MF_MetaG (v2) (version 2) | ecosystem: Environmental > Aquatic > Freshwater > Lake | place...
CCGCTCGGTTCGGCTACGCCTCACCAAGCGGACAGGGGCGATCCCTTGGCAGGGCTACCCTGGTGATAGACACTGGTTCCATTCATGGGGGCAGGTCAACTTTGGATAATGAACGTTTGGCCACAGCCATACGGATAGCCACGCGTCTCAAGGAACGGGACATGATGCCGCAGCAACTGCCTGCCCCCACCACCGCCGATCTCGACTTCAAGGCTGCCATCGAGGCAGACGCCGAGATCCAACTGAAGCGGCTCGGCTTCGACGACAAGATCGGCCGCAAGCGGCTGCAGCACCTTGTCCACGAAGCCTACGAGCTCGAGCTGATGACCATCGCGCAGATGACCCGATGGTTCGAGATCGGACTCGTCACGCCGCAGGAACTGAATGTGTGGCATCCCACGGCGCTGATGATCGACCTACGGCGTCGAATCGCCGCCTCGCCGAAGGAGTACATCCGCTCGCCGGCGATGGACTACACGCTCGTGCGGATGATGACGTGGTGGCAGAACCACACGGTGACGTCGGCCTGGGGGAGCCTGAAGGCCCACGTCCGCGTCACCGAGACTTCGTCAGACCTCGCCGATGCCCTCGCCGACTTCCTCTGGAACGTCCGTGGGATTCTCCACACACCAGCCGATGGAGCCCAGCCATGAAGAGCCGACCGAAAAACCGGGCGCTCATGTACGAGCGCCGCAGCGACGACGGCCAAGAGGCCTCGCTCAAACAGCAGTTTGACTGGGCGAAGGCGAAGTCGGAGGCGATGGGGGTGCCCTTCCGCGGCACCTACGCCGACATCGAGGAGATGCAGCGGAAACGCCTGAGCCACAAGCACGACATCTTTCTCGATGACGCGATCAGCGGCGGCGACCTGACCCGCCCTGGCTTCCGCATGTTCCTCAAAGAAGCCATCGCCGACACGAGCGTGTCTCACGTTCTGGTCTTCAAACGCGACCGCCTCGGCCGTCCGCAGGCCCTGCTCGACATGATGAAGCTTGAGCAGGAGCTGATCGCCAGCGGTGTGACGCTCGTCACACACGACCACATCTACACGCCCGAAGACCTCAAAGCCAACGAGATGATGTACCTCATCGCGGGCTTGGTCGAGTATCAGGAGCACGGCCGATTCTCGCCGCGACTCGGCGACCGCATCGTGTTTGTGCAGCAGAGCATGGCCGCTCGAGGGCTGAGCACGGGCGGCCGCGCGCCCTACGGCTTCCGTCGGGCTCTCGTGGGCCCAAGCGACGAGTTTGTGCAGTGGCTCGAGGATGGCGAGAACATTCGTCGTGCCGGCCATCACGTCCGATTCCTGCCGCACGACGAAGAGAAGATCGCAATCTGGTGCATGATGCTCGAGTGGCGGGCGGCCGGCGAGAGCTGCAAGAGGATTGCCGCCCGGCTCAATGGGATGGGCATTCCGTCGCCCGATGCCGGCCGCGTCAGGCGCGATCACGGCTCGACGCACCGCGTGCCGGGGAAGTGGCACGCCAACACCGTCCGCGACCTCTGCGCGAACCCGATCATCGCAGGCATCAAGGAGTATGGGCGGCGGTCCGAGGGCCGATATCGCCGCGTGGGCATCGGCGGGCCGCGGGAACTCGAAGAGCACGACCTCCGCCCAGACGGACAGCCGAAGCTACTGGAGAACCCGGAGGAGGTGCGGGTACGAGGGGCCAGCGGTGGCGACGCCAAGTTCGATCTGGATCGATGGCGGGCTCTGCAGCCGAAGAAGAGTCCGGTCAGCGAGGTGCGTAGGACGAACGGCCTGAAGGCGACCAATCCTGAGCGCTATCCGCTGTCGACACGCGTTGTCGACCTGACCGATGGCTGCGGCAGCGTGATGCACGGCATCCCCTACGGCGACAAGCTGAAGTATGTCTGCGGCCGCTACAGCAACAGCGGCTATACCGAGTGCAGCCACAACACGGTCGAGGCTCCTGCGGTCGCGGCCATGCTCATCGACGCCCTGGTCGAACTCGTCAACAAAGCCGGCGGCCGCGAGGCCATTCGCGAGCGCCTGCTGGCGAAGGCATACGCCGAGGCTGACACCAAGGCCGAGGCCGAGGAACCTGCCGTGCTCCGGCAACTCCGCGAGCGAGTGGTCGACCTCGAACAAAACATCGCGACCGCCGAGCGGCGCATGGCTACCGAGAAGGACGACACCCGCTACGCTGCCATCGCCAAGACATTCGACAACCTCGTCGCGGAAAAGGCCGCCGCCGAGCGTCAGATCACCGAGTTGGCTACACCAGCGCCGGCCACGACGAAGGCAATAACGCCTGAGGCACAGGTCGATGCCCTGATGGCGACGCTCGACGACCTGGCCGCACTCGCGAAGGAAGGGAACGCCAACCAGAAGATTCGCCAGTTGGTGCTTCGGCTAGGCATCTTCATTGGCCTCGAGTTCGAGGAGCGGATGTGGGGCAAACGCCCCATCCGTGCGCTCCGCCGCGGCGTGATCGCCTTTGGCGAAGACAACCTGCCCGTGCCGATCCACGGCCGCAGTCGGGCCGACGATCTGGCCCGCGATCCCGCATGCACCGGCGGCCGCAACGACACACACTCAGCCCCGGCATGTTGCCGGGAACCGTCGGCTGATCCCGGCTCCTCGACAGGCGAGGGAGCCGGGAACAACCGCACGAAAGAGTCCAACTCCGGGTTGGAGCAGACTCATCAAGGAACAAACGTCGGGGCGACAGGACTTGAACCTGCGACCTCTTGACCCCCAGTCAAGCGCGCTAGCCAGACTGCGCCACGCCCCGAAACCGCCGCACGACGCCCCTGCTCTCGCCGGGCCGCCACGCGACCGGCACACTATCGCACAACCGCCCGCCGGCTTCAACACGAGCTTCTTTTCTCGGAGCCCACCCACGGTCTCGCCATGACTCATCACGCCGCCCACCCGTTCGCCGCCCGACTCGCGACCGCGATCGCCGCCCGCCGCACGCCGTCGTGCATCGGCCTCGACCCGCGACGGGAATCGCTCCCGCCGGCCCTCGGCGCCGCTGGCATCGATGACCCCAAGGCCCTCGCCGACATCTTCGCGAGGTTCTGCCGCGATGTGATCGATGTCGTCGCGCCGCTCGTGCCGATCGTCAAACCACAACTCGCCTGCTTCGAGGCGATCGGCCCCCACGGCATGACCGCGCTCGCCGACGTCATCGCCCACGCTCGCTCAAAGGGTCTGCTCGTGCTCGCCGACGGCAAGCGCGGCGACATCGGCTCCACTGCCGAGGCCTACGCCGAAGGATGGCTCGCCGGATCATGGGCCGCCGACGCGCTCACCGTGAATCCCTATCTCGGTCACGACTCCATCGAGCCCTTCGTGAAGACGGCCGAGACCAGAGGCGCCGGCATCTTCGTGCTCGTGAAGACGTCGAACCCCGGCAGCAAAGACTTTCAGGACCTCGTCTGCGACGGGAAGACCAACTACGAACACGTGGCCGCGAGTGTCGAAGCCCTCGCGGCCCGCACCGCCGCCGGCGGTCGCTTCGGCGCCGTGGGTGCCGTCGTGGGCGCCACCTGGCCCAAACAACTCGACGACCTCCGTGCCGCCATGCCGCACACCTGGCTGCTCGTGCCCGGCTTCGGCCGCCAAGGGGGCCGCGCGTCAGACGTCCGTGGCGCCTTCGATGCCGACGGCCTCGGGGCACTGATCGTCAGCGCCCGCGACGTGATCTTCGCCCACGCCCGGCCCGAGATGAACGCAGGGCTCGCCGCCCATCAGTGGCAGACGGCCGTAGACCGCGCCTGCCACGAGATGATCGACCGCCTCGCCGCCGACACGCCCGCCGCGGCGTTGCAGGGCTGATCGCGGGCCGGCCCCGCGCAGCCCGAGGCCTCACGGCCTTCGGCTTTCACCGACCGGAATCAGCACGACCGGGGGTCGGCACCGACCGGGATCGGCCGCCGATCGCCTCAGGCCTCGCCCGGCGCCTGATACCAGCACGCGAGCGACGGATCCCACGCCTGGATCTCATCGGCCTTGAAATAGATGCCGATCTCGCGGGCTGCCGATTCCGGTGAGTCGGACGCGTGCACGAGGTTCATCTGCCGGCTCGACGAGTAGTCGCCGCGGATCGTGCCCGCCGCCGCCTTGAGGCCGCTGGTGGCTCCGAGCATCTCGCGGACCACACGAACCACCTCCGGCCCCTCGAAGATCGTGGCCACCACCGGCGACGCCGTGATGAACTCCTCGAGCCCGGGATAGAACGGCTTCTCGACGTGCTCGGCGTAGTGTTGCTTCGCGAGGGCGGGTGTCACCCGGAGCATCTTCATCGCCACGAGCCGCAAGCCCTTCTCCTCAAACCGCGTGAGGATCCGGCCCACGAGGCCGCGTTCGAGGCAGTCGGGCTTGAACATGACGAAGGTGCGTTCCATGGTGTCCTCGGGAGGGATGAATGGCTGATTTCGGCCGCGAGTCTAGGGATTTGAAGGGGGCGGCCACAAGCGAACTCTGCTTGTCCCGCGGCCTCCGCCACTCTACCCTCCCGCCCCATGCCGAATGGCATCTCCCGCCCCCATCTCCCGCCATCTGGAGCACGCCGCCATGGCCGCCCGCGGCCTCGCCCCCCTCACGATCCTGCTCGCCATCGCCTGCGTGGCCACGGCGTCTGCCAGCGACATGCCGCCGGAGGTGGTGGCGAAGTTCACGCGGCAGGTGCAGCCGCTGCTCGTCAACCGCTGCGCTGCCGGCGCCTGCCACGGCGGCCCCGCCGGTCACGAACCCCGCTTTGAGCGAGGCTCCGCATCAGCCAGGCCCGACCGCATCGACACCCTTACCAATATGCGGACCTTCCTCGACACCATCGGCTCCAACCGCGATCCGAAGCGACTCGTGACGCTCCTCTCCATCAGGCATCCCGCGGAGACCACGAAAAGCCGACTCGCCGCGGCGCCGCTCACCGCCAGCGAGCGGATCACGATCGAATCGTGGCTGGCGGCGGTGAAGATGGCCGAGACGGGCCGCCGCCACGACCCCGCGGTGCGACAGGTCTCGGCAGAGGCGCCGGTCGTGAGGCAGCCGAATCGGTTTCGCCATCTGCTCGACACGGCAGCGAACCCGCCTGCCTTCGAGGAGCCGCAAGAGCCCCAGGGCGTGATCTTCAAGAAGGACGACGGCGTGGATGCCGAGCCCCCGGTCGCGCCGTCGCCACCGTAGAGCGGGTTTGCCGCACCCGGTAGCACAGGTTTTCAACCTGTGCAAAAGAAGAACACAGGTTGGAAACCTGTGCTACTCAGACACAGGCTTCTAACCTGTGCGACGGGCCCGTGGCTCACAACCGTACGCGGCCGTCGATCACCGCCTCCAGAAACTCGCGGTTGCCCGATAGCAGCGTCGGCTCCTCCAGCATCTCGTCGAGCGTGAGCCAGAGGATTTCGTCTACCTCCACCGGGTGCGGCACAAGATCGCCCTCGGCGAGCTGCACCGTCCACCACGCCAGCGACGTGCCCCAGGCCGTGACGCTGCGATGAACGCATTCCGCCGGTTCGACGACGGCCGCCAACTCCTCGTGGCACTCGCGAACCACCGCCTCGTGCTCCTCCTCGCCCGGCTCGATGTGACCGCCCGGAAAGCAGACGCGCCCGCCGGCGGCCACCGCCCTGCCCCGCCGGATCGCCAGAAACAGGCCGCCGCGGCGGGCCACGGCCACGACGCCCCTTTTCACTGGCCGTCCTGCCGAAAGGTCCTGCTGCATCTCGCTCCCTCGACCTTCTCTGCCGGCCGCGACACACGGGCCGCAACGCCACACCTGGCTGCACTCATACAGTAGACTAACCGGCCCTGCCGGAAATTCCGCAGCTCGCGGTCCGCCGGCCCACCTTCGCTCCGGAGACGACCGCGTCCATGGATTCCGCCCCGCGCCCCAAGGGTCCGTCCAACACGCCCTCCATGCTCGGACGCCCGGGCTTGCCGATGGTGATTCTCCTGATCCTCGGGGCCGTGGCTCTTGCCACCGTGCTCACCGGCAACGCCGCCACGGTCCGCAACGCGATCTCCTACGACGAGTTCGTGTCGCAGGTGAAGGGGGGCAACGTCACCCGCATCGTGCTCTCAGGCGACCATCTCGAGGGCGAGTTCGCCAAGGAACTCCCCGAGACGACCCCGGGCGGCAAGCCGCAGAAGACCTTCTCGCTCGATCTCAATCCCTACCTCCGCGAGGGCTTCGACCGGCTCATGCAGGAGCACGACGACATCAAGAAGCTCACGCAGACGCCCACCGACGGCACCGGCTTCCTGATGGGCCTCTACATGCTCGTGCCGCTCTTGCTGATGGCCGGGTTCTGGATGACGCTCCGCAAGGCCCGCGATCCGCTCGGCAACACCGGGTTCCTCGGTGGGTTCTCCAAGTCGCCCGCCAAGCGGTATGCCGCAGACGACAAGCAGGTGACGTTCGCCGACGTGGCCGGACTCGAGCAGGTGAAGGCCGACCTTCAGGAGATCGTGGAGTTTCTCAAGGACCCGCAGAAGTTTCAGCGGCTGGGCGGCCGCGTGCCCAAGGGCGTGCTCCTGATGGGCCCGCCGGGCACGGGCAAGACGCTCCTGGCGCGGGCCGTGGCCGGCGAGGCCGGCGTGCCCTTCTTCTCGATCTCGGGCAGCGAGTTCATCCAGATGTTCGTGGGCGTGGGCGCGTCGCGGGTTCGCGACATGTTCAAGACTGCGAAAGACGCCTCCCCCGCGATCCTGTTCGTGGACGAGATCGACGCCGTGGGCCGCGTCCGCGGTGCCGGCCTCGGCGGCGGCCACGACGAGCGAGAGCAGACGCTCAACCAGATCCTTTCCGAGATGGACGGCTTCAGCCAGTCGGAGAGTGTGATCGTGCTTGCCGCCACGAATCGGCCCGACGTGCTCGATCCCGCGCTCTTGCGGCCGGGCCGCTTCGACCGCCATGTGACGGTCGATCGCCCCAACCAGAAGGCCCGCCTGGCCCTCTTCAAGGTGCACACGCGAAACGTGCCACTTGCCTCCGACGTCGATCTCGACCGGTTTGCGAGCGCCACCGTCGGCCTCACCGGCGCCGACATCCGCAACCTCGTCAACGAGGCCGCCCTCTGGGCCACGCGGCACGACAAGAATGCCGTCGACTCCTCCGACTTCGACTACGCCCGCGACAAGGTGCTGATGGGACCGAAGCGGGAAGAGGTGCTCACCGGCCGCGAGAAGAAGATGACGGCCTACCACGAGGCCGGCCACGCGCTGGGCGCCTGGCTGCTCCCCGACGTGGACAAGCTCCACAAGGTGACGATCATTCCCCGTGGCCGGGCCCTCGGCGTGACGCAGCTCGTGCCCGAGGAAGACCGGATGAACATCGGCGAGTCGGCGCTGATGAACCGACTCGTTCTCGGACTGGCAGGCCGGGCCGCCGAGAAGATCGTGTTCGGGGAATACACGGCCGGCGCCGAGAACGACCTCCAGAACGCCACGCGGATCGCCCGCAAGATGGTGGCCACCTGGGGCATGAGCGAACGGGTGGGCCCGGTGGCCTGCTCCACCTCCAATGAGCATCCCTTCCTCGGCCGCGATGTCTACGAACACCGCGAGTTCAGCGAACGGACGGCGCAGATCATCGACGAGGAGGTGACTCGGATCCTCAACGAGGCCGCCGTGCGGGCCGTCAAGCTCCTCTCCGACAACCGTGACAAACTCGACCGTCTCGCCAGCGCCCTCGAGACCCGCGAGATGCTCGACGACACCGAGGTGGCGGAGATCATCGGCCCCGCCACGCCCCGCCGTGCCGGCGAGTCGATGCCCGGCTCCGACCCCGCACCGGTGCAAGCCGCCCGCGACTCGAATCCCGCCTGACCGCACCACTCCCCATGCCCCATCTCTCCCACGCCGTCTACTTCACACTCAAGAACCGCACGCCCGAGGCCGCTGCGAAGCTCGTGGCCTCGTGCCAGAAACACCTCACCGGGCACCCGGGCACGGTGTTTTTCTCGGTGGGCACCTGCGCGGCAGAGTACGACCGTCAGGTGAACGACCGCGACTACGACGTGGCGCTCACGATCGTGTTCGAATCGCACGCCTCCCACGACGTGTATCAGACGGCGCCACGGCACGAGCAGTTCATCGCCGAGAACGCGACGGACTGGGCGAAGGTCCGCGTGTTCGACGCCAACCTGGCGTAACGTAGGTTGCCGCAGGTCGAAAATCTGCGCTGCGACACCCCCGTAGCACAGGTTTTCCGTAGCACAGGTTTTCAACCTGTGCAGAACCATCGCAGGTTGAAAACCTACGCTACAGCCGAACCATCGCAGGTTGAAAACCTACGCTACACGCGAACCATCACAGGTTAAAAACCTACGCTACACCGCCCGCACCCGCGACACCGCGATCCGCCCACCGAAACACACGTCCACGTCGCCCCCCGCCACCCGTGGCCGATCGTGGTAACTCGACTCATACGCCCAGCCCTCGTCGGTGAGCCGATAGCCCAGCCCAAACGGCGAACCATCCACCGCACACTCCACCACCTCGGGGTCGGCTGCAGCCGCCGGAAGATCCGGGAGGTTCACGTTCCAAAACTCGCCCCGCACCCGCTCGCGGCCTCGAACCGCCTCGAGCACCTCCGCCACCCAGCGGGCAGACCGATCCCAGTCGATCGTCGTGCCCCGACGGTGATACTGCGATGCGGCCACGGCCGGCAGTCCGTGAAGCGCCGCCTCGCGGGCCGCCGCCACCGTGCCCGAATGGTGGATGTCGGCGCCGAGATTGCCGCCGGCGTTGATCCCCGCGATCACGAGCGCCGCATCGGGTACGAGCCGCGCCAGGGCGATTCGCACGCAGTCGGCGGGCGTGCCCGCCACGCGAAACTTCCCCGGGGCGATCTCGTCTACGCGAATCGGCTGGTGAGTCGTCACGCGGTGCCCGCAGCCGGAATGGCACTCCGCCGGCGCCACCACCACGAGCGTCGCCCCGAGCACGGCCGCGGCCCGCTCCAGCGCCGCCAGCCCCGGCGCGTCGACGCCGTCGTCGTTGGTCAGCACGATACGCATGGTCGTCCTGCCGCGCGGGCCGCGAGAGTCTCCAGGATCGCCCACACACCCTCGGCGGCGGTGGCCGCCATCCGGCAGACATCTTCCGCATCGGTGTCCACATGCGTGAGCGCGTCGGGCTTGGCCACGTTGGTCGCCACGGAGCAGACGGTGACGTCGAGACCCATCCGTGTGGCGGCCACCACCTCCGGCACCGTCGACATGCCAACCACGTCGGCTCCCATCCTGCGGAGCATTCGGTATTCCGATCGCGTCTCGTAGGTCGGCCCCGAGAGAAACGCATACACCCCCTTGCGGGCGACGACATCGGCCCGCCGCGTGGCGGCGAGCGCAAGGTCGGCGAGTGTAGGGTCGTAGTAACGCGTCTGCGGCGGCACCTCGCCGAGGTCGTCGGGCTCGAGCGCATCGCCCCAGGGCCGTCGCACCATGTCGATGTGGTCGGTCACGATCACGAGCTCGCCGCCGACCATGTCGTGCTTCAGGCCGCCCGACGCATTGGTGAGCAGCACCTGGCCGACGCCGAGCGCCGCGAGCAGTTCGATCCCCCTAGAGAGCGTCTCGGGGGGAAAGCCTTCGTAGCCATGCACGCGGCCCTGCAGCATGGCGATCGGCACGCCGCGGAGCGTGCCGCAGACGACCCGCCCGGCGTGGCCGGTGGCGGTCGATTTCGCGAGCCAGCCGGTCTCGGTGGAGGGCATCGCCCACTTCCCGGTGAGCCGGTCGGCGAGTCCGCCGAGACCGGTGCCGAGCACCACGCCAATCGTCGCCGGACAGCCGCCGCCCGCCACGACTCGCTCGGCCGCCTCGAAGGCTCCGATCCGCGGCCGCCCCATCCGCAGGCCTGGCCGGCCGCTTGCGATCATCCCATTGCTCATGCGCCGCCACCTCGACGAAAGCCGCCCGGGGTTTGCCGCTCCCGGAGAAAAACCCTATCCTCGCGCCCCTCGCCGGAATCGGCAAGCACGACAGCTTTCGCACCGCCGGCCACGCCCTCCGCAGGATCCTCCCGATGCCCACCCGAGCCGAGAAGTTCGCCGGCCTCTCCGTCGCCATCGTCACGCCGTTTCGCGACGGCAAGGTCGACTCCGCTCGCCTTAAGGAACAGATCGACTTCCAGGCCGAGGCCGGCACGACCTGTATCTGCCCCGTAGGCACGACGGGTGAGTCCCCAACCCTCACCCACGACGAGCACGAGCGGGTGATCGCCGAGAGCATCGCCGCCGCCGCGGGCCGCCTGCTCGTGATGCCGGGCACCGGGTCCAACTCCACCGCCGAGGCCGTGCGGCTGACGAAGTTTGCCGCCAAGGCCGGCGCCAACGCCGCCCTCGTCGTCGGCCCCTACTACAACCGGCCCACGCAGCAGGGCATCTACGAGCACTTCAAGGCGCTCGTTGAGGCGGTGGACATCCCGATCTGCGTCTACAACATCCCCACGCGGACCGGCCGCAACATCGAACCCGAGACGATCATCCGCCTCGCCGAACTCCCGGGCATCGCCATGCTCAAGGAGGCGACCGGCTCGATGGACCAGGCCTCGCAAGTCCTCGCCGCCACCGACCTGACCGTGCTCTCCGGCGACGACAGCATGACACTGCCGCTTCTGGCGGTCGGCGGCCGCGGGGTGATCTCGGTGGTGGGCAACCTCGTGCCGCGCGACATGAAGGCCCTCTGCGACGCCTTCGACGCGGGCGACATGAAAAAGGCCCAGGCGCTGCACACGAAGCTGTTCGTGCTCTGCCGCGACCTGCTCGGCCTCGCGAGCAATCCGATCCCGATCAAGGCCGCGATGGCGATGGTGGGCCGCGACACGGGCGACATCCGGCTGCCGCTTGTGCCGCTGGAGCCGCCGCTGGCCGACAAACTGCGGCAGGTGCTCGCCGCCTACGGGCTGCCGGCAAAGGCCTGACTGGCCTGACCGGCCTTCACTCGATCACGCGGAGCACACCACCCTGCGTGTCAAACTTCGTGATCACCATATCGTGGTGCCGGCCGAGGCCCAGCGACTCGAGGCGATCGACGAGCGAGCCGGCCCGGTCGAGTGACTCGCAGCAGGCCATCACCGCCGGCCCCCAACTCGATTGGGCACAGCCCGGAGCGCCCAACTCCGAAAGCAGTTCGATCAGGTCGGCCGTCGCCTTGGCGTAGGGCAACTTCGAAGACTCCGTCTCGAAGGGCTTGCCTGCCATCGCGCCGTAGTTGCGAACCGCGAGTGAGAACTCGATGAACTTGCCCTCGACGGCCGCCGGCAGGAGTTCCACCAGCGCCAGCCGCGAGAGTTCCGCGGTGATCTCGCGGGGCGTCGGCGGAAGACGCTTGAAGGCCTCCCGCTCCGCCTCGCCCGAGATGCCAGCCGCATCCCGGGCCACGAGCAACACGCACCGCCACGCCTGAGGCAGCCGCACGCGGGCGACCATCGGGGAAAAGGAGCGGGTGACGTTGTCATCCGCATCGGCCTCGTCGCGGATCATCCGACCGGCCTCGACGATCAGGCCACCCCGGCTAAATCCGTAGACCCCCACGCAGGAGCGTCGGCCGCGGCCCACCGCGCGGGCAAGCTCCATCGAGTCGCGCGTGTCGAAGAGCCAGTCGTGCTCCGTTGGCTGGAGTTCCTCCTGCATCGGATGCGGCGTGGCCGCAGGCACGTGAGCCTCGGAGCCGAGCGCGAAGAGGTGCCGCATGCCGGCCGCCACCGCGAGGCCGAGCTGCGTGCCGGTGCCGAGACCGACGTGGGCGGCGGGCGCCGTCACCACCTCGATCGCACAGCCCACGTCGCCGAGCCGCCAGGCGTCGACACAGGCCTTCGCGTAGCGGAGAGCCCGCTCGGCGTGAAGGCCGCGAGCCTCCAGTCGGCCGGCCCGCCGGAGCCGCACCTGGAGCGGCGGCCGGTCGAGCATCACCCCCACGCCGCCGAAGGACCGCACATCGCGGTGGCCGAACGACAGCATGCCGAGGTGCACCCGCGCGGGCGTCCGAATCTCGACGGCTTTGGGCGGCAGCTGAGTGCCTAACGTGGATGGATCGGGCATCCCGCCAAGCATACCCAAGGCCGGCCGAACCGCACGCGGTCCGTTCAACCCGCGGCCGCGGCCGCCAGCAGGGCGAATGCCTGCTGCTCCCGAGGCCCGCCCGTCTTGTCGACGAGGACCCGCAGGTCCTCGATCCTCCGCCGCACCTCGTCGCGGCCGATCAGGTGGACCCGCGTCACCAGGATCGCCGCCTCGACCACGCCATGGGCGGCGCGGTTGAACCCCAGGAACGGCCGGACGGCGTGCTCGGCCACCACCCGCGCCGTGATCTCGAGCCGCTCCTGCGAGTCGTCGATCGCGTCCACCGCCAACTCCCAGGCATGGCAGGCGTCGAGCAGCACCCGGCCGGCCACGGCGTCGGCGGGCCGTGACGGTGGCGGCTCGTCGAGGCGGCCGGCCACCACCCGGGCCAGCAGCAGCACGTCGTCGCTGACGTGAAACACGCCGCACCGCTCCCGCGCCAGGTTCACGGCCGTCTGGCTCGTCGCAAACGGCTTGAGCACCAGCCGCGTGAGCCGCCCGGCGGCCCGCTCGCCGTGGTCGATCCATGGCCCCATCGCGGCAACGTGGAGCCGGCCGTCGGCGGCGGTCGTGGTCACGAGTCCTTCGAGGATCATTGGCGGCCCTGATGCGGCGGCAGGCGGCGGGAAACGGGAGCCCGCATGATAAACTCGTGGCACCGTCGCCCCGCGAGCCCGTCCTTGTCTGCCGACCGTCCCTGCATCCATTTCGTCACCGGCCGGCTCGCCGAGCACTCGCTGCGGCAGGTCCTCGAACGGCTCGCGCCGCGGGCCGGATTCGACTGGACAGTGCAGGCGATGCCGATCACCGTGGCCGCCCTGATGACCACGCCCTGGATCGCGAAACGGCTCGAGGTGCCCCCCGGCACCACCCGCGTGCAGATCCCCGGCGCCTGCCGTGGACCGCTCGAGGCCTTCGCCGAGGTCACGCCCGTGCCGGTTGAGCGCGGCCCCAACGACCTCCGGGCCCTCGACGAGTTCTTCGGGCAGAAGTCTCGCGACCTCTCGGGCTACGGCCGGCACGACATCGAGATCATCGCTGAGATCAACCACGCTCCGCGGCTCGGCGCGGCCGACCTGCTCGCCGCGGCCCGCCGGCTTGTAGCTGCCGGCGCCGACCGCATCGATGTGGGCTGCGATCCGGGCGAACGCTGGGCCGGGGTCGGCGATGCGGTGCGGATGCTCGTGGCCGAGGGCTTTCGCGTGTCGATCGACAGCTTCGACCCCGTCGAGGTCGCGGCGGCCGCCAAGGCCGGTGCCGATCTCGTGCTCTCGGTCAACTCGACGAACGCCGCCGCCGCGGCCGACTGGGGCTGCGAGGTGGTCGTGGTGCCCGACGTGCCTGCCACGCTGGAGGGTTTTGAGGCGACGATCGAGGCCCTGGCCAGGGCGGGCGTGAAGCACCGCCTCGATCCGGTGCTCGAGCCGATCGGCTTCGGCTTCGCCGCGAGCCTGGGCCGCTACCTCGACGTTCGCCGCCGGCATCCAGATGCCGAGATCATGATGGGAATCGGCAACCTCACGGAACTCACCGATGTCGATTCCGCCGGGGTGAACGTGCTGCTTCTCGGCTTCTGCCAGGAGGTCGGCATCCGCTCGGTGCTCACGACCGAGGTGATCCACTGGGCGGGGAGCAGCGTGCGGGAATGCGCGCTGGCCAGGGCCCTCGTCTGGCACGCCGTCACCAACCACACGCTCCCCAAGCACGTCGAACCCCGGCTCGTGACACTCCGCGGCGGGAAGCCGCAGGTCCACGGCAGCGAGACGCTCGATCGGCTTGCCGCGGCGATCCGCGACCCCAACTTTCGGATCTTCGCCGAGGGAGACGCCGTCCACGTCGTCGGCGCTGGGCTGCACCTCGCGTCGCCCGATCCCTTCGCGCTCTTCTTACAACTCGCCGACGCGGGCCGCGACGATGTGGACCCGAGCCACGCCTTCTACCTCGGCTACGAGATGGCGAAAGCCGTCACGGCCCTGACGCTCGACAAAGACTACCGCCAGGACCAGCCGCTCGACTGGGGCCACCTCACGCGCGACGAGATCGGGCACGGCCCGTCGCGGGCCGCCGCCCGCGCGGCGGAAACCTCTCGCCTCCGCGATGAAGGCCCCGCACCGCCGGAGCCCACGCCCGCCTCATGACCACTCCCGGCCCCAGCCATGCTCGTGCGGCGCCGCCCGCCCGGCCCGATCGCCCCAATCACCCGTGGATCGCCCGCACGTGGATCACGCCGTCCGGCTGTCTCGTCGCCGAGGCGGCGGCGGGCATCGACCCGGTGACGGTCTTCCGCCATGCCAGCCGGCTGCCGCACGCGATCTTTTTTGACAGTGCCGTCGTCGATCGGCCTGATGCAGCAACCGCGGCGGCGGCCCCGGCCAACGATCCGCCCGTGCGGCTCGGCCGCCACTCCTTCGTGGCTGCCGACCCGATCCGCTCCTGGCTGGTGCGCCGCGGTGGCGACTGGGATGAGTGCCGTCAGCAGATCACCGCAGGGTTTGCCGTCATCCGCGAGGTGCTTGCCGACCTCGCCTGCACCACGATCCCGGGCCTGCCGCCGTTCCAGGGAGGCGTGGCGGGGCTCGTGGCGTACGACTGCGGTCTCGCCCGCCTGGGCCTCGAGCCGCCCCCCGACGCCGGCCCGGATCCGGTGCTCTCGCTCCACGTCTACGACGTGGTCTTCGCCTACGACCACGACCTCGGCCGCGGCTGGTTCATCTCCCAGGGCGTGCCCGCGCGGGGGCCCGTGGAGCGGGCGCGACGGGCGACTGAGCGGCTCACGGCGTTTCTGACCGAGCCCCGCACCGCCGAGCCCACGGCGCCGACCGTATCGCATGCCGCTCCCGCCGCCGCCCATCCGCTGCCGGGCCGGCCGCAGGTCCGCTCTACGCACTCGCGGGACCGCTATCTCGACATGGTTCGCGCGGGCATCGAACTGGTGCATGCGGGCGACATCTTCCAGGCCAATCTCGCCCAGCGGTTCGAGGTGGCCGCGAACATCGATGGCTTGACCCTCTACCTGCGGGCCCGCGAGGTGAATCCGGCCCCATTCGCCGGCTATCTCGACGCCGGTGACGTGCAGGTGGCCAGCATGTCGCCCGAGCGATTCCTGCAAGTCTCCCGCGGCGTGGTCCGCACGCATCCCATCAAAGGCACGCGGCGGGTCACCGCCAGCCCGGAAGCCGATCTCTATGCCTCGGCCGATTTGGAGGCGAGCGAAAAGGACCGCGCCGAGAACGTGATGATCGTGGACCTCCTGCGAAACGACCTCTCGCGGGTCTGCACGCCGGAGAGTGTCTGCGTGGAGGCCCTCTGCCGGCTCGAACGCTACCGCTACGTGCAGCACCTGGTGTCGGTGGTATCGGGCCGGCTCCGCCGCGGCTTGGGCGCGATCGATGCCCTGGAGGCCGCGATCCCGGGAGGGAGCATTTCGGGGGCACCGAAGCACCGAGCCTGCGAGATCATCTCGGACCTCGAGCGGGTGGGCCGCGGCTGCTACTGCGGCTCGATCGGCTACGTCGGCTTCGACGGCACGGCCGACTTCAACCTCCTGATCCGCACGCTCGTCGTCTCGCCCGGCTCGATCGCCTTCGCCGCCGGCGGAGGGATCACGGCGGCGAGCGATCCAGCCGCCGAATACGCCGAGTCGCTCGCCAAGGCCGAAGGCATGCTGCGGGTGCTCGATGCGCTGGGCATCGGCGGAGGCATACCATGATCGTCGTCGTCGACAACCGCGACAGCTTCGTCTTCAACCTCGCCCGGCATTTTCAGTTGCTGGGTGTCGAGACGGCCGTGGTGTCGAGCCATGAGGCGGCGGCGGAGGCCATCCTCGCCGCGCGTCCGGCGGCGATCGTGATCTCCCCTGGCCCCTGCACGCCGGCCGAGGCCGGCTGCTCGCTCGACCTCGTGCGGCTGGCCATCGGCCACGTGCCGCTGTTCGGCGTCTGCCTCGGCCACCAGGTGCTCGCCGCGGCGGGTGGGGGCCGGATCGTGCGGGCGGCGCGGCCCACGCACGGCCGCACCAGCCAGGTGCACCATGACGGCGTGAATCTCTTCGCCGGCATTCCCAGCCCGATGACCGCCTGCCGCTACCACTCGCTGGTGGTCGAGGCTGAGTCGCTTCCCGACGGCCTGGTGGCCATGGCTCGCGATG
>Ga0304730_1001732_pt1 | contig 16178 bp, 10 predicted proteins | sample M_130628_MF_Meta_FD_190474 | JGI IMG/M metagenome (GOLD analysis project Ga0304730, IMG submission 190474) | Freshwater microbial communities from Lake Montjoie, Canada to study carbon cycling - M_130628_MF_MetaG (v2) (version 2) | ecosystem: Environmental > Aquatic > Freshwater > Lake | place...
ATGATCATGTGTCCCCCTTCGGCAAGCTGGTCGACAAGCGGCTGCGGGATGTTTTCCGGTGAGCATGTGACGATGATCTTGTCGAAGGGCGCGTGCTCCGCCCAGCCCTGGAAGCCGTCGCCGACCTTCGTGACGACGTTGCGGTAGCCCAGCCGTGCCAAGGTGCGGGCTGCCTTCTCACCGAGCATGCGGTTGATCTCGATTGAGTAGACCGTGCCGACCAGCGACGAGAGCACGGCGGCCTGATATCCGCTGCCGGTGCCGATCTCCAGCACGCGATCGGTCGGCTGTGGCTTCAATTTCTCCGTCATGTAGGCCACGACGAACGGCCCGGAAATCGTCTGCGCCGCCCCGATCGGCAGGGCCATGTCGAAGTAGGCATAGGGCCGCTGCGGGGCCCCCACGAATTCGTGTCGCGGCACGAGTCGCATGCTCTCGAGCACCCGCGGATCGGTCACACCGCCCCCGGCGATGTCATCGCGGACCATCCGTTCGCGGGCCTCTTCAAAACGGTCGGTCACGGGGGGCGCCGCGCACACCGGCATCGTGGCCACCATCGCAGCTGCCGTGACCACACCGGCCAGCCACCAGGCGGGCACCGACGCCTCAGCATGTACCACCGTCACCCCTGCCCTGCCCCACATGGAGAATTGCCTCACTTGGACGGCAGCACGTTCACCAGTTCAATTTCGAAAACCAGCAGTTCGTTCGGCTCGATGACCGGCGGAGATCCTTCCTCGCCATATCCCAACTGCGGTGGCAGGTAGATCCGCCACTTCGCCCCCGTCTTCATGAGCGGCAGCGCCTCCAGCCAGCCGGGCACGACTCCGCGGAGCGGAAACGCCGCGGCTTCTCCCTTGGGATCGGTGGCGTCGAACTCCCTGCCGTCGAGATGCGTGCCCCGATAATGCACGGCGACGGTATCGTCGAGTGTGGGGCTCCCACCCGTGCCCGCACGGAGCACCTCATACTGCAGCCCGCTGGGCCGGGTCGTCACACCCGGCTTCTTGCCGTTGAATGCGGCAAATTCGACCGCTTTGGCCAAGTTGACCTTGGCGGCCTCGCGCATTCGCAGGCTGAATTGCCGTTCCCGCTCCTGCATGCGGGCATCGAAGGCCTCGAGCGCCTGCCGGATCTGCTGTTCACTCAGGCGGGGACGCGCCTCGAGCACGGCGTCCGCCAGACCGCGGGCAAGCGCTGCAGTATCCACAGGTGGTTCCTGATCTTTGAAGTCGGCGGCGATGCGGCTGCCGATCCGCAGGCCGAGCGAATAGCCGAGCGTCGCGGCGGGTGTGCCGAGGCCTTCCCCTCCCGGTGACGCCGCAGCCGGATCTGCCGCCGGCAGTTCACCGGGCACGGGTTCCGCCGCACCCGCGGTGCTGACGGCCGACAGTATGGCGCAGGCCGCCGACAGCAGGACCCAACGCGGCAGACCAGAGAGCGGCAGACTCCCGGTTCCAAAACGTTCGTTCATGCAGCACTCCTTTGCTCTGACCATGAGACACCATTCGATGACACACCGTCACGATTCTACGGCCGCGGTCCGGCCCGGCCGACCAAGTGCGCCCTTCGTCAGTTCAAGAAACGCGGTCTCCAGGTTGACCTCCTGCTCCCGCATCGAGATGAGCCGATGTCCGTCGGCAATGAGCTTCGCCGCCAGCGGGGAAGGATCTTCCACGCCATCGGCGAGGGTGACGAGGATCTCACCGTCGCGAACGGCCACCCCCGCCGCCTCGGGCGACGTCTCCAGCAGCCGTGCCGCCTTCTCGGGCGGTCCGGCAAGCTGAAAGCGAATCACCGGCCGACCGCGGACCTGTGCGAGCAGGTCCTGCACGTTGCCGCACGCCAACAGCCGGCCGTATTCGATGATGCCGACCCGATTGCAGATGTCGGCCAGTTCGGGAAGGATGTGGCTGGAGACGAGGATCGTCTTGCCGAGCCCTTGCAGCCGCTTGAGCAGGCCGCGCATTTCGATTCGGGCCCGCGGATCGAGCCCACTGGCAGGCTCGTCGAGCAGGAGGACCTGCGGGTCGTGCAGGAGGACGCGGGCCAGTCCGAGCCGCTGTGTCATGCCGCGGGAGAGACTTGTCACCAGCTCGTCCCGCTTGAAGGCGAGGTCAACCAGCTCCAACGACTTTTCGGCCACCCGCCGCCGCTCGTGCCCGTCGATTCGGTAGGCAGCCGCGAAGAATTCCAGGTATTCGATCACCCGCATGTCGTCGTAGACGCCGAAGATATCGGGCATGTAGCCGATCGCACGGCGGATTTCCCGCGGGTGGGTGTAGATCGAGTAGCCGCAGACATAGGCTTCGCCCCAGGTGGGGGCGAGGAGCGTGGACAGAATGCGGATTGTGGTCGTCTTCCCGGCGCCGTTGGGCCCGATGAAACCGAAAAGGTCCCCCTTCTCGAGCTTCAGATCGAGCGATTCAAGCGCGTAGAAGTCGCCATATTTTTTGGTCAGGTCGATCGTCTCGATCATGCGACAGTTCAGTCCGTGAAGGTGGATGTGGGGGTGGGAGGCGAAGACGGCGTGGTCGCTGGAGTGACTGCTGCCGACGGAACAAGACTGATCACGATCCGCCACAGTGAGGACTGCTCTTTCGTGGCGGGGATTGTGGACGACAGATCGGCGGCGGTGAGCGATCGGGGCCGGTACTCCCAGTCGACCAAGGACGGTCCGCGGCCCACCAGCACGGCGCGATCAAGCGGCAGGAGGGGCGACAGGTCGAACCGGGCGAGCCGTCCAGACTCCAGGGACGTGTATCCGCTGCCACCGGCGGCCGCGTGGAAGCCAGCGATCTCCATGATTCTCAGCGGGTTCCGCTCGGCGAGATCCCAACGCAGAACGAACTCGCGGTCCTTGTTCAGCGTGCGGCGCGTGATCGCCCCTGCCAGCGACCGGGGACCGCGATCCACTCCCGGCTCGAAGGTTTGCCCGGGCGCCAGCGTGCCCACCTCGTAGAGCCAGCCAGCATGGGCGAGCACGCAGCCTTCCAGCGGAAATGACAGCCTGCTGGTCACGGCCCCCACAAGAGTCCCCTGCCCTTCCTTGGCGAGCGTCGACTCCACGGCCGGCTGTGCCGATGAGCCAATGAGTTCCGCCTCGAACAACCGACTCGAGGAGGCTGCGATGGGAACGTTGTCCAAGAGTTCGGCCGATCCGCCATAGCCATAGTCGTCGGCCGCCAGCGATGGATGGGCGGCAGCGGCGTCGGTGCCTCCGATGCCCCGGCCGCAGGCCGCAAACCAACTGATGTCTGATGCAGACCAACTGATGTCGGATCGAGAGGGCTGGGAAGCGTTGGTTGGGCCGCCGCCGGTAAGGCCAGAGGCGGGCCTCACCGCCAGATCCAGCCTCGCATTCACCGGCGACCAGATGCCCGTAAAGGAAGCAGACCGTACGAGACCGCTGCCGACATCGAGATCGACCAACGAGGCCGCGGACGTCTGCCAGCGCGTGCCCTTGAACCTCTCTCCGGCGGACCAGGTCAGCCCGCTCGCAGCGGCCACCAGCAGCGGCAGCGACAGCCATGCCAGCCAGGAAGATCGCAGGCCACCTGCCGGACTGCCGCGACGACCGCTGGAAACGAGCCACCAATCGAGTGGATAGAGGCAAGCGACATACAGAATCCCCAGCCCGGCGATCACTTCAAACGGGATCGGAGAAACTCCTGGGAATTGATCGATCGCCTGCCGCAACTGGCCGGCCAGATCGAGTGTGCCGCGAGCGGTTTCACCGGCCCGCCCCGCATTCCTCGCCGCCCGCCGGCCCCGCAGGGCTTCGACGAGCAGGGAATCGCTCCCCGACCAGTCACGAAATGGAGCTCGATCGAGGTCGAGGCCGATCCACACGATCGTGCCGAGACCATGTGCCCGCCGCACGACCAGCGGGAGATCTGCAGGCCCCCGTCCATCGAAGGCTTCGACAACGCCCTCGATGTCCTGAGGATTCTTGAAGAGTGGCACTTCGAGCTCTGTTACCGCGGCTTTATCGAGCGGCCGACTGGCTCGCGAAAACGTTTCGATGGCATTCCCGCGGCGCAGGGGCACCAGCTTGGAGACCGGATTCGGGAGCCAATCGGCCGTCAGAGAGGCCCCGCGGCTGATCTCGATCGCGCTTGAGCCCGCGGCAAAAATCAGTTGCCCGCCCTGCCGCACCCAGCCGTCGACGCCGAGAAGCGTGGCTGGCTCGAAAGCCGCGACCGACCGACCGCAGATGATGATCGAATCGGCACCATCGAAGTCGTGAGCCGTTCGGCCAAGTGAGATCGTCCCTCCTCCCTCTGGAGCACTCGCGGGGGCCTTGATCGTCACCACCCGCGGCATGGCCCCGTCTTCGCGGGCCATCAAACGTGAGGACCGCTCCGCGGCAGGGAGATCGCCCAAGACAAGCATCACCGTGTCGGTTGCTGGAATCGGGGCCGGAAGCGACTGCCGCTCCACGCCCCTCTGCTCGAAACCCTTGTCGTCCGTGAAAATCTTGTCGTCCGCGAAAACCCGCTCGATGTTCACGCGTCCGGTGGGCCGGCCGAACCGGACGGTCAGCCGTGCCACCGGCCTCCCATCGGCATCGCGTTCGACGGGTGCCACGGGCGAGCGGACAAATTGCCCATCGGGATCTTCCACCCATGCGGCCACCGCCTGTGGAACGGTCGCCGCCGGCGCGTCGCCGGGCGCCGGAAACTCCAGCGTCAGCGGTGTCCATGAGCCGGTGCGGTAGACACCGTCAAATCCCACCCGCAGATCAAAGGCTTCCGCAGCGACGGCGTTTGTCGTGGCGATGAAGACGAGTGCCAGCACAAGTGCAATCATGGCTTCTCCGCATCCGGGCAGATGCACGCCAGCTTGCCGCAGCCGGGGCAGCCTCCGCCATATTTCTGAGCCACGGCCGCCTCGAGATCGACATCGACAACGTTGGCGATCGTCGCCAGCCAGGCGAGCACATCGGCAAATTCGAGCGACCGCTCCTCGTGGGTGCCGCTGCGAAGTGCCGTGGCGAGTTCGCCGATCTCCTCCGTCAGCCACATGAAAGTCCCCTCCACGCCCCGCGACGCATCCTTGTCATGGTACATGCCGCGGATCAGTTGTTGGAATTCGCGAAGCGTCATCTGGCGGAGTTCCTCTGGAAAAGGAAGAGTATGTTCATGCCGCTGGAGTGTGCCAAGACCGAGCCCGGGGCACAAACCATGGGTAAATAGCCGGCACCACAAAGGCGGTCAGCAGCGTTGATGTGACAATGCCGCCGATCACAACGGTGGCCAGCGGTCGCTGGATTTCCGCGCCGGCGCTGGTGGCCAGCGCCATCGGCAGGAAGCCGAGGCTTGCGACCAACGCCGTCATCAGCACGGGCCGGATGCGAACCTCTGCCGTGGCAATCGCAGCCTCGCGAGGAGCGAGGCCGCCCTGCCTCGCATGTTCCGCTCCGGCCACCCACACCAGCCCGTTGAGTACCGCCACGCCGAAGAGCGCCACGAACCCGACACCGGCCGCGATCGAGAACGGCATGCCTCGCAGTGCAAGCGCCGCGATGCCGCCCGACGCCGCCACCGGCACCGCGAAGAAAATCAGCGACGCCAGTCGGAGCGACTTGAAGCTCGTATACAGCAGCAGCGCGATCAGCCCCAGCACCACCGGCGTGATCAGCATCAGTCGGCGGCTGGCGGAGAGCAGGTTTTCAAAGTCGCCTCCCCACCGCACCGCATAGCCGGCAGGCAGACGGACCTGCTTTGCGATCATCCGCTGCGCCTGCTGCACGAAACTGGCGACATCGCGGCCGCGGACATTGGCCGACACGAAGGTGCGACGGCGTGAATTTTCATGTTCGACAGACGGCGGACTCTCAGACGAACGAATGTCGGCGAGTTCTCCCAGCGGCACCGGGCGGCCGCCCGTGGCACCCACCGGAATCTGCGGCAGACGTTCGGCATTTTCCCGCCATGCCGGGGGAAACTTCACGACCAGCGGGTAGCGGGGTCGACCCTCGTAGATGACGCCGGTCTGGATTCCGCCCATGGCCGATACGGTTCGCATCACCTCGATGCCATCGATGGCGTGCCTGGCCAATTGATCGGGCCGGGCATCGATCTGCACGGTCGCCACATTTGCCTGCCAGTCGGCCCGTACGTCGGCGGCGCCGGGGATGCTCCGGAGCAGACTCTCGATCTGTTTGCCGAGGTTTCCCAGGGTGTCGAGATCGTCGCCATAGATCAGCACCGCCACATCGGACTTCACGCCCGCTACGAGTTCGTCGACCCGCATCTCGATCGGCTGACTGAAGCCAAAGTTGGCGCCCGGCACCGCAGCGGAGAGCGACGCCGACATCCGTTCAACGAGTTGGTCCCGCGTCACGCCGGCCGGCCACTCGGCATGCGGCTTGAGCATCACCCAGACGTCGGTCTGCTGGACACCCATGATGTCGTTGGCGATCTCCGGCCGGCCGGTCTTGCAGAAGACGGTCTTCACTTCCGGATACGCGCCGAGCGTCTTTTCGATCCGCGTCGTGATCGGCACCGAGTCCTCCAGCGTGGCACTGGGCAGGCGGACGACCTCGACGAGCAGGTCCCCCTCGTCGAGCCGCGGCATGAACTCTGCGCCGAGATTCAGCGCCACAGGGATGCTCGCTGCCACGAGGCCGGCGGCGATCAACGACACCAGCACCGGGTGGTAGACGGCCAGTTTTGCCAGCGGGTGGTAGGCCCGGTGGAACAGCCGCATGAGCAACGGCTCGTGCTCTTCCTCGCGGGAGAGCACCGTCGCCGCCAGCACCGGCATGAGTGTGAGCGAGATGATCAACGATCCGGCCAAGGCAAAGAGCACCGTCAGGGCCATCGGTCGGAACAACTTCCCTTCGGTGCCCTCGAGGAAGAGGATCGGCAGGTAGACGATGGCGATGATCAACTCGCCAAACATCGTCGGCCCACGAACCTCGATCGCGGCGTCACGGACGATGGCGAGCTTCGATTCTGTCGGCCCGGCCAAGCCAAGGCGTCGCACGCAGTTCTCCACCATAATCACGGAACTGTCGACGACGAGCCCGAAATCGATCGCTCCCAGGCTCATGAGGCTTGCCGAGATGCCCGTGGCCCACATGAGGTTGGCGGCGAACAGCATCGACAGCGGAATCGCCAGCGACACGATCAGCCCGGCGCGAACATTCCCCAGGAGCACGAGCAGCACGCCGATCACGAGCAGGCCGCCTTCTGCCAGGTTGTGGAGCACGGTATCGAGCGTCCGCGCGATCAAGTCCGAGCGATCGTAGAGGATGTCGAGCTCAATGCCCGGCGGTAGGGATGCTCGGATCGCGTTCAGCCGTTCCTTGGCCGCCGTCACCACCTTTCGGCTGTTTTCGCCGCGGACCATCATCACCATGCCAGTGACCACCTCGCCGCGTCCGTCCCGCGTGGCGGCGCCCTGCCGTACCAGCGGGGCGATCCTGACGTCACCGATGTTGCGGATGAGCACCGGCACTCCTCCGGGCGGGCTCCGCACGACCACGTGCTCAATGGCATCGGCATTTGGCAGCAACGCCTGTCCGCGGATAAACCGCTGTTCGCCATTCTTGACGATGTAGCCGCCGCCGGTGCTGACGTTGTTTCGCTCGAGCGCCGCCAGCACCTCACCCAGCGAGATTCCCTGCGCCGACATCCGGTCGGGATCGACGCGGACTTCGTAACTTTTGGCATAGCCGCCATGGCTGTTGATGTCGGTGACGCCCGACACTTCACGCATCGCCGGTGCGATCTCCCATTCCAGCAGGCTGCGGAGGTCCATGAGGTTTTGCCCGGATCCCCTCACCTCAAACTGCAGAATCTCCCCCAGCGCCGTGCTCAGCGTGCCCAGCATCGGATCGGCATCGGCCAGCGTGATCCGACTCTTTGCTTCTGGAAGACGCTCTGCCACGAGTTGACGAGCCAGAAAGATGTCGGTGCCTTCGTGAAAGACGATCGTCACCAGCGAGATGCCGAGCCTGGAGATGCTGCGGATCTCCTCGACGTGAGGGAGGCCGCTCATGGCGAGTTCGACGGGATAGGTGACGGACCGCTCCACCTCCAGCGGCGGAAGCGTGCCGGCTTCCGTCACGACCTGCACCTGGATGTTGACCAGATCGGGAACCGCGTCCACGGGCACATGTGTGGCGGCATAGAGGCCACCCAGTGACATCAGCACGAACGTCGCGATCACCAGCGCCCGGTTGGCCAGCGACCACTCGATAAGACCCGACAGCATCAGGCGACTCCCCGGACACACGTGGCCGCGAGGCCCGTCATTCCGCTTCCTTTTCGAGCAGCAGTTCGCTCTTGAGCACGAATGCGCCGCGTGACACGACCTGCTGACCGGCTGCCAGGCCGCTGAGGATCTCGAGCGAGTCGCCGCTTTCGATACCGGTGGTCACGTCCACACGTCGGAACCGCTCCTGTCCGTCGGGCACGAACACGAAGGATTTTCCGTCGTGTTGCATCACGGCCGATGCCGGCACCGCCAATGTCTCTCGCAATTCTCCTTGCGGCAGGTCGACCCACACGAACATGCCCGGCTTGAAGTGGGCGTCGGTGTTCTTGAGTTCCGCCACCAACGGCACGCTCCGCGACTCGCTCTCGACCGTTGCGCCCACATGGTTCACGACGGCCGTCGTTTCGTGAACGTCGGCGCCCGGCACGATGACCCGCACTGGCTGACCCTCCGACACGTCCACCGCCGTCCATTCGCGCTCGTGAATTTGCGCCCGGACCCAGAGCATGCTCGTGTCGGCCACGACGAACAACCGGTCGCCGACGCGAGCCCGCTCGCCTCGCGCGATGAAGATATCCTCCACGATCCCGTCGAAGGGGGTTCGGAGCACGAGGGCACTCAACGAGCCCGATTCACCTGGGCTTTCGACGCCATTCTCGTCGGCAGGATCGGCCTCCAGCCTGCTGCCGACGAGCGTCCGAAGGTTCTCACGCGAAATCTGGACCAGTCGATCGGCCTGCTCCAGCGACGCGCGGGCCCGATCTCGATCCTGCCGGGTGAGAAAGCGTGCTTCCTCACAGGCCGCCGTGAAGTTGGCCGTGGCCACTTCCAGGTTGCTGGCCCGCTCCTCGATGATCCGGCCTGAGAGCACGCCTCCGTCGCCAAGCGACTTCGTTCCGGCGCTCACCCGCTCCACGTAGATCAGCCGCGAATAGCTGCCGAGGATCTTCTCGCGATACGAACCCAGCAGGCGATCCTGAAACTGCTTTTCTATCTCAGCCAGTGGCGGATGGCTCACAAGGGCATCGAGCAACGACTCGACGTTGTCAGCGATGGTGGTCGCCCACTCGGCTGCTTTCTTCTCAATCTGCCGGTCGTCCTCCCGGCGGCGGACGTCGTCGCGGGCCGTGCCGACGTCCGGGCTGGAGAGTGCCGCCAACGCGGCGCCCTTCGCCACCTTCTGCCGCACATTGACGAGCACTTGCGTCACGATTCCGTCAACGGGCGAGGCGTAATCGAGCCGGTGACGCGCGTCGTAGTCGATGCGTCCCGGGACGGTGAGGTGCTCGCGGAGCGGTTGAACAGTTGCCACCGCCAACTGAATCCCGGCCGCCGTCTGAGCCGATGCAGGCAGGGTGACGGAGGCGGTGGGAGTGATCCCCGGCGCTGGTTTCGCTCCCTCGGCCACCTGCGCAGCGGTCGGGTGGGCATCCGGGCCGTGAGCCTGGTCGTTCACGCCGCCAAAATGGTGTGTTGCCAGCCACCACCATGCGGCCCCGCCGATCGCCAGAAATCCCAGGCCCGAGAATCGCCGAAAAAGACGCCCCTTCGCCGACTTCCCCGCCGCCGATTCCGGCAACGGGTTCACCGTCGCGGGAGAATGCGGTTTTTGGGAGACAATCGACGACATCACGGTCACCGGAGGCAATGGCTGTTACGCGGAAAGACGACTGAAATTCTACACGATGCCGGCGGCATCTGCCGAGCGCAGCGTGCTGCAAATGGCTAAGATGGTGGCTCGTCCCCCGCATGGGCCGCGAATGCCTGGCCTGTGGTGGCCCGTTTTCCCCGCTTCCACGATCATCTCCATGACTGCAGCACGCACGATCCGCATCTTCGACACGACGCTCCGGGACGGCGAACAATCGCCCGGGGCCAGCATGAACCTCACTGAAAAGCTTGAGATCGCTCAGGCACTCGTGCTGCTCGGGGTCGACGTCATCGAGGCCGGTTTCCCAATCGCTTCGCCCGGCGACTTTGCCAGCGTCAGCGACATTGCGAAGGCGGTCTCTGCCGCCACGGTCTGCGGACTGGCGCGGTGCAACGATGCCGACATCGACCGGGCGTGGGAAGCGCTCAAGCATGCGGCCCAGCCGCGGATCCACGTCTTCCTGGCCACGAGCTCGATCCATCGCGAGTTCAAGCTGCGGATGAACGAGGACGAGGTGCTGGCCCGGGCCGTGGCCGGCGTGCAGCGGGCCCGAAACTGTTGCGGCGACGTTGAGTTTTCACCGGAGGACGCCGCGCGGACGGAAATCGACTTCCTCTGCCGCGTCGTGGAGGCTGTCATCAACGCCGGTGCGACCACGGTCAACATCCCCGACACCGTGGGCTACGCCACCCCTTCGCAGATGCATCATGTGATCAAGAGCCTGCGGGAACGCGTGCCCAACATCGACCGAGCGGTGATCAGCGTGCACTGCCACGACGACCTCGGCCTTGCCGTCGCCAACAGCCTGGCGGCTGTGGAGGCGGGGGCCGGCCAGGTGGAATGCACGATCAACGGCATCGGTGAACGGGCGGGCAACTGCTCCCTGGAAGAGGTCGTGATGGCGCTCAAGACACGCCGAGACCACTACGCCATAGACACCCGCATCGTGACCCAGCGGCTGGTGCCGACCAGCCGGCTGGTGGCAAACATCACCGGCATTCAGGTGCCGCGAAACAAGGCCATTGTGGGCCGCAATGCCTTCGCCCACGAGGCGGGCATCCATCAGGACGGCATGCTCAAGGAGCGACGGACCTACGAGATCATGCGGCCCGAGGACGTGGGGCTGGAGCGGACCGACCTCGTGCTCGGCAAGCACAGCGGCCGGGCGGCTCTTGCCGACCGCGCACTGGCCCTCGGCTACCAACTCACGCCCGAGCAGTTGCAGACGGTGTTCGAGCGATTCAAGGTGCTGGCCGACCGCAAGAAGGAGATCTACGACGGCGACATCGCGGCCCTCTGCGAGCAGCAGTTTTCAGCGCTGCCCGAGCAGTTTACGTTCGAGGGCTACACACTCACTTCTGCGAGCGGTTCACCGCCCACGGTGGAACTGCGGGTGCTGCAGAACGGCGAGCCGCGCAGCGTGTCGGTGACGGCTGGCGACGGTCCAATCGACGGCATTTTTCTGGCGATCGAGAAGCTCACCGGCATCCAGACGACCTGCCGCGACTTCCGTGTCCAGGCGGTGACGGTGGGCAAGGACGCGCAGGCCGAGGTCACCGTGGAACTGGTCGAGAACTCCAGTCAGGCCGCGGGTGGTCCAGCCGCGGCGAGCCAGGTGCACCGTGGTCGAGGCGTGTCGACCGACTCGCTGGAAGCCTCCGCAAAGGCCTTCCTCGCGGCGATCAACCGCGTGGCACTGGGCTCACAGCCCCGCATCCATCCGCAACGCGCCTGACGCCGCGCACGCACGACTAGGCCCGGAGGGCTGTGTAAGCACCAGCCGACGGATGTCGGCCAAGCGAAAACGACACGATGTCGTGTTTCGTGAAAAAGTCGCCGCTGAGGAGCCGGACGGAGGCACGCGCAGGAGCTGGTGAATTCTGCGACTCACGAGCGATTCACCATCGTCCGAGAGCCTCCTGTAGCAGAATCCGCCAGCGACGAGCATGCCGCAGCCGGCGAACCATTGCGTCCTGCTCCCGAGTCCGAGCTTTCACCGCCCTCGGTAATGCGACGGAACCTTTGCCGTCCCGGCGGTGCGTGTCAGAGAGGTCGGCCCCAGCTAGATCGCCTCGCCGCCCCGCTCACCCGTGCGAATTCGCACGCACTCATCCATTGGCAGCACGAAGATCTTGCCGTCACCGATCTCGCCGCGTTCGCCTGACCGGCCACCCTTCACGATCGCCGCGATCGTCGGCTCGACGAACGTGTCGTTGACGGCAATCTGCAGTTGCACCTTTCGCAGCAGGTTCACGGCAATTTCATGGCCGCGATAGGTCTCTGAATGGCCTCGCTGCCGACCGAAGCCCTGCACGTCGAGGACCGTGAGCCGAAAGACTTCGACCTCGGAGAGTGCCTGCTTCACGCTCTCCAGTTTGTTTGGCTGGATGATCGCGATGATGAGTTTCATGAATTCCGCTCCGCCAGAGGCCACCATGGTATCCAAACCAGGGCCAACGAACAGGCTGTTCGGCTGGCTGGCGTGAAACCACCGGCGATCGACTCGGGATGGCCGACCGGATGAAGGCCGCCTGGCCGTCGAGGCCACCATTGGCTTCGCCCCCAAAGGCCCAAGCCCGCCGGAGCCATGGATGGCCCGGCGGGCGTGAAACCAGAATGCCCCGGCCTGGGTGAGCTAGGCGGAGTGCCCACCCAAGCCGTTGGGGCATCCTTCTGGCTTGTAACTACTCGCTCCGCACCATCACGAAGCCGTGGTAGGCCTCGTTGCCGTGCTCGTGGATGTCGAGTCCTTCGATCTCTTCCTGCGGCGAGACGCGGAGTCCGACGGTGGCCTTGATCAGCAGCCAAAAGAGGGCCGACACAGGCACCACGTAGGCTCCAACCATCAGCACACCGACCAACTGGGCGATCAGCTGCTTCGTGCCGCCGCCGAAGAAGAGGCCGGCCGTCGGGCCACCTGCCGCGGCAGTGCCGAACGGCGTGTTGAGCACCGTCCCCGAGAGGTCGGAGGTGGTGAACAGGCCTACGCAGAGCGTGCCGAAGACACCGCAGACAAGATGCACGCTGGTCGCCCCGACCGGGTCGTCAACACGGATCTTGTCGAAGAACATCACCGCGAAGATCACCATCACGCCCGCGATCGCACCGATGATGAGCGAGCAGGGAACGTTGGTGTAGGCCGCACTGGCGGTGATCGCCACCAGTCCGGCCAGGCAGCCGTTGAGGGTCATGCCGATGTCGGGCTTCCCGAGCAACAGCCAGGCGGTGAGCGTGGCCGTGAGGGTTGCGGCGGCAGCGGCAGAGTTGGTGTTCACAGCCACCATGGCGGCGAGGTAGCCACCGTCACCGGCCACACCCATCGTGCTGCCCGGGTTGAAGCCGAACCAGCCAAACCAGAGGACGAGGCAGCCGATGAAGGCGGCCGTCATGTTGTGGCCAGGAATGGCGTTGATCTTCCCGTCAGCGCTGTACTTGCCGATTCGCGGGCCGAGGATCAGCGCGCCAGTCAGGGCTGACCAGCCACCGACCGAGTGCACCACGGAGCAGCCGGCGAAGTCCCAGAAGTTCCACTCCTTGGCCAGGTAACCGAAGCCCCATATCCAGTGGCCGACGACCGGGTAGATCGCGATCGCCATGATGAATGAGAAGATGATGAACGAATGGTACTTGATGCGTTCAGCGACGGCTCCCGACACGATCGTTGCGGCGGTCCCCGCAAAGACGAGCTGGAAGAAAAACTTCGCGTAGAGCGGCACGTGCGTCCAGCTGATCGAGCCGTAGACGCCCTGATACTTGTCGCCCATCAGCGGGCTGTTGTCGAACTTCGGATCAAATCCGCCCACCATCCAGGTGCCCGATTGTCCGATCCAGCCGCCATCTCCAGCACCGAACATCAGGTCCCATCCAAGCAGCCAGAATGCAACGGATGTGGCCGCGAAGACGATGAAGTTCTTGGAGAGGATGTTGACGCAATTTTTCGATCTGGCAAAGCCGGTCTCCACGCAGCCAAAGCCCAGATTCATGAAGAAGACGAGCATGCTACAGATGAGCACCCAGACCGTGTCGGCACCGGTCCAGAGCTTTTCCACCATCTGCTCGACCGACATCAGGTTTGGCTTGTAGCCGGTAGCCGTTGTCTCGGGCTCGGCAGCAGCAGCGGGTTCGGCTGCTGCTGCGACAGCAGGCTCGGCGACCGCATCTTCAGCCCGCAGGGACATGGGCGACAGCAGAGACGCCAGCGAGACCAGAATGGCGATCCCCGCCGCGACGGTGACGATATTTCGACCCGCACTCCGTGGCTTGGCAAGATTGATCAGACCACTCGAAGCACGGCGACCGAAACCACCGGCAAGCCTCCACACATCACTCATGAGTTCTCCGAATGGGGAGGTAAAAACAGACCGCATCGTGCGACTCCAGAAGGAAGAAAATCCAGTGAGGAACGCCTCCGCAGCGTCGCCCTCACCGAGCGTCAGACCACACCCTGACACCGTGTAACTGAAAAGCGTCTGCTAGCGTTGCAACTAGCGTGCCAATGACAGCGGGCGTTCTGTTTGTCGGTAGGACTGAAGTCGCCTCAAAAAGGAGAAAGCTTTGTTTTGAAGGCGATATGGGCGGTGCTCCGCAGTCGTTTGCTGGCAAAGAAATTTTTCCAAGACTGGCCTGCGGGTGACGGTCGCGGGAAATGTCGCACGGTTTCCGTGCAGCCCCTGCGCAGGAATAGTGCAGTGGCTAGAGTTCAGGCGACTTCCACCGTGCACCTGCCTACGAGACTTCCCGTAATGCCCGATCTCAGCCGACTTCTTCCTTTGCCGCGGGCGGAACTCGCGGCGGCGCTCGTTGAGCAGTTTCCAGAGGCGGTCCACTCGTCGGATCATTCGGGAGCCGTCGCTGCCGCCACGTCGCTCTGGGCCCGAGGCGGTCGTGTGGCCGCTCTCGAGCAGTTGGCGTCGATTGATCCCGAGGCCTATGGGCGAACGAGAAATCATGTTTCCGGTGCTGTCACGCGGCTCTCTCCCTGGCTGCGGCACGGAGCGCTGTCACTGGCCGAGGTGCGGGATACCGCCCTCAGCCGGGCACGGAGGCCGGAGGATGCCGCCAAGCTGATCTCGGAACTGGGCTGGCGCGACTACTGGCAGCAGGTGTATGCGGCGGTCGGGAACCGTATTCACGAGCCGATCGAAGTGCCGGCACAAACGCCCCGTTCGGCTGCGTTGCGAGAGCAGGTCCCACCGGACGTGCTCGCTGCACAGACCGGCATGCACTGCATCGATGCGTTTGTGGAGAAACTCCACCGCACCGGTTGGCTGCACAACCATGAGCGGATGTGGCTGGCATCATGGCTCGTCCACGTCCGCGGCGTACGGTGGCAGGCGGGGGCCGACTGGTTTCTTTCGCACCTCATCGACGGTGATCCTGCCAGCAATCACCTCTCGTGGCAGTGGGTGGCCGGCACGTTCTCTGCCAAGCCCTATCTGTTCAATCGCGAGAATCTGGAGACGTTCACGTCCGGAGTTCACTGCCAGCCGTGTGGGCTCCGGGGCTTCTGCAGCGTCGAGGGCTCGTATGAGGAACTGGCGGCCCGCTTGTTCGAGGCGACTCCATCGAACCCACGGGAACCGCTCCGGATTCGTCCGCGGCTGGAAGCGACGGTCACGCACGACGCAACGGAGCAGCCTGCTGCGTTACGGAATCCGCTTGTCTGGCTCACGCTCGATTCGGCGGCAGCCACGAGCCCAGCGGTGGCGGCTCACCCGGAGGCACCGCGGGTCTTTCTCATCGATCCGGAGTGGATTGCCACGGAGCGTCCAACGCTCAACCGGCTGCTCTTCTTGTTTGAGTGCCTCGCCGAAATACCCCGAGTCGAAGTGCTTCTCGGTGATCCCCGGCGCTCGATACAAGAGCGGGCCAGAGCCCATGGCTGCGACTGGCTCGTGGTGGCCGAGACGCCTTGCCCGAGGGTCTGTCGCGCAGCCGCGGCCATCGGGTCGGTTCCTGCCGGCACTCCATCTTACGGAGCATCGCTCCCGGTGGTGACGCTGCCGTGGCCACGCTTCTGCGATCGTTCGAAGGTCAGCGACCTCGGCCGGTTTTCCAGGTACTGGCAGCAGGTGGGCCACTCGGCGATGCAACCGACTCGCGTCGAGTGAATGAGCCCGCTCACGGGATCAGCTTTTCGGACCAGCAGGGCGGCTCTGCCCTGACCTCCATGGGCCGGCCGTCGCGGGGATGCGGAAACACGAGCCACGCGGCGTGGAGGGCGAGCCGTGGTGCCTGCGTGCCACTCGCTGGCCCATAAAGACGGTCGCCGACGATCGGCATACCGAGCCACGACAGA
>Ga0304730_1001737_pt1 | contig 16164 bp, 23 predicted proteins | sample M_130628_MF_Meta_FD_190474 | JGI IMG/M metagenome (GOLD analysis project Ga0304730, IMG submission 190474) | Freshwater microbial communities from Lake Montjoie, Canada to study carbon cycling - M_130628_MF_MetaG (v2) (version 2) | ecosystem: Environmental > Aquatic > Freshwater > Lake | place...
GTGGATCGCAAGCGAACGGATATGGTTGCGAAGGAGTTCGCGTTTAGGCGTATCGTGAATATGGATGATAATAATGATGACGCCCGTTCAGAAGTGGGTGCAAACCGTCACGCCTGACGGACAGACGCACGAGGATGAACTGATGGACGTTTTTCTTCGTTTGGAAGAAGTTCTAGAGAAAAAGGGCTTACTCCGTAAAGATTACAAAACATATAGAACCCTACACTTCGCCGAGTTCTGTAACTCCATTTACTCTCTATCGTCTGTTCTGCCGTATGGACGACCCCCGTACGAAAAAGATAGTCAGTGAGTTCGTGTCCCTCCACGCCCACCACCTTCCGCGCGGATGCCAGCATTTTCGTTTAATTTGCCCCTTCTGTGAAATCATTACCCGCGAACAGACCGATATTCTTCCGAATATTGTTGAAGATTCTTTTCGGACCATTGTGGAAACAAAGTGGAAGCAGTGGGAGCGAGAGGCGTATAAGATTGCGGATAAGGTGACGTCGGAAACGCTGGTGACCGAACTTGTCTGGCACGCGATGGCGCGTTGGATCCAGCCGAAGTATCGTGAGATTCCCGATCTGGGAGTCGAGGAGATTTTAACCCATCCGTACGTTCTTCAAAAAATTCGCCCTAACATATAAATGTCAGCACCAGCAGACTATCAAACAGATTTAGCACAGGGAAAGCCAAATCCGTCGTGGAAGGCTCCTACGGGCGGATGCGGTTGCTCCAGCGGCGGTCGTCGTCGTCGTGGCCACCGTCATACAAAGCGTGGAGGTGTCGGTGCCATCGACGATGCTCTCTTCGCTGTCGGAACGTCGTATGCGGCCAAGCGCTTTGGACAGAAGCGGTCTCTACGTCGTACACGCAAGCGCGGAGGCGCCGGCGTGGTCGATGATGCTCTGGTTGCGGGAACGGCACTGGGCCTCGCGCACTATTTCACGAAGAAGGGCAAGAAAGGTGGCGCTCGTCGTCGGTACCCCGCCCGCCGCACCCGTCGTGCTCTGATTTAAATATTTAAGAGATCGTTATTACGGGTGGCAATGGGAACCCGTTGAATTTTGATGCTGTCACCCACGAGTACGCACCAATATTTTTAATTTCCAAGATGTCTGAATCGTCGATATCGTTCGGCAACCACACATCTTCCGCTATTTTGTCCGCCGAATCGCACGTCCGTCCAAAGATGGTGAACTTGTCACAGTTCGCCCAAGGCTTTCGGGTAATGCAGTTGAACTCTGGCTTGAATCCGTCAAAGAGGACGCCCGAGAACAGGCCGTACACGGATTCGTTCACCGTGATACACTGCTTGCCGTTCGGTAGCCGCTTCTTTCCGATGACGGGAACCTGAAGCGTACAGCACTCTTCGGCAAAGAATCGACCGGGCTCGGCAATGACACGCTTGAACGGCAGGGTCTTGATTTCTTCGCGGATGTAGGGCGCCAGTTCGTGCTTGAAGAAGTCGTCATTTGCGCTTGATCCCGAGAATCCTCCGCCAATATCGAGGAGTTCGGGAGTAAATGCGGCAGGCGAATGCTTGAAGACATCTGCGAATCCTCGCACGGTCTCAAAGGCCGATTGGTATGCCGCCAGAGACGTGCAATCGCTGCCAACGTGAAATGCTACACCGTACGTCATAAAGCGCGGCTCGCGATCACAGAGTTCGTGCACGTCTTTCAAATGGAACCCAAACTTGCTGTTGAGTGGTATACGGGCGCCTCCCTTATCATCCACAAAAATACGGAGAATCGGTTTGGTTCCTGGTTGTTCTTCCTTGATTTTGATTCCTTCGATCTTGCTGTCGAAGGTCATGTACGGTATGGCGTGTTTCTTCACTTTAAACATCTCATCGCGCGATTTACACGGATTGGCATAAATCGTGTCGGTGGGTTTAGCACCGATATCAAGGACACGATGGACTTCATCCGCCGATGCGCAGTCGAATCCTGCCCCTCCCCTATGCAGTTCTGCTAGCACTCCCTCTAGATTATTACACTTCACGGCGTAGTGTGGACGAATGGTTGGTAGGCACGAGGTCCAAAGGTCGAGGCGCCGCCGAATGGCGGGGAGGGACAGGATAAGTTTCGCCAGCGTTGATATGATTGTAGAAAAGAGAAGATTTCCGTCTAACATATTTTAACATTGGGTGGGTGTATATACAAAGATGATCACAAATGAGTACTTTCCATACAATTCTAAGAATGTTCCCTTGACTGCAGATGATGTAGGACGCATCCTCTGCATTCCAGGATACCGCGTGAAGAACGTTGCGATCTTTCAGAAGGCGATGATTCATTCCACCTATGTCCGGCGCTCTGAATACACAACCTTGACTGGCGAACCGGCGGTTCTTGGGAAGTGTCCTTCCGGAGTCATGGATCTCCAAGACGAGTCGTATGAGCAGCTGGAGTTCAGGGGCGATTCGATTCTGGGCGCCGTCGTTGCCAATTACTTGTGTGAGCGATACCCGTCCGAAGCACCCGGTTTCCTCACCAATACTCGCAAGTTGATTGTCCGCAACAAGACGCTGGGTGTTCTCGCACGAGACAAGTTGGGTCTCGACAAGTTCTTTGTGGTCTCCAAGCACGTTGAGGAAATGGTTCCCGTACACGGCCGACAGAATATTGAGAAGCTGGGCGATGTTCTGGAAGCCTTTATTGCCGCCCTCTGGATTGATTCGGGGATGAACTTTCAGATGGTGAATGATTTTGTGATCAACATGATCGAGACACATCTGGATATTCCCCTGATGCTGCGCGAGGACGACAATTACAAGGATCGGATGCAGAAGTTCTGTCAGCAGAATCTGGGATTTACCCCCGTCTACATGATGATCCAGGACGGGGCGGCAGGGTTCACGATGGCCGTGCGCAAACCTGAAGGCGAGATTCTGGGGATGGGAAATTCCACGACCAAGAAACAGGCGGAACAGAATGCGTGCAAAAACGCGCTCAAGAAGTTGAATCCAGAGTAGGACAAAAGTATTTAACACGTATTCATAAATGGAAGCAGAACTATTTCGGGCTTCCTCTTCAGGAAATTTAGATACTGTAAGAGACCTTCTGGGACGCGGTGCGAATATTGAGGCCAAAGATGCTCGCGGTCGCACGAGCTTGTTTATTGCCAGCGAGAAAGGGCGCCTGGATGTTGTCCGAGAACTTCTCGATCGGGGTGCGAACATTGCGGAGACAGAAAATGATGGAGACACGGCATTGATTCGAGCGTCTAGTATGGGGAAGTTGGATGTTGTCCGAGAACTTCTGAGTCGTGGCGCTGACGTCAATGCGGCCAATAGATTCGGCGAGACAAGTTTGATCGCAACCGCCTCCACCAGTCGTGTAGATATCGTGAAAGAACTACTGGATCGTGGCGCAAACATTGACGCTAAAGATACCAGTTACGGCCGTTCAAGCTTGGAGCACGCGGCCAATACGGGACGTCTAGATATCGTCCGAGAACTGCTGGAACGCGGCGCCGATATATATGCGAAAAACCTGAAGGGAGAGACGGCACGTACGGTGGCAGAACGAAGGGATAAAAATGAGGTTGTGAAGGCTATTCTTAAGAAGGAGGAGGATCTCAAGAAGGAGGAGGAGACTGGTCGCGATGGAGTGGCACGGGCAATTGTGAATTACCAAAAACAACCGTACGGTAAGAATGTTCCAACCGAAGTACAGAAGAATATTTTAGGGTACCTATTTCGTAAGAAGCCCTCCTCTGGCGGCAAGTCCAAAAGTAAAACTATGCGTAAGCGTTCCCATCGCAAGAAGTCGCAGAAGCAGAAGGGAACACGACGAACCCAGCGTAGGTAAAAAATAAAGACATAAAGGAATATAGTAATGGATGCGAACGACCGCAACCTATTCCAAGCTGCAACATATGGAGACATCGCCAATGTGCGAAAGTATCTGGATTTGGGGGCAAACATTGAGGTAAAAGATTACAGGGAACTTACGAGTTTGCAAATCGCCTGTGCCCGCGGTCACCTGGACGTCGTGCGTTTACTCCTCGACCGTGGTGCCAATATTGAGGCGGCAGGGGAGAGTGGGCAAACAAGTTTGATATTAGCCAGCATGGAAGGACATATTGACGTCGTAAAAGAGCTCCTGGATCGCGGGGCCAACATCGAAGCGGCCGAGAATAGGCACGGCTCGAATAGTTTGACGATGGCTAGCTTCAGGGGAAAACTCGACGTCGTGAAAGAACTTGTTAATCGCGGTGCTAACATCTTTGCAAAAAATGTTGGTGGAGTGACGGCACGTCAAGCAGCAGAAACAAAGGGGTTTTCAGAGATGGCAGAATTCCTTCGTAAAAAGGAACAGGCTATTGCTCGCAGGGGGGTGGTGGAGGCAGCTTTTATGTACCAAAATAAAGAGGACGGTAAGAATGTTCCAACCGAAGTAATGGAGCATATTGTGAGGAAGTATTTTGGTGGTCGTAAGACCAGGCGTAAGCTCGTGCGTCGTAAGAAGCAGAAGAAGGGAACACGTAGGCGGTGAAGTATATATTTTTGACCGGATAGTGATAATGTACTGGCCCGCCCGATATTTTACGGGGTTGACCCGAAAACAGAACAAACAACGTAAAAGCACCGCTACGCGCCGTCGCAAGATGTCGTGGAAAGATCCTAAGGCATACGTTCCGTTCAAGACCGACAAGGGTGTGAAAACACGGACATCCAAGTATGTTCGCGAATGGAAGAAGCAGTTCCCAGAAGCCCATGGTCTTCAGGCGTATTCCAAAGCTACCGGAGTCCCGCTTCCAATTGTCCGGGCATCGTACAACCGGGGAATGGCGGCGTGGCGAACGGGACATCGTCCAGGGGCGACGCAGCAGCAGTGGGGGTATGCTCGTGCCGCCAGTATGCTGACGTGCGGCAAGACACATTATACGACTGACGCTGATTTAGTGAGGAAAGCCAAAAAGACCCCTAAAGCCCGTGCATGGTTTAGAAAGACGTGTAAGAATTAGACTGACGAGTACTTTTATTCTAGGATAACTAATAACATGCAGAGTATTTTTATGAAAGAATTACAGGAGAGGTTTCCAGACTATAGAATTAGTCCAATTGGAACGACACGTCATTTTAATGTTTTACGATTATCAAAAGACGGACACCCGACATTAGTTGCTAAAACAATATGGCATGACGCATCTGATCCAGGAGGAGATATGGGAATAAAAGCACAGGACAATGCGTATAGAACCGAGGTGAAAATTTTAAAAATGTTACCATCGTGGTGGGGGATTCACATTGTTGATAATTTCAAGACAACACTCAACCGTGTTATTGTTACGAACGAAGTAATAAACGTGCCTTGGACTTCATACAAGAAGGGTATTCATGACGTAAAAATTGCCGAACTTTTATTGAAGCAAATAAAATGGCTTCATTCTCATGGGATAGCACACAATGATTTAGAACTGAAAAATATACTTCTTACGGAGTCCGTTACACCTGTAATCATTGATTTTGAAAAATCAAACACTGTAGCTACAGAGGAGCAGAAAAAGAATGATTATAGCATGTTGTTGGGAAATATGAAAGAATACCCTAACACAGAATCCATAGGTGTTATACTTCAGGGTATGCCTAAAGGCGGGGCCTTATCCCGAACACGACGTAAGAAGAAGACCGCCAAAGCCCGTACATGGTTTAGAAAGACGTGTAAAACGGATCGGTCCTAGACCTCTCTTTTTGAGTAGCATAACCAGAATGAAGTGTTGCTTCTGCTTTGTCCTACTCAAACAGGGCGAAGGCAATAACCCATCCCCGCTGTGCGAAGTAGACGACGAGACCTCAAAGTGCTGTGACGTGTGTAATGAAGCGAAAGTGCTGCCGATACGAGCCGCCGTGGGAATTTGTAAATCGCCTCATGAAGCACGGAAAATGGCGTTCGAGATAATGAAAACCAGGATGACGGGGGATATCAAGCCTTTCACTCGTGCCGACTTTGACGCCGCTCGTCAGGAGCGTGAGGATGCTATCGAGCAGCGGCGGGTCGATCTGATGGTTCGTCTGATTTACCACGAGACGATTGAGAAGATCAAGAATACTGGAGAGGAGTATCATGTCTACAAAAGCGACATCCATGACCAAGCTGTTCGCACTGGTATTGTTGAGAACAAGCTTCGTTATCTGTTCCCCGACTTTGAAGTAAAGACTGAGTTCGTCCGTTATCCTACGGGACCAGGGCTACAACATATTACCATCAGGTGGTAAGTAATCCTACAAAACGAATCCCTCCCCACCCCATTCTTTTTCAGTAGCATACCAAGATCAAGATGACGCAGATTATGAAGCCGTTCACTCTTGCCGACTTTGAGGCCGCTCGTAAGGAGCGTGAATACCATATTAAGGCGGAGGATATCACGGTTCGTCTAATTTACAATGATGCGATTAGGAAGATCACGACTACTGGGGAGGAATATTACGCATTTCATACCCATATTCACGACCAGGCTGTTCGCAACGGCAGGATTGAGAAGAGGATTCGCGAGCTGTTTCCTGACTTTGTAGTGAAGACCGACTTTGTCTCTTACGATGAGGGACCAGGGCTGCAGCGTATTACCATCACATGGGGTAAGTAATGCTAAAAACGGATCTAGAATATCCTATTCTTTTTTGTTAGTATACACCAACAAAACAGAATGGGCTGGCGCTACGTTCTCATCAACCATACCCGCAAAATCATCATGGAGGCGTCACTCCATGGAATTTGGCATCTGATGAGTCACCTTATTCGGGATCAGGGGTGGGAAGCGGCGGACGATGTAGAAATGATGTTTGAAGATGGTCGGATAGAAGAGATCGGGGAGCTTGTTGTGAACAAGGGATACAAGAGCCACTATCATGCTTGGAGCTTTGACGGTATTGTGCCTCGTCGTCAGGGTCAGTGAATTAGGCGAGCATACACGATGCAGTTACTGACTTGTGTTAATTTAGAGATAACTCCACAAATAACTATAAATATCTGTTCGCATGGATCAAAAAAACGAGTTCCGCCTTAGAGGAATTCGATGCTTATTGTTTGATATTTTTTACAAGAACAACCAAGTCTGGCTTGTTCTACCCGTTTACGATCTAGAGCCGTTTCCTTCCGAACTTATACATGTTAGTATCGAAGGTAAACGACTAGATATCACAACAAAGCACGTAAACACGTATTATTATGGACCTGTGTGTATTTACGTATATGACTACGGCGAACCATCTCCGTCGATCGATGTTACGGTCGAATACGAATGGAGAAAAAAGGTATTTCACTTGAAGCATATAGAGACATCGGAAAAATCTGAAATGGGGCTCACTACACTATGCATGGATGATTATAGGTTATTTACTCCATTCTATGGTTATTATAAGGACCAGGGTGTTACACAATTTTACATATACTACAACGGAGAGATAACGCCTGAAATAAAAAAATTCTTTGAGCCTTATGGAAAGGATGTTACGTTGATTGAATGGAACTTTTTATATAAATTAAACGGTGATACCCATCACGCACAAACCGGACAAATCAACCATGCTCTCTACAAATACGGCAAGGATAACAATAAACACATGATATTCTGTGATTTGGATGAGTACTTACACGTCCCCAAAACAACTCTCAAGGAATTTGTAGACAGAAACAACGATATCAACACGTTCGGCTTCTCCATCAAATGGAGTCAAACGATTGATGATAAGATTCCGGATGTTTTTCCACGTACATTTTTAACCCAAACGGGACGGATAAAGTATCCTATGCGGAGCAAGAATATTTATAAGGTTTCTGACTTAAAAATACTCTGGATCCATTCTCCACTTGAATACTGTGCGACACAAAGTATTATTTGTGATCTCGATATGTTTCATTTCTACAATTGGTCTAGACCAACTCGAACGTTACGTGATGAAACATCGGATGATCTTATTATACATACGTTAGAAGACGGGCGTGCGTGACCCGGTGTGTCTTCCGATGATCCCGCTTCTTCGTCCGCTTTCCGTTGCGACACGTTTTTCCCCGATTACAGGAACTCGCATAGTACCCATACCGCTGAAACACTCCCGCAAACGATGGAAGAATCGCCTCCGAATGTGTAACTTTCGTCTTTTTTTTCATCAGGGTATACGTGCTCTTCATCAGTGCCCTCTTGGAGGTGAATGAGAATGTGTGGGCCTTCATGATCGCGCGCAGATCATCGTACGGGTAAACATCAGACAATAGGTCAAAGAAGTTGCGGTAAATACTCTCCTTCTCTGGCGTAGGCGTATAATTGTAGGCGATACAGAAGAGGAAATCCATACCCGGTGGGGCATTGGGTTCTTTTGTGAGGAGTTCGTCGTAGTGTTTCTTCACCTCTTCAAACGACGGATCGTCGGGGGGGCAAATCACGCGCGGATCTTCGCGGCACTGATCGCGCAGTTTCTTGTTTACGCGGTTATGGAGATCGTAGAGCCATTTGCCGAGAGGCTGCTTCGGCGGATCTTCACGTAAGAATACTTCTGTACTTTCGCGGCAGAACTTGCAGGGTAGGATATCTTTCATCGTCATCATAAAGGATTCCGCTTCTTTTGGTCGTTGATGAGCAATTAGGTGGAGCAATTGCCACCCCGAAGGTCCGAAAGCGCGTGTATCCATTTAATAGTTACTATTACATATATACAATATAATGATTGGACGGATTTATAGAATAGAGGGCGGAGGTAAATTCTACATCGGCTCTACAACCCAGGAATTGAAGAAACGACTCAAAAATCATCGTTCAAAATCTAAAGAAAAACATAGAAAAACTACACCATTATATGAACATTTCAACAAGATCGGATGGAACAACGCGACGATTACACTTATAAGTGAGCTTGAAGTAGATAATAGAAATGACCTTCTAAAAAAAGAAGATGAGTTGGTACGAGAAAATCTCTCCGACGAAAACTGTCTAAATAAGTTTTGTGTTACAGTAACACCCGAACAGAAAAAGGAACACGATAAAATTTATGGGGCAATAAGGCGGAGTAAAAATAAAGAATCGGAGCGAGAACGTGTAAAACAATGGAGGATTGCGAACCCAGAAAAGTGGCGGGAACAAACGGCTCGTTATAGGCAACGAAAAGCTGAACATACTAACGCGGTAAATAATTAATATACACTACAAGTAATTCGGTATGACGTCCCCACCACCCAGCAAGTCTTACTACATCGCTCCCGAAGCGTCCGAAGCGTCCGACAAGAAGTGGTGGGATCCTTTTGGACTCTTTGCGTCCAAACCCGCCCCGTCCAACCCGCCGTCGGATTTCAAGCCCTCGTCCTCGTCGACTGCGGGCCGCCGTAGGCCCCTCGCCCAGACTGAGAAGGCATCCAAGGGTAGTCGTCGCACTCGCAAGCAGAAAACTGGCCGTCGCCATCGCGGAAAAAAGCATTCTCGTAAGTAAATAAACCAAATGTCGTTCCTTGGAAAGATCAAGGGACTTGTTGCTGGCGTTACTAGCAAGCTGCGGATGGGGGGTCGTCATCGCAGCAGCCACACCAAGAAGGGTCGTGGATACCTGCTGCGCCCTCGCCCAATGGCTCCCGCACCCACACCGGCCTCTAAGGAGCCTCGCCGCCGCCGTAAGACCAAGAAGGCCAAGAAGAACTAATCCACATCGTTGCGGATCTGGAAGGTGACCCAGCCGCCGTACGTATACTTGCCATACTTTGTCTCAATCTCCTTGAGCATGCCTTGGATACTCCAATCCCGAGTACCACGATTTGTCTCCCACCACTGCTTGAACTTGTCCGTGAGAGTCGGCTTCCGCACCGGAACCACCTCCTCGCCTTCCGTCGCCACCCGAGTATACTCGTTGATGAACTTCATGATCGCATTGTTCTCCTCGCGGTACTCGTTGGTATACTCCAGAACCTCCGCCGGCGGATTCAGCTCGTCCCCGCGATGGTGCTTGAACGTGCTGATGAGATAGTTCAGGAAACACCGCCCCCAGTCCTCCGACTTCACCTTGCGCTCAATCGACATATCCATCTTGTACTGGTTCGGACCATCCGGAACCGGAACGAACTTCGAGATGAAGTTGATCACCACGAAACGGCGCCACGTACCGTTATCGTTCGTGTTGATCTTCGGCTTGTCATTACACGCCAGATGGAGCTTGGCCTGTAGCTCAAACTCCACCATCGACTTGGATCCCGCATACAGATCACGCGCAATGATCTTCTCGCTGGACGTCAGCTCCTTCATCAGACCCGTATTCAGGGGAACCGCCTCGTCGGGCTCCTGCATTGTCACGAACCGTCGACCCTTCAGACGAATCACTTCAGGCGCCGCTGCCCCCGACTTTCCGCGCCCCTGTGTCAGGAGCGAGATCGGGACCTTGCACGCATAATCTCCCAGCGCCGCCTCCATCAAACAGATCAGCATCGACTTACCGTTCGACCCCACACCCGTCAGAATATGGAACTTCTGGTTACCCACGCCGTGCAAGCACTTTGCCAGATGACGGATCTGGTACTCCCTCACCCGCTTGATAGGGAAGATCTTGTGTAGGAAATCGTCGATTTCCTTCCACTCCTTGTAGTCCTTGTACGACCGCTCGGAATCGTACTCAATATTCGTTGAGAACGACACGTAGTCCTCTGGCTTTCCTGCACGGAACTCGCACGTCTCCATATCGAACACGCCGTTCGCACATGCCAGCAAATTACGGTTCTCGTCCACCTTCTTCGTGAACGTTTCATCGAGGAACAACTCCGAACACTCGCGCATCACGTTTGCCTTGAACGGCGTCTTCTTCAGCTGTGATGCCACCTTCATGAGATCCTGTTGCATAAGTATCGCCGCACAGTATGCGCAACCACACATCTTCGGCTCCTTTGCCTGACAATCCTGTAGCGATCCGTCTGTCAGCTTCTGACCGTAATATCCGGCCCGCTGAATATACTTCTTCCAGATACTCACCGACAACTCCTGCTGCAGCTGCACGCCCTTATCCAGCTCGAGCCATACATGCCCCGTAAACTTGAACCATACGTTCTTTCCGTAGTTCACGCACTTGTACTCGTCACGGAACGCCGAGTAAACAACCGACGCAACATCGTACTCTGCCCCGCTGCGAGACGCATCGATCTTGCGCAGGATATTCCGCTTCTCAATCTCCACATACTCGTCGGCGTTATCCGTCCGCGACCAGTAGAACAGCGATCCCATTCCAATCCGCTGCCCGTTGTTGCGGAACCCGAACGAGTTCCACTTGGCAATACACTCGCGAACATTGAACTGCGCTGACCTGCGACTGAACTCCTCGAACTCATCGTAGAGATCGGGATGAATGTTCTTGAGACACATACCCACCTCAATCCACGAATGGTACTCGTTGGCTCGTTCGTCGTTCAGATTACAGACATGATCGTGAATGTTCAAGAGTTCCTCGTGAGACAACGGGCGAATCACCATATTGCTGGGCGAAGACTCGCGAGATCCAGGTGCACGGCGCTCGAGTGGCCGACCAACGCGCGGAGCAACTGCCCGACCACCCGAGATACGTACATTCTCCGTTCCAACATCGGGCAGATCACCATACTCCTTCTTTGCCTCCTCCGTCATTGGTGTCTCCTTCGTGGCATCGCGCTCACGAATATCCAGCTTCCGGAGTAGATCCACCGTGAACCGAACCGGCGTATCGTCAACTCGCGTATTTCCATCTTCGTCGACGAAGACGCGATACGTGATAATGTAGGGAAGCCCCTGCGGCTTGGCGGCGCCGTACATCGTCCACCCGCTCGACCGCTGGGCTACCGCCTTGTCATATACCTTGTCCCATACCGTCTCCACCAACGGAAGATCTTGGAATATCTCTGACATCTTGGTGAGGACGATGTTGCGAACTGCCAACTCAATGTACTTGTTCGTGCGATACTCCGGAACCATGATATGAACGCCACCTGCCATACCCTTATCGCCCTTCTTTACCGGAAGCTGTTTCTCCATAATGTATACCTCCGCCGTTCCACTCGTCTGCAGAAACGTGCGTAGACCTAGTACGTACTCCCGCGCAAACTTCACGATTTGATCCTGCGTATGTAGGTTCTTCTCGGTCGTGGGCGGGTACAGGAAATCCAGATCAACGCGGCACGGGCCGAGAGTAGGATAGGGCGCCTCAATCATCCAGAACTTGTGACCGTGTATTCCGAAGTAGTGATAGTAGAGATTGTAGAACTCGTCTAGATCATCATCGCCAATGAAGTACTTACCGGTCCCGAGAGGACCAAGACCGGCGGTCATGTGTGTATGGGTCTCGCCAGCTACCGTCACGCGCTTGCGCTCCAGGAAATTGATGAGTCCACCCGCTGCCGACATTTTTTGAGGGTGTGTGTAATCCTCAGAGAATGTTATGGCGTCCAACCCGTTTTGAACGCACAGAATTGTGTTGGAAAAAACGAATTCCTATCTGAACTAGGAATATAAGGGTATACAAGATGAATTTCTGCCCCGACTGCAACAATTGTCTCTATGCCCTCGAGGAGTCCGGCGAGGCGGCAGGATTCAAGTGCCGTAAGTGCCCGTATATCCGCGAAATCACCCACGATAACCCCCTTGTCTACGAGCACAATCTCCGGGAGGACTCGGCGATTCGTTTGACGGCGAATCCCTACCTCAAGGACGATCCGACCCTCCAGCATTTCAAGACGATTCAGTGCCCTACTCAGGGTTGTAAGTCCGATGATGTGGTGGGCTACAAGCTGAGCGTTCAGAATCTTGTGTGGCTGTACCAGTGCACCGTCTGCAATGCGACATGGAAGCAGGCCTCTCGTCGTTCCTAATCTAATATGTAAATCAATTAGGAATATTCCGCGTAGTAATGATAAACCAGAGACATGATCCGTAAACTTTTCTTTTTTGCATTGGCTGTGTCTGCGGGGTGGGGCCAGATTCCGATCGGGACGTCAACTGCTGTAGTTTCGTCTACCCCAACTGTATCCCGTTCTCGGGCGACAGGGGGCGGTCTATTAACTCCTACGGCTACGGCTACCCGTTCTCGCTTACGTGTTGCCGGAACTCCTACGACTACGGCTACTACAACCCGTTCTCGTGCTGTCGGAACTTCTTCTCCTACGGCGACTGCTACTACAACTCGTTCTCGCGCTCTGGGAACTCCTACGACTACGATGACTGCGACCCGTTCTCGTGCTCTAGGAACTCCTTCTCCTACGGTCACCGCAACCCGTTCTCGTGCTCTGGGAACTCCTACGACTACGATGACTGCGACCCGTTCTCGTGCTCTTGGAACTCCAACGACTACGGGTACAGCTACTCGGTCTCGTGCTCTTGGAACTCCTTCGGCCACGGTGACTGCGACCCGTTCTCGTGCTCTAGCGACCCCCAGCACTACCAATACGCGTTCACGCACTGCAACCGCGAGCCCGACCGTAGGTGCATCGCCGTCGCCAACACCTACGGTCACCTGGACGTCTACCCAGACTCAATCTCCTACGGCTCTGGCGTCAGCGACTCCTTCTCCGTCAGCTCAGTCGTCAACCACTCCTTCTCCGTCAGCTCAGTCATCGGCAACTCCCTCGTCCACTGCTCTGGCGACAGGGACGCCGACGCCGACCGTTTCCAATACTCCTGGCCTGATTGCGTCTCAGACGGGAACCCAGTCTGTAACAAACACTCCCTCCAACAATCCCCAGTTAGTGGCTGTTTCCGCCGCAAATACCGCTTCCAACAATATTGGAATGATCGTAGGTTCCGCAACGGGGGGTGCTCTGTTGGGTGTCGTAGCAACTATTCTCGTTTCTTACCATATGGCCAACCGTCCTCGCCGTATCGCATCTCCTCCTCTCTACCCAACTCCTCAAACAACCATGAATATTCCTCATGCCTACTTCCAGGACGATGCGGAGGCGGCTCCTCCCACCATGATAGCTCGCCCGCGCACGTTTTCGGTTCCACCTATCAGCAATCAAAAAATACCCAAGTTCGCGTCTCCGTCGGCTCGGAACGTATTTACTCCCATGCAATCAACGACAGTCATTCACAACCCATTTGATGCGCGTACCCGTCTCCCGCCTCCGTCCATGCCGGCGCCTCCTCCCCCTCCGCCACCAGAGGAGTATTAGACGATAGAGAGAACGACCTGGCGCACGTGAGGATTGATCTGGCCGTCCCAGTTATACTTGCGGCGATCGTAGAGATAAAGGCTGCGACTCGACATCCCAAACATCTCGTACAGAACCTCGAACAGACCCGTGTGAAAGGTCTCATCAAGGTAATCCCCATTCTGAAGCTGCTGCCGAGTCCAGTAGCCATCATTGTGGTACTGGGCCGTGCGGTAGTAATCAAACAACACAATCTTCGTCTCCTTGCCAGGATTATTAATGGCCTGCTTTAGGTCATCAATAATGTTGGTCATATTCATGTGCTGTAGGGCGTAGATGTATGCCTGCGAAACCGAGTCGTTCATGAGGAGTGCGGTCGTCAGAGGGCTGTTCATTCTGTATGTCGTATATACTGTCTCTTAAGGTTAGAGCTGCCTGATCCGTTTTTCCCAGTTCAGTATAATGAAGAAGAAGCGCACCCAAGCGCAGAAGTTCTGTAGATGTATCAAAAAAGTTCGTAAAACTCTCAAAGCCCGACCAGGATCATCGAAGGAAAGTGGGGCTATTGCAGTATGCACTACACGACTCTTGTGGCCACACGGTAAGACACTTCGAAAGGTTCGTTGCGATAAGGTCTCGCGTCTGCTGACCCAGAAACGGCGCGAGCACTAAGAAATTTCCGACGACAGTTGCGATCATTGTAATGAGTATTCCCTGACAATACCCTCGACCCCTGCCCTTTTCGTAGGCGCGTTTCTCTGCCTCTCCAATCTCCTTCTCAAAGATTCTTTCGAGTGTATTGAGTAAAGACATGGCGGCTACTTGTAAGAAAGGGTTTCATCCGCGTAAAAGGCATACACGTAAAGCACATACTCGCAAGACTCGCACTCGCGTTGGGGCTGTAAAGGTTCGTCCCACGACGTGCGTGCGCGGATATCAGGGACCGGGCAAAGGTATTGGAAGCCTCAAGAAGGGCGCCCTGTCCCGCTACGGCTACGCGACATCCAAGTCCGCCCGTTCTCGTCACATTGCTCTGAACGCCGCCGTCAAGCACGATGGTGCCCTGACAGTCTACCGCCGCCTGAATGCTCTGGCGGTGTATACCAAGCGCACAGCTCCCACGACCGCCAAGGCTGCGTTGGCCGACCGTGCTTTTGTTGGCGAGAAGCATGGATACAAGGCTGGAGGAACCCACTGCATGTAAAATGGATATGAAATTTGTCATGCTCTTTCAATAACACAACAAACAAATGGTGAAGTTCATCTATCGTGATGATATTCTCAAGGCACAGGAGACCCCGCGGATTACTCTTCCCTTCTTTCATAAGTACGAGTATACCGCCCTGCTTGGTGAGCGCGTAGACCTTCTGTATAAGGGCGCACCCCCGATGGTTCCTATTCAGGAATTCAATCGCGACGATCCGCGTTTGTTGTGGAAGGTCGCTGAGCGCGAAATTCTCGAGCGCAAGCTGCCGTTTATTATCCACCGCGAGCTTCCGGGTGGCCGCTCGGAGTTCTGGAGTCTCTCGGAACTAGAACTTGCGTGGTAAATATATATAATGGATGAGTCTCTCAAAAAGCTAGAAGATACGTCGCAGTCGTCGTCGGACATTGCGAACACCTGGAATAGCTCTCACGAAACTCTTTTAGCGTCCATCGGAGACAAGGCAAATTGCATGCGATGGATGCATACCCAATCCCAAATTTATTACGATCGTTGGAATTTTTGGCTTTCGATTCCCAGTGTAACCCTCACGGCTCTCGCTGGAGCCTCTACTATCGGGGTCACCCAACTCAATCCAAGCGCACAAACATATATTACTATCCTTATCGGAGTCGTCACGATTTCTACCGGTGTTCTCACCTCTATCAACCAACTCATTAAAGCCCCCCAATCCTCCGAAGGTCATCGTATTGCCGCTATCGCCTACGGAAAACTGTACCGCGTCATTTCCAACGAACTGGCCCTGCGTCGCGACCAACGAACCAACGCCCAAGAGTTCCTGAAAGTGATTCGCGTAGAACAGGACCGGCTAGAAGAATCGTGTCCCGTCATTCACTCAAACATTATACA
>Ga0304730_1001738_pt1 | contig 16162 bp, 30 predicted proteins | sample M_130628_MF_Meta_FD_190474 | JGI IMG/M metagenome (GOLD analysis project Ga0304730, IMG submission 190474) | Freshwater microbial communities from Lake Montjoie, Canada to study carbon cycling - M_130628_MF_MetaG (v2) (version 2) | ecosystem: Environmental > Aquatic > Freshwater > Lake | place...
GGCAAAACAGCGTTCTTTAACGCACCCCTCTCTATTCCAACGGATAAAGGACGGTAATCCCGAATAGCAATCAGTATCTTAGAGGCAGTCTCTCGGATGTCCCATCTCCCATGTTCAATCTTCTCAACAAACCATTTCCCATCGTCTGTTACCTTTACGATTGAGATAGCAGACTCATCCAGACGCTTCTTAGCATTAGCGGCTTGTTTGGCAACTTCCTCAAATCCAGCCAGGTCAACAGCGATGTAATAGCTTCCGTGTTCAGGTTTAACCCCATATTTGATCCACTCTTCCTTGAAGATGTCTGACCCCGCATTGGTAAAGGAAGCCATGTATTCTTGCTTAAAAGCAAAGGTACTTAGGGTTTTCTTAGCGGAATCTATCTCTGCTTGGTCAATCAAGGGGTTATCAGCAGTCGTAAAGTGCCATGACTTCCAATCAGGATCATCCTCCGACTCGCCTAGTTTGAAGGTATCGTAGAACCAATTTCTGCCTTTAGGAGTGCCGATAAAGAGTGCTCTCCCCCGTTTATCAGACAAACTTGCTCGAATGACCTGTTCCCATGCTTCAGGCTTAATGTCAGCAACCTCATCGAGAACGGCATAGGTCAATGAAACGCCACGGAGCGTATCAGGACGATCTGCACCACGAACGTATATCCTAGCCCCGTTTATCAGGGTAATGTCTAGGTTGTTTACATGGGAGGACTGAATAACCTCTTTACCAAGGTCTAGCAACAAGTCCCAGATAATCTGTCTTGATTGTCCCATAGTGGGACTAACGTATAGAACCGCAGAGCCTTGTGGACACTTGAGTCCTTCTATCAGTAGAGTAACTGCCGCCATACGGGATTTCCCACAACGTCTTCCTGCAGCTACTACCTTAAACCTTGTTTGGTCTTTGAATACCTCTTGTTGCCAAGGAAGAAGGGAGAAGTTGAGGTCAGCCATACTTTGCCTCTACGTCTTGAGGTTCATCAGAGGTATCGATGATCGTTGGCTCTTGGCCCAAGCCAGTGATGTTGATTGTCACGGCGCTTCGTTGGCCTTTGTCTTTCTCAAACATACTGATTGGCAGTGTGCGGTCAATGCACATCTTGAGCGCTGCCATCTGGCCTGGGTGGTCATCGTTGAGCGCAATCTCAATCACCTTCTGCGCCACATCCTTGCCGCCAGACCGGATCATTAGTTCTTTCAACTCTTTCAGGCGCTGGTGGTCAGTCTTTGGCAAAACCTTCGGTGGGTTGTTCGCATAGCGCTGAATCGTCATCTTGACCGAACCCTTGGGACGACCAGGCTTTTTCTTTCTCTCTTCAGTTGCATGGGTGAATTCCACTTTTTTCCTTTCGGGAAGCTGGGTTTGCTCGATTCTAGTCCATTTTGCTTTTTCGGTGGGGAAGGTGCACCTACAATTATCACGGCGAGGCCGACCCCCTCCCCCCCCATGCAAAACCGCCCAAAACCTAGGGTTTTCCCGATTCTGCTTTATACAATGACCATTATGTTAAGTTGACGTCAAGATATCCACAGATATTTGAATACTTTGTTTGTACTCAGCAAGTTATCCACCGCAAACTGTGGACAAGTTGAACAAAACCCTTGTGGATAACTGGGTTCGGATCGATTTGAATCGGGGCGGGAGAAAAAAGGGAAAGAGGCGGAGGGTGCATTCCACGCATACCTGACCACCAGTTATAACATTTTGTTATAACCCAAAAAGTTCTTCGCAAAGCATCAACGCAAACCAAGCAAACCATGCCTAGAACGCGTCAAAACGATCCATACGGCATTATTGCCCTTCGCCCTTGTATTGCCCTAGGAAATCGATTAAATCCATCTCAGGGCGATATCCTGCGTTCCAAAGAACTTGATAGGTATCGATGATGTTACGAAACCCAATCGTAATATTGCCAGAGCCAGCGCAGGCCAAGACCATTTTGTCTGGCATCGTTAGCTCACGATAGAAGTATCTGGAATTTATGCTTGGCGGCCTACCATTGGCATTAGCCATAAAACAACCCCCAAAAAAATGGGTACTCACGCCGCAAGGCGCTTTCCCTCAAAGGTGCATCGATGGCAACCGCGCACACGTTCATCTTATCACCTCAATCTCCACGGCGTACTCGCCTGGCCTGCCTGACCTTTGGGCATACTGCCAATCCACTAGACGATTACCATCATCCACGCCAAGCCAATCAGCCACGCCGTCCCTGACTGCTTTGAACCCAGACTGCAAATTATCCCCATCGAGCTTCCTTGGTGCAACTCTGGTCAAAACCACAGTAGCCGGAAGCATCTCCAAACCAGAGGACTGAGCCACGGCAGCCAAGCTCATCCGAGTCCTCGTTCTCTGATCCCTCGTCAACTTCGCCTTGACCGCCCAATGCAATCTCATGTTCGCCACACTGACAATTTTCATGTTCATCCTGACCTCAATCATCAGTTAACTCCAATCCATCAAAACCACCCCAAAATCCGCCGGACTGTACCGAAACCCTTTTTGTACCGAACCTGAACGTGTCTATAGACACGTTCGGTACGTTTCGGTACACCAGAGGGGGTTTGCCTCGGTACATTTCGGTACGTTTCGGTACATTTCGGTACACGCTTCGGTACATCAAGCCTCATTACCGACTGTACCGACTTCGGTACATTTCGGTACAGTTCGGTACATCCCAGAGTTCTCCAAAACCATGTTCTTTTTAGCCAAAGCCTCAATACATTCCTTGAACCTTCTGGCATTCAGGCCATGCCCTTTGGCGCTATCTCGCCACTCGTCATAGTCCACCATTGCCGCAAAACCCTCAATCCCATCACTGGCTCTCTTGACCTCAATGGCAACCAAACAGTTCAAAGCAATGCGCTGATTGCCTGACAGAACTACCCGCTTTTGGATGTTCCCCATCAGGCCGGAGATGTCTACTGCCGTGAGGTATGCACCCCGAACTGGCGCTCCGTTCTTGTCTTGGATGGGAAGGTCTACCTGAGTGATCTGAAAGTTCTTGGGTTCAGGCATCTCTGCATCCTTCATCTTTTTGGATTCAAAGGCTATGGTTTTAGTTCCTGAATCCAACTGGCAGCGATACTCTGCATCAAGCGCACCCTTCAGGGCGGTACTTCCTCTAGACCGATCCTTGTCTGCCACGCCTGAGTGGTGAACCACCAAGACACAACACTTCCAAGGTTGGCGCAAATAGACATCCAGATGCTGAATAAACGCATTCATGTCTTGGGTTGAGTTCTCATCACCGCCGTGGTTTCTTGCCAAGGTATCAATGATGATCAGGCTAGGGACAGTCCCTGCTTGCGCTGACAGCTCCTTGATGCTCTCAGCCACAACAGCCGCCTCGGTTGCATCGTACAACTGCGCTGCCCTATGGCTCTTGTACAACGGCGCACCATCAAGGCTTTGACCATTGCCCAACTGCCAAGCCTTAAACCGCCTAGCCAAGCCATTGTGACCTTCTCCGGCAATGTAGAACACACTGCCTTGCTTGACCTCATGCCCATGCCAAGGCTTTCCTGTTGCCACACAGCAGGCTATGTCGATGGAGACAAACGACTTACCACCGCCTGGGTCACCGAACACTTGCGCTAAGGAGTCACTTTCAATGTAATCATCTACAATCCAGTTAATCTGGCTAAGTTGTAAGTTATCTGCCCGAGTGAACTCAAACGCCAGTTTGTCCCGCATTGGGCCAGCTACGCGCTCAATCTGCTCTTTGACCGCATCCAAGCCTTGCAGGCAATGCAGGTCATTGAAGTCTGTTGGTTTGTTGTCCACCATGTCAGACTCTCCAAATGATGGATAAACAATCTCACCAAACACCAAGGCAGCAGCCGCACGACCCTTCGCAACACCAGGGTTGCCCTCAGTGAACTGGTCATTGTCTGCACCAATGATGATCTTGGAGCCTGGGAACATCTCCTTGGCGCTCTTCGCTACCTTGGCTAAGTTCCCACAATCAAACGCCACCAAGACTGTATAGTCCGTTGCCTCATGGATCGATGCACAGGTTGCAAAACCCTCACCAATGAATACAATCTTCCTGTTGCCTCGCAACTCGTAGAATCCACCCTCGATCTTGCCACCCTTCAAGAACCGCTTGTTGCCATCTGCATCAATGGTCTGGTAACTTAAGATTTCCCCACCTTGGTTGATCACAGGCACAACCAACCTACCCGCACGATCAATCTTGATCCCATGCGCTTGGATATGCTTACGAACAAGGTATGGATGGTCATCACTGGCATCTGCATAAGTCCCAACCTCATCCTCTGCACGTTCGGCTGCCACTGCCTGCGAAGCCATCCTGTCAGCTTCTTTCTTGGCCTTGACATCTGCTATCCACTTATCATGCTCAAAGCGCTCAGTGAACGACATTTGCCTGCCAGTATCTGCCACCCATTTACTCTCAAACACTGGCTCTTTCCAACACCCTGCAATGCCCACAGGCACTTTGCCACTGGAATGCAAGATGTACCAACCATCCAATGCACCCTTCTTGCTAGAAACATGAGCCACTCGATGTATCTCACCATCTGCAATGATTTCTTTAACCAGCAGGCCAGATGCCTCGCAGTGCTTCCTGAACCCCTCTTCAGGGTTGATCAAGTCTTGGCTCTCTGTGGCAACGGCAAAGCCATTAGGGAATATTGTTGTTAAGTTAGTCATTAGATTCTTTCACTGAGTATTTTCCATGCTGTTGCGGCACAAAAGGCCACTTGGCCGTTACCACAGCATCTAAGTTTGTCCAATCTATCGGCCACCCCATCAACCATTCGTAGAGGTTCGGGTTGATTGAATGTGGAATGTGTGTTCCATTCTTGATTGCATTTTTGTACGCTCCAGAGCCTCCGCAATTGCCGCCTCCGCTTGGAGTTGTTGGTGTGGGCCAAATGTCGGGGGGGGGGGAGTGGGCGACAATCCAGATTCGATCCCTTTGGTGTTTTGCACCAACGTCTGCTGCTCCCACAATTCCCCATCTAGCATCAAACCCCATTTTGGCAAGATCGCACAAAACTCTGTCGAGTCCTCGAATAGTGAGCATTGGGGAGTTCTCAATGAATGCGTAGCTGGGTCGTACTTCGCAAATGACCCTTGCCATTTCTCCCCAAAGTCCTGAACGCTCTCCGTCAAGTCCTGCGCCTTTTCCTGCGGCACTAATGTCCTGGCATGGAAAACCGCCTGTGATGACATCGACTTTTCCTGCCCAAGGTTTGCCATCGAATGTGCAAATGTCGTCCCAGATAGGGAATCTAGGTAAGAATCCATCAGCTTGCCGTTGCAGTAGAACTCTGCGTGGGTAATCTTCGATTTCAACGGCGGCAACAGTTCGCCACCCGAGCAAACGTCCTGCAAGGATTCCTCCTCCTGCGCCCGCAAATAGTGCCAACTCATTCACGTTTGCTCCACCAACTCAGGCCAAATAGACTGCCAACTGCCCTGACAGACCATTCGCCGAGTTAGCCGCCCTTCGCTCTGCTGCTCCACTCTGACAGCCTCCCATGCAGACATCTCACGCCTGCCAGTGAGACATTGGTAGAGATACTGCTCGTTAATGCCAACTTTTTCTGCCAGTTGTCGGCGCTCATCTGGTGGTATTTGTGTGTTCATAGCCAATAAGTCTAGCAGATTGCTTGAGTAAAACGGCATTAGGGAAAGCACCTACGCAAATAATTAAAATATTTCTAGCAAAACGCTTGACGGCATCTAGCGATATGCTAGATAATTCATCCATGCCAACGAAATTGTTTGTTGGTATCACGCCGAAAGGCCAAAGGAAACGAAATGACAAACGCAACACAAACTAACCGCAACGTATCAATGTATGGTTTTGCTGATATTGATTCTTACATTGAGTCAGTCAAAGAATCCATCACATACCAATTCACTGGTGGCAACATGGTAGTCGCTGGCCTGATGTCAGATGCTCAAGAGTTGATGGCCCACGGCGACACAGAACGCGCCCGTCAATCCCTCAACATTGCCAAGACCATCATGTTTGAAATCATGGATGGCAACTTAGTTGGCACACAACCTTCACGCATTTAAGTAGTAAACAACATGAACCGCAAAACAGTTTTTACTCAAGGCAACATCACCATCGTTCGTGTTCAGGACTATGGCTTCCGCTGCAACACATTGTCATCCAGTTGGGAAATCCATGTTGATGGCAAATTTCGCTGGTCTTGCTTGCGTTTAAAAGATGCCAAAAAATCCATTGCCAACAACGATTTCTCAAACTAAACCAAACGGGGCGCAAGCCCCCGAAAGCACAACATGAAACACCACAAACATTTCCACTACCCAGAAGTCAAGAACGCCAGGCTTACCGCCCGTGCAGATGCCGCCCTTGACCTTCTCACAGCCCTCGCCATTGGTATCAGCTTGGCAGCCCTACTGGTTGCATGGTGGTCAGCATGAAATCAGTCTTAATACCCATCAAGCCTAAATTGACACGATGCGAAATTCTTGGCGTATGTCAGTCTAAGCACAACCCATCCTGCAACAAACAATGTAGGAGAACTGCATGAACCCCACACCTGCCTGCCCCCAAGGAATTATTGAGTTTGCCTGCGAACTCGAAGGTGTCGATCTGGTTTGTCACTTGGAGTACATCCCTGAAGAACTTGGCGCACTCGATAGCCGTGGCTTATCTGATGAGCCTGACTACGCCGAAACTATGGAACTTGTCAGCGCCTATATCAAAGGCACAGACATAGACATTGGTCACTTGCTCTTACAGGGCCTTGTTGACCACATTACAACCACCGCACTAGAGGATTATAAAAATGACGATCTCTGAACTGGCAACCCTACTACGCAAAGCCAAGCAAGCCGAAAACGAAGCCAAGGCCGAGCGCCTTCGCATTGAGGGCTTGATTGAAGAACAATTCGCCAAGCCCGAATCTGGCGAAGGCATCCACAAAGATGAAGAGTTCTCAATCACTTGGAAACTCAACCGCACAGTTGACACTGATCAGTTGTCTGCTGACTACGATGACTTACCAACCAACGCCCAGAAAGCATTTCGCTGGAAAGCTGAAGTCAATCTGGCTTACCTTCGCTCACTGTCCGAAATTGACCCTGCTGCCTACCACAAGGCAGCGGTGTTCATCACTAGCAAACCCGCAAAACCATCCATTGAACTGAAAGACTAACATGGCATTCGATCTCTCATCCATCTCTAAAACCAAACGTGTACGCTCACCCAAAATTGTGGTGGTAGGCCAAGGCAAGATTGGCAAGACCACCTTTGCCGCTATGTCTCCCAACGCCATTGGCATCCTGACCGAAGACGGCGCTGACGCTGTGGACGCAAACGCCTTCCCACTGGCTTCTAGCTTGGTGGAAGTCTATGCTGCCATCGACACGCTGATCAACAAAGACCATGACTTCCAGACCCTGTTCATTGACAGTCTGGATTGGCTTGAACCCATGATCCAAGAGTATGTGTGTAAGCAGAACAACTGGAAGAACATTGAGCAGCCAGGCTTTGGCAAGGGCTACGTTGCCGCCGCCGAGGAATGGCGCAACCTTCTGTCTGGCCTAGAAGTCCTGCGCTCTGCCAAGGGCATGGGCATCATCTTGATTGCCCACGACAAGATCAAACGCATTGAAGACCCTCTGACCGAGGGCTATGACAGCCATGTCCTTAAACTGCACGACAAAGCCGCTGGCCTAGTCCAAGAGTGGGCAGATGTCATTGGCTACGCAGGCTACCGCATTTTTACAAGCAAGACAGATGCAGGGTTCTCTAAGAAAGAAACCAAGGCCACGACAACTGGTGAGCGCATCTTGCACGTTGAACCCCATCCGGCTCATTGCGGCGGTAACCGCTTTGGCCTTCAGAATATGCCGCTTGACTGGACGGCATTCCAAGCAGCGCTTACCCAAGCGCAATCTTGATCACCCCAGTTCGTAACTTAACTTTTTAGGAAATTTATCATGGCTCAGTTTAATTTTGACGCATCCCAAGTCGCCCCTCAAGCATCTTCAGGCCCACTGCCTGCCGGAACTTACCTGGCTCACATCACCGAATCTGATGTGCAGCCTTTGAAGTCTGGCAACGGCGAAGGCTTGAAGCTGACCTTTGAGATCATCGATGGTCAGTTCAAAGGCCGCAAGGTTTGGGAAAATCTCAACATTCGCCACACAAGCGAGGACACTCAGCGCATTGCCCAGAGCCAACTCTCTGCGCTTTGCCACGCCGTGAACGTCATTAAGTTGATGGACACTGCCGCCCTACACTTCAAGCCAGTTCGCATCAATGTGACTGTGCGCGAGGCAGTTGGGCAGTACAAGGCCAATAACAACATCAAAGGCTATGAGGCCGCAGGCGGTGGTATCAGCGCACCAGCTACTGCACCAACTCCCGCGCCCACCCTTGTGGCAGATAGCCCTGTTTGGCCTACCGCCGAACAAGAAGCCGCCAAGTCTAAAGCACCTGCTTGGGCTAGAAAATAATGGCTTTACTTCCACAATCAGTTTCTGATCCTGTGGCTGATGCCATCTTTGCCTTCTACAAGGCAAAGTTTGGCTCAGAGTTACAACGCCCCTACCTTGGTGCGTCAAGCATTGGCAAGCCTTGTCTGCGCCAACATTGGTACTCTTTTCGGTGGTCTAAGCCTGCTCAGTTTTCTGGTAGGCTTTACCGAGTCTTTCAGTCTGGTCACTTGCAAGAGCCAAGGGTTTATGCAGACTTGGCAGCCATTGGTTGTACTGTCTACCAAATCAACCCCACTACGGGCAAGCAGTGGTCATTCACCGAACCCGAAACTGGTCACCACTTTCAGGGCAATGCGGACGGCATCATCACGGGCCTGCCGCAAGCGCCGAAGTCTCCGCACTTGTTGGAGATCAAGACCGCATCTGACAAGATGTTTAAAGAGATGCAGAAATGCGGCGTAAAGAAGGCCAAGCCCGAACACTACGCGCAGATGCAAATATACATGAAGTGGAGCATCGATCAGTTTGGGGAAGATGGCTGCCAACGAGCGCTTTACTTTGTGGTGAACAAAGACAACGATGACATTTACACCGAGCGCTTGGAGTACAACAAGCAAGAGGCACAAGCACTGGTTGACAAGGCTATGGCAGTGATCACCGCGCCCGAGCCACCAGTTGGAGTGTCTACCGATCCCACTTGGTTTGAATGCAAGTTCTGCGACTACCAGGCTATTTGCCACGGCACAGATGTCCCCATGCCAACGTGCCGTTCATGCGTTCACGCCACGCCTGAACTGGGCGGCAATGCAGTTTGGTCATGCGCCTCACATAGCACAGTTTTGTCAGAAGGAATGCAGCGCAAGGGTTGCAATGATCACCGCTTCATCCCCATCTTGCTTGCTAAAACAGGCCATCCAGTTGACCTTGACCAAAGTGACAATGTGATCTACAAAATGGCAGATGGCAAACAATTCATCAATGGTGACCCAGACAAAAACTTTGATCACATCAGTAGCGCAGAAATTCACGCCTGTGCAGACAAGACCGCCTTGGTGGACGAGTTTGCCCTTGATCTGCGTAAACAACATAATGCAAGGTTCGTATGAACAATCTACCAATTGACCACATTACATTGAGAGACTATTTTGCCGCCCAAGCGGTCATTGGCCTGCTTCACCAAAGTCAGCCCAATGTTTATGACCTAGCGCGAGATGCTTATAAATTGGCAGATGTCATGCTTGAGGAGCGCGAACTTGATCCTTCGTGACTATCAGTCCCGCGCAGTCACAGACCTGTTTGCTTGGTGGACAAAGCACCAAGGGGATGCCGACATCCCTCTTTTGGTGCTACCCACCGCCGCAGGCAAGTCTGTGATCTGCGCTGAGATTGTGCGCCAGATGTGGGATCAATGGCCTCTGTTTCACCCTCGAACTGTGGTGCTTGTGCCATCCAAGGAACTTGCCGAGCAGAACGCTGCCAAACTCAGAGCCTTGCTTCCCCCAAACATCAGCGTTGGCTTTGTCAGCGCCAGCTTGGGCAAGAAGCAACACCAAGCAGATGTGATTGTTGCCACCATTGGAAGCATCCACAAGGCATCTCACCTGCTTGGCAACATCAAGGCTGTGGTGATCGATGAGGCTCATCTGGTGAGCCAGAAGGCAGGGGATGCAGGGATGTACCGCACCTTCTTGTCCAAGTTGGGCGAACTTTGCGAGTTCAGAACTGTTGGCATGACCGCTACCCCATTTAGGGGCAATGGCGTTTGGCTGACCGATGGGGATGATCCTTTGTTCACTGGCATTGCAAGCCGAGTGTCCATGCGCGAATTGCTCGATGCCAAGTTCATTGCCCCGCTTGTCCCACCAGATCACATTGAAACCCGCATCGATGCCAGCCATGTTGGGATTGCCAATGGCGACTACAAGGTTGGCGAACTTTCCCGCGAGGTTGAAAAATACCTGTCCAAAGTAGCCGCAGAAGCTATCAAAATCGCCTCAGAGCGCAAGAAATGGATAGCCTTTACACCGAGTGTCAAAAACGCTGAAAGCCTTGTAGATCGCTTAATTTACCGAGGCATTGTGAGCGCCGTTGTTTGTGGTGAAACCCCCAAGCAGGAGCGCGAAGACCTGATTCGCCAGTTTAGGGATGGCGAGATTCACTGCTTGGTTACTGTCTTGGCTTTGTCGGTTGGCTTTGATGTGCCAGACGTAGACTGCATTATTTGGTGCAGGCCCACGAAGTCGCCTGTGCTTTATGTGCAGGGCATGGGCAGGGGTACTCGAATTGCAGACGGCAAGACAGATTGCCTGGTGCTTGACTTCACCGACACAGTTGAGCGCCTTGGGCCAGTGGACACCATCCAAGGCAGGGCTAAGAAGAGGTCTGGCACTCAAGAAGCGCCCTACAGTATCTGCCCAGATTGCGGTGAACGCAATGCACCGACAGCTCTTGTCTGCATTCATTGCGGTGGTCAAATCCGAGAGGAAGAGGCTAAACCAATTGATGCAAGGGTTTCACTGGCAGCGCTCTTGTCGAATCAGGCAAGCATCTCAGAACTGATTTGGCACGATGTAACCCGAGTTGACTACGGCCTGCACCGAAAGGAAGGCAAACCTGACTCATTGAGAGTTGACTACTACGCTGGCCTGCTTCGGGTTGCGACTGAATGGGTTTGTTTCAGTCACATTGGTTATGCTAGGCAAAAGGCCGAGAACTGGTGGATGCGAAGGGAGAAGAAGTCTATGCCATCAGGCACACAAGAGGCGCTTACATGGATTTTGGTAAACAAAATTCAAGAACCAACTAGAATTTTGACCCGTAAAAATGGAAAATACACTGAGGTAAAACAACATGAATTTTATTGAATTAAGCGCCATCAAGAGACATTTGGACAGTCAGGTCAAACAGATTAACACCATCCAAGTCAATTGCCGACAATGTAACAACTTTCAGACAGGCATCTGCAAGCAGTATGGAGCAGCGCCCCCACTAGAATGGATAACTGGCACAGTTGAGTGCGAACATTGGGAATGGGATCAAATCCCCTTTTAAGGAGACATCATGTTAGAAAAGCCACCATATTCAAAGATTAGTTACCCGTCAACTCCAACCAAGGACTTCAAATGGGAGTCTGGCTCAGATGTGCAGGCTCTTTGGCGCAAGCATGGTTGGACTCCGCCATCCGAACATATGCCGCCACCGCCCCCAGAGCGTGTTATGGATATGCCACTTAGGAGAGTGCGCTAATGATGCCTGCAATTCAAATGGGCCGAACCACGCCTGTACATCGACTAAAGTTTTGCACCAAGTGCCAAGCCGACAAGCCGCCAGAGGGCGGCGTTGAAATGGGCGCAAAATGGAACTGCCAACTCTGTTGGGTCAGACGATTAACTGGTAAACACTTGAGACAAAATGCCAAGACCAAAACCACCTGAACCCTTACTAGGAAGACAAGTCCGAATGTCAGATAGACATTGGATGATCTTGCAAGAACTTGGCGGCGCTGAGTGGCTGCGTAAGCAGTTAGATAAGAACGCCAAGATGCCTGCCAAGTATTACCGCCGTGAACTGGACGCACCATCAAAGAAAGAAACCAATGACTAACCAAAGCGGCTGGCGTAAGCGCCAAATTCAAATGCCCAAGTTTGATATTTGGGAACGTGAGAGCCTAGTTGATTTTGCAGGGGAGTGCTATGTCAAACTGTGCGAACAAGATGACCGCATTCAGCATCTTGAGTGCGATTTAAAAACGGCGCTTGAGGCTTATCGAGTATTAAACAAGACTGACACAAATTTAACCTAATATTTGCTTGCAACAATTTGTTGCGTTAACGGGGAAAAATTATGTACAAACTGACAATTGAATTAGATTGGGCTTCCGATGAAACCCTTACCATCAACTCACATGATTTTGAAAAACTACAGATCATTCAGGAATTTATTACGTTCCAACAAGAGCATGGTTGGGCGGTTGACTATGAAGCAGTTGAGCCTGATGATGAAGATACAGAAGAAGAAGAAATAGCACCTTTCGCTATAGATTCTAAAGAAGAACTATAAGCTACTTAGCCAACAGATAAAGCCCCACATTGCTAAAACTGTACCCTGCGTACACGATAGCCATGTAGGGGTTTTCTTTCATTAGCTGCTCACCAGCGATATAGGCGTAAATAGCCCCTGTCAGAATGATGAGCCAAGCACTCAAAATGCACCTACATCAATCACTTCACCCCTAAACTGAATCTGGTCTTCATCAAATTTATGGACGAGTTCAGGCCATAAAAGCTGACCATTGAAGAAGTTTAGCACAGCAAAACCCGATCTGTGGTTGCTTGGATTTAACTCTGCATAGGTAAATTGTGGGCCATCAGTTTCAGCCAAAGTTCCCGTATCTACCCCATAGCGTGTGCCGTTATAGTCGTTAAATGGAGTAACTTTGAGAGAGTGTAGATGTCCAGTAACGATTGAGACCCCTGCGTTCACAGTATTGTTATGAGCCGCATGGATTCCGTTCTTGTAGCGATGCTTGATAATAACGCTATCAGTAGGCCATACTGCCCAACAGAATTCCCAATCAGGGATGTGGTCTGTCAGCTTAAATCCGACAACATCTTTAAACTGTGGTGCGTGTTGGGCTAATCTGTTGCCAAACCTAATGTCGTGATTGCCCCATGTAAACAGTAGCTTTACATTATGTCTTGCAGCCTTCGCAGTTTCCTCTATCTCACCCAACATCCCCTGACAAGCCTTTAATTCCTGAATCACAGTAATCTGGGGTTGGTCAGTTACGTCATGGCGGCTTATGGTAGACCCGTCAAAAGCATCCCCATTGCATATTACCGCATGAGGTTTAAGCGTTTCTATCATGTACAGAAGCCCCTTAAACGCTGTTGTTCTTTGGTGCGGTATGAAGTGAGCATCAGAGAACACAATGACACAAGAATCCAACATCCCAAGTTCTATCTGTTTAAGTGGGCTAAATGATTTGGGTCTGTTTTTATCATATTTAACGCCACGATGATCTCTAGCATTGAGGGTTATTTTGTAGTGGTCTTCAATCCACCTTCTGCGCAAATGAACGGCTCTAGTGTTAATTCCAAGATGTTCAGACATTCTTTGTGCTGATTGGAATTCACCCCATAACTTTATAAACTCAACATCAGTACACGTTTGGTTATGTGCGCCCATTAGTATCCTTTGAAAGTAATTTTTCTAAAAGGTTAATTACCCTATGCTCTTGCATTTCAATTTCATCTTGAGATGACTTAGGGTCTTGGGCAACAGTCATAAGATCATGCAAAAACACATGAAGTAACTCATGCAAAGCAGTCTGATCCAAAGATTCTGGCGTGATTTTCTCAGCACCAAAGTCGCCCAACCTATAAGTAGCCAACCTAGCAGAAGCATTAAACTCAACAGAAGCCATTGCTGCCTTCGCCGCTTTAATACCCTTCTCTATTCTCCAATCCCCAAGACTTAACACTTGTTGCCACTTTTTGACACTTTGTGCAAACAGTTGAACATCTTGTGGCGTAGGAATGTTAGGCATTACAACACCTTATATGATATTTATTACAATTTAGTTTAACAAAGAACACTCAGCTTGTCTTCGTTTGAGAAGACCAGGCAACACTTTCCCACCACCTTTAGTCCACAACATGAGTTGTTCTTTTGCCTGTTCCCACTCTTGAGCATTGATTTTTCTCTTGAGAGTAGAGGTCTGTAAACGTCCAATTCCAAGGTTGTAAACAAAGTCAACAATGGCATTACATTTTTTTACATCTGTTGCTAAAATCGGACAGTTTCGCAGAACACCTGGCAAATAAGTATGTTCCAATTCAGCCATTAAAAGAACATGAGCCTCTTTTTCGCTCATTAAAGGATCATTTAATGTGACCTTTGTACCGTTGGCATAGTAGGTAGACCCATAGCCAATCGTAGCCACGTTAGCAGGGCAAAGGTAGGGCTTGCTTCTGAAGCCCTCAAACCTTTTACATAGTTCTGCTGCCAGTTCTAAGTTCATATCCCACGCTTGGCTAGAGTACGGTCAAGAAACCAGTAATTAATTGTCCCTGAAAGAAGGGCGGCAAAGTCTGGTGTCATCATTGTTTTAAACACTTCAGTAGCGGGTGCGCCACCTAACCATGCGTTCCAAGCAAACCAAACATGGATGAATGACCATACAAACAGCACCCAATAGGTCACTACAGGGCGTACAGAGGCCGATAGACTAGCTACCCATCCACCCGCCGCTTTAACCATCTCTGCTTGCTGTGTAATGGCGTTGTTGAAGGCATCCATCACACCTACATCAATGGCGGCTTCCCGTTGTGCGCCAATCTCAGCCAACTTCTGCTGACCACGTTGGGCTTCCAAGTCGCATTGGAACTTGAACATATTTAGTTCATGCTCACGCTCATTCTTCTTGTCCATCCATTTAAGTACTTCAGGGGCAAGGCGAAACACCCCACCAAAGATAGAGCCTAGTATTCCACCAGATAGCATTTCAAACATGGTTAGTCCCTTTTACAATGTTTAGTTTCTTCGTCATGTGATAGCTTTACACCTGCTAAGAGGCCAATAAAGCCACCAATAATGGTCTGGAAGGCTGGTGAAAGCAAGGCGAAAATTTCGGCATTGTCCACTTCTTTTGCCCATAGACCAAGAATGAAAGCACCCACCATTCCTAGAATACAAATACATAGTGTTGCGCTAACCATGAAGGTTACATAGAAAGTCAGTCTGCCTCTTAAATCATCCATTTCAACTCCTAAACGTACACATCTAGTTTGCGATTAGTAAATATCTCAAGTCTCAACTTATTCTGTTCATGCGTCTTTGTGTATATCTCAAACACAATATCCGCAATCTTATCTTGCACCTTCTTTTGTTCCATCAAAGCACGATATTCTTCATGCAATCTTTCAACTCTGCGCTCATTGGCATCCGTTTTGTCAGGATAACCAGAAGGTCTGACCATCGGGAAAAGGCGTATGGCATCCATTACTTCTCCCGTTTAAGGGCTTCTTTATACCCCTGAATAACCTTGTGTCTCAACTCCGCACTATCTGCGCTACCCGCCCATTCACTCAAATTGTTCCAAATAACAACCATGTCGGAACTTTTACACAATGTTTGATGTTTTGTAAGCCAAGTAGACATCTGTTGGTGACGTTCTGTTGGGTTATGGATCGTGTAAGCAATTATGTAAAACTCTCGGACACTACAGAGGTCTTGACCCGTGGAGTGAAGCGATAGAGTTAAAACAAGTGCTACTAGCCATTTCACGGATACGCCCAAATAATGATGTAACTACAAAAGATAACAAAGCAAGAGATACAGACTGCCGCAACAAATGCTTCGGCAAAGTCTTTCATGGCTTTTGAGCGTTCTCCGCTTTATTCAAAGCCTGAATTATTCGTGCCTTTGTCTTGTTATCTTTAACTTGTTTTGTTACTGCTCTGATTCCGGTTAACACGGGTATTGGCAAACCTGTAAAAGATGCCAATAAGCCTGCCTCAGTTGTAGCGCCAACAATGTTCATAAGTGTCATTGCCGTTCCAGAGGTGTTCACCAATGTGCCAGGCGGGACTGTATTGACATACTTTATGACTTCGTTTAAATCACGCACAGTCTGAGCTTGTTGTTTGCCAAGAATAATATCTAAACGACCATTGGAGTCTAAAGATGTTACTGCTGCATTCAGTTTGGC
>Ga0304730_1001741_pt1 | contig 16148 bp, 11 predicted proteins | sample M_130628_MF_Meta_FD_190474 | JGI IMG/M metagenome (GOLD analysis project Ga0304730, IMG submission 190474) | Freshwater microbial communities from Lake Montjoie, Canada to study carbon cycling - M_130628_MF_MetaG (v2) (version 2) | ecosystem: Environmental > Aquatic > Freshwater > Lake | place...
ATTCAGTTTAAACCCACACCCGGAGATTCCATCGGATTGTTAGATTGTGAAATTCAGATTAGTCCCAAAAACAGGCAATCACATACAGAACAGTTACAAGGAACCAATAAAGCTGGTGATTTAGGGGTAGCTTTCGATGTCATTTATCAAAACAACAACCTGTTGCATGGACTTGAGATATTTGAGATACGACTAAACAGTTCGGTGGAAGTTCAGCGTATAATTTCGGATGTTGACGCAAACTATCAAACCATCCAAAAGTTTTTACCATTCAACACGTTTTTATTTGGTCCTATCGTTTCCTTGAAACTACCAAAGATTCCCAATTTCATGAAGTTTTTAGGTTCGAGCAAGCAACAAACAAGCATCACCGCTTCATTTAATTATCAGCAACGTCCAGATTATCAGCGGAGTATTTTTACGCTAGCTTATGGGTATACTGCACATTCGGGAACACGCATTACCCATACCCTCAACCCTTCCGAAATCAACTTTGTAACCGTAAATCTCAGCGATCAATTTGGTGATTTGCTTAATAAATCGAACAACCTCTTTTTGAAAAACAGTTTTCAGAGTCAGCTTATTTCTTCGATGCGTTATGGATTTCAGTATAATAGTCAGCGCATTGGAGAAATGAAGAACTTCGTTTTCTTCCAAGGAAATTTCGAAAGTTCCGGTTTATTGTTGCGAGGCTCTCGGGAGTTATACAAAAATCCAGGGATTAATAATGATAAGTACATTGTTTTTGGTGTTCCATTTTCGCAGTTCGTTCGCTTCGATGGTGATTTACGCTATTATCGATTTGTTGGAAGATCTTCGTCGATAGCATTTCGAAGTTTTGTTGGATTGGGAATTCCATACGGAAATAGCAGTGTGATGCCATTTGTGAAAAGTTTTTTTGGTGGTGGAGCTAACGGAATTCGTGCTTGGATTGCGCGTTCCTTGGGTCCGGGTGCTTATCAAAATCCAACGAATGTGCGTTTCGATCAAATTGGCGACATCAAACTTGAATGGAACTTTGAATACCGAGCAAAAATTTATAAAATGTTTGAAGGCGCCGCTTTCATTGATGCAGGAAATATTTGGCTTCGTCAGAAAGACATTCAACGACCATTGGCTGATTTTGAAAGCAATCGTTTTTACAAAGAGATTGCACTGGGCATTGGAGCAGGATTGCGATTGAATTTCGATTTCTTCATTATTCGTCTCGACTTAGCATACAAAATGCGCGATCCATCGTTTCCATCGAACGATCGTTGGGTAATTCAATACCAAAAATTGAGGCAAGGGAATTTGAACTTCGGAATTGGTTACCCTTTTTAACATGATCGATTCTTCATTATCCCACAGCACGTTTTTCAAAGACCTCTTGGTGATTGAATTGGCCTCCGTTTTAGCTGGCCCCTCTGCGGGATTGTTTTTTGTGGAATGTGGTGCACGTGTAATTAAAATTGAGAATGCACAAAGCAATGGAGATGTTTCACGCAACTGGTTAAATAGTAAAGAAACCGGTGAACAGATTTCGGCATATTATGCATCGGTAAATCAAGGCAAGGAGTTGAAAATGCTTGATCTTGATTGTGCATCCGACTTGAACGAACTGGAAGAATTATTAAAGCAAGCCGACATCGTAATAAGCAATTTTAAAACAGCTTCAGCCAAACGCTGGAATATAGAAGCCGGTGAATTACACAAACGCTTCCCCTCCTTAATTATAGGGCAATTGGATGCTTTTGCTGAAGACGATAATCGAGTTGCTTATGATATTGTATTGCAAGCCGAAACAGGTTATTTATCTATGACAGGTTTTATGGATAATCCAGCACGATTGCCTGTTCCAATGATTGATTTACTTGCAGGCCATCAATTAAAAGAAGGTTTACTGATGGCTCTGATGAATCGTTATAAAACAGGAAATGGATCCATTGTGCGTGTCAATTTATTTGAAACTGCCATTGGCGCATTGGCTAATCAGGCAAGCAATTACTTAATGAGTGATTTGGTTCCTAAAGCACAAGGAACTTTGCATCCCAATATTGCGCCTTACGGTGATTGGTTTTTATGTGCCGATAATAAGCCCTTAGTTTTGGCTATTGGAAGCGATGTGCAATTCAATAAATTACTTGTTTGCCTTGATCTTGAAAAATTAATCGATGACGAACGATTTTACACGAATCACAATCGCTTGAAAAACAGGAATGAATTAGCTAGTATTTTGAATGCTGCATTTAAAAAACAGGAGCGAGCCGTTTGGTTAAAACACTTTGAACAAAAGCAAATTCCTTCTGGCGCATTGCTTAATCTGGAAGAAGTATTTCAAGGGAAGGCTTTGCAGTTTATTCAGGAATCGATTATAGAAAACACACCTACACGTGCTGTAAAAACGGTAAACTTCCGAATAGAACAATAAGCCCGATATTCTGCTTATGTGCAAAATATCGGGTTCATAATAATTAAAAATATTCTTCGATTAGATTATGTCATCAAAGGAGATGTCTAGATTATCATTCTCCACAAAAAATTCATCAGATACTTTGCGGACATTTTTTGCAACCTCGTTTCCTTTATCGTTCATCTCAACAGTAAATTCAACCGTATCACCATCGTGAATTTCGTTAAAATCGCCTTCAATTACATCAAGATAATGGAAAAATAAATTGTTGGGAGGAAAAGCAACGAAACCATATCCACTTTTCATGTTCAGAGCTTTCGAAACTTTGGTTTCTCCTTTATCAACAATCTCTTTATAGCTTTTAGGAGCACTTTCCTGCGCAACAAAAAGTCCACTTACTAAATCTTCATAGTCGCCATCTTCGTTATCGATGAGTTCGTGCATGGCAATAGGATAGGTAACTTCGGCCAATAAATCCGGAGATGTTCGTGTGATAATTTCCCGATTTGTATCGTCGGTGTATTCAAAATCCCAGCTAAGCACCATAACACGCGTTCCCAATGTATTGACTTTGCGTATTAAGGGCACAAAATCCCCATCGGAAGTAATAAGAACCAGCACATCGTATTTCTTCAACCAGCATAATTCGAGGGCTTCCAATGCAAGCCAAACATCGATTCCTTTTTCTTCTTTGCGACCAGAACGATTTCGGAGTGGTAAATAATGTGTAACAACACCTTCCGACATCAACACATCATCGAATAAACGATCGTTGTATAATTGGTTACCACGTTGACTAGCATCATAGGCACTCATGCGACCTCTGAAATAATGAGCATCTACAACATGGCACAGACTATAATCCATCTGCATTTGACTTGCAATTTGCTGACGAATAAAACCATGAAGACCCGCAATACTAATTCTGCGGCGGCGATGATGGAAGTAGTTGTAATAATTACTAACATGTAAAAAATAGTTTCCGTCGTAAAAAACGCCAACGCGCACAACGCCGTTTCTTGGTTCTAACATAATGTTTAAGGATTGATTTAATAGGTGAATGAAATCATGATTAATAAATTGAAAAACGCGCGTTTAACAATAATCAACATCCCCAATTAGAAAATATGTGCTAGTATAAAATGGATTAATCTGCCGAGCAAGCAGAATTGATAAGCATATAAAGTTTAATAATGATTGATGTAGATGAAATAAGATAAACGTAACGCTACTTTTAATTGCTAAATGCAAATATAATAAAGAGCGCTTTATTGACAGTCTGTTTCGAGAAATTTTATTGTAAATAAATATATTTAATAATGTAAACGTTTATTTAGGAGCCTTATATATGAGTACCAAAGCCAATAGAAAGAAAACAATATTGGGAATCCAAGCAGCAAGAGCGGGGTTAAATCCTCCTTCGGTTGCAAATACTGATGAAACCTGCATAAACATGATGTAGGCAAAACTAATCCCGATTCCAATTCCGATATGCAATCCAACCCCTCCCCGCACCTTTCTCGCAGCAAGCGGAACAGCTATAAGTGTTAGGATTAAACTTGCAAATGGATTAGCCATTCGGCGATGTTTTTCCAACAAGTAATAATCGATAAATTCGGATCCTTTGTTTTGTTCACGGTCTATAAATCGATCCAATTCAAAAAAATCCATCATTTGAACATCATCATCTGCCAAAGCGAAATCGGCCGGTTTAAACTGCAAGGTAGTATCGAGCAGTGTTATTTTTCGGATATGCTCTTTACTTCCATCAAAAGTGCGCATCATGAAATTATCGAGCAACCATTTATTCGATGTAGAATCCCAGCGGAGATAATCTGCACTCATCTTATAGGTCATTTTCTTGTTTTCGAATTTCTCTTGAGTAAACCGAAATCCGAGTCCTGTATTTTGGGTGTAGGTTTCGAGATACACAAATGTTCCTGGTGATATTTGACGGTGAAGGTTGCTGAAATTTCTATTCCAATTATATTTGATGTACTTGTATTCAAAGGTTAAACGGCGCGCATTGGCTGGTGGAATAATGAAACTCCCCAGTAAAAACGAAAACAACGCTACGACTAATGACGAAATCATAAAAGGCCGTAACATGCGTCTAAAGCTAACTCCGCTGGTTAATATTGCAACAATCTCGGTTTGATTGGCCATCTTGGAGGTAAAAAACACCACACTGATAAATCCAAAAATGGGAGTAAATAAATTTGCGAAATAGGGAATGAAATTGAAATAATAATCAACAATGAGTTCTTTGATGGGAATTCCTTTTTCAAGAATATCATCCATCTTTTCGGTTACATCAAATACAACGGGTAATACAACCCCAAAAAACAACACGGAGAAAAAAAACGTCCCAAGAAATTTCTTGATGATGTATCGATCGAGAATTTTAAATCCTGCATTCATAAGCGACGGCTCAGTTTAACGACCATTTCATCTTTCCAAGTACTGAAAGTTCCATCTATAATTCTTCGGCGCGATTCCTTTACTAACCACAAATAAAACCCTAAATTATGCACACTGGCAATCATGCCAGCCAAATATTCACCAGCAATAAACAGGTGACGCAAATAAGCTTTTGTATAGTGCTGATCAGCAAAAGTAATTAACAATGGATCGATGGGAGAAAAATCCTTCTTCCATTTTTCGTTTCGGATGTTGATTATCCCTTCGCTTGTGAAAAGCATTCCATTACGAGCATTTCGGGTTGGCATCACACAATCGAACATATCTATACCGCGCGAAATGCCTTCCAAAATATTCACTGGAGTTCCAACACCCATCAAATAACGAGGTTTGTCGGCGGGTAAAATAGAGCAAACCAGCTCCGTCATTTCGTACATGTCCTCTACTGGTTCTCCAACCGATAATCCGCCAATAGCATTTCCTTCTCGATTCTGAGAAGCAACAAATTCGGCACTTTGTATGCGTAAATCGCGGTTTGTACTTCCTTGCACAATAGGAAACAACGTTTGTTTATACCCATACAATGGCTCTTGTTCATCGAAATGTAGAATACAACGCTCTAACCAACGATGTGTTCGTTCCATTGAATTACGTGCATATTCGAATGTGCATGGATACGGAGTACATTCATCAAACGCCATAATGATATCGGCTCCAATTGTCCGCTGAATATCCATCACCGATTCGGGGCTGAACATGTGCTTGGAACCATCGATATGTGATTTGAAGATGGCGCCTTCTTCTGTTATTTTGCGGTTATCGGAAAGTGAAAAAACTTGATAACCTCCGCTATCGGTTAGTATCGGTTTTTCCCAGCCATTAAATTTATGCAAGCCACCCGCTTCCTTCAACACATCCAATCCCGGTCGCAGGAACAAATGATAGGTGTTTCCTAAAATGATTTCAGCACGAATATCGTCTCGAAGTTCGCGTTGATGCACCGCTTTTACAGAACCGGCAGTACCAACAGGCATAAATATAGGCGTTTGAATTAGCCCATGCTCTGTTGAAACTTCCCCTGCCCTTGCCTTGGAATGCTTATCTGTTGCTGCTATAGTAAAGCGCATGCTTTGTTAAAAAGTTGCGCAAAGATAGATGAATACACTACATTTTTGAAGCATACAATCAAGCTACTTTTGCAGTTGTATTTTTTGCGTTTGCTAAATGATTGATTTATCTATATCCCCTTTACTAAGTATACTTATCGTATTTGGCCTCGCGCTACTTACTCAAATTTCCATCTATCTGTTTAATTTTATGAGTCTTGCGCTTTATAAAAACAAGCAACCTACTTTTCAAACGCCGCCAGTTTCGGTTGTAATTTGCGCAAGAAACGAAGAAGAAAACCTAGAGAAGTTTCTACCACTTATTCTCGACCAAGATTACCCGAAATTTGAAGTTATTGTTGTAAACGATTGCTCGTTCGATAATTCATATGATTTATTGAAGTCGCTTGCACAGAGATACAAACATCTCAAAGTTGCCGATATCAAAGAAGTGGAAGGCCGTGAACACGGAAAAAAATTCGCCATGACCATTGGGATAAAAGCTGCACAATACGATACGCTTGTATTGACCGATGCCGATTGTTTTCCTTCCAGCAACCATTGGATAAGCAGTGTCATGGAATCGTATGGAGCCGAAAAACAAATTGTGTTGGGCTATGGGAAGTACGCTTCAATGCCCGGTTTTTTAAATTTGATGATACGGTTCGACACGTTTTTTATTGCAGCTCAATATTTATCAAAAGCATTAAAAGGCAAAGCATACATGGGTGTTGGGCGAAATTTATCGTACCACAAATCGCTCTTTTTTGATGTGAAAGGTTACGCATCACATATTCATTTGGAATCGGGTGATGATGATTTATTTATTAATGAAGTTGCTACACCTCAAAATACTACGATCGTCATTGACAAAGGGTCATCAACGGTTTCTGAACCCAAATTGAGTTGGAAAGCGTGGTTCCATCAAAAGAAACGGCATGTATCGACTGCTAAGCATTACAAATCGGAACATAAATCTGCTTTGATTATTGAACCAATGAGTTGGTATTTGCTCATTTTCGCAACTATTGCGTCCTTAATTTTTCAATACAATACCATTATAATTATTTCAGGATTATTATTTCGTACTTTACTGCAAATTGGTATCTTGCACGCAATCGCTGTAAAACTCGACGAAGCCGACCTTGGATGGAAAGCACCGTTCCTGGAGTTCTTTCAACGGTTGTTTGTTTACCCTGTTTATTTTATAACTACTTTCTTTGTTAGGAAGCGAAAATGGAGCTAGAACCCACTCTCTCTGTAAAAGCACAATACGATGTGCAGCTTGTTAAACGTTCCATCGAAAAGAACGATCAAGCTGCGTATGCCGAATTATTAGATCGATACAAAGAATCGGTATTTTACCTGCTTTTGAAAATGGTAAATAATAAGGATGATGCCGAGGATCTCACTTTGGAAGCTTTCGGCAAAGCCTTTAAAAATATTGAGCAGTATACACCCAATTTTGCATTTAGCACTTGGCTGTTTCGAATTGCTACCAATAACTGCATCGATTTTATCCGTAAAAAACGGATGGTTACACTTTCTCTCGATAAAACATTTACAAGCGGAGATGGCGATGAAATGACTATGGATGTTCGTTCGGACACCTTAGATCCTGAAGAACACCTGATTCGTAAGCAGAAGAATGTGTTGATGCGTTCAATCGTTGAAAAGTTAAAACCACGTTATCGTCTGTTGGTTGAGATGCGCTATTTTCAGGAAATGTCGTACGAAGAAATTGCAGAAACCCTCGATCTTCCTCTGGGAACCGTGAAAGCACAATTATTTCGAGCACGCGAGTTTTTGTACAATGTGATTCGCGAAACCAGAGACAAGATTTAATTTCCCCTTTTCATTTTAAGCATTTCATTTTATTCGATTCATGGATCTTATTCGCTCCTATTTTCCCGAACTCACCGAAAAACAAGTTCGGCAATTGGAGTTGTTAATGCCCTTGTACCAAGAATGGAATAGCCAAATCAATGTAATCTCCCGCAAAGACATTGACGAATTGTACCTGCGTCATGTCCTGCACAGTCTGGCTATTGCAAAGTTCCATCTGTTTAAATCGGGCTCAAAAATTCTCGACATTGGAACTGGCGGTGGTTTTCCGGGAATTCCACTTGCCATTTATTTTCCTGAATGCCAATTCACGTTGTGCGATTCCATTGCAAAAAAGATTAAGGTAGTTGATGCCGTTGTGGAAGGTTTGGGCTTAACCAATGTAACTTCACACGTTGGCCGTGTTGAACAAATAGAAGGACAATTCGATTTCATTGTGAGTCGCGCGGTTGCACCTTTAACCGAATTACTTTTCTGGACCAGAGGAAAACTCCGCAAAGAGCAAATGAATTCTATACGCAACGGCTGGATTAGTCTCAAAGGCGGCGATCTAATCGAAGAAGCGAGCGCCACCGGAAAAGACTTTCAACTGCTTCCACTCCAAACTTGGTTTGACGAAGAGTTCTTTTTGAGCAAGCGCATTGTGTATGTGAAGAATTCGAAGTAGACTGCTAAATCATATGGAACCTTAGAAAAAGGCCGGATTGTTAACAACTCCTTGGGGTTTGCTATTTTACAAAGGACTTCCATTTTCTATTTTTGCATACCATGTCGGAAGAAATCCCTGAAGAAGCAAACGAACAACCTGAGCCACTCGATTCACCTGTTGATAATGAATCAACGGAACGGATCACGCATGTTTCGGGGATGTATGAAAATTGGTTTTTGGATTATGCATCTTATGTAATACTTGAGCGTGCTGTCCCCTATGTTGAGGATGGTTTAAAACCAGTTCAACGCCGCATATTACATTCCATGAAGGAACTCGACGACGGTCGTTACAACAAGGTAGCGAACGTAATCGGGCACACCATGAAGTACCATCCACATGGCGATGCTTCCATTGGCGATGCATTGGTACAGTTGGGACAGAAAGATATTTTAATTGATTGTCAAGGAAACTGGGGAAATATATACACGGGCGATTCGGCTGCCGCCCCTCGTTACATTGAAGCGCGTCTTTCCAAACTAGCTGGGGAAATATTATTCAATCCTAAAACCACGCATTGGCAACTGAGTTACGATGGTCGTAACAAGGAACCGATGACACTTCCTGTTAAATTCCCTTTGCTACTTGCACAAGGTGTTGAAGGGATTGCTGTAGGATTATCATGTAAAATCCTACCACACAATTTCAATGAATTGCTCGATGCAAGTATTGCCGTTCTTAAAAACAAACCATTCGAAATCTTTCCTGATTTCGTCACCGGTGGAATGGCCGATTTCAGTAAATACAACGATGGGGCGCGTGGTGGAAAAGTGCGCATTCGAGCGAAAATTAGTCAGCTCGATAAAAATACGCTCATTATTACAGATCTTCCTTTTGGAACGACAACCGGCTCTTTGATTGATACCATTCTTGCTGCAAACGATAAAGAGAAAATCAAGATTCGAAAAATTGAAGACAACACGTCCGACAAAGTCGAAATTTTGGTGCATTTGCCAGTGGGCATTTCACCTGATAAAACAATCGATGCACTTTATGCGATTACATCCTGCGAGATTTCCGTTTCACCGAATGCCGTAATAATCGAAAATGACAAACCTCGTTTTGTAGGTGTTTCAGAAATACTTCGACTTTCTGTAAAAAATACGCGCGATTTGCTGCAACGCGAGTTAGAAATTGAAAAAGCCGAACTCGAAGAACAATGGCAATTCAGTTCACTCGAAAAGATTTTCATCGAAGAACGCATTTACCGTGATATTGAGGAATGTGAAACTTGGGAAGCGGTTATTGAAGCAATCGACAAAGGTTTAAAGCCATTCCGTAAAAAATTGCGTCGTGATGTAACGCAGGACGACATCGTGCGCTTGACTGAAATTCGAATCAAGCGTATTTCTAAATTCGATGCCTTTAAAGCAGATGAATACATCAAAGGAATCGAAGAGAAAATTGCTATCTGTGAGCACCACCTTGCTAATCTTACTGATTACGCCATCGCTTGGTATCAAAATCTGAAAAAGAAATACGGCGCTGGTCGTGAACGTAAAACCGAAATTCGGATGTTCGATACCATTGAAGCTTCGAAAGTGGTTATCAACAATGAGAAATTGTATGTGAACCGCTTGGAAGGATTTGTTGGTTACGGAATTAAAAAAGACGAATATGTTAGTGAATGTTCCGACATAGACGACATTATTGTTATGCGTGCCGATGGAATGATGATCGTTACCAAAATCAGCGACAAAGCTTTTCTAGGAAAGGAAATTATGCACGTTAATGTGTTTCGTAAAAACGACGATCGTACCACATACAATTTGGTTTATCAAGACGGGAAAACAGGTCCATATTACGTGAAACGATTCTCGATAAGCGGCGTAATTCGCGACAAAGAATACGACATGACCAAGGGAACCAAAGGAAGTCGTGTGATTTATTTAAGTGCGAACCCCAACGGAGAAATTGAAACCCTGCAGATTTTCTTGAAGCCTCGTCCGAAATTAAAAAAGACCATGTTCGATTTTGATTTTGGAACCCTCACTATTAAAGGTCGCGGAGCTGGAGGTAATATTTTAAGTAAGATTCCAATTCGTAAAATTATCTTGAAAGAACGCGGGCAATCCACTTTGAGTGCACGTCAAATTTGGTGGGACGATTCCGTTAAACGTTTAAATGCTGAAGGACGAGGTGATTTATTAGGATCATTTGCCGCAGGTGATAAAATCCTTGCTTTGATGCAAAGTGGAGCCTATAAATTGTACGCTCCCGATCCAAGTACGCATTTTGACGAGGACTTAATTCAACTCGGTCTATTTGACCCAAGACAGCCATTATCTGCCATTTATTATGATGGAGAAACAAAAGAATACATGGTGAAGCGTTTTCTAGTTGAAACAACAGATAAGAAAACCATATTCATTTCCGAACACGATAATTCACGTTTGGAATTTGTCTCGACCGATACTTTTCCGCGTGTTCAATTAGATTTTGGGAAAATGGGTAAGTTCGAACGGAATTCTCAGGAAATATTACTCGAAGAATTTATTGCCGTTAAAGGATTGAAAGCAAAGGGAAAACGACTTTCAACACACGAGCCAAAGAAGATTCTGGCATTGGAATCATTGCCAGAACCGGAAGTAGAAGAAACGGAAGAAACCGTTGAGACTTCAGAGGTACAATCGTCTGTTAGTGATAAGCCCAATATTGTTATTGATCTGGAAGGCGACGAGCCCCAAATGCGATTATTCGAAGAACCCTGAAATTTTATTCAATATGTAAACAACTGATTGATAAGTTTATTTAGACTTATTAACAGTGTTTCTTTGAATAAAATTCACACTATTCTTATTTAGACTAATTACAAATAAGAATCCTCTTTTATATTTGCCAAAAAAAATTTAAAAGATGAAACGCCTTCTAATACTTATTATCTCAGGTTACTCCATAGGAGCTAGCGCACAAATTATAACACCAGAGGATTCTTTGAATGCTGGTTTAGTATCAAGTAATAATCCGACCGTTATTTCAGGATACGGAGAAGTGAAAGTTGAATACAATACACAAAGTCAATTAGCAAATGCTAATCTTACCCGTAACATTTTATTCTTCGGTCATAAATTCAATAAACGTATTGCGTTCTTTTCTGAAATGGAATTGGAAGATGCCAAAGTGGAAGGTGGGAGTCCTTCGGGAGAAGTTAGCATGGAACAGCTTTTTATGAAGTTTGGTATCAATAACGACATTTACTTAACTGCCGGACTATTTATTCCGCGTATTGGAATCATCAATGAAAATCACCTCCCAACTACATTCAACGGAAACGACCGTCCTTACTTAGAAAAGTACTTAATCCCTTCTACATGGAGAGAAATTGGTGTAGGTCTTTATGGAAGAAGCAGACGCATTGCAGGATTAAATTACTCGGCAGCACTCGTAAATGGATTGAATTCAGAAAAGTTCGGAAATGGAAATGGTATTCGAAGTGGACGATACAAAGGAAGCGATGCAAATGCAACGAATTTAGCCCTTACAGGTGCCCTACTCTATTATGTTCGTGGGTTCCGTTTACAAGCGTCTGCTTATTATGGAGGAAGTGCTGGAATAGCCAAACCCATTGCTGATAGCTTGCAGTTGAATGCGGGAGCGTTTGGAACGCCTGTTTTTATGACTGAAGCAAATATTCAATACCAAAGTGAAAGTGGATTTGAATTTAAAGCGATTGGTGTATTCAGTTCTATCAAGGATGCTGAATCAATAAATAGAGCGTATGCCAATAATACACCCGGTAAAATGTGGGGTGCATACGCTGAAGTTGGATATAATTTAATGAAGGCCTTTAAGAAAGATTCGGAACGTAGTCTTGTGCTTTTTTCTCGTTTTGAAGCCATGGATTTGAATGCCGAAGTTTCTAACAATAGCGCATACGATGGTTCATTGAACAAACAATTTCTCGTTTCAGGTTTAACTTATTCACCCACTCGTGGAGTTATAGTGAAACTAGATGTTGCCTTGAAAAAAACAGGAACACCTAATCCTATTTTAACTGATGTAAGTGATTCTCAATTTAGTTTCATTAATATTGGGGTTGGATATTCCTTCTAATAATGAAACGTAGAGATTTTATCACCAATACTTCCAAACTAGGTGCATGTGCATTGCTTGGTATTACAGTACTTTCTCACACTGGATGCGCTTCGTATCCATTATTTAAAGCAAAAGTAATTGATAAAACACTCTCGATTCCATTAACAGAATTCATAAAATCGAAACGCCTTTTAGTAAGAACTTCATCGATAGAGTTCGATATTTTTGCACACGAATTTGAAGCGGGAAAATACCGAGCAACCTTATTGCAATGCACACATCACAACGAACCGGTCACCGTTTCAGACCAAAAAATTTATTGTCCCAGCCACGGAAGTACATTTGCATTAGATGGCCAAGTAACTAAAGCTCCTGCTAAAGTTGGATTGAAGCACTTCCCAACTCGTTTGTCGGATGATGGGAATTCGGTCTTGATTTTATTGGAAGGATAGAAGAACGAGTTGATTTATTAAGCCGTTTTAAATTCGGAATTAAAGTGGAATTGTAGTTTCGGGAAATCCTGAATGATGGTATTCAACATCCAAGAAGTTTCTGCTAGAAATACAAAATTTCCATCTTTATCTGTGGCCAATTGATGCCCACGAAAACGTGCAAACTTTTCGAATTCATCCTTGTCATCGTAAGTCACCCAACATGCCTTGTAAACATTCAGATTCTGAAAATTACACGATGCGCCATACTCATGCTGCAGTCGGTATTGAATAACTTCAAACTGCAGTTCACCAACGGTTCCAATAATTTTACGATTCCCGCCATGTTGAATAAACAATTGAGCAACACCTTCTTCAGTTAACTGCTTTACGCCTTTATCGAGTTGCTTCGATTTTAATGGATCGGCATTTAGAACCTCCTTGAAAATTTCGGGAGAGAAACTTGGAATCCCTCGGAATTGGAAATTTTCTCCTTCGGTAAGCGTATCCCCAATTTTGAAATTTCCGGTATCGTACAATCCAATCACATCACCAGGCCAAGCTTCTTCAATGATGTTTTTCTCCTGCGCCATAAAGGTTGCAGGCGAACTGAATTTATAATCCTTATTCAAGCGCACATGGTGAAAAAACTTATTTCGTTCAAATTTACCTGAACAAACGCGCAAAAATGCAATTCGATCACGGTGACGGGGATCGATGTTCGCATGAATTTTAAACACAAAACCGCTGAATTTATTTTCATCGGGTGCTACAACACGTGTGTCCGATTCCCTACTTCTCGGAGCTGGTGCGAGACGAATGAACGTATCGAGCAATTCGCGAACTCCAAAATTATTAATGGCAGATCCAAAAAATACGGGTGCAATATGCCCTTCGCGGAAACGATTGTTATCGAAAGGATCGTAAACACCTTCAATCAATTCAATATCCTGACGCAATTGATCGGCATCTTTTTTACCAACCATTTCCTCCAACAAAGGTTCATTCAAACTTTTTATGGTGAGAATATCTTCTTCGATTTTGGTTTTATTGGCATTGAACAAATTTAAACTTCCATCGAAAATATTATAAACACCCTTAAACGTGGCTCCAATGCTAATTGGCCAACTTAATGGACGCACCTTGATGCGAAGCTTACTTTCCAATTCATCCAACAAATCGAAGGGATTCTGACCTTCACGATCCATCTTATTGATGAAAACAATTACAGGCGTGTCTCGCATGCGACAAACTTCCATGAGCTTCTCGGTTTGTTCCTCCACTCCTTTCACGCAATCAACAACAAGAATAACACTATCTACAGCTGTTAAAGTTCGATAAGTATCTTCCGCAAAATCCTTGTGGCCAGGTGTATCGAGCAGGTTGATTAATACATCGCGGTATTTAAAATTCATGACCGATGTGGCAACCGAAATTCCACGTTGCTTCTCAATTTCCATGAAATCGGATGCGGCCGTGTTTTTTATCTTGTTCGATTTTACTGCACCAGCCGTTTGAATTGCTCCACCAAAAAGCAACAATTTCTCTGTCAGTGTAGTCTTTCCCGCATCGGGGTGGGAAATAATTGCAAACGTTCTACGCTTGCCAATCTCTTCTTGAATTGTACTCATAAGGGCCGCAAAAATAGGAAAACCAAACGGCTTAATTCATACGAACAATTTTGAATTCTGTCCGACGATTCATTTGACGCCCTTGTTCGGTATCGTTGCTTGCAATTGGTTGACGGAAAGACCTTCCAAATGCAGCGATATTTTTCGGATTAATACCATTCCGAACCAAGTAATCGCGCACAACGTTGGTTCTGTTTTCACTTAATTTTTGATTGTAATCCATGCTTCCAACGTTATCTGTATGTCCCGAAATCTCAACAACCATTGCTGGATATTGCTTCAACATGGTAAGCAATGTATTAAGCGCTTTGTATGAAGTTGGGCGCAATGTAGATTTATTGAAATCGAAGAAAATGTTGTTCAACACAATCTTCGCCCCTTTTTCAGCACGAACCAAGGCAATATCATGCACAATTTCCTGACGGATTTTGCTTTCTGGAATATTAATCTGTTCTGAATAATTCAAATAGCCATTCAATTGCACCGACATATTTAAAATTGCACCGCTGTGCACAATACAATCATATTTTCCGGGCTTGTAATACAATAAAACGGGTTGACCACCAAATTCGGTAAGATCAATTTGAGCCGTTAAATCCTCTCCAGTAACAGCATCATAAATTCGTCCTTTCAAGACCGAAACCTGGGAATTTTCAAGTCGGTTGAGCTCGAATGATTTTTTGATATCCTGATCTGATTCCGAAACACGCACATTAAGTGTGTCGGTTAAAAATGCATAATCGACCGTTTTAACTTGAACCGCATAGATTCTTCCTGAAGGCAAGGTGATTTTGTAATCTCCGTTTTTATCAGACGTGCATGATTTAACAATCTCCAAAGTTGCAGCATCCATAAAGTCGAGTTGACTGATTAATGGAATCTTAGAAGATCGATCATTGACTGTCCCTGAAACTTTTGTTTGAGCAAAACGGCTCATTTCAACCATGCGCAAAACAACCTGGTTTGCAGCATCCAAAGGAAGTTCTACAATTTCCGAAAATGGAGCGTATTTATTTGCAATTACTTGAATTTCGTATGACTTCCCAACAGGTAAGTTTGCAGAAGCGTCGCCGTTCTCCGTTTGTTTTTCGATGATTAATTCCCCCGAAGCTGCATCACGAATGCTTATATTGGCAAGAATTGGTTTTTGAGAACTTGTGTCGCGAATGCTAATTTTCAAAGAGCTTAACAATTCAGCTTCTTCTAAAAAATTCATCACATAAATGTCCTTATCGCCATAACCCTCTTCTCGATATGAAGAAAAATAGGCACTTTTCCCATTTTTGGTGATGATAAAAAATACATCATCTTCAGGCGAATTAATTGGATAACCCATATTAACGGGTGGACTGAAACGATCGTTCTCCCAAGTTGATTTAAATACATCGTATCCACCCATCGAATTAAATCCTTTGGATGAAAAATAAACGGTTTTTCCATCGGGATGAAAATAAACGCCGTCTTCATCGTATGCCGAATTAATTACATTTCCGGCATTTCGGATATTGTAGGCATTTCCTTGTCCATCCAAATCGGCTATGTAAATGTCTTTTCCTCCAAATCCACTCGAATCTTTGC